>R11__coassemble_1777_pt1 | contig 11557 bp, 6 predicted proteins | sample R11__metabat2_high_PE_032 | metagenome-assembled genome bin R11 | reverse complement strand
ATGTGCGGACTCCTATCCGGACCTTTTTGGTCCAACTTTTTGTCCGCACCCCCATATCACCCTAATTCGCACAGTTTTGACAATTTGTTTGGCTTGTGGAAAAGAGAATGCCCGTACAAGAAGCCGCCCCTCTCGACAGCCGAACATCGAGAGGGGCGGCTATGCATGTGGATTCGCCTATTTGCTAGAACGTTCCTCGTCGCCTTCCACGCGCGAAGCGGCAGCCCCCGCGGCGCCCGCCGCAAGAGCCGCAGCCGCTAGCGCCAACGCACCGAGCGGCGAATCGCCTGTCTTCGGCGTGTTCGAACCACCGCCATCAGTTGAGCTCGTATAGTTTGCGGGTTGCGCGGAAACTTCGGCTTGCGCCTCGCCCGCAACGCAGGTGGACATAACGCGCTTGCGCGGGTCGACGCAGAGCAGCGTGGAATCCGTCGCGCTCAGCGACGAAGTCGAGCTGGCGGCGCCCTGCACAGGATCGTTTATCGCTGCGTGGAAGCCTATCTCGCCTGCCTGCGCGCTTGCCGGAAGTGCGAAAACCGCTTGATATGTGCGCGTCTGACCAGGCCAAAGCAGCGCAGCATCTTCCGCCGAAACCGAAACCTGGTCGAAAGCGCCCGTCGGCAGGCCCGCGTCGTCGTACACCGGCTTCATGTCGGCAACGTCTTCACGCAAAGCCGCCGCAAGCGAAGCCACCTGAACGCTATCGATCAAAGCGCTTGCAGCGTCGTCGTAGATGTTGGCGGTAAACCCGCTCACGGGCACGTTGCCGGTATTGGTAACGCGCACCCGGAAGGCGCAGGCATCACCCGGCATGCACATGTGCGAAACCGCGGTAGCGCCCTCGAGCTGCACGCCGCACACACCGGGAATGATAACGTGGTACATATCGAGCTCGTTGGCGTCGATATCGGTGATGCTTCCCACCACGAAGCCGTGGCGTCCCCGATTAAGCGGCACCTCGACCATGAAGTCAGGGGCGAAATCGAGCTCGGCCAGCGGATAGAAATCGCGATAAGCGCCCGTGCCCGCGTCGAACGGCGCGCAGAGGATTTGGAACAGCTTCACTTCGACTCCCGCCGCCTCGTCACCTGCGGAAAGCGTGCCGGCCGCCGCCAGCTCGGCGACATCCTCCATCGCCGCGGCGCTCGAGTTGAAGGGGCCCACGGTCGCACAAAGACGCGCGCCGTCGTTAAGAGCGGCCACCTCTTCTGCGGTAAGCGCGGGAGCCGTGCCCTCCATCGCGCGGGCGCCGTACAAGCACGCTCCGTCGGCGCTTGCAAAGAACTGCAGGATGTTGGCGGTCGAACCCACTGGCCACACATCCGTAAACACGGGGAACTTGCCGGCCGCGATATGCACCTTGGTGGCACGCAGCAAGCGCTCTTCGGGACGATCGCTGTTCGCGGTGTAGATCCACTGCGCATCGACGCCATCAGACGCGACAGAACTCGGACCGAACGCCGTGAAGGACACGTCGTCGACACGATGCAGGGCAGAGGCCTGCGCGCTGCCGTACGGCTGAACCAGGAATAACACCGCCGCTGCCCCGTGACCCGTTTCCTTGGATGCGGCAACGTTCCAGCTCACGACAACCATCGAGTTTTCGAATGTGCCATCGACGGCCTGACCGCGAACCTCGTAGGTGCCTTCGGCCAGGTGTTCCACCATAAAGTCGTCGTCAAGAAAAAGCCGATGGGAAGAAGAGGGCATCCCGCTATCATCGCCAGGGTAGTAGCAGTAGCTCATCGCGCGCATATCGGTGTTGGCGTAGTCGATAGACCCGTTCACGACCGAGGTACGATAGTAGAACAGGGTCGGGTACTCGTTGCGGGAGCGCTCATCGACGGTAAGCGCGATGCGCGCCTGCCAGAAGACGCTGCCCGCCGCAAGCGAAGTAACGCTGCTGTGCACATCGGCCACCGTGTACTGGTTGAGGTACTCGTGGGGAACCACCTTCAAAAGCGACACGAACTGGCGCTTGAACTGGTTGTCGTAGGTCTGCTCCTCGTCGTAGGGGCGCACCAGGCTGCTCAGCGCTATGTAGAGCGCACCTGTTTCGCTCGCGACAACATCGAAATCCACGTCCCAAGTGTTGATGCGCATAAGGTCGGTCGATGTGGCGGGCAAGGCGAAATCGATTGCCACCGGATCACCCCACTGCGCGCCGTCGCCATACTGGCGGCTGATAACCAAGCGCGAGCGCACGATCGTGGTCGCAGCGACCGGCGTGCCCAGGTCGTCTGCCCGGTTGAGCCATTTGGCGAGCGACTCCTTATCCGAAGCGAACAGCCCGTCTTCGCCCTCGAAATCATCCACCTTGGCAACCGCAACGCCCTCGCCTGCATCGGGCTCGACGAGCAAGCCGCCTTCGTCCACCACGAAATGCAGCAGGTCATCGGGAGATGTCGCCTTGGCAAACAGGCACTCGCCGCTCTTCACCACATCGAATCCCGCGACATCTTCAAGATCGACCTCCACCATGGCTATGCGCAGCAGGAAGTTCGTGCCGCCGACGCTTACCACTTTGGGACGCGGCGCGCTGAAGGCATCGCGCCACAAAAGCTGTTCGCAGGTGGGCTTGATGCCGCGCAGCGGGTTATAGCCGCCCGAAGCGCTCGCACCGAAGCCGCCAGCAGGCGTATTCAGCGCAACCGCAGGCGCCGCCGCATACGGATCGACGATGCCCGGCTCAGCCGAGCTACCGCCCGTCGTTTTCGTGAAGGCGTAGCCGACGAGCGCGCCATCCTTGCGCGGCGAAACACGCAGCTCGGTGCAACCCGCCAGGCTCTCCTCGGTCACCATCTCCATCTGGTCGGCCGAAAGAGCATCGCCCGTCAGCGCTTCAATGGAGCTGCCGAAGCGCGCATCCTGAGGTCCCGCGCCAAGAAGCGCGGCGCTTGAAAGCTTGCTGCCTTCATCGGAGTCGTAAAAGGCCAGCGGGGTGGTTTTCGTAAGCTGGATAACCTTCTTGAACAGAAACGCCTGGATAACCAACTGGATATCGGCGCCGCCCTCGATGCGGGTATACGGGTACTTATGCTTCCCCTCGTAATCCCAGGGGCTGTCGGTTAGGAACTTTATCTCGAAGTACAGGTACCCGCGCAGGCCTACCGACAGAACGCCTGCCACGCCCACGCCCAGCGTAAGACCGCCCTCCATGCGGAAATCGAGCATGCAGCCCAGCGGCACGGTATCGCCATGCGTGCCGTATTCGTGGCCCCACTTCAGATCGCTGAAGCCATCCCGGCACTGGAAGCCGAGCCAGAGCTTGGCAAGCGCAGCCGCCGAAAGATCGACCGACCAGAACAGCGGGATAGCCATCACCATCAGCTGCTGGCTGAACACGGCCTTAACCGACAGGCGGTTGATAAAGGCGAGGTCGCCGTGCCACAACAGGCGATCGTCCTTCGACGTTTCCTGAACCAGGCCGTACGCCTGCGCCGTTAAGTCGTAAGCCGCGGTAACCTTCGCGGTCACTTTCGAAGCGCCGAGCGTCTTGATATCGTCGTCCGACCCGCCCAAGCCGCCGGCCTCATCCGCTTCGGCCATGCCAGAGCGCACCTGCTTGGCGAAGGTTTCGATCCACTTCTTGCCCGACGAGTTGCCTATGGTCTTCCAGCCGTCTTCGGGCAGCCATTTGCCGCCCTTCCCGCGCTCCCACTTGTAGATATCGCAGTTGATAAGCGTTGCCGAAATACCAAAATCGCCCAGGTAGTCGATGAATATCTCCATGGGCACGAAGGGGATGCCGCAGTTGAGCGTGTCGCCCATGGCGCGATAGAAGAAATCGGGCATGGGGATGGTCGCCTTATCGGGGTCGGTTTCGCCGTTGCCGGGGCTTATAGACACGGAATTGCCCTCGGCGGGGTCGATTATAAGCCCCACCTCGACCGGGGTGATGTTAAGCGCAAGCACATAGCTGGCGTTGCCGCCCGTGAAGCGAAGCGCCAGCTTATCGCCATCGGATATGCCGTGCGCGCCATCTTGCCACGCATCTTGCAGCGTTGCCACGGCCACGCCGTCTTGCGCCTGCGCGGGCGGGGCCGCCATGACGTAGCCCGTGGTCTTGTTGGAAAACTCTACAGCCCATAGCGAAGAGCCCGCGTTCTCTATCTGCACCTCGAGCGTATGGGTAGCATCGTTTAAGCTGTTCAGGCCCATTTCTTGCGCAAAGTACTGCACATCGGTACCGTCCAGGCTTACGCATGACAAGTATGGTGAGCCGTTATCTTTTTGCGTGGGAACCTGAATGGCGTTAGGCATAACGCCATCTTCGTCGGCGTGGATGCCCGATTGCACCAGCCGCGCCGTCTCGATGAACGTGCGGTAACCGCTCTTGGTAGCGCGCACATGCGCACAGCCCGTATAGCCCGAAACATCATCCCTATCGGCATCTTCGGTCATGGCGCGGATGTTGATAACGGCGCAACCCACCTCATCGGTGGTCGCCGTGGCAGAAACCCCGTTCAAGCACGAGGTAAGCTCCACCTGCATGCCTGCAACGGCCAGGTTGGCACCATCGGTTACGTCGACGGCGATGATGGGCACTTCTTCCCGCGAAAGCACGTACACCTTGAAATGGGTTTCACCGGCCTCATCCGCGTAGGCGACCCGCATTCTCCCACCGGGAAGGCCGGTCACGCCCAAGATAGCAAGCACGCCGGCTCCCTTGAGAAACGTCCTGCGGCTAAAACCTTCGCCCATCGCGCGATTGCTTTCCATAGTTGCAAGCCTCCGCTTCGCCGAAAAACAACGTAGTCCTCATTTTTGCACATCGCGGCTAAGGTCGCGGCAGATAAAGCTTTCTATTTACGCAAAAGAAGCAATGCGTATCATTTCATACCCAATCTGTTCCGTTGCGAGCGCACAAGGTAGATTGAGTGGGGTAAAATCTTTTGGTCGAACAAATCCGGCACGCTCCGAAAGGACTGCTCATGAGCTTGCTTCAATGCTCGGATGCTTATTGGAAATTCGCAGGTCAGTGCACCCAATGCGGGCATTGCACCAAAGCCTGCCCCTCGCTTACCAAAGCCGAGATGACCCTTGGCGATATCGCGAACACCCTGCTCGCCGCCGAACGCAACGCCTCCTCGACCGAAGAGCTGCGAGGCGCGCTTTGGCAGGATGCGCGCCTTACCCAGGCGGTGCGCGGCTGCTTCTTCTGCACCTCGTGCAAGAACACCTGCTTCGCACACAACGACGTGTGCGACCTGATCTACCACGCGCGCATCGACTACCAGCAGCTCGGGCTTATCCCGCGCGCGGCGTGGTCGAGCGTGCTCGTCGATCAGGAGTGGGATATCTTCAAGGCCTACCGCGCCATCTACGGCATCTACTTCCAAGACCTCACGCGCCATATTGAAACCGCAGACCACGCAGCAGAATCCGACTGCGAGACCGCCTTTTTCCCAGGCTGTTCGCTTGCCGCTTATGCGCCCGACCTCACGCGCGAGATCTTCGACACCGTGCAAAGCCTCGGCGGCAAGACCACGATGATCGACCACTGCTGCGGCTCGCCGCTTAAGAGCGCCGGCTTCTTCGAGCGCGCCGAGGCGCTCTGCGACCTGATCGCCTCCGAGCTCGCCGCCAGCGGCGCGCGGCGCGTGGTGTGCGTGTGCCCGGGCTGCGCGAACGCCATGAAGACCACGCTTGCCCGCGCGGGCCTCGATATCGAGGTTGTAACGCTCTCGGCGTTTCTTGCCGGCCACGGCTTCACCGCCAAACACGCGCTTCCCGAAGCCGCGCTCTGCCTTTCGAAATCGTGCCAAGACCGCGACGGCACCTATCTCGAGGAAACCTGCGCGGCGCTTGGCATCGACACCTCGACGACCAGCATCTTCCATGGCTGCTGCGGCGCGGGCGGCGCGGTGAGCGCGTTCGACCCCAACCGCCAAAGCGCGCAATCCGACAGCAAGCTCTCGTTCGCACCCGACGGCGCCTGCGTGGTAACCATGTGCCCCACCTGCACATACACCTACGCAAGCCTTCTGCGCAGCGAACCGCGCAACCTTGCCAACAAGCACTACACCGAGCTGCTCTTCGATAATCAATTCGACTGGGACGTAACCTTCGACCGGCTGGAAAGCATGTGGTCGGGCGAGTACGGCCCCTGGCTTGCGACCGTGTTCGCGTAAAGGAGACGCCATGCCCTTACCACCACCTCGCAACCCGCGTGCCCAAGCGGACCCCGTTGCCATCATCGGCTACGGAACCGCAGGCGTGAACGCCCTGATAGCGCTTCGCAGTTCAGGCTACACCGGGCGCGTCATCGTGTTCTCCGACCACGGCACGCTGCCCTACAGCCCCATCCTCACCTCGTATTACGCAGGTGGCCAAAAGACCTACGAGGAATGCTTCCCGTGGGACGCCGAACAGCTTGCTGCGCTCAACGCCGAAGTGCGCAGCGACTGCCCCGTGACCAGCCTCGACCCCGCTACTCGCACCATTACGACCGCCCAAGGCGCGCTTACATACAGCAAGTGCGTTATCGCCACGGGCGCCACACCCGCCGCGTTCGGCTTCCCTGCCACCAGCTACAAGCCGCTCATGCTGCGCACGATGGACGATGCCAAGCGTCTACGCACCACCCTTGCCGACCCCGCATGCAAGCGCGTGCTGGTAAGCGGCGCCTCCATGGTGGCGCTCAAAACGCTCGAGGCTTGCCTTGCCCAAGGGAAGACCGTCGAGCTTGTGGGCATGAACCCACACGTGCTCGACATGAACGCCCTGCCCGAAATCGCCGCGCGGTTCGAAGAGCACCTGCGCGCGCTCGGCGTGGTGCTGCGCCTTGGCACCACCATCAAAGCGGTCGAGGAGGTAGATGATGCGCGCGGCAAGCTGCGCGTTACCTTCGCAAATGGCGAAGAGGGCTTCTACGACGAGATCTCGGTTTCGCACGGCATGAGGTGCAACCTGGGATTTTTGGCCGAGGGAGCGCTTAAGATCGACCGCGCGCTCGTGGTCGATGAGTTCATGCGCACAAGTAACCCCGATGTGTACGCCGCAGGCGATGTTGCCCAGGCAACCGAGCTCATCTCGGGCGAGAAGCGCATCGTGGGCATCTGGAAGAATGCCGCCGTTCAGGGCGCGGTCGCAGGCAGCGCGATAGCCGCCGAGCTCGCCGGGCGCACACCCGCTGCAGCCGATGCGTTCGCGGGATCGATCTCGAGCAACACCATCGAGGTGGCAGGCGGGCTCTTCATCTCGGCAGGCACCATGGAGATTACCCCCGCGCGCCACGTTGACCTGCGCGAAAGAGACGGCATGCTCGTGGCGTACATCTTCGAGGGCGAACGCCTCGTGGGCTTCAACCTTGTAACCGAAAACGCTGAGGAAGGCGGCCTTGCCTACGACACGGGCGCCATGCTCACACTGCGCATCATGCGCGGCCTGCAAGAATAGATCGGTAAGTTCCCAACCGGATTAGGAGGCACCATGGCAACCATCATCGACTACGCGAAAACCTTCACAAAGACTTTCGCCGAAGAGCCCGTGAACCGCGTGGACAGCCTCGTGTTCTCATGGCTTTCCTACATCCGCATACCCGAGAGCGTGCCCGAGGCCTGCACCACCGAAGGCGCGACCATCGCCGATATCGCCACGCGCAACATGCTCGACCTTACCGCGCCGCTGCACAACCCGAAGCTCTCCGAAGAGCTTCTTCGCGCATGCGCGGGCAACCCGCGCTTCAAGGACGCCATCGCCTGCCGTGCGGTCGACGATTGGTCAGCCGATCGCGAAACGCAGTTCAGCGCCGTTACGTTCATCTTGCCCGAGCGCGCAGGGGCGTTCGTGGCCTTCCGCGGCACCGATGACACGCTCATCGGCTGGAAAGAGAACTTCAACATGGCGTTTAACGCCGAAGTGCCCGCTCAGGCTTCCGCGCGGGCCTATCTGGAGAAGACCGCCAAGGAGCTCGCGTGCGATCTGTGGGTAGGCGGCCACTCCAAGGGCGGCAACCTCGCGGTGTTCGCCTACATGACGGCAGACTCGCTTGCGCGCCTGTGGGTCAAACGCTGCTTCAGCCACGATGGCCCCGGCTTCACGCAGGCAACCATCGCGGCCGCCAACTGGGAAGGCGATGAAAACCTGGTCGATCGCATGGTCATGGAGGAGTCGATCGTAGGGCTGCTGCTCGGCGGGCAAGTAGGCGCGGCCACTGTAGTGCGCAGCACCAACCCGGGCATCCTGCAACATGATCCCTTCTCCTGGGTGGTCGACGGCACCGATTTCGCACAGGCGAGCGCCCAGTCGTACAGCGCTTATCTTACCAACAAACGCCTCGGCAGCTGGATCGGCTCGATGACCCCCGAAGAGCGCGAGCACTTCATCAGCGTGCTTTACGATTTGGTGCAGACTTCGGGCGAGGTCACGTTCTCGGGCATGATGGAGAGCATGGCCAACGACAAGTTCGAGTTCGCGCTCAAGCGGCTCGACGGCATGCCGCAGGCCGATCGCGATTTCTTCCTGGAGCAGCTCGACGAACTTGCCGCCACGCTGCTGCTCGGACCCGCGCCCACCGAGGCGAAGACCCCCGAGGAGAAGACCAACGCCGCAGTGGATACGGTCGAGGACCGCACCGCCCGCTTCAACGATCGCATGGCCAAACTCGAAAGCTATCTGCAGTAGGCGCACCCGTTTAGATCCTCTTAGCCCGGCGGGCCAGGCGAATCACTCGTCAAAGCGTCGAGAGCAGAGCGCATTCGTGTTGCATCTCGGAAAGCTTGTGTTTTGCCGCTCGAAGCCTCGCCGCCTCGGCAAATTACGACCGCTCGCATAGCCGATGGTTTATTGGCCCTCGCGCTTCGTGCGGAGGTCGGGGTTGTTGACTCAGAAGCAAGCGGGCGGAAAACCCGCTTGCCTCAACTTACTAAGCCAAATGACCTGGCGCCTTTTTGCATTACGAGGCGGAGTTCTCGAGGCCTTCCTGCTCGACCGTGGACAGGTTGCCAACCGTGGACGGATCGCCGCCCTGATCGACTATCGCCATCATCTCGTCGGTCGCGGTCTGGTCGTGCACAACGTAGGAAACGCCGTCGATGTACTGCGAAGACGACGGGATGGTGGCCGAGTAGATGGTCGGCGTGGAATCGCCCGCACGCAGCTGCTGGGCCAGCGCCTGGATGGAATGGACGTTCATGTCGGTAGTCCCGCACTGCGAAGCGGCGCTGATAACGTTGACCATCTCGGCCGCGGGCAGCGTCATGACCTTGTCGATGATGGCCGCGATAAGCTTGCGCTGGTTGGCGACGCGCGAGAAGTCGCCATCGGTGTACGCACGGCTACGAGCGAACACCAGAGCCGCCTCGCCATCGAGATGCTGCAGACCGGCCTCGATTACCACGTTGCCCGCATCTTCGTCCTCGATGCGCTCGTCAACCTGCACGTCAACGCCACCCACGGCATCGACCAAGGCAGTAAGACCGTCGAAGTTGACCGATGCGTAGTGCGAGATGGGAGCGCCGGTAATCTTAGTGGCCTCGCTAATGGTGAGGGCCGCGCCGCCGAACTGATAGGCAGCGTTGAACTTCTGCGTGCCGTATCCATCGAGCGTGACCATGGTATCGCGCGGGATGGAAACCATGGTGATCTGCTTGTTCACCGCATCGATGCGGATAACGATGTTGGTGTCGGAGCGAGCACCCATACCCTCATCGTCCACGCGTTCATCGGAACCGATGAGCATGGCGTAGAACGGTTCGGAGAAGGTTTCGTCGGAGTAATCGGCCAAAGCGTCGTCGATGGCCTGCAACTCGGCTTCGGACTTATTGCCTTGCAGCTGCTTGTTGATCTGGTCGATGTAAAGCGCATGAATGAGGAAATAGCCCGCAACGCCGATGATGGCGACAAGGATGACCGCGATGATGACGCCCTTCAGCACACCGTGCTTCTTGCGCTTGGTGTATTGCGCTGCATCGCGCGAATAGGGATTGGCGCCTGCCGGTGCGCCATTGCGCATGGGCTGACCCTGCTGTGCGGGGCGCGCACCTTGCGGCATCTGCTGACGCGCCTGGCCCTGCTGGGCGCGACGCTGCTGCGCCATCCGGGCCTGCTGGCCCTGCTGCACTTGCTGGCCCTGCTGTGCGGCAGCCTGCGCTCGGCGCTGCTGGCCCTGCGCAGCCGCGCGGCGCTGCTGCTGACCTGCTGCCTGCTGCTGAGCCTGCTGACGCTGGCCGCTTCCATACTGAGAGCGCGAGTAACGCGAGGCGTCGGCGCTGCGATTATCGGAAGGCGAGTTCTCCCAACCCTGATACGACCCGTTGGCGTTGTTGCCACCCGAGCGCTTGTTGGAACGAGCCATGTTGTTCTCCTCAATATCAAGCGCCAAAACACGTTGGCGCATTGGATCTTGCGGTTCTGTGCGCAACCGCAAGGCGATTTGCGCAGTTCACTTCGAAGATTGTACCATCGAGTCCCAAACCTACCTGAAATGCGCACGTGAGCACGATAAACCCTCCACGGCTTTTGCAAATATACGCATTCGTTTGCAAGCGCGGCGCGCGAGTGTAAATTATTCCGACAATCCTATGTTATATCGCGATGTGTAAATTATATTTTACTTAGCCATGAGGCGAGCGCCCTAGTCTGGGCGTGTGGCTACTGATCTCAACATATCCATTCCCACCGCCGACCTCGAGCCGAAGTGCGCAACGGGCGTCGTACTCGGGCAAAACGTAACGCGCCTGCGCAAGGAGCGTAAGCTCTCGAAGCGCACGCTTGCGCTGATGGCGGGCATCAGCCGACCGACGCTTCACAGCATCGAGCTCGGTGTGGGAAATCCCACCATTCAGGTTGTCGAAAAGCTTGCCGACGCGCTCGATGTGGAGCCGGCCGACTTGGTGGCGAAGCGGCCATAAGACGCAATCGTCCGCTTTAGGTCTTCAAATCAAGTGGAACACCGCCGAGAGCGAGTTCGTCTTGCGCCCAGCGCTCTCTCCGGGCAGCTCGAGGTGAGGCGCGGCGGACGGCCGGGCACGCTGACCCAATGCCGCAGCACTCGCAGGAAACCGTTCGTACCCAACGGTGCCAGGCGGGTCGGCAAAACATGGCTGCTGAAAGATTTGGCAGGGCCTGCTTTGACAGGATGGTTTACGTGAGCCTGGACAACGACGAGATTGTCCGATCGTTTTTCGAACGCAACTTCGACAAAGCGCGCGACGGCTGCAGCCGTGTCGCTACTGGGTCTCTCCGTTCACGAAGGGTCCGGCTACTCTGTGGGCAAGGATGATACGCTTGACCTAGCCTTAAGCTTCCGCAAGTTTTTTGACAGCATGAAAACCCCATGCTCAAGGGGCTTTTTGACTTGCAAAACACCGCCAGCACAACCTCCTTCGCCTCGAAGAGGGCGACGGGGCCGGCGGCCTGGTCACCTGCAGCCCGCCGCCCCGCCGCGGGAGCGGCCGGGGCCCCGGGAGGCCCCCGCGGGTGAATCTGGCGTCGCCGGCGAACAGCCTTGCCGCGCCGTGGGCGGCGATGCCGGGCAGGTAGGCCACGCCCAGCCCCGCGAGCCTTGCCCTGGATATCGCCGGCGACCCGATGTTGCGAACCTGGTCGACGA
>R11__coassemble_1761_pt1 | contig 11651 bp, 8 predicted proteins | sample R11__metabat2_high_PE_032 | metagenome-assembled genome bin R11 | reverse complement strand
CTTGCGCGCGGCGTGTGCGCCGTTCTTTTCGACGGCTCGACCGATGCGGCGGCTCATCGCGAAGCGCTTGCCGCTGAGCTTCGGGCGTATCCCGCCGTTTGGGCGCAGGACATCGCCTTCGATGCGAACAGCTGCCCGACGTTTACCCTCTACGCAAGCGGGTTTGCGCGCTTCGGCGCGGCGGATGATGCGCGCGCGACGTGCACGCTTGCCCTGCGTGGTCTGCACAACGTGAGCAACGCCGCCTCGGCGGCAGCGGTGGCGATGGCATGCGGCATGTCGCTTGATGCCTGTGTTGCCGCCCTTGCGCAAGCGCAGCCCGAAAGCGGCAGGCAGGAGATGTGCAAGGCCGCGTGCGGTGCCACCGTCATCAATGATGCTTACAATGCCAATCCCGATTCCATGCGTGCCGCGCTTTCCATGCTCGCAGCGCTCGATGTCGCGGGCAAGCGCGTAGCCGTGCTCGGCGACATGGGCGAGCTCGGCGATTTCGCACCCGAATGCCATGCGCGCGTGGGCGCCTTCTGCGCCGCGAGCCATGTCGATGCGCTCGTGTGCGTGGGCGATCTTGCGCGCATGATAGCATCGGCCGCCATCGACGCGGGGCTCGACGCCTCGCAGGTGACGTGCCTTGAAACCAACGAAGAAGCAGTATCGAAACTGAAAACGATGCTCGATGCTCGCGATGCCGTGCTCGTTAAGGCGTCGCATGCCATGGAGTTCGAGCAGATCGTCAAAGGACTGACCGAGTAACATGCTTACGATTTTCTCTCATTACCCAACGTTTCTGGTGTTTTTGGCCGTGGTCATCGCCACGCTTATCACCATCATCGTTATGCCGGCCTGGATCAAGTTTCTCAAATCCAGCCACATCGGCCAGCAGGTGCGCGACGACGGCCCGCAAACGCATTTGGTGAAGCAGGGAACGCCCACCATGGGCGGCATCATCATGCTGCTCGCCGTGGTCGTGTCGATGCTGCTCGTGGGTTACTTCACGCCCGAAACGCTTCTGTTGGTGCTCGCCATCGTGCTCACGGGCGCGCTTGGCCTCATCGACGATTCGTCGAAGGTGCTCAACCAGCGCTCGCTCGGACTTACCCCTATCGCCAAGCTCGTAGGGCAGTTCGTTATCTCGACGGTGTTCTGCTTGGCGGCGGTCAACATCGTCGGCATCGCGCCCACGGTTGAGATTCCCTTCGTGTACACGTTCGACCTGGGCGTCCTGACCACGGTGCTGCCCATCGGCGATGGCGTGGCCATCCCCTGGCTCTACGTGATCTTCGTCGATATCCTGCTCATGGGCATGTGCAACGCCGTGAACCTTACCGATGGCCTCGACGGTCTGGCGGCAGGGTCGGTCATGGTGGTCATGGTTGTCATGGCGGCTATCGCGTACCGCTCCGACATGATCGAACCCGCTATCCTCGCTGCGGCGATCGCGGGTACGTGCATCGGCTTTCTGTGGTTCAATTCCTATCCCGCCGACATCTTCATGGGGGATACCGGCTCGCTTGCCCTCGGTATGGGGCTTGGCTGTTTGGCCGTGGTCACCAAGACCGAGGTCGTTTCCATCGTTATCGGCGGCCTGTTCGTGGCCGAGGCGCTTTCCGTTATGATCCAGGTGCTCTACTACAAGCGCACCAAGAAGCGCATCTTCCTTATGGCGCCGCTCCACCATCATTTCGAGAAGAAGGGCTGGAGCGAGACCAAGGTGGTCATCCGTTTCTGGATAGTCTCGGGCGGACTTGCCGCCATCGGTTTCGTGTGGTATTTCGCCGACTCGATGATGAGGATGGTGTCCTAACGTGAGCAAGGCAATCGAGTACATCGATACCGCTAAGCGTGCGCCCAAGCATCTCGGGCGCGTGCTTGTTTTGGGGCTGGGCAAATCGGGGAAGTCCGTTGCGCGGTATTGCGCGGCGCTTCTGGGAGGGCGCGTGGATGCGCTCTACATAGCCGCGGGTGCCGATACGGACGACTCGCGCGCATTCATCGATTCGCTTGGCACCGATCGCGTTGCCTATGCGTTTGGCGACGAGGGCGTATCCGTGCTTGCCGAGGCGGCGGAGGGCCCGTTTAACATGTGCATCGCTTCGCCTGGCATCCCGTTTTGGAGCGATCTGTACAAGCAGGGCCAAGAAGCGAGCGACGAGCTTATGAGCGAAGTCGAATTCGCGTGGCGCGAAAGCGCGGCCGACAGCATTTGGGTTGCCATCACCGGCACCAACGGCAAGACCACCACGACCGCATGCACGGCGCATGTGCTTGCGAGCGCGGGTTTTGCAGCGAGCGCCGTCGGCAACATCGGCGAGGTGTGCCTCGACGCCGTAGCTGCAGGTAAAACGGATGTTTACGTGGCGGAAGTCTCGTCGTACCAGCTGGCTTCCACCATCGATTTCGCATCGAACGTGGCTGTGGTGCTCAACATCACGCCCGACCACATCCATTGGCACAAGACCTTCGAAGCGTACGCGCAAGCGAAGTTCAAGGTGCTCGATAATTTGGCGCGGGTGCCGGGCGCCGTTGCGGTGCTCGATGCCACGAACGATGTGGTGCGCGCCCGGGTGCGCGAGCTGAAAGCGCAAACCCCCGAAGAGCGCGGCTTCGCCTATGTTCCGATGGGAACTGTTGCGGGCTTCTCCGATGATATGCGTGCCCGCTGTGGTGCCGAAAATGCAGCGTTTTTCGATGCGGATGGGCGCTTGACCGTGGCGCTTGGCGGCACAGAGCACAAGCTTTGCGCAATAGATGCGCTGCAGATCAAAGGCGAGCATAACGCAAGCAACGCCCTTGCGGCGGCTGCTGCTGCCATCGCGTGCGGCGCCGATGATGCCGCGGTGAGCGAAGCGCTTGCAACGTTTTCGCCGCTCGAGCATCGCATCGAGCCGTGCGGCTGCGTTGCGGGCATCGATTGCTACAACGACTCGAAGGCCACCAACGTCGATGCCACGCTCAAGGCTCTGGCGGCCTTCCCGGGGCGCGGTGTGGTCGTGCTGCTCGGGGGCGACGATAAGGGAACCGATCTTGCCGAGCTCGTGGCCTGTGCGCATGAACATGCGCGGGCGGCCGTGTGCTTCGGGGATGCGGGTGAGCGCTTCGCGCAGGCGTTCGCCGATGCGGCGGATGCGGCGCCAGCGGGCTTTTCCGTGCTGCGCGCGGGCAAGCTCGAAGAGGCGCTCGATGTTGCTCTGGGTACTGCACGCGTTGGCGAGGTGGTGCTTTTGTCGCCCGCGTGCGCGTCGTTCGACGAGTTCCATTCCTTCGAAGAGCGCGGGCGCGTGTTCAAGGCCCTGGTTGCCGAGCGCGCTTTGCGCAAGCGCTAGGAGCATTCGGCCTTGGCTCGCCGCGACGTCAGGAACATATCGCAAGAGATCATGATCCCCCAGGTCGTGCTCATCGTCATGGTCTTGGGCCTTACGCTTTTCGGCTGCGTGATGGTGTACTCGGCTTCGGCCCCTTCGGCCATCTCGGAGTCGAGCGACCCTGCAAGCTATCTCTTTGACCAGATCAAGTTCGTGGTCATCGGCATCGTTGCTGCCGTGGTGCTTTGGAAGGTTATCCGTTACGAATGGTGGAGCGCTATCGTGTGGATAGCCTGGGTGCTCGGCGTAGCGCTTCTGCTGCTCACCGCCGTCATGGGCATCACTGCGCTCGGTGCACAGCGTTGGCTTATCCTTGGCCCTATCAGCCTGCAGCCTTCGGAGTTTTTCAAGATATCGGCCATCCTCATGACGGCGAAGATCTTCAGGGATTTGCGCGCAGGCGCGCTCGATGGTGCAACGTTTTGGCTGCAGATCGTGCTTTTGGTCGTCGCTCCCATCATCCTGCTGTACTCTACGCAATCTGACCTGGGCACGACGGTCGTCATCTTCGTGGGCATCGTCGCTGTCATGTGGCTTGGCGATGTTCCGCTTAAGTACATCGTGCTCTTTTTGGCTGCGGCCGTGGTGCTCGGCGTCTGCGCCATTGCGTTCACGTCGTACCGCACGAGCCGCCTGGTGTTCCTCGACCCGTGGAACGATGGTGCAAACGGCTACGGCGACGGCTATCAGATCATCCATTCCTACTACGCGTTCGCGGAAGGCGGGATCTTCGGCGTGGGCTTGGGCAATTCCAGCGAGAAGTACCTCTACCTGCCCGAATCCGAGACCGACTTCATCTTCTCGATTATCGGTGAAGAGCTGGGGCTTATAGGCGCGCTGGCCGTCATCATCGCGTTTCTGGTAATCCTTTGGGCGGGCATGCACATCGCGCGCGCGGCCTTCGACGATTTCGGTGCCATGATTGTGGGCGGCCTGGTCGTCATGCTCGTCTTCCAGGCGTTTCTGAACATCGCATGCGCCATCGGCGTCTTCCCCACGACGGGCAAGCCCTTGCCCTTCATCTCATCGGGCGGCTCGTCGATGATCGCGTCGTACATGATGGTCGGCATCATATTGAACATCGCAAGCGAGTCGGGCGCGCCGACGGTTTACGAGCGCCGGCGTGAGAACCTGCGCGTCATCCGCGCCACGAGTCCTGCCCAAAGCGCCACCGCAGGTGCGCCCGCTGCAAGCGCCTCGCGTTCTCGCCGTTCATCGCGCGGATCGTCTACGCGCACGTCAAGGAGGTAGCAACATGCTCGTCGTTTTATCCGGTGGGGGAACCGCCGGCCACATCAATCCGGCGCTTGCTTTGGCCGAAGTGCTTGCCGAGCGCGGTGTCGAGGTGAAGTTCGCGGGAACGCCGAACGGCGTGGAGGCGCGCCTGGTCAAGGAAGCGGGCATCGATTTCACCCCGTTCGAGGCGGCGGGTTTCAACCGCAACCATCCGACCACCATCGTTAAGGGCGTCTCGCTCATAGCCAAGTCGACCAAGGCTGCTACCAAGTGGTTCGACCAGATCAAGCCCGATGCCGTGGTGGCGTTCGGCGGGTACGTGTGCCTGCCTGTGGGCCGCGCGGCTGTGAAATCGGGCGTGCCGCTTGTCATCCACGAGCAGAACTCGGTTATGGGCATGGCGAACAAGTATCTTGCCGAGCGCGCCGATGCGGTGTGCCTTACCTACGAGCATGCGGCCAAGGATCTGAAGAGCACCGACAAGGTGCATGTTACGGGCAACCCCGTGCGTGCAAGCGTTTTCAGCGCCACGCGCGAAGAGGGCCGCGCCATGCTCGGTATCCCGGACGATGCCCGCGTGCTGCTCGTCTTCGGCGGAAGCCTCGGCGCGCGCCATATCAACCAGGCGGTGTGCGTGCTCAAAGACGAATTGCTCGCCTATCCCGACCTGTACATCATTCACGTGACCGGTCCGAAGGAGCTCGACAGCGTCACCGAAGCGCTCGCGCTTACCGACGAGGAGAAGAAGCGCTGGCTGCTCTTCGGCTACCAAAACGAGATGGGCAAGTGCCAGGCGGCGGCCGATGCCATCGTGTCGCGTGCGGGCGCAACCTCGCTTGCCGAGATATCGGCGCGCGCGATACCTGCGCTTTTGGTGCCGTTCCCCTATGCGACCGAAGACCATCAGACCACGAACGCCCGCGCCTGGGTCGATGCCGAGTGCGCCTACATGATCGCGGATAGCGATGTGGAGACGCCCGAGTTCGCGCGTCTGGTGCGTTCGCTTATCGAAGACGCCGACGTGCGGGCGCGCATGAGCGCCAACGCCAAGAAGCAGAAGACGCTCGAAGCCGCTCGATTGCTTGCCGATGTTGTGATGGAGGCTGCCAAGACGCGCCGCGCTTGATACAATTCATACGGGTAACCGATCTTACAAGGAAGCTTATATGGAAAACGACAAGATCAAATCCGTGCATTTCATCGGCGTCGGCGGCGTGGGCATGAGCGGCATCGCCCGCGTGGCGCACGATCAGGGCATGTGCGTGAGCGGCTCCGATCTTAAAGAAAGCCGCTACACCAAGCAGCTTGTCGATGCCGGCATCACCGTTTACATCGGGCAGAAGGCCGAAAACATCTTCGGGGTTGGCAAGGACGACGGCCCCGATGTCGTAGTGGTCTCGACCGCCATCCTCGATAACAACCCCGAGCTCATCGCTGCGCGCGAGCGCGGTCTTACCATCATCCATCGCGCTCAGATGCTTGCATATTTGGGCGTGGGGCTTAAAACGCTTGCCGTAGCGGGTACGCATGGCAAGACCACCACGTCCTCGATGCTTGCAAGCGTCATGGACGACATGGGGCTCGATCCCACGTTTCTCATCGGCGGCATCGTGCGTGCGTACGGCACGAACGCGCATTCCGGTACGGGCGACTACTACGTGGTCGAAGCCGACGAGAGCGATAAGTCGTTCACGTTCCTCTCTCCGCATGCGGCGCTCGTCACCAACATCGAAGCCGATCACCTCGACCACTACAAGGACCTCGCCGAGATCCGCGAGAAGTTCGCGGCGTTTATCGGCTCGGTGCCCGAAGAGGGCGTCGCGGTCGTGTGCGGCGAGGATGAAAAGCTCGTCGAGATAGCGCGCGGCGCGGCATGCCCTGTGCTTACCTACGGTTTCGGCGAAGGCAACGATATCAAGATCAGCGCTTACGAACCGGCGGGCGTGGGAAGCGCCTTCAGCGTCGAGTTGCCCGATGGTCGCGTGCTCGAATCGCGCGTGCCGCAGAATCCCGGTCGCCACAACGTGCTCAATGCGGCGGGCGTTATCGGGCTTGTGTACGCGCGCGGTCTTCCTGCGCAGGAAGCCGCTTGCGCCATGGCCAACTTCCGCGGCGTCAAGCGCCGTTTCGACCTGGTGGGCGAGGCGGCAGGCGTTACCGTGGTCGATGACTACGCGCATCATCCCACCGAGATCGCGGCGACCATCAAGGCGGCCGCGGCGCTCGATTTCAACAAGGTGCACGTGCTCTTCCAGCCGCATCGCTATTCGCGGGTGGCGCTTTTCACCGAAGTGCTGCACGACGAGTTCGCCTCGGCGTTCGACTTGGCCGATACCGTGACGTTTATGGATGTGTACTCGGCAGGCGAGGCCCCGGTGCCGGGTGTTAACGGCAAGACCTTCCTCAACGTGGTGCTCGAACACGATGGGCACCCGGCCGATTCGCAGTTCATCGCGCGCCGCATCGAAGTGGTGCCGGCCCTTCTCGACAAGGTTTCGGCGGGAGATTTGGTCATCACCATGGGCGCGGGCGATGTGACCGCTATGGGTCCGCAGCTTATCGATGCGCTCAACGAGCGTGCGAACGCCCGGGAGAACTAACGTGGCCAGACATACTTCCGAGTTCGAGTCGTTTCTCGTAAGCGTCGAGCTTGAGGGAGTGATGTACCCTAATGAGCCGCTCGCCCGCTACACCACCTATCGCATCGGCGGACCTGCGCGCTTCTACGTGCAGGTCGATTCGCTGCATTCGCTCATGCAGCTCATCGAGCTTTGCCGCGAGTCGGATGTGCCGTGGTTCGTCATCGGCCGGGGAAGCAACCTTCTGGTATCCGACGACGGCTTCGACGGCGTGGTCATCAAGCTCGGCGAAGCGTTTCGACAGCTGCGCTTCGATGAGGAGAGCCAGCGTTTCATCGCGGGCGGTGGCGTGGCGCTTTCCACGCTCGTGCAGGAAGCGTTCCATCGTTCGCTTGGCGGGTTCGAGTTCGCCGTCGGAACGCCCGGTACGATCGGCGGGGCCGTGCGCATGAACGCGGGAACGAGCCGCGATTGGATTGGCAACCGCGTGGTCTCGGCAGTGGTGTACACGCCCGGAAAAACGCTTACGCGCCTGTACGGAAGCGATATCGAGTGGGGCTATCGCACAAGCAGCTTCGCGCCCGAGGACATCATCGTCGAATGCGAACTTTCCGTAGAGCCAGCCGAGGCCGCCTTCATTCGCGCTAAGATGGAAGCGTCGCGTACGCGCAGGGCGAAAACCCAGCCGCTCACGCTCCCATCGTGTGGAAGCGTTTTCAAGAATCCCGAGGGGGCCTCTGCCGCCCAGCTCATTGAAGAGCTCGGGCTTAAGGGAACCTCCATCGGCGGCGCAATGGTTTCCGAGGTGCACGCGAACTTTATCGTGAATACCGGCAATGCGAGCGCGTGCGACGTGCGGGCGCTCATCGAGATGATTCAGGCGAGGGTAAACGAGGCTTATGGCATCGCGCTTCAACCGGAAGTCCGCTTCATCGGATTCTAGGCGATCCGCAAGAAGCACGCGCCGTGAGGGCGCCTCTTCCACTGTGCACGCTACGCGCGAGCACAAGCGCTCTGCGCGCTCGTCTGCTGCTCGCGACTACCGCGCCCAAGCGGGCGGGCGCTATGAGAGCGCTCGCAATGCGCGCCGGGGCGCTTCGGCGCGCTCGAGCTACACCCCCGAGATCTCGTCGGTGCGCGTGGGCGATATCCAGCGTAACGATCGCCGCGCGCGCAACGAGCGCGTGCGCAAGACCTACAACCGCCACGTGCTGCGCATCTTCATCGTGCTCATCGTCGTTATGGTGCTTGCGATCGGCTGGGCGGTGCTGTACAACTCCGACGCCTTCAAGATCGAAAACGTCACCGTGAAGGGCGTCGAGCATCTGACGAGCTCCGAGATGTCACAGCTCGCCGATGTCGACATGGATTCGACGCTCTTGCGCGTCGACGCCGATACCATCAAGGCGCGCCTTATGCAGAACGCCTGGGTGCAGGACGTCACGATCAATCGCGTGTTTCCCGATACGCTTGAAATCGTGGTAACCGAGCGCACGATCACGGCCATAGTCGAGGTTCCGGGCGCCGATGCGAAATCGACCAAGCAGTGGGCCATCGCGTCGGATCACATGTGGCTCATGCCCATCCCCAGCAAGGATTCCGAAGCAGGCAAGGCAACCTCCGAGAAGATCTACGAGGATGCCGATTCGGTGCTTCACATCACCGACGTGCCCTATTCCACGCGCGATAACGCCTCTATCGGCTCGTATTGCACCGACGATACCGTCAACAACGCGCTCGATATCGTGGCCGGCATGACCACCGAGCTTGCCGATCAGGTGGTGCAGGTTTCGGCAACGAGCGCCGAGGAGACCAAGCTCGTGCTCGATAACGGCGTGGAGATCGCCTTCGGAAAGGCCGAGAACATCCGCGATAAGGAGCGGGTCATTCTCGAGATTCTCGAGGAGAATCCCGACTCGGTTTCCTACATAAACGTGCGCTCGGTGAGCAAGCCTACGTGGCGCGCAGTGTGATGCTTCTTGCATGTCTAATCTCGAGGACGACTTTTCAGTGGCTTGTTCGAAACGCTTCGAGCGCAACCGCGGTTAGCGGCGCATACGCTATTCGGCAAAACTGTCGTATCCATAAGGGTGGAAGTGCAGCCTGGCATGGAGTGTGCTCCTGTACCCATAGAGCGATTACGTGCTAAAAGTTGGCATCGCGGAACCGTTTGAGAGATGCGGGTTTCAGCCCGTCCGGGCAAGCGGAGCGCCGCCTGGAATCGGCTGCATCCTACACCAACGTTAGGTCGCCATTCCCAGCTCTTCTCGATGGCGGCCGTCGCGACGGTTTCGGCTTTCTTCTTGGAGAGCCAGCCCATCACGTTGCGCTCCAGGTGTGCGACGTGGCACTGCCACGCCGCTCCGTGGAAAGCCTCGGCTATCGCCCGCGCAAGCTCGCCGTGCGCGTCGGACACGATGCGCATCGCACCCGATCCGCAGGCAGCCAATAAATGGATCGTGAAGCCGTGTGGAATATAGGATACGTACGCTATTTCATTCGCAACAAGAGAGATTGAATACCTACTGCCTCTTTTCTCGCTCTTTTCGTCCTCGCCCTGGTTGTCAGTAGCTGCGGCTTCAAAAAGTTCATATGGTTCATATCGATTGGTTACGGTTTCTCCATCGCGGTGCTCGGCATCGCGATGCTAGCAATATATGCCCAACAGCTCAATCCGCTCACCGTTACCATGAACACGCTTTTCGTGATATATGGCGCACGACTCGGCGGCTATCTACTTAAGCGCGAGCTTCGCAGCAGCAGCTACAACTTGCTCATGGCCGCCGAAATCAAGGACGGATCCGATATGGTTTTGCCGCTCAAAGTGGCAATTTGGTTCGTCTGCGCGCTGCTCTATGTATGCGAAGTAAGCCCTGTGCTCTTTCGTTTGGAGAACGGCGCGGGCATCGATGCGTTCGGTGTAATCGGAGCAATCGTCATGGTGACCGGAATCGCGCTCGAAGCGGCTTCCGATCGTCAAAAACAGGCGGCGAAGGTCAAAAATCCCAAACGATTCGTAGACTCGGGTCTTTTTGCGATTGTGCGTTGTCCTAACTATCTGGGCGAGATTCTCACATGGACAGGCGTGTTCGTATCAGGTTTCGGCGTGTTGGTTGGCCCTGTGCAATGGATAGCCGCAATATTTGGTTGGATTTGCATCGTCTACATTATGCTTGGTGGCGCGCGTAGGCTTGAGCTTCGCCAGAATAAGAACTATGGCAACGATCCCGAGTATCAATCCTACGTCAAACGTGTCCCGATAATCTTTCCCAACGTACCGCTCTACAGCGTTGCCAAGCACAAGTGGCTGGTCGGCTAAGCAAAAGAAGGCGTTGGAAAATTGGCTTCCCTCGATCACTAGCAGCTTGCCGATTTCGGGATAAATTCGTTTCAATCGGGCTCGAGAATTGTGACCTCCATAATGATTTACTCGGGTGAACATGCCTTAAAAACAGAGTTGCGTCCCTGGAAATCTATCCATCTTCTACGAGTTAAACTCCGTGGATACGGTCCAACCTAACGAGTGTCTTGAAAACTCGGCCACCTACGCTGACTGTTACGCGCTTGCCCCTACGCGCCTCCTGCGCACGGCCATCGCGCCAGCCGTGACGGCGGCGCCGGCAGCGATTCCCGCTGCGGACGCAATCGCCACGTATCCGTAGGAGAAGCCCGAGCCCGCAAGCGCGCCTGCGTCGCGCTGGAAGAAGAGATACACGCCGTCGAGATCGTCATCGAACGCATGCGAGTTCAGGTTGAAGGCCGCAGTCTCGCCGAACAGATGAACACCCGACCACGCCGCGCCGGCGTCGCCGCTGCCTGTCTGGGCCCTGAGGCTCGCGGCCGTGATCGGCTCGCCGACCTTCGCGTCGGTGGTGGTGTAGACGGCGTTCCACTGCTTGCCGGAGAAGGCGTTTACGTCAGCAGCCTCGCCGTTAAGGTCGCGCACCACGTGATAGACAGCATAGGTTGCGTTGCCGTCCGAGTTCTCAATCTCGTCAACCATGTTGCGCGGGATCTCCGTGTAGTCGGGGTGGTAGTACTCGTAGAGCTGGTAGCCGACATAGGCGCCGGTAGCAATTGCAAGCACGCCAGTCACGATGCCAGAGGCGATAGCCCACTTGGGCGACGCGGCGCCCGCTTTGGCTGCTGCGTTTCTGTAGTTATCTCTAGCCGCATTGAGCATATTATTCACATGAGCGAGCTGGCCCGACGACGCGCTAACAAGCCCGTTGCTAATTGCATTTTGAAAATTGCTAGCGGCGCGAGAAACCTGCACGAGAGTTTCAAAAGCCCGCTTGGAGTTCACGATAGCGATAGCTTTGAAACCTGTCACAGCAAAACAAGCTACAGTTGCAAGAGCCGAAACGCCTGCAATGGCGAGAAGCGCATAGGACACAGCCTTATCGCCGTTGCCCCAGGCCCAGCTGTTGTCGCCGGTCTTTGCCTGGCGGCGAAGCGCGTCGTTGGTGAGCGC
>R11__coassemble_1755_pt1 | contig 11667 bp, 12 predicted proteins | sample R11__metabat2_high_PE_032 | metagenome-assembled genome bin R11 | reverse complement strand
GTACTGGCGCGATGACCTGGTGTCATTCGTCATCGGCTGCTCGTTCTCATTCGAATCCGAGCTCATCGAAGCCGGCATCGAAATGCGCCACAACACCATGGGCCGCAACGTTTCCATGTACATCACCAACATCGCCTGCAAACCCGCAGGCAGCATGTCGGGCAACATGGTCGTGTCGATGCGCCCGCTGCCCTACGACCAGATCGTCAAGGCCACGCAGATCTCGGGCGCCATCCCCGCGGTTCACGGCGCGCCTGTGCACATCGGCGACCCGGCCGTCATCGGTATCGACGACATCATGAAGCCCGATTTCGGTGAGCCCGTCGACATCCGCGAAGGCGAGGTACCGGTTTTCTGGGCATGCGGCGTCACCCCGCAGTCGATCGTGATGAACAGCAAGCCGCCGTTCGCCATCACGCACGCACCCGGTTGCATGCTGGTCACCGACACCAAGAACATCGACCTCAAGTTCTAGCGCGAACAGCGCAATCGCACTGATAAGGAGAACGCGATGACCTCCGTTGATCTGAACTGCGACCTGGGCGAAAGCTTCGGCCGCTATACCCTTGGCCTCGACGAACAGGTGATTCCCCTGGTTTCGAGCGTGAACATCGCGTGCGGTATGCATGCGGGCGACCCCGTGGTCATGCGCAAAACCGTGAAGCTTGCCGCCGATGCCGGCGTAGCCATCGGCGCGCACCCGGGGTATCCCGACCTGCAAGGGTTCGGACGGCGAAACATGGCGCTCTCACCCGATGAAGCGTACGCCTTCGTGCTGTACCAAATCGGGTCGCTGGCCGCTTTCTGCAAAGCGGCAGGCGTGCGCCTTCACCATGTAAAGCCGCATGGCCAGCTCTACAACACCGCAGCCAAAGACCGCGCGCTGGCCGATGCTATCGCTGCAGCCGTCGCCGATTTCGATAACGGGCTCGTGCTCATCGGGCTTGCCGGCAGCCAGGTTATCGAAGCTGGGCGTGCGGCGGGGCTAGCTGTCGGCGAAGAGTTTTTCGCCGACCGCAACTACACCGACGATGGCGCGCTCGTGCCGCGCGCGCAGGAAAACGCCTGCATCACCGACGAGGAGTTCGCGGTTGCGCGCGTGGTGCAAGCGGTGCAGACTGGGCGCATCCTGAGCGCTACCGGCAACGAGATCACGGTCGGCGCCGACACCATCTGCACGCATGGCGACAACGCCCACGCGTTGCAATTCGTCTCGAACCTGCGCACGGCGCTCGCCGAGGCCGGCGTCGACATCAAGCCGATGTAGCGCACCGTGCCTCATCGATTGCCCCACTCAAACGAAAGCTTTACCTACTGGAATGCCGATTTTGCAACTCTGGTAGGTTTTTAAGCCGCGCGCTAAGACTGCACCAAGCAAAAAAGCCCGAGGCGCAGGCGCGCCCCGGGCTCAAATCGCAAACCGCTTGATCTTAGCTCAGACCGAGCAAGCTCATGAGGCTCGTCCAGAAGCTGGACAAGTTGCGATAGCACATGAACAGCGTGATGACGATGATAACCACGCCGCAGATATTGGCGAAGATATGGTTGCGAAGATCGCCCAAATCCTTGCTGTTTGCGCAGTACAGAACGAAGAACGCCATGATCGGAAGGATAATCGCGTTCGCGGCCTGCGCGGTAAGGATAAGCTGCGTGGGGCTCGCGGAAAGCGCGATGGCCATAACGCAACCGCACACGATAACGATAGCCCACACGATCTTGAACTTCGGGTCCTTCATGTCGCGGTCCCAGCCGAGGGCGCCCTGGGTCGCGTACGCCGCGGCAAGCGGAGCGGTGATGGCGCTCGTGAAGCCCGCGCAGAACAGACCGATGCCGAACAGCACCGTCGCCCAGCCGCCGAGCGTCGAGGTCAGCGCGGTAGCCATAGCAGCGCCACTCGTAACCTTAACGCCGGTGCCGTAGATGTTGGCCGCAGCGCAGATGATGATGCACAGGCTGAAGAAGCCACCAAGGCCGATCGACAGAGCAGCATCGAAGCGAGCGTCGGACACCTGCGCCGGATCCTTCCAGCGGTCAGCCGCCGAAGACGCATGCAGGAACAGGTTGTACGGAACAACGGTGGTGCCGATGAGGCCGACGACGACCAGGATCGGCGAAGTGCCGCCGGTCTGCTCGGTCGATGGCAGCGTGGGCATAAGGCCCGCGATAACTGCACCCCAATCAGGCTGAGAGGCGAACGCGGTGACCACGAAGACCAGGCCCATCAGAACAACGACCACGGTCAGCACGTTCTGAACCACCTTGAAGTTGCCGATGAACAGCAGAATCGCCGCCACCACGGAAATACCGATGATGCACGCGATCTTGACCTCGGCCGAAATCTCGAAGATAGCACCAAGGCCCAGGATGCCGCCGGTGATGTTGCCGGTCTCATAAGCAACGTTGCCGATGAAGATAGCGACGATAACCAGGATCAGGCAAATCCACTTCACCACCGCATTCGGAATGCGTTCGCGGATGTTTTCCGCCAAGCCCTTCTGCGTGGCGATACCGATTCGGGCAGCCATCTCCTGGAAGATGATGGTCGCAAGCGTCGCGAACACAATGGCCCACACCAGCGTGTAGCCGTAGTTCGCGCCCGAAACCGTGCACGTGGTAACCGTGCCAGGGCCGATGAACGCCGCAGCAACCAGGGCGCCCGGGCCGATATTCTTGAATTTTTCGATAACAGAATTAGCCATGTCATCTCCTTTCCAAACTGATTCGCTCACTTTAGCAGAGCAAAGCAGTTCGCAAGGAACAGGAGACGATTAATTAACCCATCCGCAACGGAACAGGCGGTAGACGGCGAGTTTCCGCACGCTCATGCGAGCTGGCGAGTGCGTACGCTATTGCAGGTCGATGGCGCGCGCAATCGCCTGGATACGCTCCTCAACGCCCTTGATGATGTCGCTGCAATCCTTGAGCTCGGCGTACGAATTGGCTGCAAGCTCGGAATCGCCAAGCGATTTGTACTTCAGCTCGTGCTCCAAGCTTGCCCAGAAATCCATGGCCAGCGTGCGGAACTGCACCTCTACCGGCACCATCTGCTTGGAATCCATGAAGTAAACCGGAATGCGAACGATGGCATGCAAGCTGCGGTAGCCGTTGGGTTTGGGCTCCTTGATGTAGTCCTTGATCTGGATAACCTCGAGGTCGTCCTGCTTCTGCAGCATTTCGAGCAGCGTGTACACATCGAACTCGTACGATACGACCACGCGTACGCCCGCGACGTCCATCAGGAACTTCTCCACGTTCTCGATGGTCGGCACCTTGCCGTAACGCAACAGCTTCTCGAAGATGCTGCGCGGCGACTTCACACGCGACTCGGTGTGGTTGATGGGGTTGCGATGCGCCTTGAGCTCGAGCTCGCGATCGATGATCTCGAAGCGCACGGACATCTCGCGCATAGCGGCGTCGTACTTATGGCGCACCGCCTCGATCTCGTAGACGAACGCTTCGTACTGCTCGATGCTTTCAGCATTGATGGTGGCGGTGTAATTCGGGTTGGAAGCTTCGTCGTTAGTTCCGTTGACCACGTGAAGCGCACCCACCGTGCCCCCATCGGATGCGGGCAGCTTGCGCACCAGGGGAAGCCGCCCCAGATCGAGCTCCGACGGCGGAACAGGGTGGCTCGACGCGCGCCACTTGTCGCGGATCGCATCGCCTGCTATCACGCGTTCTTTGCTGTTAGTTTTCCAACGTGTCGGTGTCGGGTTCATTCGGCATCCTTCGCTTTGCGCCACAAGACTTCCATCTCGGGCTGAGTTAGTTCTTCAACGGCGCGGCCCTCTGCGCGCGCGCCCGCTTCCACCACCGTCCAGCGGCGACGGAATTTCGCGCACGACGCCCGCAGCGCCTCCTCGGAGTCGATACCCATGCGGCGCGCGACGTTGACGAGCGCAAACAGCAGGTCGCCGAACTCGAGCTCTGCGGCTTCCACCGCCGCGTTGTCCTCGCCCGCCACCTTCACCATGCGCCCGTCGGCGCTCTTCGGGGCCGCGGCATAAGCCTCTTCGAGCTCGGCACGCTCCTCGGCCACCTTGTCCCACACGTCGTCGATGGTTTCCCACTCGAACCCCGCGGCCGCCGCCTTGCGCGAGATCTTCTCGGTCTGCATCAACGCGGGAAAGCTGACGGGGATGCCATCGAGTAGCGTTGCATCCGCCGGCGCCTCAGCAGCCGCAGCCTGCTTTTCGGCAAGCTTGACCTGCTCCCAGAGCGCCGAGACGTCGTTGGCATCGTCGGCCGCAACGTCGGCGAATACATGCGGATGGCGCCGCACCATCTTGTCGTTGATGTCGCGGCACACGTCGTCGATGGTGAACTCGCCCGCATCGGCTGCGATCTGGCTTTGAAGCACCACCTGCAAAAGCACGTCGCCAAGCTCCTCGCGCAGATGGGCCGCATCGTCTTTCTCGATGCAATCGACGGCTTCGTAGGCCTCTTCGATCATGTTCGAAGCGATGGACTTGTGCGTTTGGGCGCAGTTCCACGGACACCCGCCCACAGGTGCGCGCAGCTGGGCGATCGTATCGACAAACGTGTTGAATTCCGCATGGTCTGGCATGGTTTAGAGCTACCCTCCGAAGCTCGCATCCATCCGTTTTTCTCCGCGTTTCAATATACCACTAGTGGCACTGTGCAAACACCGAATCGCCGCACGCGAACACCCAACTGTTATACTTTCGCCTATGAGAAGAATCGACGTTGACACATTCGAAAACGAGCTGCTCGACCCCTACGCGCGCCTGACCGACCTCGAGCTGCGCAGCCGCATCGACCCGGCGCTCGGGCGCTTCATCGCGGAAACCGTCGAGGTAATCGGACGCGCACTCGACGCCGGCAATACCCCGCTTTCGCTGCTCACCGAGGAGAAGTACCTCTACCAACTGGAGGGCGTTATCTCCAGGATCGACGCAGTCGCGCCCGATACGCCCCTGCTGGTGGCCGCGCCCGACGAGCTTGCCAAGCTCACGGGCTTCGAGCTGACGCGCGGTGCGCTCGCGGCGTTTCGGCGCCCGCGCGAGCTCACGGTGCAAGATGCCGTGCACGACGCGCGCGTGGTTGCCGTGCTCGAAGACATCCGCAACCACACCAACGTCGGCGCCATCTTCCGCTCGGCCGCCGCTATCGGCGCCGATGCCGTGCTCGTAACGCCCGCATGCTACGACCCGCTCTATCGGCGCGCCATCCGCGTTTCCATGGGAACGGTGTTCCAAATCCCCTGGACGCGCATCGGAGGCGATGCGCACGATTGGGCAGCCGAGGGCATCCCGCTTTTGCACGAGCTGGGCTTCACCTGCGCCGCCATGGCGCTTTCCGACGACTCGATCGCGTTGGACGACCCCGCGCTCAAAGCATGCGACAAGCTGGCGCTCGTCTTCGGAACCGAAGGGTACGGCCTTGCGCCCTCGACGCTTGCGCGCTGCGATTACACGGTGAAGATCCCCATGATGCACGAGGTGGACTCACTCAACGTCGCCGCCTCGAGCGCAGTCGCCTTCTGGGAGCTGCGCCGCTAACCAGCTAAAACGATACTTCAGCGATGGCGTTCACGCCGTGCGCCAGGCAAAGGTCGGAAAGCTTTTTGTCGGTCGTGTACAGCGTTGCGCCCAGCCTGCGCGCCAGCACAAAATAAAACACATCGTAGGTGGAATGCCCCAGCCGCAAGCTTTCGGTAAGCACTTCTGCCTGCAGTTCGCGCATCGGGTAATACCTATCGACCAAGCCGGTTGCCTCGCGCAGATAGGCGGTTGCGGCATCTGCGGGAATCTCGCCGCGCAGCACGTGTTTGCGTACGACGCTTGCCGCCTCGGCGAAGAGCAGATCGACGCTTATAACCTCCTCTTCACCGAGAAGCACGTCCTGCAAAGCCAAGCCCCTCTCGGTACGCTTAACTATCTCGATGGCAGCGCTGCAATCAAGCACGATCATCGCGCTTCCTCCCTCGATTCACGCAACAAGTCGACCGTGGTCAGGCCATCCCCCGCAGGTACGAACGCCGGCAACGCGGCGATGCGCTCGAAGGCGGCGCGGCGCGGCGCAGCCGCGTCCGCCGCAGAAGACGCCTGTGCGTACGCGATCGGCACAGTCCCGTATGTACACGCCCCTTGCTCGCGCATGGCCAAATACCACTTGATGATCGCAAGCATCTCACCCGAAATCGTGCGGTCTTCGTCCATCGCGCACACTTTAAGCTGGTCGTATACCTCTTGCGGGCATTCTTTTATCTGCAGCGCAGGCATGCATCCTCCTTCGACCATCTAAGTATAGCATGCTTTAAGCATGCTTGGGGCATGCCTATAAAATATTTACTTGTCGATGGATTCGCGCGGATCGCGCAGCTCGTTGGGCGCCACGCGAATCTGGCCGATTCCCATGGTGGCGAACGCATCGGCCGTGCGCCACGGAGCCGCGATCGTAGGGTCGTAAGCCGCGCAGTAGTTGAGCGCTTCCACAAGCGTGACGTTATGCCAAAGATCGGCCATGGTGTCCACATCGGGCACGGGCGGCAGGTAGAGCGCCGGCAGCCCCATGTTGCGCGCCTTCTGGATGTACGCGGGCAGCACGGTTAAGCCGTCCTGGTTGTAGAACACGCCCGAGTGGTCGAAATCGGTCTCGCGCGTCCAACCCACAATGGAAACGCCCATCTCCTGGTCGGGCGAAAGCACGATGCCGCCCGCAGGTGCGCCCTCGGCACGCGGCGCGTCGTTCACCTGGTGCAGCGCATCGAATCCCCGGATGACGTCGGCCTTGGTAAGCGCTGGCATATCAGCTCCCATCGAGAGGATGGTATCAGCGCCTGCCGCCCAGGTCTTCTCGAAGGACATGTTGTAATGCTCGTCGAACGAGGCGCCCTCGTCGAAGATAACCGTGATCGGACGCGGCCACTCGCCCGCATCAGCGAAGAGCTTCTTCATCACCTCGACATTTTTGGCGGGCGTGGTGGAGATGACCAACTCGTAGGTATCCTCGAAGCCCGCATCGAGCGATCCACGGGCGTCCATATCGTCAAATGCCGCCATGATGATCTCGACCACGTCGAAGAGCATGCAATGGTAAAGCCCGCTTGCCACCTCGGGTTCGTAGTAGCCATCTTTAAGCCTGGTCAGGCGTGTTTTCACCATACCAGGCTCGGGAACTTTGCTGAACAGCACCAATGCGTTTTTGCGGGCGACCATGTTGCTCCTTACAGCGAACGCCGACCGATCCGCACGAAACAGACCAGCCGGCCGTCAACGTTTAACCTAATCGATGAAGTGCACGCGCTCGGCGTCGTAGCGCTCAGGCCCGCGAGCAACCGCTTCGTCAGCCGCGTAGCCTACCGCGATAAGCGCGAAGGGCGAAAGCGTATCGGGCGCGTCGATTGCTGCAGCCACGGCGCTCATGCGGTCCTCGAGCGGGGCGATGCCGAGCCATACGGCGCCAAGCCCCTGCTCTACCGCTTCGAGCAGGATGTTCTCGATAGCGGCGCTCATATCCTGCGGGACGCACTCCTCGAAGCGCACGCCCTCGGTACGCGCGCACGCGACGATGACAACGGGAGCCGCAGCGGCAGGCCCCGCGAAGCGCGATGCCTCGCCGAGCTTTGCGCGCACATCGGCGTTGCGCACCACGTAGAATTCCCATGGTTGCTGGTTGCCCGCCGAAGGAGCCGCCATGCCCGCACGCAGCAAAGCCTCGATCTTGGCGTCCTCAACAGGCGCCTCCGTGAACTTGCGCACGCTCGCGCGCTTGAAGATGATATCGGCCACAATAACCTCTTTCTCGCTTGCAGCCTCCCCATCGAGCATGATAGCGCAACTCCACCCCGTGACCCATAGACGCCAGGTCGACCATAGCAGAATAGGCGGACAGCGGGCGAAGCCCGCACCTCCGCCGGGACGGGTACCGCAACCGCGGCGGAATAGGGCGACAGCGAGCCGGAGGCGAGCGCCTCGCCCGGGTCGGGTTCCGCCAGGTCAACCGCGGAAGAATAGGGACAGCGCACCTCGGGCGAAGCCCGAGCTGCGCGCCTCCCGGTGCAGGTTGAACCCCTCAACCGCGGGGGACTCGCCAGCAGTCGAAGAGTCAGCGAAAACGGCCCAGGTGCCCGCAGTTGGCGCGTCTGAGGGCCGAGCGTGCTTGTGCACGCGATGCGCCCGAAGAAAGCGCCAAATGCGAGTGCCTGGGCCGTTTGCAGCGTCAACAAGAAATGGCTGGGCCACAAGGATTCGAACCTTGATAGCTGGTACCAAAAACCAGAGTCCTGCCGTTGGACGATGGCCCAGTCTAGAAAAGGCTCCGATGCAGCGTTTACCACGATAGTCGTGGCGTGCCATCAAGCCTGTGCCACTATGCAGCGTTCCGCACGAAAATCGTGGTGGGCCGTCGGGGACTCACGCGTCGCCGCGCGACGCTTCACCCCTCGGGCTCACGCCCTCGGGCGAAATCCTAAAAACGTGCCACTGGCACGTTTTCTTAACGGATTTCCACCTCATCGGTTCGAGCCCCTCGTTCAACGAAAGAGCAGGTCTCTCATTTAACCGATGCAGCGTTCCGCACGAAAATCGTGGTGGGCCGTCGGGGACTCGAACCCCGGACCTTGGGATTAAAAGTCCCCTGCTCTGCCAACTGAGCTAACGGCCCGCATGCACAATGCGCAAGCAACTATTTTAACGGCGGCGCGCAAATCGGTCAACAAAAGCGCCGCAAGTTATAAAGTCTGCACGAACGCAGCCACTGCAAACAGCGCCGCAGCAAATAGCAAGGCCAGCACATACAAAAGCGCCGACCGGAACCCCCCGATCGGCACTTCACAAAACCAAAAAATGAACAGCCTAGCGATGCGCCTTGCGCATCGCACGCTTTACCGCGTTGAACGCGAACAGCACGATTGCAACCACCGCAAAAAGCGCAGCCACGAACAGCACGATGTAGCCGATCGCCCCATCGGTACCCTGCGCAAAGCCGAGTATTCCGACAAGCAATGCGCAAATTGCGCAGCTCCCCGCAACCGTCAAGCTATTCATCGTTCAACCCTCCTCGAAAAAGAACAATCGCCCAAAAATCGGAAACGGCCGAGCCGCTTGCGCGACCCGGCCGCTTTGCCAGCTCAGCTAGCTATTAGTCAACAGCGACCATAACGTCGGTGGACTTGATGATGGCAACAGCCTTGCCGCCCTCGGCCAGGCCGAGCTCCTCGATAGCGGCATTGGTGATGGAGCCGCTGATGCGAACGCCGTCAGCATCCTCGATGGTCACATGGCCGTTCACAGCACCCTCGGTCACAGCGACAACGGTGCCTTCGATCTGGTTGCGAGCAGACAGGCCGGCGATCTTCTCAGTCGCGAACATGACGTTGGAAGCCTTGATGATCGCGTAGCATTCCTTGCCCTCTTCAAGGCCAAGGTCGGCAACAGCGGCCATGGTGATGTCGGCGAAGATCGGGTTGTGGTTGCCGCAGCAGATGACGACGACTGCGTTGACGGCGCCTTCCTTAACGACCTTGACGGTGCCCTTGATCTGGTTACGTGCGGAAATCTTCATGATGAACTCTCTTTCGGTTTCGTGTTTTGGCAATTTGTTTTGTCGACAACACGAAGTATGCCAGCCGCGCAGGAGCTGCGAAGCCTGAATCGCAGTTCATCACAGTTCGCATCACGATTCGTAACGCTTCGTCACGCTACATCACTTTTTCGAGGTAGAAGCCTTGCTATCCCACGGAAGGCTGAAGAAGGCGCGGCGGTTATCGTAGTAGCTCAACCGGCTTGTCGCCACGTACGACACGGCCGCGGCGGCAATGTACCACACGGACCCGACCAGGCCAAACGATTCGATAACGAGAAATATCGTGGCTATGGGGCAGTTCGTGCACGCGGTGAAGAACGCCACCATGCCAAGCGCCGCGGCGAACGCCGGGTCGACCCCGAGCAGGCTGCCCAAAAACGCGCCGAGAGTAGCGCCGATGCACAGCGTCGGCATGATATCGCCACCCTTGAACCCCAACAGCAAAACGGCAAGCGTGAACAGGGCTTTCCCTAAGAAGAAGGAATCAGTCAAGCTGCCCGCGAGAGCGAGGTTGATCTGCTCCATGCCCGTGCCGGAGAACATGCCGCCGCTTACGTACGCGAAAAGCCCGCACAGCCCGCCACCGATGACAAGGCGCATCAAGGGGTACTTCGTGAAGCGCGAACGTCCGCGGGTAAGCGCGAAGCAGAACAGCGCTCCGGCCGCTATGCACAAAGCTCCGACCAGGCAATACGTTCCGATAACCTGCGCCCCCGCATCAAGCCCCGGCACATCCATGCGCACCACTGCCCAACCTTGCCCAAGCGGATCGGCCGCAGTGGATCGAACCAGGCTCGCAAGGGCGTCGGCGATCGATGCCGGGTCAAGCGAGAGCGCAGACACCGACTCGTCCACGCCCGACACGCCCATGAACACGCTTATCGCCTTGGCAAGCGAAGCGGAGAAGAGCACGCCGATGTAGGAGATAAGACGCTTGGGACGGTAGTGCATGACCTCGATGGCGAACGCGGCGCCCGCAAGAGGGGTGCCGAAGATGACGGTGAGCGCGCTTGCCATGGCGCATGCGCACAGAAACGGCCCAGCGCCGAGCGGCAGCTTCGTCAGCTCGTGCACCTTCGAGGCGATGGCCGTGCCTATCTGCATCGACGCCGCGCCCTTGCCCACACTTCCGCCGGTGAGCACGGTTAAGCACGACCCGGCGAACATGAGCGGGACTATGACGAAGGGCACCTTCTGCCCCACCTCCAAGCGCCGCGTAAGAAACGACAAGCCCACGTTGTACGGTGTGGCCGAGAAGGTGAAGAGCCCGAACATCACCAAACCCGCAAGAGGCAGCACAAGCCCCAGCCACACATTGCTCTGAAACAGTGCGCAAAACGCATCCATGATCAGGGAAAACACACCTGTGACCAGCACCGTGACAAGCGAACAGGCAAGCACGCCCACAACCAGGCGCCAAGCTACCGGGCGAAGGAAGGGTTTGCCATCCTCATCGACCGGGCCATCGCGCAAATCGACGAGCCAGCCGCCGCCCTTATGCGCGGTGGATCCTTCGGCAGGCACGGCCTCGATGGCCCATGCACGACGCATCTTCTTGCGCCAGCGCCCGGCAGCGGCGTACAGTTTGGATATGTAGGGGATTTGCGAACCCATAGCGCTGCAAATTCTAGCACGCGAAACGCAAAGCGCACGTGGATTAAGCAGCGGGAAGCGCTAAAGAGGGGAAGACGAGGGTCGGATTAGCTGACCTTGGCTGGGCTCGGCGCAACTGTGCGCGCAAGGCAGGCTCGGCAGGGCAAGCCGAACCAAGGTGCCGCAGCGCTTATCGCGCTAGAACGTTATCCCCGTAACCGTCACGATAAGGCCCACGACCACGGCGATGCCCCAGAGCGCCGCAACGATGATCAGGTTGTCCTTGGCATGGCGGTTCGTGCGGAAGAGCACGAGCAGACCGACGCCAGCGGCCGAGAGCAGACCCGCGATCATGGGGCCCGCGCCAAGTAGGCCGTCGACGTACAGCTGCGCGATGGCCACGCTCGCCGCGCAGTTGGGAATGAGGCCCACCAGCGCCGAGGCGAACACCGCCGCAATGGGGTTCGCGCCGATGAACGAGCCGAGCGCATCCTCGCCCACACCTGCGAGCAGGGCGTTTATGAC
>R11__coassemble_1651_pt1 | contig 12165 bp, 10 predicted proteins | sample R11__metabat2_high_PE_032 | metagenome-assembled genome bin R11 | reverse complement strand
CACAAACCCCAACCCCCCCCCCCCCCCCCCCCCTGCCGGTGGCCCCACCCCCCCCACCACCACACCCCCCCCCCCCCCCCCCCCCGGGGGCGCCGGGCGCGCCCCCCCCGCCCCTGGTCGCAAGCTTGAAAACGTATCTACTGGATAGCGCGAATGCGATCGGCCAGCCAGGAGGCCCACTCCTCAACACCTTCGCCCTTGGTGGCCGAGATGCGGAAGATCGGCGCCTTCGGGTTGAGCTCGGTAACAGCGTTCGTAAACGCTTCCTCGTTGAAGTCGAACACGGGCATGGTGTCAACCTTGTTGAGGATGACCGCCTCGGAGATTTGGAAGATGCCCGGGTACTTGAGCGGTTTGTCGTCGCCTTCCGGCACCGAGAGGATCATGATCTTAGAGTTCTCGCCCAGATCGAAATCGGTCGGACATACCAGATTGCCCACGTTCTCCAGGATGATAAGATCCAGGCGGTCGAGGTCGAGCACGTCGATAGCGCGCTTTACCATGTTTGCTTCGAGATGGCACGCACCGCCCGTGTTGATCTGCACGGCAGGAATGCCCTGCGCCTTGATCTTCTCGGCGTCGACCGACGACGCGATATCGCCCTCGATGACCGCGATGTTGAACTCGTCGCGCAGCGCATCGATGGTGGCGAGGATGGTCGAAGTCTTGCCCGAACCAGGGCTTGCAAGCAAGTCAACCACATACACGTGGTTCTCCGCGAAACGCGCGCGCAGCTCGGCGGCAAGCGAATCGTTCTTATCGAGGATCTTCTGGTTCAAATCGATCTGCATGGCAATTCCTTCTCTCTCAAGCAGGCGGCTACTCTTCGTCATCTTCGTCGTCGGGCAGATCGACCTCGATCGAGTCGATCTGCATCTCGCGCCCGCGCTGCAACGACAGCTCGTAGCTTCCGCAGCGGGGACACGTCATGTGGAAGCGGTCGTGGTCGAAATCGCTTCCGCATTCAAGGCACAAGCTGTGAGGTTTTACAAATGTCAAGTCTAATTCAGCACCCTCGGACAGCGTTCCTTCACCCAAGGCCTCAAACGCAAAGCGCATCGAATCCTCGATGATCTCGGTCATCTCGCCGATGGAGAGGCTGACCTTCAGAACGCGCGTTGCACCGGCCTGGGCCGCGGAGCTGTTGACGGCGTCGAGCACGCCCATCATGATGCTCATCTCGTGCATTGAAACCTCCCCAGGCGCCCGAGCTTGCAAACGCAATCGGCGCTCGCGCTAACTTTCGTCCTCTTCTTCGAGCCCGAGCTCGGCATTCTGCTTCTTGATGCGCCCCGCTAAAACAACGCGCGCGATAAGCAGGCTGGCCTCGTAGAGCAAGACGAGCGCGGCGAACATGAGGATCATCGTGACGGGGTTGGCATCGGGGGTAACCATAGCGGAGAACACCATGAGGCCAACGTAGATGTAGCGCCACGAACCGCGCAGCTTCTTATACGGAACGATATCGAAGATAACCAGGTAGAAGATGAGGATCGGCAGCTCGAAGGCGATGCCGAAGCCCAGCTCGAACTTGATGATGATATCGATGTAGGAATCCATGCGCGGCGCCACGTAACCCAAACCCGTAGCCTGGTCGGTGAGCCATTGGAACGCCGGATGCAGGATGATGCCGTAGCAGAACACGGTGCCGACGATAAAGAGCACGACGGCTGCAACGAACGTGGGGACGAACCACTTGCGCTCGTTAGGCTTGAGCGCCGGCAAAAAGAACGCCAAAAGCTGCCACAGGATGATGGGCGAAGTGGCTACGCACGACACCCAAAACGAGATCTTGAAGCGCACGGCGAAGGCTTCGAACGGGTCGATCGCCTGAAGGCTTGCCATGCCATCTGCATCGGTCGGTAAGAAGTCGGCGATGGGCAAAAGCAGGAACTGGCCGAGGATGGGCGTAGCCATGTAGAACAGGACAAGCGCGACGATAAGCACGACCGCGATGCGCACCAAGCGCATGCGCAGCTCGCCCAAATGCTCCATTAACGGCATGCGCGCGGGACCGATAGGCATTACTCATCGCCCCCTTCGCTTGCAGCAGGTTCGGACTCAGGCGCTGCTTCAACCTCGGCAGCGGCGGCCTCGGCCTTCGCAGCGGCCTCTGCCTCGGCGGCCTCGGCGGCCTTCTTCTCCTCGGCAGCGCGGCGCGCGGCGCGTTCGCGCTCGTAGCGAGCCTTGCGCTCGGTGAATGTCTCCTGAGGCTTTTCCGCAGCAGGTGCAGCAGCGGCGGCCGTAGCGGTAGCGGCTTCGGTGCTCGCAGGCTCGTCGTGCGTGGCCTTCTTGATGGAAGAGGACGCTTCAGATGCGGCGCTCTTCAGGTGCTTTTCGGCAACGCCGCCGAGCTTGTCGATGGCGTTCGTGGGATCTTTGAAGGGTTTATCGGGATTGCTCGTGTCGATGACGTCGGTGCGGATGACCTCGTTCATCTCGGCCTGAGCACTGCGGAACTTGGCGATGCCCTTGCCCACCGTGCGCATCATGCTCGGAAGCTTCTCCGGGCCCACGATAAGGAACCCGAACAGCAAGATCAGTATGAGCTCGCCGCCACCAATACCAAACAAAACATTCCCCTTATATCAAGTCGCTTGCCGCATACGCAGCAAGATTTTTGCCAACGCGACATGCTACCACAGGAGCATATCCACTATTTTCATACGCACGATTATTCAACAAGACCGCAGAAACGCCTACGCGCCACCGCCGCCGAGCAGAGCGAGCGCCATCGTGGGTACGCCGAGCGCCAAAACCAGGATGACGCACACGACGACCGTGAAGATCTTCTTGGTGCGCTCCTTTGCCACCTTGGCGGCTTCGGCCCGGGCTGCGCGCTCTTCGGCCGCCTTGATCTTGGCCTCGCGCTGGTTTTGAGTCATCTTCAGGTTTGCCATGTTTGTTCCTCAGCTTGCTGCGGATCTCGATGACGCGGGCGATGTCGCGCGCCACGTCCAAATCGAGGTTCCAATTGTCCTTTTCGTATTTGACCTCGCCCGCGACCATGGTCAAGAGCACATCGGCATTCGTGCAGCTATTGACGATGTCGGGCGAAGGGTCTTCGCCGGGCTGACGGTACGTGCCGGAAAGATCGACCACGGCGATGTCGGCGCACTTGCCGGCTTCGAGCGACCCGATCTTATCCTCCATGCGCAGGGCGCGCGCAGCATCGATGGTTGCCATGCGCAGCATGGTTTCGGAATCGATGAACTTGCCGGGATTGGCCGAGCGCTGGATGAGCATGCCAATGCGCATCTCGGCGAACATGTCGGTGGAATCGGCCGCGACCGAATAGCCCGTGCCCAGGCCCACGCGCAGATCGGAGCGCATGAAATCGAACAGCGGGGCAATGCCCATCGACAGATGCGCATTGCTGCGCGGGCACATGGCCACGGCAACGTCGTACTGCTTCAGGCGATTGATATCATCCGCATCGACGTGCACGCAATGGACCGCGAGCACGTTGTCGGCTTCGAACGCGCCCCAGTTGAGCACGTAGCGCACAGGCGAGGTGCCCGAGGGCAGCCACGGCGGAATTTCCACGAAGCCGCGCTTGGCCGTGCCGTTGGCAACCGAAAGCGCGGAAGAGCCGCGCGAGATGAACTGGTATTCCTCGTAGCTGCCAGCGAGGTTGAGCGCCAGCGGGATGTTCTCGGTACGGGCGAGCTCGGCCGCCTTGGTGAACACGTACGGATGGCAGTTGTACGTTTCGCGCGGGGAGATGCCGATGGAAACCTTATCGGAATCGATGCGCGCAGCCCAGCTTTCGATATCGTCGCGCGCGGATTCGATGGCGAACTCGACGCGACGCTTGTCCATGGCTCCGACTTCGCGGTACACCGTGCCGCGCAGGCCGAGCCTTTTCAGAGCCTCGCACGAGGCACCGGTCGAAGAAACATCGGCTACGAAAGTGACGCCGCTCGAAAGCGCATCGAGCGCACCCATGACAGCCGAAGCGCACCTATCGCGATAATCGAGCTTGGTACCCATTTCAGTCATGGAGGACACCCATTCGGTGTAGGGCAAATCCTTAACAACCGAACGGCGCGCCGAACCTTCCAGATGCGTGTGGAGGTCGATCATGCCGGGGATGATGGCCGCTTGACCGAAATCGCGCACTTCCTCTTCGGGATAGCGCAGGCGCATGATTTCGGCAGGCCCCACATCGACGATCTTGCCATCTTGCACCACAACGGCGCCGTCGTAGATGGGGTCGGCTGTAATGGGAAGAACGTTTTGTGCGCAAAGTAGCATTTTGTTCCCTTAAGCTCGCAGATTAATTCAAGCGCTAATCATACCATTGACCGCACCCGCGCGGGAATAAGTCCACAGGGTATCCGTTCGAGCAAACGGCAGGCGGCAGATGCGCGCTTGCAAGCCCGCGCGAGCCGCGTGCACACCGCATCCCTCGCCCGCCGCACCGCGTAGCCGACGCAGCGCTCGCCCATGTGCGCGCGACGTATTTTTGCGCAAGCAGAGACGCTCGCGCGGATATGCGCTGGTATACTTGAGCGCATGCAACCTATGGACATGACATTCATCCACGCGCCCGCCACCTACGACTTCCGCGAGCGCTCCATCATGTACGGCCCCGTGTCGGACATGGTGCCTTCCACGCCCATCTTCGAGATGTACCCGCTCGGCCTGACCACGCTGTGCGAAAACCTCGAGCGCCACGGCATGTTCGCGCGCATCTACAACCTGGCCTCGATGATGCTCAACATCAAGAACTTCGATGTGGAGAAAAACCTCGCCAAGCTCGATTCGCGCGCCTTCGGCATCGATTTGCACTGGATGCCGCACTGCCATGGATCTATAGAAGTGGCCAAGATCTTAAAGCGTCTGCACCCCACCAAGCCCATCATCTTCGGCGGCCTGTCCTCGACCATCTTCCACGAAGATCTGATCGCCTACGACTGCATCGACTTCGTCATCAGGGGCGATTCGACTGAAGAGCCCGAGCGCATCCTCATCGAGCGCATAGCGCAGGCGCAAAAGACGCACACGCCGATCGGCGATCTGTCGGATATCCCGAACCTCACCTGGAAGGATGCCGAAGGTTCCATCCACATCAACCCGCTCACCTGGGTGCCCGACACCATGGACGCCATCTCGATGGACTACGCCTACCCCATGAAGGGCGTGCTGCGCCACCACGACATGACGAGCTACCTGCCCATGAAGGGGTGGCTGTCCTACCCCGTTACCGCGGGCCTTTCGTGCCGCGGCTGCTCGCGCAACTGCGCCACCTGCGGCGGAAGTGCGTACACGTTCCGCAACCACTTCGGCAGGCGCGCCGTTGCCTGGCGCGACCCGAAGCTTTTGATCCGCGACATCGAAAACGTGCAGAACCACGTCTGGGGCCCGGTATTCGTGCTCAACGACTTCCTGCAGGCAGGCGAGGCATACACCACCGAATTCATCTGCGGGCTGAAGAACAAAGTGCGCAACCCCATCGGCTTCGAGTTCTTCGGACCGCCGCCCGGGGGCAACGATTTCTACAACCTGCTCGACGCCAACCTGGAAGACTGGTCCATCGAGATCTCGGCCGAAAGCCACGACGACGCCGTTCGCCGCGCGTTCGGCAAGGGCCACTACACCATGACCGAGCTCGAGCAGACCATCGTCGACGCGCTCTCGCACGAGAAGTGCACGCGCTTCGACCTGTACTTCATGACGGGCATCCCCAAGCAGACCGCGGCGAGCGTGCGCGAAACCGGCGCCTACGTGCAGCACCTGTACGAGCTCGTGCACTTCGACCCGCGCCTCGTGGTGCTCATAAGCCCCATGGCGCCGTTCTTGGACGTGGGCTCGATCGCCTTCGACAACCCCGAAGCCTACGGCTACAAGCTGCGCGCCCGCACGTTCGAAGAGCATCGCCAGCGCATGATTCTGCCCTCGTGGAAGCACATCATGAACTACGAGAGCGTCTACATGTCCAACGACGAGATGGTCGACGCCACCTACGACGCCGCGCTCGACATCAACCGCATCAAGGGCGAGCACGGCATCCTCGAGCGCGACATGTCGCTTGCCACCGATGCGCGCATCCGTGAAGCGCGCGAGCAGATGAACCGCCTCGACGACGTGCTGCGCAACGGCACAGGCAAGATCTCGGCGCGCATGGCCAAGCTCAAGGAGGAGTTCGAGCGCCTCTCCGAGAACACCGTAGCCGAAAAGAGCGAGTTGAACTGGGCATTCGATGTGAAGCCCACACACGCCGCCCACCTGGCCAAACTTTGGCTTACCAACGAACCCGCCAACTACGCCGCCAAACTTGGCGGCAAGTGGCGCCATGCCGCGAGCGATTTCGACTACCCCGACCAGGTTAACGGCACGAACTCGCCCGCTTGGAACGCCGACGGCACCCCTAGGCGCGCACGCGGGGCCGCCACCAACGACGGCATCTCCGATGGGCGCACGATCGCCGACGAGCAGGGCCGCCAGGTCGCCGCGTTCGGCAGCGTGGTGGCGCCGGGCTTTTCGGAAGCGGGCACCAACGACGCCTTCGAGCGCGCAAACGCCGCACTCGACGTGGGACGCGCGGGCACCGCAAGCGTGCGCGGCGCCGCACCCGCCATCAGCGAAGAACAGCAGCGCACCTTCGTGGAAGACGAGCTGCTGGCCCAAATGATGGAAGAAGAGCGCGAACGTGCCGAGCTCGAGGCGCAGGGCAAGCTGGAAAAGCGCGCCAACCTCGACGCCGGCGGCCTGAAGGGCGCGGCTGGGCGCAAGGGCGCGCGCGAGGCCCGCAGCTTAGACAAGATGCGCCGCGAAGGCTATCAGCAGCTGAAAGAGAACACCGAACGGAGCGATTCCGATGAGTAACCGCAAGCGCAGCTACGTCGAATACCACGAGGACGGCTCGATCACTGAGGCACAGATTAGCACCGCAGACGCGCTCTTCGAAAACGCGCGCGCCGTTGTGGTGCCCGTACGCGCGGCCGCGGCAGGCGACGCCGCAGTTGACGAGCCCGCCGCCGATGTGGCACCCGCGCCTGCAACCGCCGAGCAGGTCGCAGCCCCCGCGCAGGCCGACGTGCTCAGCATCGATACCGCAACCGGTAAAGCCGCAGCTCCCGAGCTTTCCTCCGAGCGCGTGAAGGACATCTTCTCCACCATCTCGAAGAAATACGAGCGCTTCAACGCCGTCTCGAGCTTCGGTGCCTACAAGATCTGGCTCGCCGACGTCGTAGCCAAAACCCCCGCAACCGCCGAGAGCGAGATCCTCGACATCGCAGGCGGAACGGGAGATGTCACCTTCGCCATCGCGCGCGCCAAGCACCCGCGCCACATCCAGTGCACCGACCTGGTCAACGAGATGCTCGACGTGGCCCGCGCGCACTACGCCAAGGGCGCATCGGATGGCGTACCGGTCGATTTCGAGGTGGTCGACGCGCAGGAGATTCCCTATGCCGATGCGACCTACGACATCGTCACCGTGGCATACGGCATCCGCAACATGCCCAAGCGCGAACAGGCCATTTCCGAGATGTACCGCGTACTCAAACCCGGCGGCACGCTTGTGTGCCTCGACTTCTCCACGCCCGGCAACCCCGTCTGGAACGGCATGTACAACTTCTATCTGAAGCACATGATCCCCTTCTGGGGCGGCGCCATCACGGGCGACAAATCGGGTTTCGTCTACCTGTCGAAGTCGATCAAGGCCTTCCCTGACCAGCGCAAACTCGCGCGCATGTTCGAAGACGCAGGCTTTGTGGACGTCACCTGGAAAAACCATACGGGCGGCATCGCGGCCGTGCACGTGGCGCACAAGCCCCGCTAGTCCACGCGCTGCGGCGGCCAGCCCGCCGCGTGCCGTGCGACCTCAAGCCCGCACGGGCGGCATATGTTGCGCGCGTGAAGATGCCGCGGCTGCATGTTTTTCTGCGCCCCAACCCCGCATGCGGGATAAAATACGCATATGAAAAACGAGGGGGACAACATTCCAACGGACAACACGCCCGTCGAGCGCGAGCGGCTGTGGACGCCGCTTTTCGTCATGCTCATCGTCATGTCGCTGTGCACGTTCATCGTGTCGCAGGGGCTGAACTCCGGCACGTCGGTCTATCTTCAGGTTTCGGGGCTCGGCACCGAGCTTGCGGGCGTAAGCGCTGCGCTCTTCAGCATCGGCGCCGCCATCATGCGCCTGTTCTGCGGGCCCTTGCTCGATACGCGCGGGCGCTTCATCACGCTCGCCTTGGGCTTCGTCATCCTCATCATCGCGACGTTTCTTCCCGTGCTCAAGCTCGGCCTCGGCGTACTCGTGGTTTGCCGCGCCTGCCAGGGCGTCGGCTTCTCGCTTGCCACCACTGCCGCCGCCACCATGGCGGCCGACGTGCTTCCGTTCTCGCGCTTAGGCGAAGGCATCGGGTTTTTCGGCCTGGGCCAGGCCATCGCCATGTCGGTCGGCCCGGCGTTCGCGCTCTTCCTGCTTTCAGGCGATACGCCCGAGAATCTCTACGGCGTGCTCGCCATCATGGCAACCGTAGCGCTTGTCATCGGCTCGTTCAGCCGCTACGAGAACAACATCGAGCGCCTGCCCGAGCAGTCGACCTACCGCAAGCGCGCCGAAGAGAAGCGCGCCGGCCACGTCGAACCCGCCAAGAAAAAAGAGCCGTTCATCGAGCGCATCTTCGTGAAGACCGCGCTCGCCGGCGCCGTCCCCGCCTTCCTCATGGCGCCGCTCATGGGCTTCAGCTTGTACTTCGCGGGCCTGTTCGGCACCACGTACGGCATCGAGAACGCAGGGCTTTACTACACGCTTTCGGCCGTGACCATGATCACCGTGCGCATCTTCTCGAACCGCTTCATGGACGCGCTGCCGCCCAAGGTCACCATGGGAATCGGCTGTGCGGCCGGCACCATCACGCTCATCCTGATGTTCATCGTCGCGAATTCGCCTGCGGGCATAGCGGCCAACGTCCTGTTCTACCTCGCAGGACTTATCTTCGGCGCGTACAACGGCTTGCTGCTGCCGCTCACGCAATCGATCGCCGTCAAGTGCACGGTTCCCGAGCGCTGGGGCGCCGCGAACGCACTCTCCCAGCTGGCACTCGATATCGGCATCGGCGCCGCGTGCATCCTTTGGGGCTTCACCAACAGCGCATTCGGGTTCCCGGTTTCGATTATCGCCTGCATCGCATCGCCCGTGCTCGCGTTCATAGCAGCGCTGTTCCTGTTCCCCAAGAAATAGAGGCACAAGCGACGATACCGCACGCAAGCAGCACGGTCTCGCGTGGCCGACGTCTTTCGGCCCGCGTTCACGAATGCGACAAGGCTGGCTTTCGTTAGCAGGTCAAAGCGCTCCGACTCGTCCTGGGTGCTAAAGTCGCAAATAGACCAATCGAAGAATTCTCTGTTTCTTTCAAGCGAGCGAGTCTTGTTTGATCGAGCCTCAAGTATGGGTGAAATGGACTCCCCTAAACCTTAAGCTTTTCTGAGAAGCGGACATCGCACGAGCTCGCAGGAATTGCGCGTTTTCATCGCCCGCAACCCTTCGGAAGGCGTTTCGTTGCAGGAATCGCCTGCCCTTCTCTCCCTAAAGAAATGCTTCTCAATGTAAAAAATCGGGCTTATTCATCATCGATCGCCATCGAGCAGGAAGGCCCTTTCGAGCGCGACTCTCCTCTGAACTGGGCAAACGCCAAACACATCAGCAACCCGCAAGCAAAGCGGGGCCCAAACGGCCCCAATCCATGATGAACAAGCCCGATTTTTTACATCGACCCGCAACCGCGGCACAGACGCCCACCCGCTTTTTGCTGCGCCGCGCGCATCCCCCGCTCCGCCGGCCTCCGCCTCGCACGTGCCGCGCACGTCTCCCGCGGCTAATTCCCTAATGCATTTTGGAAGAAATGCCGTGTTTTGCTATAAATAATCTTGAAGAACTGCGATTTTCAGTTCAATATCATCTTGAAGAAATGCATATTTGACCCGTAACGCCAAAGGAGAACGATGTACTTTCGCAGAAAAGCCTATGACCAACTGCTGGAATGGAAAAAACTCTATGCGGACTCCTATTGCGCGATGCTAGAAGGGGCGCGGCGCGTGGGAAAGTCAACCATCGCAGAACGCTTCGCCATGCAGGAGTACGGATCCTACGTCCTCATCGATTTCTCAAAGGCTTCGCGCTCCATTATAGAATGCTTCGACGACGTCTCGGACCTCGATATGTTCTTCCTTAGGCTGCAAGCCGCAACTGGCAAAACCCTCATCAGGGGGGATGCGCTCGTCATATTCGACGAGGTCCAGCTGTTCCCAAAGGCCCGTCAAGCGGTGAAGAGCCTCGTCGCCGACGGGCGCTACCACTACATGGAGACAGGTTCGCTCATCTCCATCAGAAAGAACGTGCAGGGCATTCTCATCCCCTCAGAGGAAAAGAAGTACCAGATCCACCCCATGGACTACGAGGAGTTCTGCTGGGCCACGAAAAGCAATTCGGCGGACATGTCGCTCGCGGCAAGCAGGCTGGGCAAACCCGTAGGCCAACAGGTGAACCGCAAGCTGATGCGCGACTTCCGCATATATATGGCGGTCGGCGGCATGCCGCAAGCGGTCGAAGCCTATGTAGAGGGGAAGAATTTCTCGCAGATTGACAAGGTCAAGCGCGAGATCATCGGCCTCTACGAGGACGATTTCCGCAAGATCGACCCAACGGGTCGCGTCTCGGCGATGTACCGCTCCGTGCCCGCGCAGCTCTCGCGTAACACGCGCAGGTACTCGATATCCTCTGCCACGGGCAAGCGCAAAGGCCTGAAGGACGAAGTTCTCCTAACGGAGCTCATCGACTCGAAGACGGTGCTGTGCGCCTACAACTCCACCGACCCCCGTGTGAGCCTCTCGTCGACCAAGGACCTCTCGTCTTACAAGCTCTACCTAGCCGATACGGGGCTGTTCGTGACGTTGATGTTCATCGATCGGCCCGAGGTGGAAAACGCCGTCTACGAGAAGCTGCTCTCGGACAAATTGCCAGCCAATCTCGGATACCTCTACGAAAACGCCGTCGCCCAGGTAATCGCCTCGCAGGGGCGCGAGCTTTATTACCATACGTGGGACAAGGAGGGAAGTACCCACTATTACGAAATCGACTTTCTCGTCGCGCGGGGAGCCAAGACGCTTGCCATCGAAGTCAAGTCCTCTGGCTCCGGAAAGCACGAGTCGCTTAGCGCGTTTTCCGAGAAATACTCGGCGCACCTCTCAGGCGCCTGCCTGCTATCGCAGAAGGATTTCGCGAAGGATGGGCCCTTGCGGTTTGCGCCGATTTACGCCGCACCGTTCCTGCTCTCGTAAACGCGCGGGCAACGTACTCGCGCGGCGAGCGGCCCGGAGCGGCAGACGGGCAAGCCCGGGGTTGCGGCGACCGCAAACGAGAAGCCCGGGCCAGCGCGCCACGCATCTGTCAGCGCGCATGGCGGCGAGCCGGTTCGCGCTCGCTTCTTGGCTAGCATACGTCTGGCGCGGGCTTAAGCCCGCGCCAGAGCGAATACCGTAAATCGGACGATCGGGCACGCGCGAGCGGGCCGCAGGCGAACGCTGCCCGTCTGGCGGAAAGGGCGAGCTTTCAGCATCGTGAGCGCCTTGCCGCTGCTGAAAGCTCGCCTTTTCCGCCGCATCCCCTCGACCCGATGATGAAAGCTCGCCTTTCTTGCCGCCGCCGCGCACGTCCGCAGGAAGCGAGCACTCCCATCGCCGGGCGTGCCGGGAACCGCGATTCTTCAATGTAAAAAATCGGGCTTGTTCATCATCGATCGCCATCGAGCAGGAAGACCCTTTCGAGCGCGACTTTCCTCTGAACTGGGAAAACGCCAAACACATCAGCAACCCGCAAGCAAAGCGGGATCCAAACGGCCCCAATCCATGATGAATAAGCCCGATTTTTTACATTGACCCGCAACCGCAGCACAAACGCCCCACCCGCTCCGCCACCACCAAGCAAGCGAGTGCCAGAATACAGCGCGCAGCCGCAGCTTTGCGGCTAGCGGCTCTTAGTACGGCTTGTCCAAATCGGCGCGGGCGAACGCATCGGCATCGAGCCCGAAGAACTTGCCCTGCTTGTAGCGCTCGAGCGCCACGAGCGCGATCATGCCCGCGTTGTCGCCGCACGAGCGCAACGGCGGCATGACCAGGCGAATCCCCTTGCGCGTGCACATGTTCTCGTAC
>R11__coassemble_1589_pt1 | contig 12498 bp, 7 predicted proteins | sample R11__metabat2_high_PE_032 | metagenome-assembled genome bin R11 | reverse complement strand
GCGCTGCATCTGGCCGCCGGAAAGCTGGCTCGGCTTCTTGTTGATATGATCGCCCAGGCCCACGTCTTCAAGCGCCTTGATGGCGCGCTCGCGGCGTTCGGCGCGCCCGACGCCCGAAAGCGTGAGGGCAAGCTCGACGTTGGAGAGCACGCTCTGGTGCGGGATAAGGTTGTAGCTTTGGAAGATGAAGCCGATGCGGTGATTGCGGTAGGTATCCCAATCCTTGGCGGAATAATCCTTGGTGGAGGTGCCGTTGACCACGATATCACCGCTATCGGCATGGTCGAGGCCTCCCAGTACGTTGAGCAGCGTGGTCTTGCCCGAGCCCGATTGCCCCAGAATGGCGACGAACTCGTTGTCACGCAGGGTAAGCGTTACGCCGTCGAGAGCGCGCTGGATGAAGTCGCCGGTCTGATAGGATTTGCGTAGTTCTTTGAGCTCGATCAAAGCGGGCCTCCGTTGCATATGCGTGCTGGTAAGTCAACAGTAGGATACCAATACCTGACCCGCTGGTCAGTTTTGTTTCCGAAGCGCAACTATTCGCACATAATTTGCGATGGTTTGCAATCTGTCGCCTATCGGGACGTGCGCGTTTGCGGGTACAATAGGTGCGTTACGATTGCGAGGGAGAGTTCGTGGGAAAGCCTCAGAAGAATAAGAAGCGCACAGGCGCGGGCGCTGCTCAGACCGCTCATCGTCCTGCGGGGCAGCGCGCGGGCGCGGCTTGGGGCGAGCGCGACCGCGGGCGCGAACGCGCCAACGCGGCCGACCCGTGCGGCGTATCGCGCGTGTGCGGGGCGTGCCAGTACGTGGGCGAGCCCTACGAGCGCCAGCTCGAGCGCAAGACGCGCTTCGTACGCGATCTCTTCTGCGAGGCAGGCCTGGTTGAGGCCGCACAGGTGGGCGTCGTGGTTGCCGATACGCTCGGTATGGCCGATCCGTTCCACTACCGCAACAAGGTCATCTCGCCGTTCGCGCGGGGCAAGCGCTTGGCCGATAAGGGCAAGCGGGGTGTACGCTTCGAGATACAGACCGGAATGTATGCAGCTCATTCGCACAGGCTCGTGTCCACCGAGGGGTGCCTGGTTGAAAACGAGCAGGCCAAGCTCGTGGTCAAGACTGTGAAGCAGCTGATGGGCAAGTTCAACGTCGAACCCTACGACGAGGATACCGGCACTGGTTTCATGCGCCACGTGGTGGTGCGCGTGGGCCACAATTCGGGCGAGATGTTGGTCACGCTCGTGACCAACGCCGAGGAGTTTCCCGCATCGCGCAGCTTCTGCCGCGAACTCGTGCGTCGCTGCCCGTTCATCACCACGGTGGTGCAAAACGTGAACCTGCGGCAGACCAACGTCATCCTCGGCCAGCGCGAACAGCGCCTGTACGGCCCGGGTTTCATCCTCGATGAGCTCTGCGGTCTAAGCTTCCGCATCTCTTCGCAGTCGTTCTACCAGGTGAATTCCGCCCAAACCGAGGTGCTTTACGACACGGCTATCGAGCTTGCGGACCTCGACGGGGCCCAGAGCGCGATCGACGCATATTGCGGTACGGGCACGATCGGCCTGGTAGCGGCATCGCGCGGCGCGGCGAGCGTGGTGGGGGTCGATTCGGTCGAGTCGTCCATCCGCGATGCGCGCGAGAACGCACGGCACAACGGCATCGAGAACGCGCGCTTCGTGGCGGCCGATGCCACGGCATTCATGCGCGATGCGGCGGCGGAGGGTGCAAGCTGCGACGTGGTGTTCATGGACCCGCCGCGCGCTGGCTCGACCGAAGCGTTTCTCGATGCGCTTTGCGCTATGGCCCCCGCACGCGTGGTCTACATCTCGTGCAACCCGAAAACGCAGGTGCGCGACCTGGCGTATCTGGCAGCGCGCGGCTGGGTGGTGCGCCGAGTGGTTCCGGTGGACATGTTTCCCCATACCGAACACGTGGAAACCGTGGCGCTTGTCGAGCGCGCGGATGATGAGCTGCGGAGGGGAACCGAACAGCGCAGGTCAAATGCTGCTTCGATTGGCTGAGGATACGGGCTGGTTATGAACGAGGACATTCTGGCGAAGATGCGCGGGGCGCTTGCAAGCCGCGGGCTTGCGGGTGCGGATACGCCGTGCGTGCTGATGATGTCGGGCGGGTCGGATTCGACGGCGCTTGCGTACGCGGCGGCCGAGCTGCGCGCGGCAGGCGAGCTGGGACCGCTTGCGGCGTTGCATGTCAACCACTGTTTGCGCGGCGCGGAATCCGATGGCGATGCTACGTTCGTAACCGAGCTGGCCCAAGCCCTCGACATACCGCTGTTCCTTTGCGAGATCGATATCGCGCGCCTGGTGGATGAAGAGCGCGGCAACATGGAGGCCATCGCGCGGCGCGAGCGCTACACGGCGGCGAACGAGGCGCTGCGCAGCCATTGCGCGCACTGGGGCTATCCGCTGGCGGCGGGGCGCATCTTCGTTGCGCATACGGCCGATGATCGGGTCGAGAACTTCTACATGCGCTCTATCGTGGGGACGGGGCCGGGCGGTTTTCGCTCTATGGATTACGCGAACGGCCAGGTAGTGCGTCCGCTACTTGATGCGAGCCGCGCGGGCTTGCGGGCGTATATCGAGGCGCGCGCCGCGGCGGGGGCGCTCGTGGTGCGCGATGCGGCGGGGGCGCTCTGGCGCGATGACTCCACGAATGCGCAAAGCGATCATTTCCGCAACTACGTGCGCCATGCGGTGGTGCCCGCAGCTAAGGAGCGCAACCCGCAGCTGCTCGAGACGCTCACGCGCACGATGAACCTCATCGCCGACGAGGACGATTTGCTGCAGAAGATGGCGCGCAACCTGCTCGACAAGCGCGCAATGTGGATTGAGCCGGATGAGGCGGCAATGGGCGACTTCACGGCTGGCTGCGTGTTTGCGCCCGCGTTCGCGGGCGATGCGGTGGCGCTGCGCCGTCGTGCGGTGTTCATGCTGCTCGAGCGCATGCTCGGGCCCGATGCGCGCATCGAGGCCGCCTCGGTCGAGGCGGTGCTCGCCGCCTGCGAGGACGGCGCGCCGAAGTCGGGGTACGTGGCCAACATCCAGGGCGACCTGGCGGTTTCGGCCAACAAGCAGGGTGTTCGCGTGGAGCCTATGGCGGCTTTCCGCGCGCGTCGCAAGCGCTCGTAGGGCAGAAAGCGTTGCCGCGCCCGCTGCGTTGCGCGCTTTCGGGCCGCCCCGCGCGCTACGCTGCGGCTGGCGCGTGCTACAATGGCGCGCATGGATACTACAGAGAACACCCCCGCATTTGACGTGGTGCTCGCAAGCGCGAGTCCGCGCCGCCGCCAGCTGCTCGAGGAAGCCGGCGTTACCTTCGCCGTTATCGAGGGCGATGTCGACGAAACGCTCGATGCCGACCTGCTGGCCAATCCCGAAGAAGCCGCCAAGAAGCTTGCCGAGCGCAAGGCCGGCGCCGCCGTACAGTACATCCTCGGCACCGACTATCGGGGCATGCTTCTGGTCATCGGCGCCGACACCATGGTAGTCAACCAGGGCGAGATTTACGGCAAGCCCAGAAACGTCGACGACGGCAAGCGCATGCTGCGCGCGCTTTCGGGCCGCACGCACCAGGTGCATACCGCGGTTTCGGTGTGGTTGATCAGCGCACAGAGCGCCGAGGACGTGTCGCTGGGATTTCGCACGTTCGTCGACACCACGCACGTTACCTTCAAGGAGATCTCCGACGAGGAGATAGCCGACTACCTGCGCAAAGGCGAGTCGTTCGACAAAGCGGGTGCGTATGCCATCCAGGGCGAGGGCGCGGCGCTGGTCGAGCACATCGACGGCGCGCTTGATACCGTCATCGGCTTGCCCGTGGGTCGTTTGCTCGAAGAGTTCCCCGAGTTGCGCGGCTAGCGGCCGTAGTTGGCCGCGTGCGCGTGTTGCGCTTGCGGATAGTTTGCGCGCCATTCGTTCCCTGAGGGGTCCGCGCGGGGTCGTAACCCCGTCAGGGAACGACCTTTAAGGAATTGACCGCGATGAGCCGCGTTTACTTAGATGGAAAAACGTCCTATTCATTCCCTGACGGGTTCTCGCGAGATTGAAACCCCGTCAGGGAACGACTTGCAAAACCGCGGTCGTTCCCTGACGAGGTTTCGATTTGTTGAGGGTCCGTCAGGGAACGAATAGGACCCTCGAACTCTTTTGTTAAGGCGGCTCGTGCTGTCGTGAGCCTCAGCCGGCCGTTCCCTGACGACATTTCAATTTCGCGGGACTCCGTCAGGGAACGAATAACGTAAAGCGATCGGCTGGAGGCGGCTTCCTTCGAAGAGGTGTTGCCGATTGTCATATGCAATCGACTGCTTTGCGCGTCCGCAATCGCCGTCGCTGCGCGCTTTCGGCCAGCCTCGTCGGCTGCAGTACCGAGCACCACGATTTGGATATACCAAAAAACGGACTTAATCCACTCCATTCGCCAAAAACGGGTTGCGAATCTTTCGATTTTGACAATCATAGTTGTAGGGGCGAGGAGAAGGGACGAACATGGACGCTGAGTTCAGCGGACGCAATTTCGCATACGCCATCGACGCGGACCATCGGTTCGCCTACATCAACGACGCAATGCTCGAGATGTATCCCAAGCTGCGCCCCGGCGATACGTGCCACAAAGCCATCTACGACCTCGACGAGCCGTGTTCTCTGTGCCCGATAGCTGCGGGCGATCATGGCGAACAGCTGGTGTTCAACCCCATTATCGAGCAATGGGTCAACGTGTCGTGCATCGATGTGGAGTGGCCGGGTGTCGGCCCCTGCACGATGATCGCGTGCTCGGTGGATGACAGCGTCGATAAGACCATTATGTCGCGCCTACCGAAAACGGGCGGTTACGATGTGTTCTTCGAGATGAACCTGACGCGCGACAAGTTCCGTCGCGTTATGCCCGACGAGGTGGACGGCCCGCACGAGTTCGAGGCCGAGCCGCTTTCGTCGCTGATGGCGCGTACGAGCGAGAAGCTGGTGCATCCGCTCGACCGCGAGCGCTTCGATAGGTTCTGGGATTTCTCGACTATGATTGCGCGCATCGAAGAGGCCGGTGGCACGTTGCACGGCGAGTTCGTCGAGCGTGGTGCGCATGGTGGTTGGGACCTGGTGCATACGACCGTCCTGCGCGAGCGCGGTTACGTCTCCAACGAAGATCTGATCGTGGCTATGTACACGATCATCCGCTCGCCGCAGCTGGCCGAAATCGCGCTGCACGCCGACCAGGATGCCGCGCTCGCGCAAGCCGCGGCAGTCGAGGCCACGGGCGAAGCGGTGAAGCGCCGCTTCAACATCGATGGTGTGGTGCGCGCCACGCCGCGCGTAGTCGAGCTGCTCGATCAATCGCGCCCGCTCAGCTATTGCGTGCTCGCCTGCGACGTGGAGAACTTCCGCTACCTGAACCGCTGGCTCGGCCGCGAGGCGGGCGACGAGCTCATCGCCAACATGGTCAACTACCTGAACGATTTGACGCGCACCTACCACGCGGTCGTTTGCCGCACGAGCGCCGATGGCTTTGCCGCGGTGCTGCCGTTCGACGTCGACCTGCTGGAAAAGGTGCAGGCGCGCATGCGCGAAATCGTCGACGAGTCGTCGGGCGGTAAGGGCTTCCGCTTGGGTGTGGGCGCCTATCTGATAGCCGACACGAGTGTTCCCTTCCCCGACATGGCCGACTATGCGCAATCGGCAGCCGCTCGCTCGCTTGTCGACTACGACACGCACATCACCTGGCACGACCCCGAGATCGCGCATCGGCGCGAGCGCATGGTGCGCCTTGCGCCCGAGATCCGCTCCGCGATGCAAAACGACCAGTTCGTCGTGTACTTCCAGCCTAAGTGCCTCATGGAAACGGGCCAGGTCATCGGTGCTGAGGCGCTGGTGCGTTGGAACCATCCCGAGCAGGGCGTGCTTTCGCCGGGCACCTTCGTGCCCGTGCTCGAGCACACAGGCGAGATAGCCGAGCTCGACCGTGTTGTGTGGCGCAAGACGTTCGAAGCGCTGGTGCGCTGGTTCAAGCTGGGCGTTCCGACCGTGCCCATCTCGGTTAACGTGTCGCGTCATGATTTCGCGGCGATCGACGTGGCCGCTGAATTTGTCGGCTTGGCGGCGAAGTACGACGTCGACCCGTCGTTTATCGAGGTCGAGGTCACGGAAAGCGTGTTCGGCGAGGATGCCGAGCACGTCAACGACGCGCTTGCCGCGCTGCGTGCGCGAGGCTTCCGCGTGGCGATCGACGACTTCGGCAGCGGGTACTCGTCGCTGAACATGCTCAAGGACATCGAGGCCGACATCCTGAAGATGGACCTGCGCTTCATGGACTTCACGCAAGGAAACTCCGAGAAGGGCGCTTCCATCGTGCACAGCATCGTCGAGATGAGCCACGGGCTTGGCATCCCCGTGGTGGTCGAGGGCGTGGAAACGCGCGAGCAGGTGGAGATGCTGCTCAGCATGGATTGCAGCTACGCTCAGGGCTTCTACTTCTACAAGCCCATGCCCGAGCGCGACTTCACGGCATTGCTCGAGCAGGGGAATTGCCTGATCCAGGGCGTGCTCGGCCACTATCGCTCGCATTCGAGCGGGCGCGTGCTGCTCGATCGCAACGCGTTCGACGACATGGTCATCAACTCGATTCTGGGTACGGTTGTCGTCTACGAGCTGCACGACGGCAACATCGATATCGCGCGTTGCAACAAGCCCTTCTCGCGCATCGTCGGCAACGACGAGCTGCTGCGCAGGCGCTGGTCCATTCAGGAATACATGTCGCAAAGCGATTACGAGGCGATGCTCGCGCAATTCGAGCGCTCGGCGGCGCACCCCGAGGAGACGGTGGAGGCTACGCTTTCGTTCACCAACGAACGCGGCCAGACGATCCCGTTCTCCATCGGGCTTTCGTATTACGGCGAGGAAAATGGCAAGCAGAGCTTCTTCGGCCAAGCGCGCCCGCTCAGCGCCGATATGGCCGAGGCGTTCTCGCTTGAGGCTCAGATGCGCATGCTCACGCTGTATGGCTCGCAAACCATCGCGTTCGTTACCAGAGACGACGACGCCTGGTACTACCAGGTGGTGGTGCACGGGCTGGCCGAGCGCATGGGCATGGGCGTTCAGCAGCTCGAAGACGAGCTCAACAGCACGGCGTTCTACCAGCGCATCCATGTCGACGCCGGTAAGGAGCTGCGCGCAGCCACCGAGAAGGCCATCGCCGCGCAGCAGCACTCCAAGCTGCACTTTCCGTTCAAAGCCGCAACGGGGGAGATGCTCAACCTGTGTATGCACGTGGATCCGGCGCGCTCCGAAACGCGCAACCTGGCATTCATCGCCACGCTGTTCGAGGAGTAAGGCGGCAGCACGCGGCGAGCGCGCCGCTGGCGCTTCAGCTGCCTAGGTGCTTGAGATCGTTCCGTTTCATGGTTCGCGCCATGGGTTTCGATAATTTTTGCTTGAGATCGTTTCGTTTCATGGTTGAGCACATACCTTTCGTGAGGGTTTTGCTTGGCTGCTGGGGTTGGCACCCCCCCTTTCGGCTTTCTCGTTGTTCCTAATCGGCTTTTTTGCGTGGGTCAAACCATGAAAGATGCTAATCTCAAGCAAATCTGACCCGCATCGATGGCGCGAACCATGAAAGAGACCGATTTCAAGTAATACCTTGCCGAGCCAAGCATCCGCTTTGCCGCGTCTTCGCGTGGAATTATGATGGCTCTTCGCCACAGCGTTGCCGACTTGTAGCTTTATAAGCGCCGCTCTTTGTTAAAATTGCACGGTTACTGTTCATTTTCAGGAGCGATTGAAGAGAGCATAGTCGTGCACGAAGACATCAAAGAAGTTCTGTACTCCGAAGAAGCCATCGCAGCGCGTGTGGCCGAGCTTGGTGCCCAGATAACGGCCAAGTACGCCGAATGCGCGCAACGCGGCGAGAAAATCATCCTCATCTCGGTGCTGCGCGGAGCGGCCACGTTCATGGCCGACTTGGCGCGTCGGATCGAGCTGCCCATCACTATGGATTACATGGCGGTAAGCTCGTACGGCAACGCTGCGAAGAGCTCGGGTACCGTCCGCATCGTCAAGGACCTGTCGGAAGATATCGCAGGCGCGCATGTGATCATCGCCGAGGACATCATCGATTCGGGGCTCACGCTTACCTACCTGCTCGAGCTTTTGGGTGAGCGCGGTCCTGCCTCCATCGAGATCGTGGCATTTATGCGCAAGCAGGTCGAAGGCCAGGCGGATGTTCCGTGCGAGCTCGTGGGCTTCGAATGCCCCAATGAGTTCATCGTGGGCTACGGGCTCGACTTCGCCGAGCGCTACCGCAACCTGCCCTACGTGGGCATCCTGAAACCCGAGGTGTACAGCTAGGAAACACGCCGCCGCGCGCGGCTTCATGCAAGCGAGGGCTTAAAGCCCGAAGACGAAGGCTAGGTTAATGGCAGATAAGAAATCACCGCAGTTCAAAGACCCGAATGCTCGGGTAACCGTCATCACGGTCATCATCATCTTGGTGGTGCTTCTGGTCGTAGGCCAGCAGTTCCTCAACGCGACCAACGCGCAAACGGGCACTAACCAGACCGACACGCTGATCACGTCCGAGTTCGTGAAGGCCGTCGAGCAGGACCGCGTCGAATCGGTAACCTACGACGCCGGTGCGTACACGGTGACGGGCACCTACTATCCGGCGGTTACGGCGGGCTCTACGGGCGCGACCTCGTTCAACAAGGCGTTCGCAGCGCTCAACGCGGGGCTGCTCACGTTCAAGGATTCGGCGGGCGCATCGCTTACCGGCGTTTCCACCACCGAGGTCGACGCCATCACGCTTGGCGAAAAGCGCAACTACACCTCCACCTACGTGGGGCAGGATTCGCTGATCACGCTTCTGAAGAACCATCCGCAGATCACCTACGAGGTCAAACTTCCCTCCGCGTGGGGCGATATCCTGACTACGGTGCTGCCGATCGTCATCTTCGCGGCGCTTCTGCTGTTCTTCTTCTCGCAGATGCAGAAGTCCACGAACTCGCAGATGGGCTTCGGCAAGACCAAGGCCAAGAAGGCCGCCGAGGAGCGTCCCGACGTCAAGTTCTCCGACGTTGCAGGCGTTGATGAGGCAGTCGAGGAGATGGCCGAGATCAAGGACTTCCTGGCCAACCCCGCCAAGTACCAGGCGCTCGGCGCGAAGATTCCGCGCGGCTGCTTGCTCGTGGGCCCTCCGGGCACGGGCAAGACGCTGCTTGCGCGTGCTGTCGCGGGCGAAGCGGGCGTGCCGTTCTTCAGCATTTCGGGCTCCGACTTTGTGGAGATGTTCGTGGGCGTCGGCGCGAGCCGCGTGCGCGATCTGTTCCAGCAGGCCAAGGACGCCGCTCCAGCCATCATCTTCATCGACGAGATCGATGCGGTGGGCCGCCAGCGCGGTGCGGGCCTCGGCGGTGGCCACGACGAGCGCGAACAGACCTTGAACCAGCTGCTCGTCGAGATGGACGGCTTCGACAAGAACGACTCGGTCGTGCTGATCGCCGCCACCAACCGCGTGGACATCCTCGACCCGGCGCTTCTGCGTCCGGGCCGTTTCGACCGCCAGATCACGGTCGATGCGCCCGACGTCAAGGGCCGCGAGAAGATCCTGAACGTGCACTCGGCCGACAAGCCGCTCGGAAGCGACGTCGACCTTAAGAAGATCGCCCAGCTCACGCCTGGTTTCACGGGCGCCGACCTTATGAACCTCATGAACGAGGCCGCGCTTCTGACCGCGCGCCGCGGCAAGAAGATCATCACCATGCGTGAGGTCACCGAATCGATGGAGCGCGTCATCGCGGGCCCGGAGAAGAAGGGCCGCGTGGTCGAAGAGCGCACCATGAAGGTCATCGCCTACCACGAGAGCGGTCACGCTCTGGTGGGTCACACGCTGCCGTTCGCCGACCCGGTCCACAAGATCACGATCACCCCGCGCGGTCGCGCGCTCGGCTATACGCTTTCCATCCCCGACGAGGACAAGTTCCTCAACTCGCGCAAAGAAATCCTCGACGAACTCGCCGTGCTCATGGGCGGGCGCGTTGCCGAAGAGATCTTCTGCGACGATATCACCACGGGCGCTTCGAACGACCTCGAGCGCGCTACCAAGATGGCCCGCGCGGCCGTTACGCAGTACGCCATGAGCCCCAATCTTGGGCCGCAGATCTTCGGCGAGCCCAACCACGAGGTGTTCCTGGGCCGCGATTACGGCAACACCAAGGATTACTCCGAGGAGACCGCGCGCCGCATCGACGAAGAGGTTGCGCGCATCATGACCGAAGCGCACGACCGCGCTTACGCAATCCTTACCGAGCACACCGATCAGATGCACCTGATGGCAAGCGTGCTGCTCGAGCGCGAGACCGTGGCGGGCGAAGCCTGCCAGGCGCTGCTCGACAACAAGTGGGATGAGTACCTGGCCCACGAGGACGAGATCATCGCCCGCCAGGAGCGCGAAGAGGCCGAAGCGCGCGAGCGCGATGCTAAGCTCTCCGACCCGAACTGGAAGGGTGCCGGCGACGATGCCGCATGGAAGGGTGAGCACGCCGAGGCGATCGAGGGCAAGTTCAACGCGAAGGCCGAGGCTGCGCGCGCCCTTGCCGAGAAGATGCCGGGCGAGGATGCGCCCGCCGCGCCCGAGCCGCCCGCCGCGCCCGAGCCGCCTGCCGCGCCTGTCGCGCCCGAGCCGCCCGCCGCGCCTGCCGCGCCCGAGCCGCCCGCCGCGGCCGAGCCTGCTGATTCCGCCGACGACAAGACCGAAGGAGATGCCCGCTAATGTGGCATTGCTCGAAATTCGAATTCGACGAGAGGATGCCCATCGTGATGGGCATCCTTAATGTTACGCCCGACTCGTTTTCCGATGGGGGCGCCTACGTCGACACCGCAGCTGCTATCGCGCATGGCGTGCAGATGGCCGAAGAGGGCGCCTCGATCATCGATGTGGGCGGCGAATCCACGCGCCCCGGCGCTACCGAGGTGAGCGTAGCCGACGAACTGGCCCGCACGATCGAGGTGGTCTCGGCGCTCGCCGAGCGCGGGCTGTGCGTGAGCATCGACACGCGCCACGCCGCGGTTGCCGCTGCCGCGGTTGCCGCAGGTGCAAGCGTTATCAACGACGTTACGGGCTTCACCGACCCCGCGATGGTCGAAGTCGCAGCTGGATGCGATGCGGGTCTCGTCGTGGTTCACATGCAGGGCAATCCTTCCTCTATGCAGGAAAACCCCACCTACACCGACGTGGTTGCCGAAGTGTACGACTTTCTGGCTGAGCGCGCGGCTGCCCTCGAGGCGGCAGGTGTTGCACACAACCGCATCTGCATCGATCCGGGTCCGGGTTTTGGCAAGACCGCTAGCCAGACGATGGAGCTTGTGCGCAACCTGCACGAATTCGTGCACATGGGTTATCCGGTCATGGCGGCGCTTTCGCGCAAGAGCTATATCGGCGAGGCTTACGGCATCGCCGAGCCAGCTGATCGCGACCATGTTTCCGCAGCTGAGGCGCTTATGGCATGCGAGCTCGGCGCCAGCGTGGTGCGCGCGCACAACGTGGCCATGCACGTGAAGGCCATCGCGGACCTGCGTCCGCTCGTGGTGATCGGCATGGGCTGCAACGTGGCGCTCGTGGCCAACGAAGGCGAGGAGACCGAGGGCAAGATCGCCATGCTCCAGCAGGCCATCGGCGGCTTGTGCTCCGTACCCGATTCGCAGATCATCGACATCTCGCCGTGGTACGAGAGCGAGCCGGCTTACTACGAGGATCAGGACACGTTCATCAACGCCGTCATGTTCATGCGCACGGGCGTTCCGCCGCGTGAGCTTCTGAAGTACCTGAACGCTATCGAGGACAGCCTCGGCCGCGTGCGCGAGATCGAGAACGGCCCGCGCACGTGCGCTCTGGATATCGTCGATTACCAGCTCTACGTCATCGACAACGAGATTCTGACGCTTCCGCATCCGCGCGCGCTCGAGCGCGATTTCGTGGTGAAGCCGATGATGGATCTGAACCCGAACTTCGTCTTTGCCGACGGCACGCCGCTTACCGCCGAGAAGGTAAGCGTTGGCGCAGCTCACAGGCTTGCCTAGGGCGTATGCGAATCGTGAGCGCGTTTCGGCTGACATGCCTTGAGTCCACTGCCTCGACCAATGAGGTTGTGAAGCAGCTGATCGAAGCGGGGGAGCCTGCGGGTGCGGCCGTGCGTGCGTACGAGCAGACGGGCGGCTACGGGCGCCAGGGCCGTGCGTGGGCAAGCCCCGCGGGCGGCATGTACCAATCGCTGCTGCTGCGCCCCGATATGCACGCTCGCGCGACGGACTTGTCGACTGTTACGCTGGTTGCGGGCCTGGCTGCGCGCGCAGCGCTCAAAGAAGCCGCCAAATACTGCGAGGCGCAGGTCAAGTGGCCAAACGACATCGTGTGCACGCACGGTAAGCTCTGCGGCATCTCCTCAGAGGCTTATCGCGGGGCGCTTTGCATAGGCATCGGCATCAACGTGTTCGCGCCCGCTAC
>R11__coassemble_1555_pt1 | contig 12708 bp, 9 predicted proteins | sample R11__metabat2_high_PE_032 | metagenome-assembled genome bin R11 | reverse complement strand
CACATTGGGAGGGCACTCGCTCCGCAGGGCTCCGCCCTGCTCCGCAGCGCCTAGGGGTCTCGAACCCAAAAAATATGAGGTCAGGGGTTCGATCCTCAGCGATTCTCCCAAACCAAAAAAAGAGCCGCGATTGCGGCTCTTACAATTTATGGTGGAGCCTAGGGGGATCGAACCCCTGACCTCATGGCTGCCAGCCATGCGCTCTCCCAGCTGAGCTAAGGCCCCGTAAATCGTGCGTTAGCTACTATAGCAGAACCGCCGTGGGGGTCAAGCAATTAATTTCGAGGTGTGAACTTTTGCACATAAAACGGCGCGCCGAAGCGCGCCGCCTATACGATTGTATTCAGCTGTCCTGTTACTCTTCGGGCTTCTCGGAAGCGAAGAACGTTGCCTGATCGAACAAATCCGAAATCGACTTGCCATCGTAGAACGGCAGAGCCACGAACTCGGAAACGGTGTCTACCAGTTCGCTCGCATCGGTGAAATGGCCCTTATCGTTGAGCTGCTCGGTGTCCTGTACGCGCCATGCGTGCTCGTTAACATCAGTCAGGTAGTAGCACTTGCCTTCGATATCCATATAAGCAGAATGATTCGTGCGCAGATACGTGGCAAGCTCGTCCAACTTTATCTCGAGAGCATCAGCTGCTTTCAGTCCCATAAACGGCCTCCTTAGTTACGCTGATTACCGTGGGATAATCATAGCAAGAAACACGCGCGGCTAACATAACGAAATGGCAGCAAAATGAAATGAGTTGCCAGCAAATCGGCGCCGAGCGCTACCAGTCGGTCCGGCCTTCGCCCTCGACAATGCGCCGACGCAGATAATCGCCCGGGCAAAGCGGCGCCTCGCAGAGAAACACGTAGTGCTCCTTCGAGCGGTTGGCCACCTCGACCGGATGCAGAACGCCCTGCTCGCGCACCTGATCAAGCGTCATATCGCCGCGCTCGACGAAAGGCGCTCCCCCATCGGCAGGCGCATACCAATCGATAGCGCGCGCATGCACAGCGAAAGGCTCGCGGCCAGGGGATACCACCTCCAGCTCGTCAGCTGGGGCAAAACGGTTGTGGCACTGGGCCGTCACACGCCAGGTACCCTCATCGACCTGCTCGCACTCCTCGACCGTGGCCACGTGCACGCACTCCTTGATATAACCATCGCGCTCGGGCGATTGCGTGGCCCGCCCGAAATAGAAGCCGGTACTGTAGGGCCTGTGCGAAATGGTATAGAGCTCGCGCGCGGCCGAAGCCACGTCTCCCCCATCAAGCACCTGCCTGTACGCCCGCACGACGGTGGCCACGTAGAATGCGCGCTTGTTACGCCCTTCAATCTTGAAGGAATCGATGCCCGCCGCTTCAAGCTCGCCAAGGTGCTCGATCATGTTCAAGTCCTGGGCGTTAAGGATGAACGACCCGTTCACACCCTCTTCCACTTCGAAGAACTCGCCTGGACGCTTCTCCTCCACCAGCGCATAGCTCCAACGACACGACTGCGCGCAAGCGCCCTTGTTGCCCGAGCGGCCCGTCATAGCGGAACTGAGCAGGCAGCGCCCCGAGTAGGCCATGCACATCGCCCCGTGCACGAAGCTTTCGAGCTCGAGCTCTCGCGGCGTGTTGGCACGCATGGTAGCGATATCTTCGAGGCTCATCTCGCGGGCGCACACCACGCGTGCGGCGCCCATGTCATACCAAGCGCGCGCCGCAGCGGCGTTCATCACCGAAGCCTGCGTGCTCACGTGCAAGTCGACCGCAGGCGCATAGCGCTTAGCGGTTGCAAATGCACCCATATCGCCGATGATGAAGGCATCGACGCCTGCATCGGCAAGCGCCTCGCAGTACGCGGGAAGCTCGGCGATGTCGGAATCACCCATGAGGATGTTGAGCGTCACGTGCACCTTCGCGCCCCGCTCGTGAGTATAGGCCACCGCAGCGGGGATATCTGCCAGTTTGAAGTTGTCGGCACGCGCACGCATGCCGAACTTATCGCACGCCAGATACACCGCATCGGCACCGAAGCGAATTGCGGCGGCAAGTTGAGTTGGCCCTCCTGCGGGAGCGAGAAGCTCGGGCACGCTGATACCTGCGCTGTTCGTGCTATCTGCGCACGACGCGCTGGCCCTGCGCGGTGTCTTCGATTGCGAAGCCGATCTCACCCAAACGGTCGCGGATGGCATCGGCCACGCCCCAGTCCTTATTGGCGCGCGCTTCGGCACGGGCAGCCAGAAGCGCTTCAGCTGCAGCAGCGCCATCAGCGCCATCGAAGCCCGCGAGCTCGGCGGCGATGCCCACGAGCTCAGCCGGGTACTCATCGCCCGCGGCGGGCTCGTACTTGGCCATGTCGATACCGAGAACGTCCATAAGCTCGAGCACGATGTTGCGCAGCTTGGCGGCCACGAGCATATCCGGATCGCCCAAGGCAACGCCATCGATCATGGAGTTGACCTCAGTGATGTAATCGAAGATCTCGCCGATAGCCTTCGGCGTATTGAAGTCATCGTCCATGGCGATGAAGAACTTCATGCGCAGCTGGCGAATGAGCTCTTCAACAGCCTCTGCGTCGAGCGCGGCATTCGGGCCATCGGCATGGCGCCCTGCCCAATCGATGTTGTTCATCGCGTTCTTGATGCGCCCGAGCGCGGTCTTGGCCTCGGCCAGGCGCTCGTCGGAGAAATCAAGCGGGCTGCGGTAATGCGTCTGCAGCATGAGGAAGCGCAGCACCTCAGGTGCCGTAGTCTTAAGCACGTCGCGCAGAAGCAGGAAGTTACCGAGCGACTTCGACATCTTCTCGGAGTTGATCTGCAGCATGCCCGAGTGCATCCAATGCTCGGCGAACGTCATGCCGGCAACGGCTTCGGCCTGCGCACGCTCGTTCTCATGATGCGGGAAGCACAGATCCGCTCCGCCGCCATGGATATCGAACGGCAGGCCCAGGTACTTGCGCGCCATCGCCGAGCACTCCAAATGCCAGCCAGGACGGCCATCGCCCCAGGGCGAGGGCCACGAGGGCTCGCCGGGCTTGGCAGCCTTCCACACGGCGAAGTCGAGCGGGTCGTGCTTGCGCTCTTCGATCTCGGAGCCGGCACGCAACTCGCGATGACCCGTTTCCATCTCGTCGATGTTGCGCCCCGAAAGCTCACCGTATCCCTCGTAGGAGCGTACGTCGAAATACACATCACCCTCGACCTCGTAGGCGTGACCCTTCTCGATCAGCTCTTCGACCAGGGCGATCATCGCGGGAATCTCCTGCGTGGCCTTCGGGCGCACCGTCGGGTCCTTTACGTTTACGGCATGCATGTCGCGGATGAAGGCCTTGGTGTATTCCTGGGCCACTTCGGCCGCGGTGCGACCTTCTTCGTTCGCCTTCTTGATGATCTTGTCGTCGACGTCGGTGATATTGGAAACGTAGACCACGTCGTACTTGCGGTATTCAAGATAGCGGCGGATGGTGTCGAAGGAGATAAACGTGCGGGCGTTGCCGATGTGGATGTAGTTGTACACGGTCGGGCCGCACACGTACATGCGGATCTGCTTGAATTCGATCGGGTCGAGTTCGACCTTGCCGCGGGCTTTGGTGTCGTAGATTTTAATCATGGTTATAAAATCCCTCTCAAGAGACGGTTGAACTTTTTGCGAATGTGATTCTAGCAGTTATTTACATCGATACACGAGCGCAACGGCATACGCCGTAATGCCTTCACCGCGGCCCTCGAAGCCGAGGTGCTCGGTAGTGGTGGCCTTCACGCCCACATTGGCAATATCGATGCCCATAGCGGCAGCCAAGTTCGCGCGCATGGCCTCACGATGCGGCGACATCTTAGGCGCCTGAGCTGCGATTACCGAATCGACATCCAGAATCTCGAAACCCGCCTCGCGTACCACTTCGGCACAGCGCTCCAGAAGCCTCATGGAATCGGCGCCTTCGTAGGCCGGATCATCATCGGGGAAAAGCTTGCCGATATCGCCCGCGCGCGTGGCGCCGAGCAGCGCATCGCACACCGCATGCGCCAGAACGTCGGCATCGGAATGGCCAGCAAGCCCCAGCTCGTAAGGGATTTCCACACCGCCGATGATGAGCTTGCGACCGGGCGCGAACGCATGCACGTCCATGCCCTGGCCGATGCGCAGGTTGCGCGCGGTTTCGGGAAGCTCGGCGGCGCTCATCGCGCACCCTCGCCGTACAACTTGCGGATAACGGCCTCGAGCATGCCGTAGTCTTCGGGCACGGTGAGCTTGAAGTTATCGCGCGAACCTTCCACAGCGAGCACACGGCCGCCCAAGCGCTCGATGAGCGCCGAGTCGTCGGTTCCCACGAACCCGTCGGAGAGAGCCGCTGCATGCGCGCGACGATAGATGCCCGCGCGGAAGCACTGCGGCGTCTGCGCGCTCCAGAACACGCGGCGGTCGGGCGTACCGACTATGACGCCGTTTTCCACCACTTTGAGCGTGTCGACCGCAGGAATGGCAACCACGGCACCATCGCAGTCGATGTTGCCCTTGACCGTGGCGATAGTGTGCTCGATGAGCGCGTGCGTAACGAGAGGGCGCGCACCGTCATGCAAAATGACGAACTCGAACTCCTCGGGAACCATCTCGAGGCCCGAAAACGCGCTTTCCTGGCGCGTAACGCCCGCAGGCGCCATAACAACAGGGGTAACGAACGGGAAGGGGTCAACCGCGCGCTTGAGGTATTCCTCTTGGCGCTCTTCGGGACACACGATAACGATGAGGCCCACATCGCCCACCGTATCGAACGCTTCAGCGGACCAGGTGAGCATGGGCTTTCCCGCGATTTCGAGAAGCTGCTTGCCGCCGGTGCGGCCGAAGCGCTCACCCGAACCGCCGGCTAGGATGATGGCCGCGGTCTTGGGATTCTTGTCGATCGTGCCCTCGAGGCCTTCAAGCGATGCCGCCAGCGCGTCGAAGTCGAAGTTCTCAACGATGGTGGGCGGTTTGATTTCGGCCTCGGCAATCGTCTGCTCGGTGGCGATTCCCATGTCTTCCGCGTTGCTCATGCTCTTGTCCAATCCCCTCGGTTACAAGCACCTTCCATAGTAGCGCACCCGCCGCAAAAAGTAACCGACTTTGACATCTTGGCGCCAGGTCGTGCAAAAAGGCGCCTGGCGCCTTTTTGCAAGCAGGCCGCCTTCGCCCTGCGGCAAAGACGGCCTGCACATCGTGCTTGTTGGCGCCCGCTAGTCGGCGGCGCCGCCGGCGGCGGGAAGACCGCCCGACGGAATGCTCGCGTGCCCCAAGCTGTAATCCTTGAACATCAAATCGGCTTCCTGGGCGATGTTGTCGCGCTTGCGCGGCGCGGGAATCTCGCCCGAACCCGCGGAGAACACGAGCTTTTCGGCGTCATCGGGGTCGGCGTCGACTTCGACGATCGAGCCCGCGCCCCACTTGCCTTCCAGAATCTCCTCGGAAAGCTGGTCCTCCAACAGGCGCTGAATGGCGCGGCGCAGCGGACGCGCACCCATGGCCTTGTCAGTACCCGCCTTCACGATGACCTTGCAGGCGGCATCGGTCAGGTTGATGGACATGCCCTGATCGATCATGCGCTCGCGCAGATCGGCCACCATCAGGCGGACGATTTCGATCAGCTGCTCTTCGGTGAGCGACTTGAACACGATGATCTCGTCGATACGGTTAAGGAATTCGGGGCGGAAGAGCTTCTTGAGCTCGGACATCACGCGCGAGTTGATCTCCTTGTCGGACAGACCCGCCTCCTCCGAAGCCGAAAAGCCCAGCGTCTGCGTGGCGGCGATATCGCGCGCGCCGACGTTGGAGGTCATGATGATAACCGTGTTGCGGAAGTCGACCGTGCGACCCTGGCCATCGGTCAGGCGGCCTTCTTCCAAAATCTGCAGCAAAATGTTGAACACATCGGGATGCGCCTTCTCGATCTCGTCGAAGAGCACAACCGAGTAGGGCTTCTGGCGCACGGCCTTGGTCAGCTCGCCGCCCTCGTCGTAGCCGACGTATCCCGGAGGGGCGCCCACCAGGCGCGATACCGCATGCTTTTCCATGTACTCGGACATATCGTAGCTTAAGAGCGCTTCTTCGCTGTTGAACAGGAATTCCGCAAGCGCCTTGGCAAGCTCGGTTTTGCCCACGCCCGAAGGACCGCAGAAGATCATCGAACCCGAAGGACGCTTCGGATCCTTCAGACCCGCGCGCGAGCGGCGGATGGCCTTCGAGAGCGCGGTAACCGCTTCGTCCTGACCGATAACGCGCTCGTGCAGAACGCTTTCCATGCGCAGAAGCTTCTCGGTTTCGGCCTCGGTAAGGTTAGCGACCGGCACGCCCGTGGACATACTGACCACGTTGGCGATGTCCTCGACCGTGATCTCCTGCACGGTCTTGTTGGAGTTCTCTTCCCACTCGCGATGCGCTGCCTCGCGCTTTTCCTTCAGCTGGTTTTCCTCGTCGCGCAGCTTGGCCGCCTTCTCGAAGTCTTGATCGGCGATGGCCGCGTCCTTCTCGTTCTTGATGTGACGCAGATCATCATCAAGCTTGCGCAGCTCGGGCGGCACGGTCATGTTGCGGATGCGCATGCGCGCGCCCGCTTCGTCGATAACATCGACCGCCTTATCGGGCAGGAAGCGATCCTGGATGTAGCGATCGGAGAGCTGCACAGCGGCCTGCAGGGCCTCGTCGGTGAAGTGCACGTGATGGTGCGCTTCGTAGCGGTCGCGCAAGCCTTCGAGGATGCGGCCCGCCTGCTCTTCGGAGGGCTCGCCGATGTTGATGGGCTGGAAGCGACGCGAAAGCGCAGCGTCCTTCTCGAAGCGCTTGCGATACTCATCGAGCGTGGTGGCGCCGATGACCTGGATCTCGCCACGCGACAGCGGCGGCTTGAGGATGGCCGCGGCGTCGATGGAGCCTTCAGCCGAGCCTGCGCCGATGATCGTGTGGATCTCGTCGATGAACAGGATGATATCGCCCGCCTCGTGGACTTCCTTCACGACCTTCTTCATGCGCTCTTCGAATTCGCCGCGGTACTTGGAACCCGCAACGATTGCCGAAACATCGAGCGTGAACAGGCGCTGGTCGCGCAGAATATCGGGAACCTGGTTGGAAACGATAAGCTGGGCCAAACCTTCGACCACGGCGGTCTTGCCCACGCCCGGCTCGCCGATGAGCAGCGGGTTGTTCTTCTGGCGGCGGCAGAGGATCTGCATGATGCGCTCGATTTCGCCCGCGCGGCCGATAACCGGGTCGAGCTTGCCATCGCGCGCCTTCTTGTTCAAGTCGATGGCGAACTCGTCGAGCACGCTATCGGATGCCTTGTGCTGCGCCTGGAAGGGGCTGCGACCTGCGTACACCGGGCTTTGACCCACAAGATCGTTGAGCGCGGCGCGTACATCGTCGCCGGTGATGCCCAAACGGCCGAGCACGTCGAGCGCGGTGCCTTCGCCTTCGCGCACGATGCCGAGCAGCAGATGCTCGGTAGAGATGTAGCTCTGCCCCATCTGCATGGCTTCGCGCAGGGCGTTTTCAAGCACGCGCTTCACGCGCGGCGTGAAGGACAAATGACCCGAAACATCGGTGTTGTCGTCGATGGTGACCACCTGGCGGATGGTCTGCACCACGGCATCGTACTGAACGGACAAGCGCTCAAGCGCCTGAGCGGCCAGACCGTCCTTCTCTTGGATGAGTCCGAGCAGCAGATGCTCGGTGCCCACATAAGGCTGATGCAGCTGGCGCGCTTCATCTTGCGCCAAAACCAGCACCTTGCGGGCCTTATCGGTGAATTTTTCAAATGACATGCTTTGCCTCGCTTCTCGCGGCCAATGTATCGCGCTCTATCCTAGCACTCCCCAAGCCCGAGTGCTAAGGCAGCGCGAACTCTGTAACAATCTGACAACTTCCCGTTAGAAAAGCCTATCTGGCTAAACATGAGCAAACTGCACTAGTGCGTTCGCAGGCTTCGATTAATCTAGCGTGTGTGTCCATATGCACGTTCTTACAGAACGCGTTCCCCGTGAGCCATACCGGTTAATAGCCCAGACCAAAAGCCCACAGAGGAATAACATGAGCATGGCCGCGCTCAATGTCGTCCTTCACCACATAACCGTTTTCCGCGCCCTCTAGCTGCGCGGCAGTCTTACTCTTGCCGCCAACTTCGAACACAGCATCGCCGATGCAGAAATCCGCTAACGGACCTTGGGTCACAGTTTCGTTCACGCGCATGGCATTGAAGAAGAATGTCTCTCGTACGGTGCCGATATCCACATTGTCCCCTGCCAGATTGTAGAGGATATTCGTATTGTCAAGATAGAGCTTTTCGACCTTGCCCAGCGCCCCAAGCCCCGATGCAGTCGTACGCAGTTGAGCAATCATGCCCGCTTTCTCCATATAAAGCAGATAGTCTTCCACGTTATTTCTACTGACCTGAATGCGCTTGCCCAAATCAGACATAACGGGCTTGAAGGGCACCAATTCGCTAATCACTGCCATAAGCTTGAGAAGTTTTCGCCCCGTTGCCATATTCATACTCGCGAATTGCGGAATATCAACCTCGAGGGTTCTTGTTATGACCTGACGTAGCTCAGTGGAAAAATCGGGGTCAGAGCCGAACGGATAGTAACCGTTTATCAGATATTCCCTGAACAAGGGCAGCGGATGATTAACGCCTGGAATGCTCGCTTTGTTCGCAAGTATTTCCCCAAGCGAAAGCAGCGGCGCCTCGATTCCATGTCTGATCTGCAAAAATTCCCTGAATGAAAGCCCCTGCATCACGTAGCGCGGGGCCCTACGCGATAAGTCGGACTCTCCCTTTTCGATATCGAGCACCGACGACCCCGTAAAATAAACATGCATATCGGGAAAAGCATCGTAGATGTTCTTGAGCTCGCGACTCCAGTTCTCGTACTTATGCACTTCGTCGATGAATAGAAACTTACCGTTATTCTTATAGAAGGCATCAGCCGTCTCGTAGAGAGAATGGGTGGCAAAATAGAGATGATCAGCGCTGACATAGAGCGCGCTGCCATCGCTGTGGGTGCGACTGATGCGCTGCAGAAAGAGCGTCGTTTTACCCACGCCTCGCGGCCCTACCAGCGCAAGCATACGCGCATCCCAATTGATGCGCTCATACTGGTAACGTGTGAACTCGTTCGACACGCGGTCAAGCTGATTGTGCATATATTCGTAAAGAACGTCCATGGCGGCCTCCTATAAGAAGGATATCATTAATTGCACTCTTTAAGTGCAATATTTTATTTTTATTGCACTTAAAGAGTGCAATAAAAACACTGCAGTAAAAACAGGCTCCCGATCGAAACCTCTCGATCGGGAGCCTGCGCAGCTGTTCGAAATCGACTACCTCTCGGGGTCGGTGGCCTTCATCGCCTCGATGACGCTCGCGAAGAGCTCGTCGAGTTCAAGGCCGTTGATCTCGGCGCCCTTGGCGATGATATCGCGGCTGCAGCCAGCGGCAAACTTCTTGTCCTTGAATTTCTTCTTCAGGCTCTTGACCTCGAAATCCTGCACCGACTTGGACGGGCGCATAAGCACTGCTGCCTGGATGAGCCCGGAAAGCTCATCACACGCGAACAGCACCTTCTCCATCTTGTGTTCGGGGGCGGGAAGCTCGGGCACGCTCTCGTTGTTGTGCGTCTGGATGCAGCGCGCAAGAACGGGACTCGCGCCCGCTGCGGCAAGCATCTCGGCTGCTTTGATGGTGTGCTCGGCCGGAACAGGGAATTCCTCCCAGTCAAGGTCGTGCAACAAGCCGACAATGCCCCAGAACTCGATGTTATCGGCATCGTAGCGCTCGGCGTAATAGCGCATGAGCGCTTCGAGCGTAAGGCCGTGCTTGATGTGGAACTCGTCGGAGTTGTGGGCTTTGAGCAGCTCGAACGCAGCCTCGCGCGAAATACCCGCATCGAGCGCGGTACCCGCAGCCGGGCACGGCTCGGCGCTGATAAATACGCTGGCTTCTGCGGCTTCATCCTCGACGGCGCAGGTCTCAGCCTCGGCAGCAGCCGCACGATCGGCGTCTTCCTTAGCGCGTGCCGCTGCAGCGCCCGAGTTACGCATACTGCGCTCGGGTTTCATATGGGGGATCGAACAGTCCAGTGGACTGTTCGAGTCCGAGCACCGCGAAAGCGGAGCGCAGGACCCACTGTCTTCCCGCCCGAGAGGGCGCGTGCTGCTGTTCCCGGCAGGAACCTCACCGGAAACCGCAACTCCGCCGCTCTTGGTGTTCTTCTCCGGACGCATATGGGGGAACAGCAGCACATCCCTGATCGAAGGCTGGTTGGTCAGCAGCATCACCATGCGGTCGATGCCGATGCCGATACCGCCCGCCGGCGGCATGCCGTATTCCAGCGCGCGGATGTAGTCTGTGTCGTACTCCATGGCCTCGTCGTCGCCCATGCGCTTGGCTTCCATCTGCGCAGCAAAACGCGACTCCTGATCCACCGGGTCGTTGAGCTCGCTAAAGGCGTTCGCGTACTCGTGTCCCGCGATAACCAGCTCGAAGCGATCGGTTAGGCGCGGGTCGGACGGCTTGCGCTTGGCCAGCGGCGACACCTCGACCGGGTAATCGCACACGAACGTCGGGTTCACCAACGAGCATTCGCCCAGCTCATCGTAAAGCGTGAACAAAAGTTTGCCCGCGCCCCAGCTCTCTTCCCATTCCAGGTGGTTGGCATCGAGGATGCGGCGGTACTCTTCGACCGGCGTATCGATGTCCACGCGTTCGCCCACGATCTCGCTGACCAGATCGGCCATGCTCACGCTGCGCCACGTACCGGACAAATCGATCGTCTGGCCCTGATACTCGATAACCTCGGAATCGCACACGGCATGCAGGCCCGCCTTGATAAAGCCCATGGCCAGCTCTTTCATGCCCTCGACATCGGAATACGCGCAGTACGCTTCGATCGAGGTGAACTCGGGGTTGTGCGTCGGATCCATGCCTTCGTTGCGGAAAATGCGACCGATCTCGTACACGCGATCCATACCGCCCACCAGCAAGCGCTTGAGATGCAGCTCGGTGGCGATACGCAGATAGCATTCCTGATTGAGCGCGTTGAAGTGCGTGATGAACGGCTTCGCATTCGCGCCGCCCATGATCTCCTGCAGAATGGGGGTTTCGACCTCCAGATAATCCTGCGCGTTCATATAGGCACGGCAGGCCGCGATGATCTTCGAGCGCTTGATGAAGACGTCCTTCACGTCTTGGTTCATAACCATGTCGACGTAGCGCTGGCGATAGCGGGTTTCCTTGTCGGAAAGCCCGTGGAACTTCTCGGGCAGCGGGCGAATCGACTTCGACAGCAGCGTGTAACCATCGACCGCGATGGAAAGCTCGCCGCGCTTGGTGCGCATCATCGTGCCCTCGACGCCGATCCAATCGCCCACGTCGAGATCCTTCATCTGCGCAAAGGCATCCTCGCCCAGGTTGTTGATACGGCAGAACAGCTGGATGTCGCCGTAGCGTTCGCGCAGCACCATGAAGATGATCTTGCCCTGGTTGCGGATGGCCATGATGCGGCCCGCGGTTTTCACGCAATCATCCACACTCGTGCCGTTTTCCAAATCGGCGTAGCGCTCGCGCAGCGCGTCGACGTGGTCGTCGAAGTCGTAGCGCGTGCCATAGGGGAATTCGCCTGCATCGATGAGCGCTTCGCGTTTGGCGCGGCGCACCTCGATGGGGTCGTCTTCGATGATCTCGGGCGTTTCGGTTTGTGTGGTGTCGGTCATGGTAATCCTTAATCTACGTACGAAAAACCGCGTATGGCGATTATACGCCAGGCGCGGTTTCGTTTCGCGTGCGCTGCGGCTTGGCGCCGTGCGACAGGTGTGCGGTTAGCGCTCGATCTTGAGGATGGTCATCTCGATCTTGCGACCGGTCGGACCCGTGGTTTCGATCTCGTCGCCCTTCTTGTGGCCGATCAAAGCAGCACCTACCGGGCTCTCGTTGGAGATGCGGCCGTTAGCGACATCGCTTTCGGCACCACCCACGATGGTGAACACGCGCTCACGGCCGCCCATGTTAACGGTGACGACCGAGCCGATGTTTACCTTGTTGGAGCGCTTGGGAGCGTCGACAACCGTAGCCTCGGCAAGGATGTGGTTGATCTCGGCGATGCGGGCTTCGACCTGCGCCTGCTCGTTTTTAGCGTCGTCGTACTCGGAATTCTCGGAAATATCGCCGAATTCGCGTGCGACCTTGATGCGCTCGCCAACCTCGGCGCGCTTGTCGTTTTCCAGGTAGGCAAGCTCTTCTTCGAGCTTCTGGCGACCCTCGGGAGTGAGGATGTAGTTATCGTTTGCCATTGAAATCTCCTGTTCGGTTTCGTGGCGATGAGGCCAACGCGCGATAGAGTATCACACCTGCGCGAAATTGCAGGATTTACTATAAAAGTCACAAATGATATTCGGGCAAGGCTAATGGATGGACGCGCCTTGCTAGTCAGGCAGATCGGAATAGTCGCCGGCGTCGGGCAGGTCGGAATAGTCGCCACCGCCGATACCGCCGCCGCTTGTGCCGCCGCCGGTATCGCCACCCGTATTGCCGCCGGTGCCGCCGCCGGTGTTGCCGCCGCCGTTATAGTAGACGGTGCCGCCCGAAGTGGTGTTCGTGGCTACCGCAGCGGCCTCTTCCTCGGCCTTCTTGGCAGCTTCCTCTTCGGCCTTCTTGGCTTCGGCTTCCTCTATGACCTTTACGTTTGCGGCAGCGCGCTCAACCAGAGCGGT
>R11__coassemble_1525_pt1 | contig 12892 bp, 5 predicted proteins | sample R11__metabat2_high_PE_032 | metagenome-assembled genome bin R11 | reverse complement strand
GGGCTACGCTGGCGGCGTGTTCGGCAGTTCCGATCGCGCGATCGAGGCGCCCGAACTCTCCATCGGATCGGGCAGCGCAATCGTGAGGGCCAACTACACTGACGATACGTCGGTGGGCGCGGGCGGTTACGCTGGCGGCGTTGGCGGTCTTCTCGCAGGTTCGCAGGACAACGGTGTTGCATTGCAAAACGCGATAGCGCAAGTCGGCTCGAGCGGCAAGCTCGATGTGAAGACCGGCTGCAACACAGGCAACCCCTATACAGGTGGCATGTTCGGCTGCATCAGCATCACGAACGTTTCCGCCGATGAAACGATAGCGGGCCTCGCAATGAGCATTGCCGAAGGCGGCACGCTTTCCGTGAACCAGGATACCAACAACGCAAGTGCAAGCGCCTATTGCGGCGGCATCGCGGGCAATACCGGGTTCTCGCTTAAGACCGTCGACGGGGAATACGTCAATCCCAGCGCGATGGTTACGCTTTCCAACATCACGCTTGCAAACAGCGGCACCGTAAGCGTTACGGGTCCGCGCATCGAAGACGCCGAATACGACGCACAGGGCAACCTCGTAAGCGCAACGGGCGTTGTAAAGAATTCCGATGTGGGCGGCGCAATCGGCCTGTCGAACATGCAGGTTGAAAACGCGACCGTTACCAATAACTCCACGCTTACGCTCGAAGGAGCTAACGGAACCGATTCGGGTAACGCGATCGTCGGCGGCGTTGTGGGCCATCTGGGCAGAAGCGGTCAAAACATCGCATACAACAATACGGGTACTACCAAGATTTTCGGTGTGGGCGGACAGAACCCCAACTACACGGGCGGCACTATCGGCAACTACTCGGGAGCTTCGAATACGGTAAGCGGAATTGAGTTCAACCAGACGGCTGGGTCGCTTGCCGTTATCGCGCTGAGCCACTCCACGTCTAACCAGGCACATGCCGGCGGCGTGTTCGGTCGTACAGCGGGCGATGTCCAGAGCGCAACGTTTACAGCCGAGGGCGGCTCAACCTATATCTATAGCGAAGCCAAGGACAATCGCGCCTACGCGGCTGCGGTTGTGGCGCGCACCGATAGCACGGCAACCAACCTGTTGTTTAAGATTCCCGAAAGCGCGGATAGCACTACGCAGGTTAAGGTATGCAGCTTTGCGAGTACGCAGTCCGATGCCGCAGGCTGCGTGTCGCACGCGCAAGACAAGCTGTATGGCGGCATCTGTGTCGAGCTTGGTGCCGGCACCGTCACCATCGATGCGGTTGGCACCACGCAGAATGCAACATCGGGCGCGGCTATCGGCTACACCGAAGCGGGCGTTGAGAAGAACGCTGAAGGCGTTGGTGTACGTGTTAAAAACACGGGTGCCGACCTGCGTGTTCTCGGCTCCTCGCAGGCAACCGGCAATGCGGCAAACGCGCGCCTGGGCGGCGTTATCGCCTGCACGTCGGGCACCAATGATGTTGCGGGCGTCGAATACGTCGGCGCAGGCGAGGCGAGCAAGCTCACGCTTGGCGCAAGCGAAGATTCCGAAACCTGCCAGAGCGTCGGTGCAGGCGCACTCATCGGCTACGCCGGCAAGGTCAGCGATAATTTCAACAGCACGGCGAGCAACTATACCATCAGCGGCGCGCGCGCTACCTTCGATGATGGCGCCACGGCAACCATTGATACGACTGGCTGCTCGAACAACGCATTCGTCGGCGGCTTGTTCGGCGTGCTCTCCGCGAGCTTGCCCGATGAAGCCCTGCTGCATATCGGCAACAACTCCGAGGTAACGCTTAACGCGAACACGACCGCCAATGCGTACGCCTATGCGGGCGGCATCGCGGGCTACGCGTATCCGACGACGTTCACGCAGCCGCGTGTCGAAGTGGGCGCCGATGCCGATACCACAACGGGTACCGAACTTGCCATCGGCAAGCTGAACATCACCACCAGCTCGGCTTCCACCGCGCTTAAGGCGCGCGCGGGTGCCGTTGTCGGCATGCATACGACATCCACCAAATACGACACCGCTTCCACCACTACCAATTGGGAGGGTACGCCTGTGGTGGTGAAGGGCGCAAAGAAGGTTTCGGGCGAAACCGTCGAGTCGAAGATCATCATCGATTCGCCCATCCATAACTCCGCCATCTGCGGCGATAACGATCGCGTGGACGCCACAAGCAACATCTGCGGAAACGAAGCGAACCATAAGAACCTTACCGGCAGCCTCGATAATGTTGCGCGCAACGTCCAAGTCGATGGCCGTATCTACACCGGCACTGACGGCGAAGAGGATGACAAGTTCATCATCGCGCCCGATACCGTGGGGCCGGTGTTTGCGGGCTACTTCGAGATCGGCACGGGCGACGACGCGGGTTTGGTAACGAGCTACGCGGGCTACGCACTCGATACCGAAACCGCTTCCACGAGAGAGCTCTACGATATGCGCACGCAGAACTCGATCGGGGCGACCGTCTACGGCGTGCTTGCATCTACGAGCGTGGCGAGCATTTGGTACGATTCGCTCTCCGTTGCCGATAAGGCGCTTTACACCGAAGACTCCTCGAGCACGTATTCCATTACCGTTGGCGAAACCACGTATGAGTGCAGGCTCTTCAAGCTGAACACGGCGGCGCTTGGCACATCGAGCGATAGCAAGGGCATTTCGGTGGGGCAGTGGAAGGTTGCCTACGAATCGCTTTCCGTGACCATGAACGTCAACCAGAACTTCGCGGCTGCGGTAAGCACGAGCGATCTTGGCAACACGTTCCAGGTGCGCACGGCCGATCAGCTGCAGCACATCGGCAGCGCGTTGCAGTCTAAGAGCACATCCGATGCCTATTGCGCATCGCAGTACACCTTCTACCAGACGCACAGCTTTGCCATCGATGGCACGATCAACAACCTGCGCGGTTTCTATCCGATCGGCATGAGCCGCTATGCGTATGAGAACGGCGGCACGCGCTATGCCACCTGCTTCACGGGCAAGTTCTATGGCGGCTTTGCGGGCGATACCGCCGATGCTGTGCCCGCTACGGCAAACCTGTCTGCGCCGAGCGGCAATACCGGCAGCTTCAGCATCGATTTGGCGGCGGGCTTCAAGTTCGCGGCATACACGTCTATGGGCGGCTCGCAGTTCTGGGATCAGGGCAGCGCTAACTACCGGAAGCACTTCGCGGCCATCTTCGCCAATCCGACCGGCAACGCAACGATTGCGGGTGTGACCATCAACGTTACGGGCGATATCGACCCGTTCTCGGCGCTCGGTATCGATACTACCGATGAGAGCTCGGCCTACGCGCTGCTTACCGCTGGCAACTACTATGGCCAGGTCAAGGACATCGCGCTCACGGTTAAATCGGGTGCTACTGCTACGCTCGCTACGCCTGCGGGCATCATTTCGAAATCGGTGGCGGTTGCCCCGATCATCGGCATCCATAGCAACAACGTTTCGAGCATTCAGAGCGCTTCCAACCTTACCGTTACGGTTGAAGAGCGCGCAACGCTTACCATCGATACGTCGGCTACGCAGGCATCGGGCAACACCTATGCTGCAGGCGTGGTTGCCGAGTCTTCGCACGGCACTATCTCGGGTGTGAGCGCCGAAGTCGATGGCACGCTCAACGTAACCACGGGCGATACCAACGGCACTGCCTATGCGGGTGGCCTTATCGCACGCAACACGCTTGGCCTCGATGGTTTCAGCATTGCGCTTGGCGAAAGAGCTGTGTTCTACGTGAATTCCGCAACGACGGTTGCGCAGGTTTCGCGCGCAGGCGGCTTAGTGGGCGAGAGCTCTGGCGCTATCAACAACAGCACCTTTACGGCAGCTGGCGGCAGCGCCATGGTTCATGCGAAGTCCACCACCTCGAGCTCGACCGCGGGCCTTATCGCAGGCTACTTGGGTGGCACCTCTGCAGCGAACGATACCGCTACGCTTACCGGCGGCGCTACGGCCGAGGTCTCCTCCACATGGAGCGGCGGCGCTTCGAGTGCGAGCGCGGCAAGCGCGTCGGGCGGCCTCTTCGGCTTTACGTACAACACCAACGTCACCTCTCCCGTGCTTACCGTTACGGAAAAGTCGCACATGACCATCGGTAACGAGCTTATCAATTGCTACGCAGGCAGCATCATCGGCTACTACAACCGCGGAACGGTTACCTACGGTACCGATGCGGCGGGTGCGGCCGCCGTGAACGTCACGTGCACGTGCGGCGAAGGTGGCGCGCAGGATGAGTGCAGCGAGTACATCAACCTGTATTCCAAGCGCTTTGAAGGCGGCGCAAACGATGCCGTTCTCGACTGCAACGGCGGCACGGCTAACGAACTTACACCTACAACGCGCGGTTTCCGCCTCACTAATATATATCTCGACGGCATGGCCGACCGCACCGAAGTTGGCGAAACCACGTTGCTCGGTTACATGCACCTCTACCCGAAGCAGAAGTTCACCTACACGGTGTCCTTCGATGCGAACGCGGGCGAGGGGAGCATGGGCGATCAGACGTTTACCTATGGCACGGCCCAGGCGCTTTCCGCTAATGAGTTTACGCGTGCGGGTTACGAGTTCGCCGGCTGGAACACCGAATCCGATGGCTCAGGCACCAGCTATGACGACCAACAGCAGATTGACCTCGCGCTCGCCCAAGCCGCCAACGTAACGCTCTACGCGCAGTGGACTCCGGTATACAAGATCACTTTGAGCGGCAATGGCGGCGCTCCCGACATCGTGCTTTACGAGAAATACAAGTGCGGCATTTATCGCGATGCGGAATGCACGCAGCCTGTGGCTGCCCTTGATGAATCGGAGCTGCCCGTGCGCACCGACTACAAGTTCGCGGGTTTCTTTGCCAATGATGATGGCACGGGTACCCAGTATGGCGGTACCGAGGGCCAGATTTCGTTCGATAAGGATACAGCCGACACCGATAACTACGATGCGTTTACGCAGGACACCACCATATATGCCAAATGGGATGAGGCGTTTACGCTCTCCTTGTGCAACGGAACCACATCGACGTCTGCATGGACGCTGGACGGTGTGGAATATAGCCGTGTGGTAGACAACGGTGAAGCGAGTTACGCTGAGGGTTGGAACCATGCGTATAGCTCGAAGTTTACCAATTCGAACGTGCTTGATGGTTGGTGGGCCGATACGAATAACGATGGCGCTCCAGATACGAAGATTCTCAACAACAATGGTTCTGTCGTAAGCGGAACGGTCGAGGGGTATACAAGCGACGGGAAGCTTGCCCTTACGGAATCGAAGAAGCTGTATGCCAAATGGAAAGACTCGGCAACGAACGTCTTCGCAAAGCATTATTGGCTTGTACTCAACGCTGGATACAACGAAGACACGGGTGAAGACGATATTGCCTATCAGGATTTCTGCAACGGCGATTCTGCCGACTTGGTGAGCACGCTCGTTGATTACGGCTATTCCGTGCCCGCCGATCCGTCCGGCAATAAGCGCACGCTCACCGGTTGGTTCACCGCAAGGGATGCCCAAGGAAATGTTTCCGGTACCAAGCGCGTTAACGCAAACGGCTCTGCTGCTTCTTCAAGCGAGCTTCGCATAACCGCCGACACCGTTCTCTATGCGCAGTGGCAGACTGGCCTTACGCTTGTGTATGCGGGTAATCCCGGTTACAAGTTCACGACTACCATTGCAAACAGCGGTGCTTCCTCATTGAGCGGCCTTACTGATATTAACAGCGGCAATGGTTACAGTAAGCCCTCGCGTACAATTGGCAGCACCACTTATACACTTGATGGTTGGTACACTTCCAATACGGGTAATGGCGCAACCAAGGTGCTTAACGCAGACGGATCGGTTGTAAGCGGAAGCGTAACTTTCTCGACCGGCAAGATCGCAAACGGCACGCTTACCTTGAGCGCTGATACGACGTTGTATTCGCGCTGGAGCCGTGAAGTAAAAATTTATAAGCTTACGGATAGTCTTTCCAATGGCAATACATATCTGTTCGTTGCAAGTAATGCTGCTGGAAGCTCAACCGCTGCGCAGCCTGGCAGCGATGCTTCGAGCACATCTGTAACGATAAATGCCGCGGGTATCACGGGGCTTTATGATGGCAACGGTAATCAGGTGAGTGTTGATTCGCTTTATATTGCAGAGGACCAGTCGAATAGCGGATGGAGCTATTTAGAGTGGAAAGCCAATGCGACTGGAAACAAATTCTACATCGACAATGTTGGGCGCGGCTCAAGCAAATATGAGCTTTATGTTGTCAATAGCAGAGACGCTATTGGATACGGGTCGCTCGATTCTAGAGATGAAAACAAATGGGTTTACGATAACGATAATCTGAAATGCGCCATTACTACAGGTTGGATCGTGACGAGAACAACCAATTATTACGTGGGAATGGGAAACGGTACGCTTTCGTTTAATAGCACAAGCGTATCGTCGAATAAGATCTATCTGTACTCGTATCAAGGCTCGTATACCGAGTACACGTTTGCCGATGCATCGTATTCGCTTAAGCTTATGAATGGCTCGCAGGCACAGACCTTCGCCGATCTAACCGTTTTAAGCTCTGCGCCAAACGGATACGTTCGTCCGAGCGATTCAAGCGCATCGGATGCGTTCACGCTCGACGGTTGGTACACGACTGCGTCCGGTAACGGCGGTACTAAGGTGCTTAATGCCGATGGCACTCCCGTGCAAAGCTCGTATACGCTTACGGGCGATACCACGCTGTATGCGCGTTGGAGTCGTACGCGCACGGTTTATGTGAATACCACAAGCATTTCGAGTGGGAGCAGCTATCTCGTACGCGGCACTGATAGCGGGTACCTCTTAAGCAGCAACGGTTTGGACAGCAGCGTTTCGATTACGCCTTCCACCGCAACGGCAACTATGTATCAGGATTCAATAAACGGAACTCAAATTGCCGAGGGAACGAAATATATCAGCACCCAGGACGCTTCTTTGATCTGGGTTTTGTCGAAGACGGATAGCCTGCTCTGGGAGCCTTCGCGCTATCAGCTTCAGGGTTCGACGGGGCAGTATCTCAGAATAGCGAATGTGGGTAGTGTGACCAGCGGTTATCTAGCTCTCGGATCTGATTCGCAGTCTGGCTTCTACTGGAAGAACAATTCGCGGTTCGTCTACGATGCTACAGGTGTAAGGTCTTCATCGTACTTCGTCATAAGCAACGGCTCTACATTTAGCAGCAAGCTTACCGATTACGATAGCAGTCCGGATAATTCCGCGCTTGAGCTGTACAAACAGACGACTGTATTCGAACTCGATTACAATACGCATTCGTAAAGCGCATTGCTGATAGGATTTATTTTGAGGAGAGCCCTTTGGGGCTCTTCTTTTTTGCAATTTTTCTTGCGTGTGGAATTGCAGAGTGATATGTTGTACAAATAAGTACAACAGGAGTGATGCTATGAACGATGTGATGGTTACCGGGCGAATGACTCAAAGCAAGAAAGAAGCTGGCAATCTGGTGCTGGAGAAGAGCGGGCTTACTGCTTCGACGGCTATTAATTTGATGTACGAGCGGTTGATCGAAGAGCAAAACGCAGATTTTCTTGTTGCCGATACGCGGGTTTCTGAACGCGATTGGAGGGCTGCTGCGTCGTTTGTGGACGAGCTTGTTGTGCCGAGGGTTTCGAGGTTTCACGATATGGGTAAGGGCGAGATAAAGATGAGTCGTTACCTTGCGAGGCAGGCGTAGCGATGGCTCAGGCAAAGTTACTTCTCGATACTAATATCGTTGTGGATTACCTCGACGGCCGCGATTTCGATTTCGCGGCAACCCGGTTGCTTATGACCGCGGGTAAGGTCGGCGAATTCAGCCTTTGGATTTCATCTTCGCAGGTTACCGATTTGGTATACATACTTTCCGAGGGTGGAAGCAAAGAGCTTATCGGTTCGGTGCTGGAACGGTTGCGAAGGCTGCGCTCTTTTGTGAACGTGTATGCCGCTTCAGCTTCTGATGTCGATGCGATGCTTGCTACGAGTTGGGCAGATCCAGAAGACGAGCTGCTTTTCGAGATCGCTATGAAACTGCATGCTGATGCGATTATCACGAGAAATGAAGCGGATTTCGAGACAGAGCTCATCAAGGTTTGCAATAGCTCGGAGTTCTTCGATTGGTTCGAGGCTACCCGCGGTCTTAGCTACGCGGAGGTTGATGTTTAATTGTCGCGAACGGATTCGTTGAGAACAAACTTCATTGGGAATTGCAGTTTAGCGCATCCGGGTGAGATGCTTCGGGTGAAATCCGTGTTGGGTTTCGAGTGCTTTTAGCGCTGCTGCTCGATTTAGCGTGGATCGGTGCCAGTTTATAGCTTTACGTTTTTTAGAAACGACGATGAATAAGACGATTGTGATCGGAATTTGCGTCGTGGCGATGGCTGCCGCTATGGGCCTTTCCGGTTCTCGGGTTTTACCAGCTCGAATAGCGCTTCGAGTGCAACCAGCTTGGCGAGTCCGACGCAACCGCGAGCGCAAGCAGTAGCGCTGCGGCAGCATTGAGTTCTAGTTCAAGCAGCGCCTCGTCCGCATACATCGGCGAGGAAGTCGCCAAGGAAGCCGCTCTTGCCCATACTGGTTTTGCACCCAACGACGTATTCACTCTGAAAACGGAACTTGATACCGATGGTGCTACGGTGTATTGATGCCGAGTTCAAAACGGTGATATGGAGCCCGGCGCTAACACAATCACTTCCGAAGCGCGTTCGGGAGCGTTTTCTGCTAGCAGGACCTTGGAGTTTCGGCTCTGGCGCGAGAAATCTGTCTTCGATATCGAATGTTGCATATGGACCTTTCTCATAGTGAAAAGGTTCTATCTGCGCCAAGGTCTTATGATTTGAAGAATTATTAACCAGCTGAAGTATGATAAGAAGTTGTTTCTGTCAGATTTATAGAGGCTTATCTCGCTGTTTTGGTTGAGAATTCGCGAGTTCATGAACAAGCGGCAGAAATCTAGACTTTTCACTATGAGAAAGCCTTGTCCCTTCCAATCGATTATGACTTGGGAAGATTCGCGTCTGCAAAGTATGAAAACGATCAATTACAGCCAGCTATGCAAGCCGTATGAATACGTATTGAGCGATAAGCATTTACTGACAGAAATCCGAAAAGCCTAGATAAGCTCTTTCAGCTCGCGGGGGTCGTTGGAGTAGGCAAGCGCGCTTTCGCGGGTGATCTGGCCGCGGCGGACCTTGGCGGCAAGGTCGCTGTTGAGCGTGTGCATGCCGTAGGCCCCGCCCGATTGCATGCTGGTCCCGAGCTGCTGGCACTTGTCTTCGCGAATCATGTTGAGCACGGCATCGGTGCCGACGAGCACCTCGGTTGCAGCGCAGCGGCCGCCTCCCATGGCGAGTGGGATCAGGGCCTGCGTGATGATGCCGCGCAGAACGCCCGCAAGCTGACTGCGAACCTGGTTCTGAGCGCCTGCCGGGCATGCGTCGATGATGCGGTCGATGGTCTGAGCGGCGCCCGTGGTGTGAAGCGTCGACATGACCAGGTGGCCGGTTTCGGCTGCGGTAAGCGCGGCGCTGATCGTTTCGTAATCGCGCATCTCGCCCACGAGGATGACATCGGGGTCTTCGCGCAGGGCGGAGCGCAAGCTTGCGGCGAAGCTTTCGACATCACGTCCGACTTCGCGCTGGTGGATAAGGCTGCGCTTGCGGGTGTACACGTACTCGATCGGGTCTTCGATCGTGATGATGTGCTCGGCGCGCGTGGTGTTGATGAAGTCGACCATGGCTGCGAGCGTGGTGGATTTACCGCTGCCGGTAGGGCCGGTGACGAGAATGAGGCCGCGCGGCTCGCGTGCGAGGTCTGCAAGCACTTCGGGAAGGCCCAGCTGTTCGAGTGTGGGGATGTTCTCGTCGAGCAAGCGGATGGTCGCGGCCAGATGCGCCTGCTGGCGGAAGACGTTCACGCGTTGGCGGCAGCCATCGGGCGTGCGGATGGCGAAGTCGAGGTCGTGGCCGGCTTCGAGGCGGGCGCGCTCATCGTCGGAGAGCACGTCGAGAATCATCTTCTCAATTGCTTCATCGGTAAGCTCGTAGGGCACTTCCTGCAGGTCGCCATGGATGCGGAAGAACACGGGTTCGCCAACCGACAGGTGGATGTCGGATACGCGCATGCTGCGCGCCTTCATGATGATGTCTTCGAGCTTCATAGCGAACCCTTCTTATTTGCCGTGAACCAAAATGACCTGGCGTCTATGGCTCATTTGAGCCAAAATGACCCGGCGTCTATGGCTCAAACTATACGTAGTAGATGATCTTCATCAGCTCTTCGATGGTGCTTTCGCCGGTCAGGACGCACTCGATGCCGCTGTCGCGCAGGGTCTTCATGCCCTGTTCGCGCACGGCATAGTCCTTGATCTGCTGGTCGGTGGCGCCTTCGGTGATCATGCGGCGCACCTCGCGGTCGACGAGCAGGATCTCGTGGATTGCCGTGCGGCCCTTGTAGCCGGTGTTTCCGCAATGGGGGCACCCGCGCGGGCTCTTCAGCATCACGCGCTCGGTGGGCTCGAGCCCGAGCATCTCGAGTTCGGCCTCGGTTGCGGCGTGTTCCTCGCAGCATTCCGGGCACACCTTGCGCACCAGGCGCTGAGCCACCACGCCCGCAAGCGAGGAGCCGACCATGTAGGGCTCGACGCCCATGTCGATGAGGCGGTGCACGCTCGATGCGGCATCGTTGGTGTGCAGCGTGGAGAGCACCAAATGGCCGGTGATGGCGGCGCGCACGGCGATGGTGGCGGTTTCCTCATCGCGCGTTTCGCCGAGCATGATGATGTCGGGGTCCTGGCGCATGAGCGCGCGCAGGCCTTCGGCGAATGTGAGGCCGGCGGTTTCGTTGACCTGGGTCTGCGTGATGCGCGGAAGGTTGCGCTCGACCGGGTCTTCGATGGTGGAGATGTTCACTTCTTCGGTGGCGAGCGCCGCGAGCACCATGTAGAGCGTGGTCGTCTTGCCCGAGCCCGTAGGGCCGGTCAGGTAGATGATGCCGTTCGGGACGTTGAGCATCTGGCAGAACTTCTCGTAGTCGGGTTGGCGCATGCCGAACGTGGTGTTGTGGCTGATGGTATTGTTGGTCGAAAGCAGGCGAAGCACTGCTTTCTCGCCGTAGACCGAAGGCATAACGTTGACGCGGACGTTGACGCTTTCGCCTGCGATCAGCGTGCGGAAGTGGCCGTCCTGCGGCATGTAGCGCTCGGCGATATCCATGTTGGAAACGATCTTGATGCGCGCGATGAGCGGCGCGTGAACGCTTCGCTTGACGGTGAGGTAGTCCATGAGCACGCCGTCGACGCGGATGCGCATGTTCGTCTGGTCCTGGAAGGGCTCGATATGGATGTCGGATGCGCCGACGGAGTACGCGTAGTGCACGAGCTGGTTGAGCAGGGCAACGATAGGCGCGTCGTCTTCCGAAGCTTCTATATCCAAGTCGACGAAATCGGCCGTGGCAGCGAATGCGAGCGAGGCGTCTTCTGCCTGCGTGTAGGTGTTCGCTTCGCGGTAGTAGTAGGCGATGGCGCGCTCGAGCGGGGCGCTTGCGCAAAGCTTAACGTCGAGCGTGAGGCCCGTAATCTGGCGGATTTCCTCCAGGCCGAAGAAGTTCAGCGGGTCGTTCGTGAGAACAGTGAGCACGTTGTTGCGCTTCTCGACGGGCAGGGTCATGTGCATGCGCGCGATGTCTTCGGGGACGAGGCGCACGGCATCGATGTCGACGCTGATGGTGGAAACATCCATGATGGGCACGTCGAGGCGGCGCGAGAGCGCTTCGAGCACCTGGCTTTCGGACACGAGCCCGAGCTGCATGAGCGCCTGGCCCAAGCGCGTGCCGCGATGTTCCTTCTGGTAGGCGAGGCCCTGGTTGATGCCGGCGTCATCGATGTAGCCGAATTCCTTCAGCACATCGCCGATGCGGACGTTGCGCGTGTTAGCGGCCATGTTCTTACGCCTCGCTTCCGGTGGAGTACGAATAGATGGAGAGGTTCATGGTGAGCAGCCAGCTATCGCTGTTTTCGACAACGATGCTGGTGGAATACGAGGACCATTCGAGTGAATCGATGAGGATGCCGGGGTATTCGTTGGAGCTGAGGCCGTCCACGATATTCTGGAGCGAGGCACGGTCGCCGTGGAACGAGACCTCCACCGCGTTGTCGTAGATGCCCGTCAGGCCCTTGCCATTAGCGGACGACTTGCTGGAGCTTGTGGAGCTCGTGGACTTGCTTGTGCCGGACGTGGTGGGACTGTAGGCGTTCACCTGGGCGTAGGTGCCAGTGGTGGGAAGCACCACGTTGAACTTGTACACCGTGGCGCCGTAGCGCGTGGCGATCTGCGTGATCAGCTGGTCGACCTGGGCCGCATCCATAACGCCGTAGAAGCCCGAGAGCGTGCTTTCGACCGAGGCGAAGTTGTTGGCGGCCTGCGTCTTCAAAAGCGTGGTCGCGGCTGTATCCTTGGCGTTTGCCACCTGGGTCGCAAGCGTTTCATCCTGCTTGGCGAGCTCGGTGTGCTCGTTGATGCCAGGGATGATGGCGAAGTACACGAACGCCACCACGACGATGAGGCTGCCCACGATGGAGACGAGCTTGCGGTCGCGCGGCGAGATGCCGCTTTTCGCCTTGCCGTTCGCCTGGGCCTTGCCGCCCTTCTGCTTCATGCGCGGGTCGCGTCCGCCCGAGATATCTTTGGTGAGGAATGCGAGCACGGGGTTCTTCTGCGCATCGTTTTTGTTTGCGTTCTTAGCTGCCATGCTAGTTCACCCCCTGCGTGTTAACCGGAAGTATGAGCTTGATATCGAGCGCCCAATCGCCGGTAGTTGCGTTGCGTTTGTTGGTCTGGATCTCGTAGCCCGAGTAGTCGACCGTGAATTCGCCCGCATCGATGAGCTGGCGCGCGAACTGGT
>R11__coassemble_1514_pt1 | contig 12943 bp, 10 predicted proteins | sample R11__metabat2_high_PE_032 | metagenome-assembled genome bin R11 | reverse complement strand
GGCGCGGCCGCCAGGGGGGGCGCCGCGGCCGCGCGCCGCGGGCGGCGTAGGCATGCGGCATAGAGCCCCGCGGGCGGGCCCTCGGGCCCGCCCCTTTTCGATCGTCCGCGGGCGGGCTCGCCGCCAACACGACCGAGTACGTGGCGGTGCTCGCCATGGAGTCGGGCTCGGGCACGGTCGAGCGCCTGGAGGCCGCGGGGTGCACCGTGTTCCACCAGAATCTCAACATCGGCACCGGCGGGGATACCGTCTACCTCGGAGCAAGCCTTCGCTCTATTGCCGGCTTTCTCGAACAGGGCTTTGAGCGTCGCCTCGTCAGCCGACTTTTAAACCGTATTTTGGGATGCAACCCAATTGATGGCGCATTGTGAAGAGGGCGGGCAATGGCATGTGCACAGAATCTTGCTATAGGCATGCTGACGCCTACTTTTGCCACCGAGGTAAAGCCGTTGGATACGACAGGCGCCGAGACGTTGACGCATGTATATTTGGGACAGCGTGGCAAGGGCGAGTTGACGATATCCGTGGATGACTCGGTGAAGATTAATATACTGAAACGGTTGAATCTTGCCTTAAGTTTGCAGCTCAAAAATGCATATCAGTGGTTACTGATGAAGAGGCAAATGGCTTGTTTAGTGCGCCCAAAATTGAGCGCACTAAACGCGCTATGCCCAGGCGAGTTGAACTGTTGGACGATGGCTCTTGGTTGCAATGCCAAAATGGGCTGCTCAGCATGTCGGCCGTTTGTCTCCAAGGACTCGATTTTATGAGATGCGCATGGCGCGCATGGAGTTGAGGATGGCGATGATAGTGACGCCGACGTCGCCGAATACGGCAAGCCACATGTTCGCAATGCCGATGAAGGGCAGGGCCAAGATCATGATGACGATCTTCACGCCGAGTGCGAACACGATGTTCTGATTGACGATTCCCATGGTTTTGCGTGCGATCTTGATGGCCGTGGCGATCTTGGAAGGTTTGTCGTCCATGAGTACGATGTCGGCGGCTTCGATGGCGGCGTCCGATCCCATGGCACCCATGGCGATACCCACGTCGGCGCGCATGAGCACGGGCGCATCGTTGATGCCATCGCCCACGAATGCGAGCGCTCCTGTGCCGGCCTTGGCGGCCAACAGGGCTTCAACCTGGGCGACCTTATCCTGCGGCATGAGCTCGGCACGATATTCGTCGACTCCGAGTTCGGTTGCGACGGCGCGGGCAACCTCTTCGCGATCGCCTGTGAGCATCACGGTCTTCCTAACGCCGGCGGCATGCAAGCTCTTTATGGTTTCGAGCGCGTCGTCTTTAAGGGCATCGGCGATGACGATGTGGCCTGCGTATTCGCCATCTATCGCTATATGGAGGATGGTGCCGACGAGCTCGCATGCGCGTATATCGATGCCTTGCTCGCCCATGAGCTTGGCATTTCCGATGTGGACCGCATGCTCGTCGATGCGCGCGGATACGCCGCGTCCGCTGAGCTCTTCGACCTGGTCGATCTTTGCCTGGTCGATAACGCCCGAGTAGCTTTCCCTAACCGAAGCGGCGATGGGATGGTTGGAAAACGCTTCGGCATGGGCGGCGTAGGAGAGGAGCAGGTCGGGGTCTATGTCGGCATGGGGATGCACGGCAACGACGCTGAACGATCCGTTGGTGAGCGTGCCCGTCTTGTCGAAGACGACGGTATCGGCTCGACCAAGCGTTTCCAGATAGCTCGAGCCTTTGACCAGCACACCAGCACGGCTTGCGGCGCCGATTCCGCTGAAGAACGAAAGCGGAACCGATATGACGAGCGCGCATGGGCAGCTGACGACCAAGAATACGAGCGCGCCCTGCACGCTGGCGGTGATGGTGGAGCCAAAGAAGGGGCTCGCCACGGCGATGATGACGGCAAGCGCCACCACGATGGGGGTGTAGTAGCGGGCGAACCGCGTGATGAAGTTTTCGGTGCGGGCCTTCTTCTCGCTGGCGTTCTCGACCAGCTCGAGGATGCGTGAGACGGTGGATTCGCCGTAGGGCTTGGTGGTGCGAATGCGCAGAACGCCCGTGAGGTTGATGCAGCCGGAGATGACCTCGACGTCGGCCTCGACCGAGCGGGGGACGGATTCGCCTGTGAGCGCGCTTGTGTCGAGCTGGCTTTTGCCCTCGACGACGACGCCGTCGAGCGGGATGCGCTCGCCGGGCTTGACGACGATGATGCTGCCGATGGCGACCTCTTCGGGGTCGACTTCGGTAAGCGCGCCGTCTTCGCCTGCTATGGTTGCGAATTCCGGCGCGATATCCATCATATCGGCGATGGAGCGGCGCGTTTTGTTGGTGGCGTAGCTTTCGAAAAGCTCGCCGATCTGGTAGAAGAGCATGACCGCCGCACCTTCGGCCATATGAGGTTCGGCTTCGGGGAAGAACACGAGCGCGAATGCGCCTATGGTGGCGATGGTCATGAGCAGGTTTTCGTCGAACGGCTGCTTGTGGGTTATGCCGTGCCATGCCTTGGCGAGCACGTCGTAACCCGCGATGAGATAGGGCACGAGGAAGAGCGCGAATTCGACCCAAAGCCCGTAGGGCATTGCGTCGAAGGCGCCGAATGCGTTCTCGACGATTTCGAGAACGACGAATACGCCAAGCGCAACGAGGATACGGTTGCGCTTTTTGCGCTGCTTCTTCGTAAGCCCTTGGGCCATTAGACCAAAACCTCGCAGTCGGGCTCGATTGCCTCGAAGATCTTAACGGACTCGGCGAGCACGTCGTCGAACTTGTCATCGGCGGCATCGAGGGTGAACTTCAGCGTCATGGCGTTGACGCGGGCGCTGTTTACGCCTTCGAGCTTGCTAACGCGGTCTTCGATCTTGCTGGCGCAGTTGGCGCAGATCTCGCCGTCGAGCTTGATTGCCTTACGCATGGTTTTTCCTTTCGATCGGTGCTGTTCTTGCTATTCGCAGATGTGGGTCATACCTTGGGCGAGCATGGTGTACACGTGATCGTCCGATAGCGAGTACACGACGTTTTTGCCTTCGCGCTGGAATTTGACCAGGCGTGCTTGCTTGAGGATGCGCAGCTGATGCGAGACCGCGCTTTGCGAGGCGTTTACCGCGGTGGCGATATCGGCCACGCATTTGCCTTCGCTCATGAGCGCGTACAGAATCTTGATGCGCGTGGTGTCTGAGAACACCTTGAACAGGTCGGCAAGGTCGTAGAGCAGCTCCTCGCTCGGCATGGTTTCTTCGAAGCTTTCGCTCTCTGTTTGAATGTCCGTCATGTCTATCCCTTCGAAATTGGAACATATGAGCAAGTGTTCATATGATGCTTTAGTATAGTGGCGCATATACAACTGTCAATAGGGAATCGGAAACATATCCCCGTTCCCATGCGAAGCTCACGTATAATCAGGGCATAGCAATATTAAATTTGGAAAGCTGAACGGTTGAGCAGTATGGGCGAATCTGTTTTCACAAAGCTTGAGGGGATTGTCGGCGAGGGTAATGTGGTGGCAGACGAGCCGATGAGCGCGCACACCACGTTCGAGATTGGCGGGCCGGCGGACTATTTTGTGCGGCCTACCACGATCGACGAGGTGCGCGCGGTGGTCGAGCTGTGTCGAGCAACCGCTACTCCGCTGCATGTGCTGGGACTTGGAAGCGACTTGCTGGTAGCGGATGCTGGCGTGCGCGGCGTGGTCATGCAGATTGCCGACAACCTTGCCGATATCGAGATAGATGCCGAGTATGCTGTGGCGGGCGTGGGCGCAGGTGCGTCGAATGCCGATGTGGCCGAAGCGCTTGCTGCGGCGGGGCTTGCGGGCTATGAGTTCGCGAGCGGGATTCCCGGCAGCATCGGCGGGGCGGCCATCATGAACGCAGGCGCCTACGATGGGCAGTTCTCGGATGCCGCGATTGAGGTGATGTGCCTGGACGCCGACCTGGACTTCGTGCGCATTCTTGCGGCAGAAGCCAACTGGGGATACCGTCAATCGCGCATGAACGATGAGGGTATGGTGGTACTCGGGGCGGTGCTTCAGCTTGCTTCCGACGACGAGGCGGCCATTCGTGCGCGCATGGCCGATTTGGCTGAGCGTCGCGCTTCCAAGCAGCCGCTCGAGATGCCTTCCGCTGGTTCGACGTTCAAGCGCCCTGAAGGGCATTTCGCGGGCAAGCTCATCCAGGATGCGGGCCTTCAGGGTTATGCCGTAGGCGGTGCGCAGGTTTCGACCAAGCATGCCGGGTTCGTGGTGAACGCGGGCAGTGCGACGGCCGCCGATGTACGCCAGCTGATAGCCGATGTTCAGGCGCGCGTGCTTGAACGGGATGGCGTAGCGCTCGAGCCCGAAGTGCGCATGTGGGGTTTCGATGACTAGTGGAATCGATGCGGCGGACGTCGCGCTCATCTTCGAGGGCGGTGGCATGCGCGCAAGCTACTCTGCTGGCGCGGTCGTGACGCTTATCGAAAACGGCATCGATTTCCCTATGGTGTACGGCATCTCTGCCGGGTCGAGCCATTCGGTGAACTATCTCTCGCGCGACAGAGAGCGCGCCAAGCAGTCGTTCGTCGACCTTGTGCAGGTGCCGGGCGCGTGCGGCTGGGGCACGTTTGCGCAAGGCAAGGGCTACTTCAACGCAGACTATCTTTACGAGGGCATCGTGGAAGAGCAGCGGGGCTCGGGCGGCGTGTTCGATTTCGACTGGGAAGCCTTCTGCAAGCACCCGGGCGATGTGCATATCGAGGCGTTCGATGTGAAGACGGGCGAGACGCTGGCTTGGACAAAGGCCGATATGCCCGGATGGCGAGACATGATGGTGCGCGTGCGGGCGAGCTCGTCGATGCCGTTTTTCATGCCGCATACGATGCTCGATGGGCGCGAGCTTGCCGATGGCGGATTGGGTTCGAGCTGGGGCATCCCGCTCGATGCAGCCAAGCGCGACGGCTACAAGCGGTTCTTCATCGTGCGCACGCGGCCGAAAGAGTATCGCAAGCAGCCTATGGGCGCGGCGGCGAAGGCTCTTTTCAAGCTGGGGCTGCATGGCGACCCCAAAGTATATGCGCGCACGGTCGAGCGCTGGAGCCACTACAACGACATATGCGATGAGATCGAACGGCTCGAGGCTGCGGGTAGCGCGTGCGTGTTCTACGCGCGCGATATCGAGGTATCGAGTAGGGAGACCGATCTGGCCAAGCTTCGCCGCAGCTATGAGATGGGCTACGCTCAGGCCCAAAGTGAACTTCCGCGATGGCTTGAGTTCCTGGCTAAAAGTTAATCACGCTTGGCGAATTGAAGGTTTCAACCCAAAGTCAGGGCCTTTTTATGAATTATTCATGGTTTCGGCTTTTAGGCCTTCGCCGTTAGCGGGAGTTTTCAGCGTTTTTCCCAGCACCCTAAAACCTTCTATCGCATTTCAGTCGTTTGCTCGGTATAATAGTTTGGATTAAATGGCCAGGGGCGTATTGTGCGCTTGGTCTTTTAATCGCGTGTGAAATTGTTTGTTTGCGGGACGTAAAGTTTTTTCACTTTGCAGCCTGCCGTCTTTCATTTAAGAAAGAAGGTGGGGTTTGCTGTGAGGGGTTAGGTTCCAAAGGCGAACTCGCACGATTACCTTCGCTTGCCGTATGCGCAGAAGGCGCAAGCCTTAAGAAGAAGGCGTATGCGACAGGCGAAGATAAAAAGGGAAAGTGTTGGACGAGAAGAGAGGGAAGGTAGATGGCGCAGGTCGATATCCACGCTCCTGGCGTAGAAGTCAAGAAGACCGCCTGCTATTTCTGTCACCAGAATTGCGGCGTCCTTGCCTACGTTAAGGACGGTGATGTGATCAAGATCGAAGGCGATCCCGATTACACCAACGCCGGTAGTCTTTGCTGCCGAGGCAACATCGCACTCAAGCATCTCAATCACCCGCATCGCGTTAACTACGCTCTTAAGCGCGTAGGCGAGAAGGGTAGCAACAAGTGGGAGCGCATTCCCTACGATCAGGCGATCGAGGAAATTGCTGCGAAGCTTATGCAAATCAAGAAGGAAAGCGGCGCAGAAGCCCTTTCCACCATCGGCGGTACCACCCGTACCGACGACTGGGCACGTAGGCGCTTCATGAACTTCTACGGTTCGCCGAACAGCGCGCACAACGCACTGCTCTGCTGGATCCCGACGTTCATGCTCGAGACCTGCGTTTCCGGCTGGAGCCCGTTCGAAACCGACTTGGGTTCCTCTAAGTGCCTCATCCTGTGGGGCATGAACCCCGGCGCATCCACCATGCCCGGCATGAAGGGTTACACGGACCTGATGATGGGCGGCCTGAAGGTCATCCTCGTCGACCCGCGTTACTCCGAGACCGCCGGCAAGGTCGACCTCTGGTTGCCGCTGCGTCCTGGTTCGGACACTGCATTGTCCCTGGCAATGCTGCACACCATCATCTTCGAGGGTCTGTACGACCGCCAGTTCGTCGACACTTGGTGCGAAGGCTGGGATGAGCTCGTTGAGCATATGCGTCAGTACACCCCCGAGTGGGCGGCGCCCATCACCTGGCTTTCTGGCCAGCAGATCCGCGAAGCTGCTCGCATGTACGCAAACAACAAGCCCGGCAACATCCAGTGGGGCTGCACGTGGGACCAGATCGGCGCCAACGGCGGCGCAGGCTCCCATGCTCGTGCTCTTATGCGCGCCATCACCGGCAACCTGGATTGCCCCGGTGGCGACCTCATGCCCGGCCCGTCGTTCGGCTTCCTTACCGACGAGGAACTCGAGGCTAACGAAGCCCTGCCCGAGGAGCAGAAGCTCAAGCAGCTCGGCTGCGACAAGTTCAAGCTGACCTCTTGGCCCGGCTATCAGAAGATCCGCGATACCGCGATCGCTACGTGGGGCAAGGCTCCCACGGCCGAATGGATGTGCGAGGCTCATGGCCCGTCCATCTTCAAGTCCATCCTTACCGGCTGGCCTTACCAGACGCGCGCGCTCATCGTAATGTCTTCCAACCCCATGAACTCCTACGGCGACTCCAAGATGATTCTCGCCGCCCTGAAGAAGGTCGAGTTCATGGTCACGGTCGACTACTGGATGACCCCCGAAGCGTTCTATTCCGATTACGTTATGCCGCCCGCGAACGCTCTCGAGCGTCCTATCGTTCACACGAACTACGGCGTAACCGACTCCATCCTGTGCTCTCAGCGTGCTATTCAGCCGAAGTACGATCGTCACACCGACTTCGACTTCTGGCGTCTGCTCGGCCTGGCTTGCGGCCAGACCAAGGAGCAGTGGCCCTGGGAGACGCTGGAAGATGCATACTTCGACATCATCAAGCCGCTCGGCTATGCGGTCGAAACCTACGACCAGTTCGTCGAGTACTTCCGTATGTACTTCCCGCCGCAGCGCTTCTACAAGTACGGTGCTAACGGCTTCTGCACGCCTTCTCGCAAGGTCGAACTGAAGTCCTCCATCTTGGAGGAACTCGGTTATCCGCCGATGCCGACTTACACCCCCTGCTTCGAGAGCGAGATGGAAACCCCCGAGATCGCGAAGGAATACCCGATCACGCTCACCACGGGTGGCGGCTTCATGCCTTATCACCACTCCGAGCAGTTCAACGTGGATACCATTCGCTATCTGTATCCTGATCCGTACTTCACCATCAACCCGCACCTGGCCGATAAGCTCGGCATCAAGCAGGGCGATTGGTGCTGGATCGAAACCCGCCGTGGCCGCATCAAGCAGCGCGCCGACGTTCAGCCCGCCGTCGATCCTCGCGTCGTGTTCGCGCCGCGTGGTTGGTGGTTCCCCGAGAAGGGCGTGGGCGATCCCGAGGCGCCGTTCGGCTGCATCGAATCCGCGGTAAACGTTCTTACCCCGGTTGACGATGAGGCATGCGACCCCATCGGCGGCTCTTGGCCGACCCGTGGCCTGCTTTGCAAGGTCTACAAGGTTGGCGAGCTCGAGATGAACGCCCGTTGCGACACTTCGTGGTCCATTCCGTCCTCTCATCCCGAGAAGACCGGCAACCACCTGAAGCCGGGCGAGATTCACCTCGCATTCGACCCGATTCCCTACGACCCGAAGCCGAACTTCGAGGTTCCCGAGGGTCTGACCTGGGACAAGCAGCGTAAGGTTGCTTACCAGGAATCCACGGGTTACATCTACGATCCTGAGACCGGCTGGTTGGCAAGCGATGAGGGCGTTTGGTATGACGTGTACTCTGGTTATGCTTACGACCCCGATGCCGACAACCTGGTCGACGAGGCCACGGGCAAGCGTTACACGCTCGACCTCGAGGAGATCGGTGGCGGCAGCGCCCGCGCTGCTCGCGTTGCTACCGAGGGCATGCAGCCGCTTCCCGAGGGCTGCGAAGAGGATGAGAGCGGCTGGATGCTCGCTCCCGACGGTGAGTTCTACGATCCGTACACCGGCCTTATGTACGATTTCGACGCCAACGACCTTGTTGACCTTGACGGCAACCATTACGACATCGACACGCTCAAGCTTGTCGGTGGCGCGGATGCTCCGCTTGAGGCGACCGAGGGCATGCAGGCTCTGCCTGATGGCTGCGAAGAAGATGAAGATGGCTGGATGGTTGCACCCGACGGCAAGTTCTACGACCCGTTCACCGGCCTCGAGTACGACTTCGACGCCAACGCTCTCGTTGACAAGGCCGGCAACCAGTACGACCTTGAGACGCTGAAGCTTATCGGCGGCGAGGCTCCGGCTGAGGCCTATGAGGGCATGCAGGAAGTTCCTGCTGGCTGCACCGAGGACGAAGACGGCTGGATGATCTCCGCCGACGGCAAGGCCTACGACCCGTTCACCGGCCTTGAGTACGATTTCGACGCTGCCGCTCTGGTGGACAACGCCGGCAACCAGTACGACCTCGAGACGCTGAAGCTCATCTCCGCGGCTGCACCGGCTGAAGAAGCCGCTCCTGCAGCTGAGGCCAAGGCTGAGGCTAAGGCCGAAACCAAGGCTGAGGCTAAGCCGGCCGCTAAGGCAGAGGCTAAGCCCGCTAAGGCTGCTGCTAAGAAATCCGCTCCCGCTGTTGCCACCATGGGCATGCAGGAGCTCCCCGCTGACTGCGTCGAAGACGAAGCTGGCTGGATGGTTGCTCCCGACAACAAGTACTACGACATCGAGACTGGTCTTCAGTACGACTTCGATGCCGACGATCTTGTTGATAAGGATGGCAACCACTACGATCTCGACACTCTGAAGCTTAAGGAAGGGGTGAGGTAATCCATGACGCGTAACGCTATGGTCATCGATCTGCGTCGCTGCATCGGCTGCCATTCTTGCACAGTCGCTTGCCGTACGTGGAACGACCTTCCTGTTGACATCATTTACAACGCTGTTCTCGATGAAGGCGTAAAGGGCGAATGGCCCAACGTCCATCACAACTGGCTGCCCACGCTTTGCATGCACTGCGATAACCCCGAGTGCGTGCCCTGCTGCCCGACTGGCGCATCTCAGCGCGACGAAGACGGTACTGTGTGGGTTGACTACAAGAAGTGCATGGGCTGCAAGGTTTGCGTCAACGCTTGCCCCTACGGCATGCGCGACACCTCCAAGCAGGTTGCTCGCTTCGATCAGTACGTGCGCAAGTGCACGTTCTGCCGCGATCGCCGTCAAATGGAGCCCGGCAAAGATCCGTATTGCGTACAGACCTGCCATCAGAAGGCACGTGTCTTCGGCGATATCGACGATCCGAACTCGGCTGCTTCCAAGCTCATCAACTCTGTTGAGACCTTCCGTCTGTTCGAGGACTTCGGCACCGAGCCTCAGATCTACTACATCCCGGACTTGGGAGGTACGCGCTAATGAAACATCTGTATTGGGAAACCCCGATTACTCTCTACCTGTTCTTGGGCGGTCTTGGCGGCGGCTTGGCATTTTTGTCCTGGCTGGTGTTCTTCTTCATCGCCCCGGGCGAAGTAGCTGGCGCTACCATGGTATGCTCCGTGCTCGTTTCGCTCATCTGCCTGGCACTCGGCTGCTTCTTCCTGGTTTTCGAGCTGGGTCAGCCGCCCGTGTTCTGGCGCGTGTTCACCACTGCTACCGCAATCATTAAATGGGGTGCAACGCTGCTCTCCATCTGCATCTTCGGTGATCTGTTCTTCATCGTTGCTTATCTTCCGTGGGACTTCCTGAGCCCGTTGGCTAACTTCTTCTGGCCCATGCAGGGCTTCTGGTTGACCCTCGCAGGTATCTGCGGCTTCGGCATCATGGTTTACACCGGCGTCATGCTTTCCACCCTGAAGGCTCATGCTTTCTGGGCAACGCCCGCACTGCCTGTTCTGTTCACCATTTCCGCATTCTCTACCGCATGCGCAATGGCTTCCATGATTCTCACCGGTTGGCCGGCTGCGGCTACCGCCGAGATGCTCGAGTACGCTGAAGGCGTTCACGAGATCATCCATGTAGTGGACATCGTTCTCGTTCTCTGCGAGATCACCGTTCTGCTCATCATGGTGCTTTCCTTCCTGGGTGCAGGCAATGTTACCCAGAAGAAGGTTGCAAAGCGCTGGGTCAAGGGTTCTGTCGCTCCGTTCTTCTGGATCGGCATGATCGGCATCGGTCTGCTTTGCCCGTTCATCCTCTACGTTGCTGCTCCTGGCGTGGGCTCCACCTACGTAGCTCCCATCCTGGCGCTGTGCGGCGGCCTTCTGCTCCGCTTCCTGTGCGTTTGGTCTGACGACCGCGCTCCGCTTCCCGGCGAAGAGCGTTACTACGCACGTCTGCAGACGGATAACAAGGCTATCGTTACCTACATGCAGCAGGTGGATGAATTCACCTACTAAAGCTTAAGCGCAAGCGAAGTTTTAGAAGTTTCGGGACCTGGCTTCTGCCAGGTCCCGTTTTTTACTAGCGGCTAAAGTAATTTGCAGGTCGTAGGGTGAAAACAGTAGCGTTAACGCGCTTCTTGGGGTATAAAAGTTCGGGGGAGATAGGCGATAGAAAGAGGGGATCGTGGATCAGTACGAGTTCACGGATGTATTGGCTGCAAGCAAGCTTACCTGCAGCTATCCTGGCCTTGAAACCACCAAAGCCGATGCGCCTGAGGTCGAGGGCGGCTCTTCTGTTTTCTTCCCGGGCTGTTCTTTTATCAACTACGCATTGCCCTTGGTGCAATCCGTTTACGATCTGCTTAAGGGCGCAGGACGCGTGGATGGCATCTCGCTTCTGTGCTGCGGAAAGATTCTCGAGTACGAGCCGGATGGCAAAGCGGTTAAGGCGTCGTTCCAGTCGAAGCTGCGCGAGCGCTTGGCCGCGGCGGGCACGAAGCGCATCGTTACCGCTTGTCCCAACTGCGTGAAGATGCTTCGCGAGCTGATAGCAGACGACCCGCGCACTGCCGATATCGAAGTAGTGCCCTTGCCTGTCGAGCTGGCCGATATGGGCTATAGCATCGATGCGGGCGTGGTTGACTCGATGGTGCAGGCAGATTATCGCGCACAGGACAAGCAGGCGCCGGCGTTGCTCGCCGTACACGACTCGTGTCCCGATCGTATTACGGGTGAATTTGCGGAGGGCTTGCGCCGCATCATGCCCGAGGGCAAGTGGACCGACATGGAGCACAATCGCAAGCGCTCGTTCTGCTGCGGTTCGCGTCCACGCGCGGCCGGAAACGGCCAGGTGGCTGTGAACCTCGCACAGCGCAAGAGTGCCGAAACCAAGTCGGCGGGCGCAAATGGCATGGTTACCGCATGCATGAGCTGCTCGTTCTTGCTCTCGGTGCTGCAACAGGATTACCCGGTATTCCACTACTTGGAGCTTCTGTACAACTGGCGCATTAATTGGTATTACGCCGATCAGTGGATGAAGCTCCGCTTCCTGATCGAGGAAGAGGAAGAGGACGGTTCGAGCCATCGGAAATTCATGGGTATAGGATAGTTCGACGTTTCTATGAGCGAAATAAAACCGACAAACTGCCATTTCTGCGGGTATTGCTGTGCGTTTTTGGCTACGGTCGAAGACGGCAAAGTTATCGACTTAAAGCCAGACCCTACACGCTACCCCTACGACGAGCATATCGTTAACGGCTGCCAGCGTTGGCGCATGAATCTTTCCGTGCTCAATAGCGATCGCCGCGTGAATTATCCGCTGAGGCGTGTAGGTGAGCGCGGTTCGGGCGAGTGGGAGCGCGTGAGCTGGGATGAAGCGCTTGACGATATCGCTGGGCGCCTTGCGGACCTGCGCACGAAATACGGCTCCGGAACGCTCGCAAGCGCTATCGGCGGCCCGCATGCCTCGTTTTGGCCGCTCCATCGCTTCATGAGCCTGTATGGAAGCCCGAACAACATGGGTATCGGGCAGATTTGTTGGAACCCGCGCATTTGGATGGACACGCTCACGTTTGGCTGGACTATCGAAGCGGACGTGCGGCCGGGCTACACCGATTGCTTCATCATCTGGGGCACGAACCCGGCGCAATCGGACAACTCGGCTTTTTGGCGCTCGATCGTCGAGTTCTCTAAGAGCGAAGCGAAGCTCGTGGTGGTCGATCCACGCTATACCCAGGTGGTAAAGCGCGCCGATCTTTGGCTTCCCTTGAAGCCCGGGACCGACTGCACGCTTTTGCTCGCGATGCTGCACGTGATCATCGAAGAGGATATCTACGATCACGATTTCGTGCGTGATTGGTGCCATGGCTTCGATGAGCTGGCAGAACACGTTTTGCCGTTCACGCCGGAATACGCCGAAGAGTTCTGCGGCGTTGCGGCGCAAGACATAAGAACGGCTGCGCGGTGGTTTGCAAACTCAAAGTCTTCGGCGCTCGTATCGGGTCGTGGCGTGGATCAGGTGGGCGAATCGGTGGCGGCGACGCACAGGGCCATCTGCTGCTTGCGTGCTATTACCGGCAACGTCGACAAACCGGGTTCGTGCGTGCTTGCGGAAAACAGCGATTTCACCCCCGAGGTCGAGTTCGAGATGAGCGATATGCTTACGCCCGAGCAGCGCGCGCTTTGCCTGAACGACGGTCTT
>R11__coassemble_1458_pt1 | contig 13297 bp, 13 predicted proteins | sample R11__metabat2_high_PE_032 | metagenome-assembled genome bin R11 | reverse complement strand
GCAGCCGGCTGCTCCGCAGGCGCCTGCGCGCTCCCGCTCACGATCACCTGACCGGGCTCGTAGCGCTCCTCGTAGCCTTCGCCTAGGCGTTCGAACCCTTCCCTAGCAGCCAGCAACGAAAGCGCATGGCAATAGCCATCGAAGCCCATGCCCTTCACCTGCCCCACACACGCGGGCGCCACCACCGAGATAGCGCGGAAGGGCTCGCGCTCGTCTATGTCGGAGATGTGCACCTCGATGACCGGGATGTCGATCGCACCAACGGCATCGCGCACGGCGTAGGAGTAGTGCGTGTGTGCGCCCGGGTTGTAGATGATGGCGTCGTAAGCCTCGGGCGCATGGTGGATCTTCTCCACCAGCTCGCCTTCGAAATTCGACTGGAAGCAGTCGACTTCGATATCCAGTTCGGCCCCGAACTCTGCTACCTGCTGCTCGAGCGCCGCAAGCGTCTGCCTTCCGTAGACCTCCGGCTCGCGCGTGCCCAGCATATCGAGGTTCGGGCCGTTCATGACCAGCACTTTTGAAAGCTTCATAGGGCTACTCCTTCGATGCGCACCACGCGCGCAGGGCATCCAGAATCTCATCATCGGATACGGTTGCGATCTGCCAAGCACCCACATCGCTTGCGAGCACGAAGCGCACATCGCCCCCGCGCGTCTTCTTGTCGCGCTTCATGGCCGCGAGCAGGTCGGCCGGGTCGGCCTTCCAATCAAGCGCGGTCAAGCCAAGCGCGTCGAGCAGGTCGTTTTGCGCAGCCGCGAAATCTTCCGACGCTCCCAGTTTTACCTGCGCCAGCTGCATGGCGAAGCGCATGCCCTCGGCCACAGCCGCACCGTGGCTGAACACGCCGAACCCCGCCACCGCTTCGATGGCGTGCCCCAGCGTATGGCCGTAATTCAAGCACTCGCGCACGCCCGCACTCTCAGTTTCATCGCGCGCAACCACATTTGCCTTGAACACCACGGAGCGCGCGATGGCCTCCGAGATGGTTTCTTCGTCGCGCCCCGCGATGGCGTCCGCGTGCTCGACCATCCAGAAGAAGAAATCATCGCTATCGATGACCGACGACTTGGCGATCTCGGCGCATCCGCAGCGCCATTCGCGCTCGTTGAGCGTTGCGAGCGTGGTCACGTCGGCGCAGACGAACGACGGCTGATGGAACGTTCCCACCAGGTTCTTACCTGCTTCGAGGTTGACCGCCGTCTTTCCCCCGACCGAAGAATCGACCATGGAAAGCAGCGTGGTCGGCACCTGCACCACGCGCACGCCGCGCATGTAGGTGGAAGCCACGAAGCCCGCCAGGTCGCCCACGACGCCGCCGCCGAGTGCCACGACCGCGCAGTCGCGCCCGAGCGCGAGGTTGGCCATGGCTTCCCAGATCTCCTGCGCCACTTCGATGGATTTGGTCTCCTCACCTGCGGGAACCGTGATGTCGCTTACGCGGAAGCCCGCGGCGGCAAGCGATGCCTTGCAGCCCGCCAGATAGAGCGGCGCCACATTGCTATCGGTGATGACCAGCACGCGCGAAACCCCTGCAAGAACCCCCGCGTTGACCAGGTCGGACCCGAGCGTGGAGAGGATACCGCGCCCGATGCGCACGGCGTATTCCTTGCCGCCTGGAAGCGCTACCTTTACTTTTGTTGCCACAGAACGCCCTCCTTCTTCAGGATCGAAAACGCCTCGCGGGCGATGGAGGCCGACCCGCGGCCTGCCGTGTCGATGGTGTAATCGGCCACTTCCTCGTAGAACGCCAGGCGGCTTTGCGCCACCTGCTCGGCATGGTCGAGGTCGCCGAACAGCGGGCGTGTCGACAAGTCGTGGATGCGCGACGCCGCCTCGTGCGCCGTGACCTTCAGATAGATGACGAAGCCCGCGCGCGCCAGCTCGGCGCGATTCTCCTCTTTGAGAATGACGCCGCCCCCGCACGAGATGAGCTTGGGCTCGGATGCAGCCAGCTCGTAGAGCACGTCGGTTTCGATCTTGCGGAAGCCCTCTTCGCCCACCTCGGCGAAGATCTGCTTGACCTTCTTCTGCTCGCGGCGCTCCAGGTAGGTATCCATATCGACCGCGGCCACGCCCGCAAGACGCGCGAGCTTGCGCGCCGTGGAGGTTTTGCCCGCACCCATGAAGCCGACGAAGAACACCGGCTTGGTCAGGTTGAACACCTCGATTTCAGCGCTTTCCTTGCGAAAATCGAGCGGCTCTTGCGCACAATCGCCCCGATCGCAGGCTTGCTCGCGGGTATCCTCGCGGCACTCCTCGCTCATCGGGCCATCGTCCTTAGGCGCTGCTCGTAGGCGCGAACGGCCGCATGGATGTCGGTCATGTTGTCGTGACCGAACTTCTCCATGTAGGCATCGGCCAAAACCATGGCCACCTCCGCTTCGGCCACCACGCCCGCCGCGGGCACGGCGCACACGTCGCTGCGCTCCTTGGAGGCATCGGTCACCTCGAGCGTGTCGAGGTCAACGGTCTTGAGCGGCTTCATCAGCGTGGGGATGGGCTTCATAGCGCACGTGACCACCAGCGGCATACCCGTGGTCATGCCGCCTTCCAAGCCGCCCGCGTTGTTGCTCTGCCGCGTGAAGCCGTTAGCCGCAAGCGCTATAGGGTCGTGCACCTGCGAACCCGGTCGACGCGCGGCCTCGAAACCAAGGCCGAACTCCACGCCCTTGATGGCCGGGATGGAAAAGAGCGCCGCACCCACGCGCGAGGTAATGCGCTCATCGGCAGTAGCGTAGCCGCCCAAGCCTGGGAGCAGGCCCGTTACCACTACGCGGAAGGTGCCGCCGAGGCTTTCGCCCTCGATCTTCGCGCGATCGATGGCGGCGCACATGTCCTTGGTAGCCTGCGCATCGGGGCAGCGAACGGGCGAATTCTCGATATCGAGCATGGAATAGCCCGCCGCACGGCTCATCGGATCGCGGTCGGGGTCCTTCATGCCCACGCCGCCGATCGACGTGACGTAGGAGAACACTTCCACGCCCAGATCGGCAAGGAATTCGCGTGCGATAGAGGCCGCCGCCACGCGAGCTGCGGTTTCGCGGGCGCTTGCACGTTCGAGCACGTCGCGGCAGTCGTTCGAGTCGATCTTGAGCGAGCCCACCAGGTCGGCGTGGCCCGGGCGCGGAGTAACCTCGCGCTTGAGCGCCAGCGGCGGCTCGTCGAAGATGGCCATGCGGTCGGTCCAATTGCGCCAGTCGCGATTCTCGATGAACAGCGAAATCGGCGTGCCGAGCGTGCGCCCAAAGCGAATACCCGAGGTCACGCGCGCGGTATCGGTCTCGATGGACATGCGCCCGCCGCGGCCGTAGCCCTGCTGACGGCGCCCCAGGTCGACGTTGATATGCTTTTCGGAAATCTTCAGGCCCGCGGGAACCCCCTCGACGATGGTGGTAAGCCCTGGACCATGGCTTTCGCCTGCTGTCATGTAGCGCATTGCTGCCCCGTTCCGCTGAATTTGCTTAACTTGATAATTGTAGCGTAAACGCGCAGGTCAACCTAAAACATATATGCCATACGGCAAGGTTTTGCCCAAAGTCGTGCGCGCCCGTGCCAAAGAGGCTCTCTTGCATACTTGAGATTCGCCTGTTTCATGGTTGGCGCCACGCATCGCTGCTAAAAGTGCATGAGATCGCAGTCTTTCATGGTTAAGCGCAGGATTGCGGCGCACCTTCGGGGCATGATTGGCCGCATTTCACATGATTTCATTATAAAAACCCGCATCACGGCAGAATATCGCTTGTGTCCAACCATGAAAGAGGCCGATCTTAAGTAAAAAAGACCGCAATCCATGGCGCTAACCATGAAACGAACGGTTCTCATGCACATACGGGCCGCAATTCGCCGAGCACCTCTGAAGGATTCACTCGATACCAGCCGCAAACCAAAACGCCGAGTGCAACGTTTCAGGCCGCAAACCCGCCGCGCCCGCACGCCGCGTGTGCTACAGCGAAAAGCCCGCCGCTTTCGCCATCAGGGCAAACAGGTCGATACCCGCGCAATCGAGCTCAGGGCGCACCGCGGCGATATCCCCAAGCGTAGCGATTGCCTGCGCCACAAGCATGCCCTCGCCATCGAGCGCGCGACACCCCGCCGCGCGAGCGCCCGCAAGAAAAGCCGTCTCGCCATGGGCGTACACCACGTCGAACGCGGTCTGGCCCGCATGCAGAAGCGCGGTATCGAACGGCGCTGGATCACCCGCGCGCATGCCGAGCGTCGTGGCATCGACAACCACATCGGCGCTGGTGAGAGCTTCGTTTGCAGCAACCGACCCATAGGCGGCCGCCACAAAGCCCGCGCCGTCGAGCACCTCGGCGGGACTGCGACGCACAAGCTCGCTTCCAAACGGGTTGAAATCGGCATCTTGCGCCGCAAGCGCTGCGAGATCGCTCGTATAGGCCGCAAGCGCACCCGCCGTGCGCGCCTCATCGCGCCCGAGCAGCGCAACCGAAAACGCGCCTGCGAACGCACACGCGCTCAGGATCGCACGCGCGGCAGGGCCGGTGCCGCACACGGCCACGCGCGCGCCCTCGATCGCAGCGCCGGCGCGCTCCAAAGCAGCAACTGCCCCCACCCCGTCGGTGTTATCGGCTGCGAAACCCCGAGGCGTGGCCACTAGCACGTTGGCCCCGTGCGCAAGCGCAGCTGCGGGCGTCGCCGTTGCAGCATACGAGAGCGCGAGCGGCTTATACGGCGTGGTGATGTTTATCGACAAGAAATCGCCCGCATCCAGAAAAGCGCGCGCATCTTCCTCGTTTTCGCAGCTCATAAAGCCATATTGCCAGTCGAGCCCAAGCGCATCGTAGACGGCGTTGTACATCGCCGGCGATTTCGAATGATCAACCGGATACCCCAGCACGTACAGCTTCTCGCTCATCGCACGCCCCCTTCGGGCTTCATATCGCCGAGCATGCGCGCCTCGACATGCCGCATGACGCGCATGTGAGCCAAATCGTACTTCGCCAGCGGCTCCACCAGGTACGCCTTCATGCCGATTGCCCGCGCGCCGATAATGTCGGTCGAAATCTGGTCGCCGATAACCACCGAATCGCTGCGATGTGCGCCCATCTTGCGCAGCGCCACCGCGTACCCCGCGGGCAGCGGCTTCATGGCCTTGGCCACCACGGGCACATCGAGTAGCTTGCCCAGGTAGCGCACGCTGGCATGGAAGTTGTTGGACAACAGGCACAGCGTAACGCCCGCAGCCTTCGCATCGCGCATCCACTGGGCCACATCGCGCGGAATGCTCTGGTTCTCGCGCGAGCGAATGGTGTTGTCGACATCCAAAAACACGAAGCGCAACCCGCAATCGAGCAGGTCGCGCTTGATATCGATATTCGAAATGCGAGCAAAATAGCGATCGGGCTGGTAGAGCGCCATTGCACTTCCCCTCTATCCGCGGTCGCCCGCTGCACGCACCGCCTATTCGTAGGCGGCCTGGTGCTCCTCGTAGGTTTCGCTGAACGTGTACTGCATGTTGCCCGAATCGTCGGCTGCGAAATAGAAGTACAGGTAGTTGGTCTCGTCGGGCGAGCACACCGCCTGCAGCGCAGCCAAGCCCGGAGAATTGATGGGCGTGGGAGTCAGACCGTCGATGAAGTAGGTGTTGTACGGGTTTTCCGTAGCCACATCATCAGCCGTGGGGTCGTGGCCCACATAGTAGGCAACCGTCGCGTCGGACTGCAGGCGCATGCCCTCGGCCAAGCGGTTGTAGAACACCGACGCAACCGTAGCGCGATGGTCGGCGTCCGATTCCTTCTCGACGATGCTCGCAAGCTTGAGCACGTCGTAGTTGGACAGGCCGTGCTCCTGCGCGTAGGTGTAGCTCAGCGTTGCCACTTCGGTCTGGTACTGGTCGAGCATGGTGCGGATGATCGAATCGGCCGTGGCATCGTCGGCAAGCGTATAGGTCTTGGGGAAGAGGAACCCTTCGAGCGAATTGGTTCCCGCCTCGGCCAAGAACGAGTACGAGCCGGCGTACACGGAAGCGTTCGACGCCGCCGCGATGAAGTCGGCTGCGGTAACCTTGCCGCCGGTTGCCGTCTCGACCACCGAAGCGGTCTGCGAGATGGTGTAGCCCTCGGGCACGGTGAACGTGGTAGTGGCCGGATGCTCGAGGATGTAGATGATATCGTCGATCGACGTGCCGCCCTTGATAGTGTAGGTGCCGGGCGCGATCAGCGTGCTAGCACCAAGCGCCTCGACGCGTTCAGTGAATTCCGTAGTGTTGGAGATAAGACCCGCCTGCTGCAGTTCCTGCGCGATGGAAAGCGCACCTTCACCGTTATCGACCGTGATCTGCGCCGACTGGTCGGAAGAAAGCAGGTTGGTCGACGAGCAACCACGCAGGCCGAACACGATGCCGCAGATGATGGCGACGATGACCACCACAATAATGATCACCGCGATGATGCCCGGCACCTTCGAGCGCTTCGGGCGGATGTAGCTGGTATCGTAGGAGCGGAACTGGCGGTCGCCTTCGCGATGAGCCCTGCGCGCAGCATAGGTGTTGCGCGAGGAGTACGTCTTGTTGCGAGCCGAATAGTTGCTGGTAGCGCGGGGCACGTAGTTGCCGTTGCGCGAGGAGTACGTATTCTGTTTGCCGTGACGAGCCATGAAGATCCTTACTGCATGCGCGCCTAGCGCGCACGCGAATCAAGCCAAGCCTGCAAAAATATGCTGGCTGCAATCATATCGATTTTTCCCCGCATCTCCCGCTCCGAGAGGCCCTTTTCACGCAAACTACGCTTGGCCTCGCGCGAGCTTAAGCGCTCGTCGGTGAACTCGACGGGGATGCCGCACGCAGCCGAAACATCGGCCGCGAACTCGCGTATACGCGCCGCCTGCGGGCCCTCAACGCCAGCAAGCGTCATGGGCAGGCCGCACAACAGAAGCTCCGGCTCCCAGTCTTCAAGCGCGCGGCGGAACGGCTTCGCGCACGTGCGCACCTCGTTCGCCGCAAGAACGCACACGGGGCTTGCCACACGCTCGGTCGGATCGCTTATCGCAACCCCCACGCGGACTTCGCCTATGTCGAGCGCCATGATGCGCATCGGGCCTTCCCTTCCTCGCACGGCTATGGCTGCGGCTGCCACGGCTGCCGCGCGGCCGCTGCGGCTGTCACGGCTGCTGCCCAGCGCAGCGCGACCGCTGCTTCCGTACAAAATACAGGAACGCCAGCCGAATCTCGACTGGCGCCCCGGTTCTCGGTTACCTGCTAGCGAGCGCTGCTCGCGTACGTGTTCGAATCCTTCAGAACCACGTCGTGCGCGCCGCCTTCGACAATCGACGTGCTGCTGACCAGCGTGAGCTTCGCCTTCTCCTGGAACTCGGGGATGGTGAGCGCACCGCAGTTGCACATGGTTGCGCGGATCTTGGTAAGCGTGAGCGCCACATTGTCCTTCAGATGGCCGGCATAGGGCACGTACGAATCGACGCCCTCGACGAAGTGCAGGCTCTTCGCGCCGCCGAGGTCGTAGCGACCCCAGTTCTGAGCGCGCGCGGAGCCTTCGCCCCAGTACTCCTTCATGTACTGGCCGTTGACCATGACCTTGCTCGACGGACTCTCGTCAAAGCGGGCGAAGTAGCGGCCCAGCATGACGAAGTCGGCACCCATGGCAAGCGCCAGGCTGATGTGATGGTCGTACACGATGCCGCCGTCGGAGCAGATGGGCACGTAGATGCCAGTCTCTTTGAAATAGGCGTCGCGTGCCTTGGCAACTTCGATGGTAGCGGTTGCCTGGCCGCGGCCGATGCCCTTGGTTTCGCGCGTGATGCAGATGGAGCCGCCGCCGATGCCGATCTTGGCGAAGTCGGCGCCCGCTTCGGCCAGGAAGCGGAAGCCCTCAGCGTCGACCACGTTGCCCGCGCCGATCTTCACATCATCGCCGTAGTGCTCGCGCACCCATTCGATGGTGAGCTTCTGCCAATCGCTAAAGCCCTCGGAGCTATCGATGCAGAGCACGTCGGCGCCCGCCTCGACAAGCGCGGGGATGCGCTCGGCATAGTCGCGCGAGTTGATGCCCGCGCCCACGATGTAGCGCTTGTCGGAGTCGAGCATCTCGAGCGGGTTTTCCTTGTGGCTGTCGTAGTCCTTGCGGAACACCAGCGCCACCAGGTTGTCGTCTTCGTCGACGATGGGCAGGCTGTTGAGCTTGTTATCCCAGATGATGTCGTTTGCGATCTTCAGGCTGGTGCCGTCGGGCGCAACGATGAGCTTTTCGCGCGGGGTCATGAACTCGGAGACTTTTTCGTCGCCGGTCATGCGGGAAACGCGGTAGTCGCGGTCGGCCACGATGCCGAGCAGCTTGCCGGTAGCCGAGCCATCGGCCGTAACGGGCATGGTGGAATGGCCCGTAGCTTCCTTGATCTCGAGCACATCGCGCAGCGTCATATCGGGGGAAAGCGTGGAATCGCTTACCACGAAGCCCGCCTTGCGCGCCTTAGCGCGGGCGACCATGGCGGCCTCTTCCTCGATGGTCTGATTGCCGTAGATGAACGAGACGCCGCCTTCGGTTGCAAGCGCCACGGCCATGTTGTCATCGGAAACGGCAGCCATGATAGCCGAAACCATGGGGATGTTCAGCGAAAGCGGGCATTCCTCTTCGCCCTTGCGGTACTTCACCAGCGGAGTCTTCAGGCTGACCTTAGCAGGGATGCAACTAGCCGGCGTATGGCCCGGGACCAGCAGATATTCGTTGAACGTACGCGACGGTTCGTCGTAATAGAATGCCATAGATGAGCTCTCCTCACACTCGTCTTGCTCGTTGATTCATCCGCGTTTTTGCTGTAATTGGGGTAATTATAGTCGCGAATAGCAGCGCCGTTATCGAAAACCTTCGATAACGGCGCAAACATTTGCAATCGGGTGCGGTAAACGCGCTATGCGACCTCGAAATCGAGCTCGGTGATGGCGGCCACCGCAGCGGCCTTGGTCTCGGCGGTGCCATCGTAGGTGACGACGCACGTATCGGCTTCGAAGTCGGCCTTCGACGATTCGATGCCCTCGATCTTGCCGAGCGCCTTCTCAACGCGCGCCACGCACTTGGGGCAATGCATGCCGGTAACGGTCCAGGTTTCAGTAATCATGTTTTGCATCCTTTCTTATTGAAAGCTACGCGGCGATTGCTTTGTTTTTAAGCTGCCACGGACTTGCCTTTAAGCTTCGCGCAGAAACGCGACGTATCCCTTGTATGCCTCGTAGAGGTCGGCCTTGCTGGTAACTTCCCACGGCGCGTGCATCGAAAGTACCGGCACGCCCGAATCGATGACGTCCATGCCGTACTTGGCCGTGAGATAGGCAATTGTTCCGCCGCCGCCCGCGTCCACGCGCCCAAGCTCGGCGGTCTGGAACGCCACGCCCGCATCGTCCATGATGCGGCGGATGCGCGCCACGTACTCGGCCGACGCATCGTTCGAACCGCTCTTGCCGCGCGAACCCGTGTACTTGTTGAACACCAGGCCATGGCTTAGATAGGCGGCGTTCTTGGGCTCGAACACGCTTGCATAAGCCGGGTCGAAGCCCGCCGACACATCCGAAGAGAGCATGCTTGAAGCCGCAAGCGCATGGCGCAGTTTGAGCGCGCCGCCTTCGCCTGCCAGCTCCATGATGTCGGCCATGGCGTTCTCGAAGAACATCGAGGCCATACCCGTTGCGCCCACGCTTCCGATCTCTTCCTTGTCGACCAGCACGCATACGGCGGTCTTCACCGGGTCGACCACGTCGAGCTGCGCGAGCAGCGACGTGCACGCGCACGACTTGTCGTCCTGGCCGTAGCCGAGGATCATCGAGCGGTCAAAGCCCAGCTCACGCGCGCGTCCCGCCGGCAGCACCTCGATTTCGGCAGAGAGGAAATCCTCCTCTTCGATGCCGTACTTCTCGGCCAGAAGCTCGAGCGCATAGGCCTTCACGGGCTCCTTCTTCGCCAGCTTCTGCAGGTCGGTAGCTTCATCGTCGGCAAGCGCCTCGTCAAGCGCCATCGGGCGGTTGCCCACCAGCACATCGAGGTCCTCGCCCGCAACCACTTCGGCACCCTTCTTGCCCATCTGGTCCTTTGCCAAGTGGATGAGCAGATCGGTTACGCAGAACACCGGATCGCCCGCGTCCTCGCCGATGTTGACGGTAACGACCGAGCCGTCCTTCTTGGCGATGACGCCGTGCAGCGCGAGCGGCAGCGTAACCCACTGGTAGTGCTTGATGCCGCCGTAGTAGTGCGTCTCCAAGCGCGCCTGGCCGTTGGCTTCGAAAAGCGGGTTCTGCTTGATGTCCATGCGCGGCGAGTCGATGTGCGCGCCCAAGATGTTCACGCCCCGCTCAAGCGGCGCCGTGCCCAAGTGCGCAAGCACGATGGCCTTGCCGTGCGTTTGCACGTACACCTTATCGCCCGCCGAAAGCGAGCCGCCCGCAGCGGCAATCGCGGCCGCATCGACGTAGCCCGCCGCCTCGGCGGTTTCGATGGTTGCGCGCGTGAATTCGCGCTCGGTCTTGTTCGCAGAGATGAAATCGATGTAGCCCGCCGCAATTTCCTCGAGCTTTTCGAGGTCGGCGGTATCGTAGTTGGTCCATGCTGTTTCTTGCTTCATGCCTTCGCCTTTCCGAATGCGTTTCGATACTCCGCCATTATCGCGCAATTGCCCACCCGCAGCGGGGATTAATCAGCAATCGGGCCGCGAGGTCGCGCATAAATCGAGAAATTGTAGCCGTTTGCTGCACTCGAGATAAAAATAGCGAATTCCCCCTATCGGCAGGGCGAAAAGGCTTTATCATTCTGCGCAACGCTTTTCGGCTTATGCGCCGCAAGGGCGTACGGCGCCAGGCGCCGTCTTATTCATACAAGAGAAAGGTTTTCATGAACGTTCGATCAGAGCTTCCGACCCCCGACAATTCGAGCAACTTCAACTCGTTTGGCAATATCGAAGTAGCCACCACGCTCGATGCCCTTAAGGAAGCCGTTGCCGGCGAAACCGGCGCATCCGCCAAGTACGGCCAATATGCAGAAGCCGCCGAAGCGAATGGCTTTTCCCAGGCAGCCCGCCTGTTCCGCGCCGCAAGCGCTGCCGAACAGGTACACATCAAGCTCGAAGCTGCCCTGGTCGAAAAGTTCGACGAAGACTGGGAGCGCCCCGTTGCAGAACCCGTAGATGTTCCTGCCGTGGACCTCTGCCTGATCGACGCCGCGAAAGGCGAGATTTTCGAAGCATCCGAAATGTACCCCAGCTTCATCGACCTCGCGCAGGAAGAGGGCAACGATGAAGCCGTTAAGGTATTCACCAAGGCCAAGCTCGCCGAATCGGTTCATGCCGAGCTGTATCTGAACGTCTACAACAACCTCGACGCCGCCGACGACGATGATTTCTGGCTGTGCCCGGTATGCGGCTACATCGAGAAGGGCGAATTCGCTCCCGAGAGCTGCCCCATCTGCGGCGCACCTGCCAAGGTGTTCAAGCAGTTCTAAACCTTGAGCAACATACGCTTTTTGAAACGGGCGCCGCGGCGCCCGTTTTTCATGCGGCAGGCGCTCAATCGCGCCAAAATAACAGTGTTTAGAGACCGTGAGTCAGCCCAATCGGAGCATTTCGCCATCCTGGGCTGAAATGTCATCGCGCTAACTTGACCAACGTCAGCCCAGTTTTGGATTTCGCCAGTTTTGGAATGACTATTTCGCAAGCTGCTTCGAATCACGAAGCTCAAAAGTGACCGCATCGCCCAAATCAAGAGAATTAAGCGCTAAAAAAGTCAGCCCAGATAGGCAAAACTTCTCAACTGGGCTGAGCCCTCACCAAGGCGACGATAAGAAAATCAGCCCAGTCGAGCAAAACTCGACTTCCGGGCTGAAAAGCGCTCAAAATACGCCAGCAAAACGACACGAATTTGAAGGCGACTGCTCGCGGCTACGCCATCCCCAAATACACATCGCCGTACAGGTCTTCGATGCGCACATCGACGACCTTGCCGTCCTCGATGAGTACCTTGCCCACACAACGCGGCGATCCGCCACGCGGGCGCGATACCGAGCCCGGACACAGTATGAAATCGGCCGGACGCGCATCCTTGCCATAGATCAGTTCGGGCACATGGGTGTGCCCATGCACGCACACCTGCGGAATAGGGTCACCTGGCGCCACAGCGCCGCTGCCGAACGGGCTGATGCGCACGTCGCGCGGATAGTGCGACACCAAAAACCGCACGCCGTCGATCACGGGACGCGCGAACTTGCCCACGCCTTCGCCGTACTCATCGTAGTCGTTGTTGCCGAGCACCGCGTACACCGGCGCAAGCGTTTCAAGCTCGCGCAGAATGCTCGGGTCGCCGATGTCGCCCGCATGGATGATAACGTCGCAGTCGGCAAGCGCCGTGTATGCATACGGATCAAGCCTGCCGTGCGTGTCGGATAAAAGCCCTACCAGCGTCATCGTTTCTCCCTTCGCGTTTCGCAAGCACCATTGTACACGCTTGCAACGTCACGAATTCTTCAAGACCTTAGTCTATAAGGCTTAGATTTCTTACAGGAAAGTAACGCAAGTTTTCGCCAAGGTTACCGATAACCATTGTGCGTTGACCCCCGATACGCAGGCTCGTATAACTAAGCCATGCAATAAAGAACCGCGGCATAAGCGCCGCACGAACACAGGAGATGATAGTTATGGCATATCTGGCACCGCGTAAGAATCACAGCCTCTTCCCCGATTTCATGATGGACCCGTTCGACAGCTTCTTCGGAAGCGCCACGCCCACGAGCTCTACGAACTCGCTGATGCGCACCGACATCAAACAGCATGAAGGCGGCTATGAGCTCATCATCGATCTGCCCGGCTTCAAGAAGGAAAACGTTGCCGTGCAGCTTAAGGAAGGCGTACTTACCGTAAGCGCGCAGACCGCGACCGAATCCGAAGAGGAATCGCCCAAGGGCACCTGGGTGCGCAAGGAGCGCTTCAGCGGGAAGTGCAGCCGCTCGTTCATGATCGGCGACGAGATCGAGGAAGCCGACATCAAGGCAAAGTTCGACAACGGCACCCTGCAGATCAGCATCCCGAAGAAGCAGGCGCAGCCCGAACTCGAGGAACCGCGCTCCATCGCGATCGACTAATCGACTAACCGACAGGCACACGGCATCTGGAAAACACCTCCTCCAAACACAACACTCTGTCCCAACTTTCGGATCGCCGCCAAGCCGCGAGGCACCCTTCGGGGTGCCTCTTCTTAATATGAGCAGGACATTGTCAAGAGGCAAAACCGGGCCCGACCCAGATTTCTCAGGGTCGGGCCCTTTCCCTATATCAACCCGCCTGCGGCGAC
>R11__coassemble_1350_pt1 | contig 14006 bp, 12 predicted proteins | sample R11__metabat2_high_PE_032 | metagenome-assembled genome bin R11 | reverse complement strand
GAAGTGGCCTCCCGGGGCCCCGGGCCGCGCCCGCGGCGGGGCGGCGGTGGCGGGAACATGCTGGCGAAGGCTGCTGGAATCATGCATTGTTGAAAATTACGGAACAAGGGCCCACTGTAGGCCCTACACGTCTCCACAGTGCTTGCAGCTAGCTAAACCGCAACAGGTGCGCGCGATGGGCTAGGAGGAAGGCTCGGTGTCGCGAGCGTTCACGAAGGCGTTCGATAGCGTGGTGAGGGCAGCGGGTTTCTGCGGCGACGTGGGCTCCGACGTCCTCCAAGCACAGGTCCACCCGGACGTGCGGCGTAACTACTAGGCCGTCAAGGGCGCGGGATGCGCCAGACGCCACAATACGTCTATCCGAACAAAATACCGTATACTCCAAATTATTATTGGCAAAATGCAAAGGCGGCCTGCTCATGCAAACCGCCTCCCGCTTTCTACCTTTAACTTGGCTCTACGACGCGTGGCTCGCATTGTTCGACGCGATCACAGCCGAGGTGATGATAATCGTCGTGACGATCTGCTGAATAACCTCCTGAACCGTTGCCGTAGTAATGGCATCGACCATAGAAGAGGTTCCGTTTGCGCCGATCTCTTCCTCGTGCGCCTTGAGAACCATCGCACCCGCCATGGTGCGACGCATCTGGGCACCAAGACCGAACGCGCCAAACCCGGGCTTGTCCTTAAGATAGACATCGGCCTCATGCACTTCGGCGATGATTTCATCAGCCGACATGCTGGTTCCAACGAATGCGGCGATAAGGGGCGCATGCTCGGAATTCAGACGCGAACCCGCAGCCTTGAGTCCATTGCGCAGCTGCATGAAGCGCTCGCACTTTTCGGCAGGCGAACCAGGATGTAGCGCGAGGATAGCAGATATCGACTGCACGGCTTCGCCCGTAAGCACCAAGCTTTGCTTCCTGATGATCTGATAGCACTCCTCGGCATCGTCGAGCAGCGGGTTAACGTCGAGGCCCGAAACACCCAGAAGCGCGGCAAGCGACATATCGCGACGCGTGGTGAGCAACGGATGCTGGTCGCGCATGATCTCAAACACTTGAAGCGTCGCATCGATTGCATCCTGGTAGTACGCCGGATCAACCATATCCACGATGCTTGAAGAAGCCAGAACCTCGGATTCGGAATGGAACACGTGGGCCTGCTTCAGGTTTTCGTAAACGCTCATGACGGCATCGAGATACGCCTCGGCGTTTTCGGCAAGGGACATCTTGCACAGAAGCGCAAGCCTAGTGTAGCCGTTGAAGTTGCTGAAAAAGCCGGTCTTGGACTTCATAATGGCGCGGCAATCGCGAATCTCGCTTTCAACCGCCTCGCAATCGTACTGCGTGAACATCATCGCGCCCAAGCCCTGCACGAGCGTATTGTCGAGCTTCGCCGACTTCTTCACCACGTGGTAGTTCGCGGCGAGCAAGTCGCACTTATCGTAAAGCAGTTGGCTATTCATAGTCGCTCCTATTCTCTAAGCTGCCAAAATCACTATACCGCAAAGCATTAACCCAGACCCAACCAAGTTTGGATAACGGGCAACCAGCCGCCGATAAACACGATGACGATCAGCACGGGCAACCCGTACGTTAGGTATCCGCGTGCCCAGCGGGGGAACTTCATGCCGGTACCTGTATCGGTCTCTGCAAGGAAGTTATCGAAACCCCATCCGTTCTTGCGCGTGCAGAAGAGCAGGAACATAAGTCCGCCAAGCGGCAACAGGTTGTTCGACACGATGAAGTCCTCGAACGATTGGATATCGCCGATGCCCGGAATGGTAAAGCCCGAAAGCAGGTTGAATCCAAGCAGGCATGGGACGCTCAGCACGAAGATGAGCACGCCGTTTATCGCGCATGACTTCTTTCGCGACATGCCCCACTGGTCGATGGAGAAGCTCATGATGTTCTCGAACACGGCGATGACAGTGGAAAGCGCCGCGAAGCTCATGAACAGGAAGAACAGCGCGCACCACAGCTGACCGAGCGGCATCTGGTCGAACACGTTCGGAAGCGTGATGAAGACAAGTCCCGGACCGCTTCCGGGTTCAACACCGAACGCGAAGCACGCGGGAAAGATGATGAGGCCCGCCATCAGCGCAATGAGGGTATCGAGTCCCGCCACGCGCACGCCCTCACCCGTTATGGTCTTTTCTTTTTTCAGGAAGCTGCCGAAGATGGACATGCTGCCTATACCGATAGAAAGCGTGAAGAACGCATGTGCCATAGCCGCGAATACGGCATCCCAGGTTGCGACGATTCCGCTTCCGAACAGCTTATCGAAGTCGGGTACCAGGTAGAAGCTCAAGCCCTCTGCCCCACCGGGAAGCGTAAGCGAGCGCACGCAGAGTGCAACGAGCACAATGATGAGCGCACCCATCATGACCGAGGTAACGCGCTCGACGCCCTTCTGGATACCTGCCTGCGTCGTAAGCACGCCGATGGCGACGACGATGAACATGAAGATGAACATCTCAAGCGGATCTGCAAGCATCGCACTGAATACGCAGGAAACCTCGTCGGGGTTAAGCCCTGAAAGCTGCCCTGTTGCCGCTTTGAACGCATAAGCGAGCATCCAACCAGCAACGGTCGTGTAGAACATCATGAGCATGTAATTGCCCACGAGCGCCGCCCATTTGTGCACATGCCACTTCGTGCCCGTAGGCTCGAGCACATCATAGCTTTGGGCGATGCCCTTGCGACTCGCGCGGCCAACGCTGAATTCCATGATGAGGATCGGCGCGCCGACTATTACCAAGAACACCAGGTACATGACAACGAAAGCGCCACCGCCGTATTGACCGCAGATGTAAGGGAAGCGCCAAACGTTTCCAAGGCCCACAGCACAGCCTGCGCTTACGAGAATGAATCCTATCTGCGACGCGAATGTTTCGCGCTCGCCTCCCTTATGAGAACCCATCCCTTAACTTTCCTTATTCGCAGGCTTCCGGTACTTGCGCTTTGGTATCGTTATCGTCTGAAAGCAGGAAGCCCTTGCGACTGCACACCAAATAGATAACCACCAAGAACGCGATTTGCAAAAGCACGTCGATGCCGAAATCGACTGCCGAAACGGTGCTCTGCGTTTCTTGGGCCACGATGACGGCTCCCATAATGAACGAGAGATAGTTGTTCGCAGTATGCATGCAGATGGAGGCTTCGATGCCGCCGATCTTGAGCGCAAGGTAACCCGTGAACAGGCCCGTAATGGCAACGCCGATTACGCCGAGGATGCTGTAGGTGTGCGCGATTCCAAAGAATACGGCCTGCAAGATAAGGGGAATGATCACAGCGGGAATCCATGATGCGAACGTCTGCATGAGAAAGCCGCGGAACACGTATTCCTCTGCCGCGCATTGCAGCGGGCACAGGATGATGATCACGATGAGCGCTGCGAGCGGGAACCGCACTTCGCCGATAGTTCCATCAACTGCGAAGGTTATCCCGATCGAAATCGCGGCGAACACGACGGCAACGAGCAGCGCCCACGGAAAGGTAGCGGCAATGCGGCGCCAGCGCAGCTTGCCTTCGACAGAAGAGAAGCGGCCGAGCTTGCCAAGCCCCAGAATCTTGCACGAAAGCCACATCGCGGGAATCATGATGATGACGCTTATGAACGCACCCGCAAGTCCAGCTGCATCGTCGCCTTCGATACCGAGATAGCTGTCCGAGCTTTCGCCCGTAAGATCTATGTTCGAGAGCGTGTAAGTTCCGTCTGCGAGCTGTGTGAAATCCTGGGCCGTTATCGACCCTATTGCGGCCCCAGCGACGAGCACGATGATCCCGAGCACCAAGAAGAACGCAATGACGAGCACGAACGCAAGCAGTACGGCGACTATCGGCTTCCACCACTTATAGCGGGGCTGCTCCTTCATGCCGCGTGCGTAAGTACTCGGGATGCTGAAGACGGATTGCTTGTGATCCAAGGTAGGCTCCTTATGCTTCTATGCAGGTACGGCCCATTGCGCTAATGCAACGGGCCGCCTTCTTCGCTTACGTAGTTCCGCTAGTTGTAGGCCTTGCCGTTTACGGTAACCTGGCCCATCTCGCATTCCCAATCAACGTTATCGTAATTGCCGTCAAGCGTAATGTCGCCAAGATCGGTTTTAACTTTGCCCGATACCAGTGTTGTATCGGTGGTTTTGATGTCGCCCATATCAGTGGAAAGCTCGCCGACGTTAATGGTGCAGTTATCAAGCACAACATTACCGAGGTCCGTTTCGACATCGGCTTTATAGCAATCAAGGCCTGTCATCGAGAAAGTGCCAAGGTCAAGATCAACATCGATGCTCTGCAAGTCACACGATTCAGGAACGGTGATGGTTACGGTCCAGGTGCCGTTGACCGAGACGTTGTCGAAGCCCTCCTGCGTTATGGAAAGCGTGCTGCCATTGCAGGAAACGCTCGGCTGATATTGTTCGGGGATAGAGCATTCAACGCTTAAGGTATCGCCTTTGACCAACGCCACATCGCCCGCGCGCAGATCGATGTTGATGGTCGAAACGCTCTGGTCGAACGAATAGCTCTTCGAGATAACGGTGGACGAGCCGCTCGACGAGGAACTTGCGCTCGAGCTCGCCGAAGTAGTGGTAGTCGTGCTCACGTGAACGGTACAGCCGCACATGCAGCCGACAACGCAAAGCGCGGCCGCTGCCACAACGCCCGCTACGCGCAGAGTTTTAAACAATGTCGAAGGCTTTTTCATGGGTAATCCCTTCCCTAGTCGACAGAACAACGAATAGCCCGAGCCTGTGCTCAAACAGCCTCTTTGAATTATAGGGTATCGACAGTTAATCTTGCGCGGCGCTTGCGCTATCTATTTCGGCCGCGGTAGGCATTTCTTCCTTGCGAGCCCCACCATCGGCAACAGTTATCACCGTATCGACCGCCAAATTGCGCTCTACCAAAACTTACCACGCTTCCGACTTGCGATTTGCGCGATGCTATACTTTTCCCATCATTAGCAAAAAGAGAGGGCTTGACATGGCAATGGATACCACGGGCATTGGGCCTTTGGGCTTTGGATGCATGCGCTTCACCGGCCGCGAAACCGATTCTATCGACATCGACTACACCGCTACTATGATCGACGAGTTCTTGGAGGCGGGCGGCAACTACTTCGATACCGCCTGGGCCTACCCCAATAGCGAGCGCGCCCTGCGCAAGGCGCTGGTCAAGCGTCATCCACGCGATTCGTTCATTATCGCCACGAAGTGCGTTACCTGGACGCATTGTGAAAGCGAAGACGATCTGGAGCGGCAGCTGCAGGAATCACTTGCCAATCTGGGCGTTGATTACGTGGACGTGTACCTTATGCACAACCTGGGCGGCCCGCGCACCGCATCGTTTGAGAAATTCAACTGCTGGGAGTTCGTAAAGAGTGTGAAAGAGCGTGGGCTTGCCAAGCACATCGGCTTTTCGGCGCACTGTACGCCCGAAGAGCTTGAGGGCTTTATTGAGAGCTACCCCGAAGCAGAGCTCGTGCAGCTGCAGGTGAACTACACTGATTGGGATAGCCCTTCCTTCCGCGAACGCGAATGCCTAGAAGTGGCGGCCGCACATGGCTTGCCCGTCGTGGTGATGGAACCCGTGAAGGGCGGCTTGCTCGCCAACCCGCCCAAGGCCGTGCGCGACATCCTCGATCCCGCGATGCCGAACGATTCCTACGCCACAGCCGCACTGCGCTTCGCCGCAAGTGCGCCCGGCGTCTTCACCACGCTTTCGGGCATGAGCACGCTCGAGCAGGTGCGCGACAACTGCCGAGCATTCCGCGATTTCAAGCCGCTCGATAAGACCGAACGCGAAGCAATCTCCCAGGCTCAGGAAGCGCTTGCCGCAAGCGGCATCGTGCCCTGCACCGGCTGCGATTACTGTGCGAAGGTCTGCCCGGTCGGCGTGGGCATTTCAGGCACGATGACAGCGCTCAACTACTACATCAACTACGGAAGCGCAGCGGACGCAAAGTACCAGCTCAGCGTCGTCGTGCGCTTCAACGGCGGCAAGAAGATGCTCACGGAATGCATCCGCTGCGGGGCGTGCGAAGAAGCTTGCCCGCAGAACATCAAGATTTTAGAATGCTTCGATCGCATCGAGCGCGAGATCTTACCAGTCGAGGCTAACGCCCCGATGCTCATGAGCATGTGATCGCCGACAGCACTGCTGCATCGTTTTTTTGCAACAAGAAAGGCCCGCGCTCGTAAACGCGAACGCGGGCCTTGCCTTTGCGCGTGACTATGCGCTATTCCAGCGGAGCTCCTTCGTTTTTAATCTTGTTGGCAAGATAGAAGCACCAGATGATAAGAACGAGGCTGATGACGTTCGAGAGAATGCTCGAAGCATCGGAACCGCCACCGATGGCGCTGATGAGACTCAGGACCGCAAGAACGATGCCGATAATGCAGATAACGAAAAACGCACCGATCTTCGAGGGGTCCTTAGCACCGCGCATGCCCAAAATGCCGACAATCAAATCGATTACGGCGCTGATGATGACAACGAGACCGCCGACCATCACCAGAATGCCTGCTGCTGCGCCATCGCTAGAAGTGTATCCTTCCTTAGCAAGCTCGTTGGAAACTTCGGTCGTGCTCGAAGCCGCACCGAGAATGCCGCCGCCTGCCATGCCCAAAAGGCCGAGGATAATGCCGATGACCGCAAACACCACGATGATGATGCTGATCACGCGCAAAGTTTTTTGAGCACTAGTCATGTTGAATCCTTTCGTTCGTGCCCACCATTGATTTCATACTACCCGATTTACCCCAAGCTAACTAGCTGGTAAATATATTTTTTTCGAACCTTAAAGAAGGTACGAGTCAAAGTGCTTCCGCCCATGAATATCAGCTCGATTCATGCTAGTATCTTTCTAGCGAAAGGAGCGATCATGGCGCAAGACACAAACGACGAGATTCTCGAAGCTCAAATCGAAGAAACTCCCGCCGATAGGAAGAAAGCCAAAAAGAACCGCGACAAGGCGAAGAAATCCAAACTCGGGTTTATGCGCCTCATCCTTTTCCTCATGGTTATGAACATGATGACGGTTCTCGCCAGCATGCTCTTCATATCTTCCAAGTTCTTAACCGGCAACTACACGCTTTCGGTTTTGACGCTCGTGTTCGACCTTGTCGGACAAGCGGCAGTCATCTGGCTTATCGTTAAACGCAAGAAAGTCACGCGCCCCGTCGTTATCGTCTTCTATATAGCAGCTTGGGTACTCGACGTCACCTCGTCCGCCTTGCTCCTCGGGCTCGATCCTGTTTACGACCTTTTGGACGCAATCTTCCCCGCCATCTTCATCCTCTACTTCATATTCTCCAAGCGCGTCAAGGAATCGATGACCGAGCCTATTGATTTCCGCTTACACGATAAGACGCTCGCCGAAACACGCGTCATGTGGAATCCGAAGTCGATCGATTTCTGGATGCGCATGCTCATCTACTTCTTCTGCTTCAGCGTTGCGGGACACTGGATGGAAATGGGCGTACAGGTGCTCGTCGTGAATGGATTTATGCCTGGCACCATTGCAGGCGCCGACAGCCTTACCTGGCGCGATAGCTGGAATCCGTTCTTCATCTACGGCATTGCTGTTGCCATCTGCGGAATCATCCTTTTCCCGCTCTATCAACTGTTCAAGGATAAATGCCCGCATGTGTGGCAGGCTTACGTCCTCAGCTTCATCGTGAACACCGTTTTCTGCGTTTTGGCAGAACTCGTCTTGGGCTTTGCCTTCAACGCCGATTACTCCGCGTGGGATTATCGCAACCAGCCGTTCAACTTCATGGGACAGATCTGCCTGCTCTACACGATTTGCTTCGGTGTTATGTCCTCGATCATCACCTGGCTCATCTTCCCGTTGATGGAACGTCAGTTTAGCTACGTGAGCAAAGAAGCGTTCCGCATCATATTCGTAGTAGCACTGATCATCTTCGTGTTCCTGTTCGCTACCTACAACGTCGACCTTTACCGCTCGGGCGCCATCAACTTCAACGCGCTCGATTCCCAAGCTGTTGTCACAATAGACCTCTCGGGGTCTTCTTCGTCGGCTTCGTCTGCCGCATCGTAAGCTCCTCAATATTCGCGATAGTCCACAGGAAAGGGCGCCGAAGCGCCCTTTCCTTTTGTCTTTTATTATCGGCTATCCGCAGCTCTATCTGTCGAAGCGCACGATAATCCCCGCATCCTCCCACGTGCCTTCCGTGAAGTTACGCGGGTTGAATTCCAGATGGTCTGAGTAGATGTTCATCTGGATGCCATCCGAGATAAGCTCATGCGACGAAACGTGTTGCAAGTCGTAATAGCTACGCGCGCCAGAGCCATCGTTAACGAAGATGGGCAGGCTTGGATCATCCGCCGCTACCCCTGGGAAGATATGCGTGTGCCCCGTGATGTACACGCAGGTGGGATGTTTCTTCAAAACGCCGAGCAGCGCTTCACCGCCATCGGCAAACGAGTTACCCAAACCCCACTGCCCCTCATGTGTGCCGGTGATGGTATCGTCGATCGGCTCATGGCAGAACACGTAGGAGACGACACCCTTCTCCTCGTCTTTTGAAAGCAGTTCATCGAGCCATGCGAGTTGCTCGTCAGAGATTTTGAACTGCGACCAATTGTCGCCAAGGAACCCGTCTGGGCCCAAAACGATAACGTGCTGACCTGCGATGGTTGTGTCGTAGTAAAGAGCAGGCGCGCCCGTATTGTCGATGAAGCGCTGGTGGTAGATAGCATATTCCTCTTCAGGGTCGCCATCGCCTATCCACTGATCGTGGTTTCCGCACACGAAGGTGAAATCACTCTTGCTAAAGGCAGAGTCGGCGATGTGCTCCATGGTCAGGTCGTACTGCTCTTGCAGGCCCGTATTGGTGATATCGCCGACGATAAAGATAGCATCGGGCCTGATATCGAATTCGTTGATCTGGCGAAGCGCTTCGACAAAGCGGTCGTTGGGAAGGTCGTCATCAGCATCCATATGCGTATCGCTTAGGATCATGAACGACGCGATGCGCTGTGTGGAAAGCTCTTTGGGGCCGTTTGCGCTCGAGCTAGCCGATGAGGAATCGCCGCTCGTGGTAGAGCTGCCTGAACATGCGGGAAACACCCCGATTGCAGAAGCGCCAACGAGAGCCGCGCTGGATTTGATGAACGTTCGCCTATCAAGCTTCATATGGCCTCCAATCGCATGGGTCGATAGAGCTATTTTATTATTTGAAGAAGACGCTCTATGTGCAACGCGCAAATACTTGCTATATTTAACACAGGTTTTAATTCTCTTCGGAGAGCGAGAGAAGGGATCCGAAAATGAAGAGAAGCACGTTCTACCATTGCGAAAAGTGCGGCACCATCACCATGAAGGTTGCCGATGGCGGCGGAGAGCTTTCCTGCTGCGGCGAGCCGATGACCATCCTCGAGCCCAACTCGTCTGGCGCTGCACCCGCCAAGCACGTCCCCGTTATCGAGCGCGCTGGCGATGCCGTCACCGTTACTGTTGGCGAAGTGGAGCACCCCATGGAAGATGCACATTCGATCCAGTGGGTATACGTTATCACCGAGGAAGGCGCGCTGTCGCAATGCCTGAAGCCCGGTCAGGCTCCCGTTGCCAAGTTCGACCTCGCTGGTCAAACCCCTATTGAGGCCTACGAATACTGCAACCTCCACGGCCTCTGGAAAGCCTCTTTCTAACATGTATGTGAAAAAAGGCGCCTGGCGCCTTTTTTCACGCTTGAATGTATATTGGAGCTTGGCGCCTGTCTGTCAGAGAAGGCTTTCGAGCTTGTCGACGATAGCGCTTGCGATATCGACCTTCGACATGGTCGGCAGATCCTCTACCCCGCTAGCAGTGACAAAGGCAACCTGGTTGTCGTCGGTTCCGAAGGCAAGCCCGGCGCCTACCTTGTTGGCGACGATCATGTCGGCGTGCTTCTTCGCCAACTTCACCTTCGCATTCTCGAGCACGTTCTCGGTTTCGGCGGCAAAGCCGACTACCACTTGCGCGCACTTTCGCTCCCCCATCGATTTCAAGATATCGGGGTTCTCTACGAGTTTGATATCGGAAAGCGAAGCATCGCTTTCGCCTTTCTTGAGCTTCTGATCAGCGCACACTTCAGGACGGTAATCCGCAACGGCAGCAGTGAAGATCGCCGCATCGCACGCATCGAAGCGCTCTTCCACCGCATCGTACATCTCGAGAGCCGTCTGAACAGGCACAACCTCTACTCCAGCAGGCGCCGAAACGGATACGGGTCCGCTCACGAGCGTAATCTGCGCCCCGCGGCGCGCGGCTTCAGCAGCAAGCGCATATCCGGTCTTTCCCGACGAGTGGTTGGAGATGAAGCGCACCGGATCGATCGGCTCGACCGTCGGACCCGCCGTGATCAGAATGCGTTTGCCCGCAAGTGACTCCGCACGATTAAGCTCGGCAAGTGCAAACGCAACGATGTCATCCACATCGGCAAGCTTTCCCTTGCCAACGTCCCCGCAGGCCAGACGCCCGTAAGCCGCATCAATGAACAAGAATCCGCGGCTTTTAAGCACATCCATATTCGCCTGGTTGGCCGCGCTCTCGTACATGTTCGTGTTCATAGCAGGCGCAATGACGATCGGCGCCGTTGTGGCCATCGCAGTCGTTGTCAGAAGATCATCGGCGATTCCATTCGCGATTTTGCCGATAACGTTAGCAGTGCATGGGGCTATAAGGAAGAGATCGGTCTCCTGCGCAAGCGAGATGTGGTGAATCGGGTCGCCTGGGTTGTCGAAGAGGTCAACCGCAACGGGCTCGCGTGTAAGAGCACGGAACTGCACCGGGTCGATGAAGTGCGTGGCGTGTTCTGTCATGACTACCTTCACCCGTACGCCCGCCTTCTGCAGGCCGCGCACGATCTCGCATGCCTTATAGGCAGCCACACTGCTCGCCACACCGAGCAGAACGGTTTTTTGTTGGGTGTCGATGCTTTCGCTCATAGCGCACTCCTTCCTCGCGTATGTGCAAGTATACCCGCGCATAGCGGTTTGCGCAGCTACAAAGCGGGATACGGCGCATTGGCAAGCATCGCCGCGATCTCTTCGCCGGCCGCCGTCTTTCCCGCACTGCGCGGCGCAAGCTCTGCGAGCACCTGTCGCAAATCGGTTGTAAGGTTATCGGCAAAGCTTAGGTTCTCGCCCGTTATCGGGTGTTCGAAGCTAAGCCTGAAGGAATGCAGGAATTGCCTGTTCAAACCCATGTCGGCTACATCTTTGCGCGGCTTGTTAGCCACATAGAGCGGATCTCCCACCAGGGGATGGCGCGTGTATTCCATGTGCACGCGAATCTGGTGCGTGCGCCCGGTGTAGAGCTTGCAGTCGATAAGCGTGTAGCCGTCGTCATTCTTCTCGGCTCCGAAGCGCTCAAGCACGGTGAACGTAGTCATGGCCTCGCGCGCCGAATCGCAATCGCGGATAGCCATGCGCGTGCGGTCCTTCGCGTGACGTGCAATGGGAGCATCGATCATGCCTGTGTCGTGCGCGATGATGCCGTGCACGAGCGCCAGGTAGTGCCTATCCACGCTGCGTTCGCGAATCGCCTCCATAAGCGCATACCCCGCGGCATCGCTTTTAGCCGCAAGCATGAGCCCCGTGGTATCCATATCCAAGCGGTGCACGATCCCCAAGCGATCGCGCTCGCCCTGCACGTTGCACAGGTGATCAGCCCCGCAATGATAGATAAGCGCATTGACCAGCGTGCCCTCGATATGGTCGACGGAAGGATGGCATACAAGCCCCGCCTGTTTGGATAAAACGATAAGGTCGTCGTCCTCGAAGCGGATATCGAGCGGGATGGGTTCACCCGTAAGCTCGGTTGGCGCCTCGTCCTCTTCAACCTCGTACACTATCGCATCGTCTGCGTGCACCAAAGTCTTCTTAGTCGCGGGCTTGCCATTGACGAGCACGCGCCCAGCCTCGGCCTGCTTGGCCGCAGCGGAACGGCTCGCATAGATGCCGCGTTCGCCGAGCAACGCATCGATGCGCATGCCGTCATCGGCCGATGTTGCCTTGTACATGCGAAGCGCTGCCACGCTAGGCATCCTTCTCCGCGCGCCAATTGATGAAGATCCCTATGAAAAGGATTACAAACCCGCAGGTAACACCGATATCGGCGATGTTGAACACGGGGAAATCGAAAAACGAGAACTCGATGAAATCGGTTACGAACCCTTGCACGAAGCGGTCGATGGCGTTGCCTATGCCACCCGCAAAGATAAGCGCCAACCCGATAACCTCCACCATGCACAGATCACGCGCCGCATAGACGAAGTATGCAACGATTACCACGCATACGACGACGGAAAGTACGCCGAGCAACACCGTGGAATCGGAGAAGATGCCCCATGCGCCGCCGGTGTTGTGCACCAAGCGGATGTCGAAGATGCCCGCAAAGGGCCCTGCTAAGATGCCGCCCGGCGTCTGACCTGCGAATACCGATTTGCAAAGCTGGTCGAGCACGACCCAAACCACCGCTAGTACCGCAAACACCGCAATCTTTGCCTTGGCCGCAGCAAAGCGGCCCGAATCCTCAGGCCGCTTCTCCGTTTGTATCGTATCCCAGGCCACGCGCTATTCCTCGATAGGCTCTTCGAATCCGATAGCCTCGAGCGCATCGGCGCAGTGAGCACACACGCCAGGATACTTATCATTGCCGCCAAGCTCGCGATAGTTCCAACAACGCGGGCACTTCTCACCCTTCGCGGGAACGAGCGTGCAGGTGATTTCATCCGCCACCTCGAATGACACGGCGGATACCACGAAGAGCTCCTGGTACAGCGAAGCATCGTAGCGCGCAAGCACGTCGAGGACATCCTGCGACGCACCGAGCACCACTTCGACCTCCTGGCTCTTGCCGATGGTCTTTTCCGCACGGGCAACCTCAAGCTTCTTCATAACCACGTCGCGCACGGCCAGAACGGTTTCGAAATCGCTTTCGACCTGCTCGATTGCGCCTTCGGGAATCTTAGGCGCGAAACCTTCAACCGTAGGCCACCCAGCAAGCACCACATTAGCGGCGCGGCCTTCGCGATTGCGCATGGCCTCCGGGTAGTTCTCCCACACTTCGTCGCACGTAAACGAAAGCACCGGCGCCAAGACGCGCACGAGCACTTCGAGGATGTTCATCATCGCGGTCTGGGCGCTGCGACGAGCAGGATCGTTCGGCGCATAGGAGTACAGGCGATCCTTCGCAGCTTCCATGTACACGGCCGAAAGATCGTTGACCACGTACTCGTAGGCAGCGCGGTACACGTTGTGGAAGCGGTAGTTGTCGTAGCCCTCGTTCACTTCTTCGAGCAGCTTAGCGGTCTTCGCCATGATCCACTTATCGGCAGGCTCAAGCGCGTCCCACGAGGCTACGGTATCAACCGCATCGTCGAAGTCGTACAGGTTGGCAAGCAGGAAGCGGAAGCTGTTGCGGAACTTGCGGTACGCATCGGAGACCTGCTTCAAAATGTTCTCGGAAATGCTCACATCGACCGAGTAGTCCACGCTCGACACCCACAGGCGCAGCACATCGGCGCCGAACTTGTTGCACACATCGGCCGGGTCGATGACGTTGCCGAGGCTCTTCGACATCTTGCGACCGTTCTCATCGAGCGTGAAGCCGCAGCTCACCACGTTCTTGTACGGCGGGATGCCGTACGCCGCGACGCTCGTGAGAAGCGACGACTGGAACCAGCCGCGATGCTGATCGGAGCCTTCCAGATAGATATCTGCCGGACGACGCAGGTAATCACGTGCCTCGCAGACGCTCGTGTGGCTCACGCCCGACTCCCACCAAACGTCGAGCACGTCGTTTTCGGAGGAGAGCTTGTCAACGCCAGCACCGCAATGCGGGCACTTCGTATCGGCGGGCAGGAAATCGGCCGGTACCTTGGAATACCAAGCATCGGCGCCTTCGGTCTTGAAGAGCTCGATCACGGCATCGAAGGTGGCCTCGTCGGCTACCGTTTCGCCGCACTGTTCGCACTTGAACACGGGGATGGG
>R11__coassemble_1339_pt1 | contig 14078 bp, 12 predicted proteins | sample R11__metabat2_high_PE_032 | metagenome-assembled genome bin R11 | reverse complement strand
CCCCACACCCCCCCCCCCCCCCCCCGGGGGGGTCTTTTCGTTTCCGCCGCGCCGGGGAGGTTTGCCGCCCGCAGGGCGGCGGGCGGCGGACGCCGCCCCGAACCGCACGGGTCCGAGCCCCGCGGTACGCTGCCAAGCGCACCGCGGGTGCCGCGAGGGTCAAGGTTGCGGTTCAGCCGAACAAGTCGGCGTGACTGCCGATTCTTACGAGTACCAGAATCAGCTCATCTTCCACGACCCTATAGATCAAAACCCAATCGGGTTGGATATGACATTCGCGATAACCGGACCATTCGCCTGTTAAGGAGTGATCACGTTGACTTTTCGGGAGAGGGCTTTGCTTCGCCAATTCACGAATCGTCTCATCTAGTTGAGCTATGTCAACGTTTTGTTTGATCAGCCTCTTATAGTCCTTTTTGAACTGACTTGTCCAAATAACTTTAAGCGTCATGCTTTAACTCCGTTAGGGCCTCTTCGACTTCGAGTGGCGTAGCGACCTCGCCGTTCTCCAATGCTTCGGCTTCCAGGAGGGCCAGTATCGTTGCTTTATTCGGTTCCGAAAGTTTCATATCGAATGGAATCCCCCCTACTCGTATCGACTGTTTCAAAAACGAGTTAATTGCACTCGTTAAACTAATTCCAAGCTCATTGAATATCGCTTCGCTTTGGCGTTTGACTTCCGGGTTTATCCGTAGGCTAAAATTAACGGTCTTTGTATCACTCATAATCGCTCCTAACGTATTGCAAAAGACATGCAAAGAATATGAAAAGCAATACAAAAGCTATTATAAGCTAAATCTAGTTATCAGCGGGCTTCCACTGCGACTTTATAGCTCGTGTTCCAGCATACCTTCGCGAAAGCAGAAAACCCGCTCCAACGCTTGTTGCGATAGCTGCAAGGCTCGCGCCTATGGGCAAACGCATTCCACTTTGCCCAGCGAGCGGCATGGTCGTAGGGCCTGTCGTTTTTTGGCGACAACTGCGGCTATATGCCGAATACTGCTCCGATAGCATCGAGCACCAAAGACATTGTTCCCGCATCGATCGGTGCTCCTAGACCGTGCGCATCGCGGGCTGGGCAAGCTAGATCGATTGCCCTCATTTGTTCGACACAGACGCATCCCGAAACTATGTTGCCATGCGCAAGCTCGATATGGAGTGGGTGACCATTGGCTTTTGAGGTGATTGGACAAACAACAGCAAGGCTTGATGCCACATTGTTGAAATAACCTACGCTGACAATGAGCGCGGGACGGCGTTTCTGCGGCTCGTGCCCTACCGTCGGGTTAAAATTTACCTCGATGATGTCGCCTTGTTCCCAGGTGCTCATTCAATCACCTCTGCTCCAACGTCGAAGCCGCTCCATTCCTTGCCGACTTTCTCGTGTGTCCAGTCTGCGCATAGCTCTTCGATACTGATCTTGCGATTCCGGTTATATTTTTTTGCGGGCGGTAAAAACGTCAGCACCAACTGTGAATTTGCTGGATCTACCGATAGCTCTGCAGCAGAGCCAATCTTGATTCCGAGCATGTCGCATGCCTCCTTGGGTATACGGAGTCCTTGGCTATTGCCCCATTTAGACAGAGTCGCCTCGAATTTCGTCCCAGACATAACAGCTCCTTGGGTCTAATGTATAAACAAGGATATACATATTAAATGAGAGGACTGTCTTCGTCAACGACGGCTATGCGAAAGCTCTAATCGTCAAAGGGTCTCCACTGCGGCTTCGCGGCTCGCGGGCCTGCGTGCCTGCGTGATAGCAGAAAGCCCGCCCCAACGCCCGCCGCTATGATTGCCAGGCCCGTGCCGACAAGCATCAAGAGCCCGCTCTGTCCGGCAAGCGGCATGGTGATCGGGGTGGCAGTGAAGTTTTCGAAGAGCGGCTCTTCTTCCTCGTCGTAATCGACATTGCAGTCGAGTTTTCCGCCATCGCCCTTGGTCACGTAAACCGTGAACGTCGCCACGTGGTCGTCGTAGGCGATGCCGTCAAGGCCTTCGTCCGCTTCAGACATCGTATAGCGGTGCTCGCCTAGGTCGTCGAGCGTGTAATTTAGCGGTGAGAACATGATGTTTCCTTTCTCGTCATTGGTTGCTGTCTGAATGGTTTTTCCCGTATCGGCGTCGCTCAGCGTGAAGGTGAACACGTGATCGGCGCCCGGTTCTGCTCCGTTAAGGGTTTTCTTTGCGGTTACCTTCGCGCTTCCCGAATACGACAGAGCGTTTGTGATCGTGTAGCCCGATTGCGCGTCGCCCGAAACTGTGCAGGTGTAGCCTTCGGGCACGACTTCGGTCACTTCGTAATGGGCGGGCGTGCCATCTTCGTTATAGCGCGGTACGGAAATCGACGCTCTCCAGTGAAAATTCTTGTCGATCGTACCCGTGGCGCTGTACGGCGTTCCCTTAACACCCTTCACGCTTATCGCGATAAGGTCGGGGCGTGCGTCGTCATCCCCGTCGTCGTCCCACGCTTTGCTCACCGTTATCCACGATGGATGGGTTTTAGCGCTTGCATCAAGCGCCCAGTCGTTGATTTTGACCGTGGCGGTGTTCTCCAGATCGGCATCGTTTGTCGCCGAGGTGTTCACAACCGTCTCTATGACCAGGCGATACGTTTCGCTTTCGAGCTTCATGGCGTCAAGGTAGCTGCTCGAAAACGTGTAGGCTACTTTGCGGCCGCTCGTTGAAAGCGTACCAGCGCTTGCGGTGATATCTGTCGCTTTGCCGTCTATCACGCAATACATCTTTGCGCTCTTGTAGCTCACTCCCGCAGGAAGCGTGTCGGTGAACGCGAAGCTCTCATAGTGCGCTCCGATGGTCTCTCCAAGGTTGTGCACCTGCTGCTCTACGGTCCAGGTAACGGTGTCGCCTAAGGTGGGGTAGGCGCGGTCGACGCTTTTCACGGGGTCGACGGGGCGCGCTGTTCCGACCGTCGAGGAGTCGAAGCTGAACCAGCCCGACGTATACGAATCGCGCCGGGGAAGCAGGAAGCTGAAGCTGCCGGTCTGGTAGAAGGTCGTGCGGTTGTAGTTGTAGGTCTTGCCGCCAAGCACGTCGGTGAACGAGTCGCTTGTGGGGATAGCCGCATAGTAGCCATCGTTGTCCTTCACGCTCATGTTGCCGCCGCTGATGATCTCGATTCTGCTCGTGTTGCCCTTCGGCAGCCATATGTCTTCGGTCCAAGAGCCGTAGCTGCCGTTTGTGGAAAGCGCGCCGGTCGTCGTGTTGTAGGGGTAGTAGTTCTGCGAGTTGAACGAAAGGTAGCTTGCGTGCGCATCATCGTTGAGCATCTCGACGCTCGCGCCCGTTTCCGCATCGAAGAACTCGAGCGTCATCGTAACGTCGTAGGCGTTGATGAAATATCCTCCGGCATACAGCAGATTGGGAAGCTGCACCATCGGGTAGGAGAAGTCGAAGCGCGCTTTGCCTGCGCTGCTGCCGGTGCTTTTCACTCCCGTCTCCGGGTCGTATGTCGGATTGAGAGCGCGCCCGTACTTGCCCGTCATGCCAAGGTGCGCGCCGACGGCCACTCCGTTGTAGGTTCCGACCACCGGGTAGGTGAAGGTGGCGCTCCATTCGTCGCCGTCGGTCCAGGCGCGATCAGGGTCGATGCTGAAGGACACGCCGCTGTTGATGTAGCTCGAGGTGCGAATGCCGTTTGCGTCTGCTGCGCCCAAATCGGCGTTGATGTATGAGATCAGGTGCTCGTTGAGCTCCGTTGCCGTCCATGCGTATTGCCTGCTGATGCCCCTCGACCAGCAATTCCCGATGTAGTTGGTCACCGCGTGTGCGACCACGTTGCTCTCTTTAACGCTGACTTGCTGGGTGATGTCGAGCCCCAGCTCGCTTTTCGCATAGGTGGGGTCATCAAGTATCAAAAGCGAGTTCTGCGTGGCGCACGAACTCTCGCTGATAGATTCGATTTGGGTTGCCGCGAAGGCCGTGTGCGGAATAGCAAGCGCGCAGGTGCAGAGCGCGCAGAAGGTGGCTAGCGTAAGGATCATGCGCTTCGCTCGCGGCGAAATCGTGCTACCGATATTCATCTTCATCTCTCCTCCTCCTTCTTTTTTCGTATCGTTGTCGTTGCGGCCCAGATGCCGAGCGTACAGGTGGTCACCGAAACCCCTATGACCAGCGGCAACGTGTGCGCGTCGAGCGACTGGACCAGATCTTCGGCCGCGCTATCCGGGGTGGCTTCTCGCGTTGTGCGGCTGGCTCGCACGATGAGCCGGTGATCGTTTACGCCGTAGGGCGTGCAGGTGACAAGCGTCACCAGGTCGCGCCCGGCTTCGATATCAAGCGCGTCGGTTTCCCAGGGCCACACGACGAAGCTCTCCTCGACTTCGTAGGTAAGCTCGGCTCCGAGCACGTGAACGATCACGAAATCGCCGGGCTCGAGCGTGCCTATGTCATCGAACATGCGCGCGAAAGTCATGCCCGTATGCGCGGCGAGCACGCAGTTGCTCGATGCGCCGCCCACGGGAAGCGAGGTCCCCTCGACATGCCCGATGCCGCTTGCAAGCGCTTGCTCGTCTGCTCCGTGGTAGATGGGCAGCCGCACGTTTATTCGGGGTATCTCGACCCAGCCCATGGCCTCTTCGCCTCGGCAGGAAAGCTGCTCGCTGTACGCCAAGGTCGGTGCCTCGTCGGCGATGCCGGCGATTTCGTTGTTGTATCGCTGCGCCTCCGCAAGCAGGTTCTGCGCTTCGTCCGTTTCGTATTCGCAGGCGGTGTCGACTGAGGCGATCACTTCCTCGCTTTGATATTGCGACCACGCGTCTCCCACCGCGGGAACGGCGAGCAAACCCAACGATGCAACCACGCACGCTGTCGTAAGGCAGAGCTTCGCTCGGCTAGTGCCCCTCCTTAGCACGAAGGCCATGATGCCGGGCTTATGCTATCGGGTATTCGAACGAATGCCCCGACGAGCACGCAGCGCGAACGCCGAAACCCCCAAGGCTCCTACGGCGATAAGGCAGGGAAGGGCTATTCCTGCATCGCCTGTTTGGGGCATGAGCGTTCGCTTGGTATCGCGCACCACGAGGTTGACGGTGCCGTTTTGGGCATTGATGCCGTTGCCGACGGCGCTTCCTGCGGTGTCGACCGATTTGGCGATAACCGCATCGGCATCACCCGTTACAGTTGCGGAAAGCGAGAGCGTCTGCTGCGCGGTGCCTTGCGCGCCGAGCTCCTCGACATTGGAGTCGATGGTGACGGTAACCGGGCTTATGGCCTCGTACGAGCCGTTGTCGATTTGCGGCGTGGCAACCTCGCTCACCAGATAGACGCCCTGGTCGATGCCGCTAATGCTCAGGTTTCCACTCGAATCCGTTTTGAACCGGTAGGCGCTATCGCCAAGCGAGCCATCGGCCTGTACGTATTTGCCCTTAAGGCTGGCGTTCGCATTCTCGACGACCTGCATGGTGAACTCCGCCCCTTCAAGCGAGCGGTTTGCCGCCTGTTTGTCCTGCTTGTGGATGTCGAGCTCGTAGGTGTAGGTGCGTACGCGCTGTTCCTTGGAGGTGGTCGTAGCCGTGGTGTTGGGGTTGCTGCCGTAGGTGAGCTTCACTGCATTGTCGTTGCCGGTAGCGCCGATGACGGCTTTGCTGTTGAGCACGGCGCTATAGGTTACCCTTACGACTGAATTCGCCGTGATGTCTGCAACGGTAAGCAAGTCTTTGGCCCCAACCTCAAGCGTGTTATCGGTGAGTTCCTTGGTGAATTTCGAAGTGCAATCGACGTTGTCGATGGTTACTTTGACAGAGGAGAGGTCGGCGGTGAGGCCCTTGTCGAGGACGTCCGTGAACCGGTAGCTGTACGTTGCGTACGAGTCGATGTTCGCGGGCAGCGTGCCGATAAGCTCGTAAGTCACGGCCTGGCCCACAAAGGCGTCGACCGCCGATTGCTCTGCTCCCGCTTCGTCGAGCGCGCGTTTGGCCACGGTGGGTACGGTTGTCTTCTCCGTTATGGTGACGGCGTCAGCGCCGACGGCGGTAAAGATGGGGGAGGTGCCCGCTTGGGCGGTGGTGATGCTCGTGGTATTGGTGACGAACAGGTAGTAGCCGCCTTCAAGCGTAGCGGTTGTGCCAGGGGTAAGGATGGCGACGCTTGCAAGCTCGTCGGTCGCGTCGGCGAGCAGCATGCCGAACGTACCGGACTCCAAGATAAGGTCGCTTTCCTGCGAAGGGGCCACGCCGTTAGATCCGGCGATGTGCTGCTGGATGAACTCAGCCGCCTTCTGTGCCGACTCTGCGGCGTTGGAGGGGTCGGTGTAGCTCGAGTCGACCGCTTTGATGGCGTCGACGACGGCGGTGCGGGTGGTCGAAGAGGCCCAGGCGACGTTCTTGATGGTATTCGCGCCTTCGACATCGGCGGTGAATATCCGATAGGCCTGGTAGGTAACGCTCGCGTTTCCCTCGGTAGCTTCGATGGTTACGTTTCCTGTTTGGCCCTGCGCCTCGGTTGGCGCAAGCGTTACCGCAGGCAGAGCCAAGCCAAGGGCCAGACTTGCTGCTAAGGTGCTTCTGACGAAGGGTTGCCTGAAACCCTGTTCGATGATTGCGGTGGGTGAATGCATGATCTTGGGTCCTCTCTTTCGCATCGGGTGTGGACCGCCGCCCGCCGCGCGACGGGCATCGCGCAGGACATAGGTGGCGGGCGACGGACGGATTGCACGAAGGGACAAGAACAAGAGTGTATGGATATCGTGCTCACCGTGCTGGCAGGATAAGAGCGCGATTTCACAGAAAACATCCCAGAAGGTACACGCATTTCCAACGCGGATCCAACGCGGTTCTACACAAACCCAACGCCGATCCAACGCGCGCTACCCAAAAATCCAACGCGGACCTCTCAGAAAAGCACCACTGGTCATTTGCATAAGCGGATTATCTGGGGTTTTCGCGCAGTGCGCTTGCGCGTGGGCATACATCCGATACCATAGGCGGGCTGGGTTTTCGCCTTCCCTCAAGGTTGCAAGGAGCTCCTCATTTGATAATGCAGGTTGAACAGATCTCGAAATCGTTCGGCGGGCGCACGCTGTTTTCCGGCGTGAGCTTTCGCTTGGAGGAGTACGACCGCCTTGCCCTCGTGGGCCCTAACGGTGCGGGCAAAACCACCATGCTCAAGATAATCTCCGGCCAAGAAGACGCTGATGAAGGCCGCGTTATCCTTGCCAAGGGCGCGCGTTTGGGCTACCTCGAGCAGGAGGCCATCGAGATGGGCGACAACCCCATCTTCGAAGAGGTGCTCTCCTCGCAGGTGGAAATCCTCGAAGCGGAGCGCCGTCTGCGCAAACTCGAGGTCGAACTCGGCGAGAATCCCACCGATAAACAGCTCGAAGCCGCAGGTCGTGCGCGTGATAACTACGAGATGCTCGGCGGCTATACCATCGAGTCGAAGGTGCGCAGCGTCCTTTTCGGTCTGGGCTTCAAGGAAGACGACATGGCGCGCCATACCACCGATTTCTCCGGCGGTTGGCAGATGCGCATCGCGCTTGCAAAGCTTTTGGTGCGCAACCCCGAAGTGCTCATGCTCGACGAGCCGACCAACCACCTCGATCTGGAAAGCGTCAAGTGGTTGGAAGACTTCTTGCGCGGATACGCGGGCGCCGTCATCATCGTCAGCCACGACCGCTCGTTCATGGATCGTATGGTCGACCGCGTGGCCGAAATCGATAACGGTCAGGTGGTGCTCTACAAGGGCAACTACTCGGCGTATTTGGTTGCGCGCGAGGCGCGTCTCGAACTTTTGAAGGAAGAGAAGAAGAAGCAGGACGCCGAAATCGAGCATCTCGAGGCGTTCGTCGAGAAGTTTCGCTACAAGGCCACGAAGGCCCGCCAGGCCCAAGAGCGCGCCGCGCGCTTGGAGAAGATCTTGGAGAACCGCATCGTCATCCCCGAAGAGCGCAAAACGGTGCACTTCAACTTCAAGCAGCCCGCCCGCACGGGCGATGAGGTGGTGCGCGCGCGGGGTTTGGTCAAGCGCTTCGGCGACAAGGTGGTCTACGATGGCGCCGATTTCAACATGTACCGCGGCGACAAGGTGGCGCTCGTGGGACCGAACGGTGCGGGCAAGTCCACGCTTCTGAAGATGATCGCCGGCGTGCTTGAACCCGATGCGGGCTCTATTACCTACGGCGTAAACGTCGAGAAGACCTACTACGCGCAGCACCAGCTCGAAGAGCTCGTTTCGGGCAACACCGTGTTCGAGGAGCTCGACCGCGTGGCACCGCAATGGACCATCTCGCAGGTGCGCACGCTGCTCGGAGCATTCCTCTTCAAGGGCGACGACGTTTCGAAGAAGGTAAGCGTGCTTTCCGGTGGCGAGAAGAGCCGCCTGGCGCTGGCCAAGATGCTCGTGGCCCCGCGCCCGCTGCTCTGCCTCGACGAGCCGACCAACCACCTGGATATCGCCTCGGCCGACGTGCTCGAGCAGGCGCTCAAGAGCTTCGAGGGCACCATCCTGCTCATCACGCACGACCGCCACCTCATTCGCGCGGTGGCCAACCGCATCGTCGAGATCAAGCCCGGCAAGATCACCGATTTCCCCGGCGATTACGACTATTACCTGGAGAAAACCGGTCAAACCGAAGACGGTGCCGATGGCAGCGTGGAAGCCGCACGCCCTTCGAAGAAGGCGCCCGCTGCGGCAAGCTCCGACGCCTTCAAGAAGCCGGCTGCGGCGAATGCGGATGCAAACGCAGGTGCGGGCACGGTCGTTACCGTGAACAACCATCGCAAGTCCGCGGCTCCCGAGATCACGGCCCCCAAGTCGTCGGCTCCTAAGTCCAAGGAGCAGAAGCGTCGCGAAGCCGAAGCGCGCAACCGCGCCTATGCGGCGCTTAAGAACCACCGCAAGCGCATCGCCGAGCTCGACAAGCAGCTCGAGCGCGATAACGCCCGCATGGCCGAGATCCTCGAGCTTCTCGCCGACCCCGCGTTCTATACGAGCGAGGATTCCACCTCCGACGTGGTGGCCGAGCACGCCAAGCTCAAGCAGCGCATCTCCGCCGCCGAGGACGAATGGTTTCTGCTCACCGAAGAGGTCGAAGAGGAAATGGCGCGCCAGCAGGAGGGCTTGTAATGGGCTTTCTGCATGACGAGGCGAACGCAACGTATGAGCCCGCCTTCCATATCGTGCTCATCGAGCCCGAAATTCCGCAGAACACCGGAAACATCGCGCGCACGTGCGCCGTTACGGGGTGCCGTTTGCACTTGGTGGAGCCCATGGGCTTCAGGCTTTCCGAGCGCAACTTGAAGCGCGCCGGCTGCGATTACTGGGACGATGTGGATATCGTGCACTGGGCAAGCACGGAGGCATTCTTCGAAGCGCACGGAACGGGGGCCGATACGTTGCACCTGTTCACGGGCCATGCCGAGCGCGGCTATATCGAGGTGTCCTATGCGCCGGGTGATTACCTGCTCTTCGGGCGCGAAAGCCGTGGCATCGATGCGGACGTTCTTGCGCGCTTCGAAAGCGCGTGCGTGCGCATCCCCATGCGCGAGGGCGCTCGCTCGCTCAACCTGTCCAACGCGGTCGCCATCGCTACCTACGAAGCGCTTCGCCAGCAGGGCTTTTCCGGGCTTGCCTGATGCGTTCGCGCAGGTTGCATGCAAATTTTGCGCCGAATCGGATTATTCTTGAAGGAGCTTGCATCGCGTCTGCGGGGGCGGTCGCGTTTGGTACAATGCATGAATCATCGTTTCAACGAAAGGATTCGCAAACATGAACATCGTTCTGTTGGGCGCTCCCGGTGCTGGTAAGGGCACCCAGGCTGCTAAGATCGTCGAAGAATTCAACACCCCGCACATCTCCACGGGTGATATGCTGCGTGCCGCCGTCAAGGCCGGTACCCCGCTCGGAAAAGAAGCGAAGTCCTACATGGATGCTGGCGAGCTCGTTCCCGATGAGGTCATCATCGGTCTGGTTATCGAGCGCTTGGCCGAGCCCGATACCGAGGCCGGCTTCATCCTCGACGGCTTCCCCCGCACCTCTGCTCAGGCTGTCGCGCTCGACGCCGAGCTCGGCAAGATGGAACGCCCGCTCGATGCGGCGCTGCTCATCGATGTCGACCCCGAAGTCATCATCGCCCGCCTCACCTCGCGCCGTATGTGCAAGGAATGCGGCTACATCGGCTCCGCCGCCGACGAGAAATGCCCCAAGTGCGAAGGCGAAATGTACCAGCGCGACGACGACAACGAAGCCACGGTGCGCAACCGCCTCGACGTGTACGAGAAGTCCACGTCGCCGCTCATCGATTACTATCGCGGTAGCGAGCTTCTGGTTTCCATCGATGGCGATCGCGACCCGAACGAGGTCTACGCCGACGTCAAGGAATCGCTCGGTCTGTAAGCTTTCCCTTACGCAAGTACGCAAGCGCTCCGACATGGTTCGGGGCGCTTCTTTATTGGGCTGGTCTTTCGATGTATGCACCTCCATGTGGGAGCGCTATCCCGTATAATCCAATTATCTATGCTTACGGCCTTGCAGAACATACGCTATCGCTACGACGACTTCATGCGCGCGCATGGGGCGGGGGTAGCGCATACGGTGCGCCGCGCCCTCATCATCGTGCTCGTGGCGCTTCTGCTCGAAGTGTTCCTGTTCAATATCAACTTCTTCCGCACGCTCGGCTACACCGAGGTGAGCCTCAACGACCAGCTAACGCTCGCGCAGTCCGCCGACGGCCGCTACAAGCTTACCGAGGGCAACCATGTCATCGAGTTCTCCGGGCTTGATACCGAGGTGAAAAACATCTGGATCGACTTCGACGAGAGCCAGTCTGCCCAGGAGCTTACGCTCAAGATCCAGTTCACCGACGAAGCCCACAAGACCTACTTCGACACCACCGAGTACACCTACGGCCCACCCGAGGTCGATGTTTCCACCAAGGTTGCCGAAAGCGAATACCTCAACATCAACGCCGCAGGTACAGTGAGCAATCTGCGCATCGAAGTGGTAAGCGATGCGTCGTATCCGCTCTACTTCGAGGATATAAGCATCAACAAGCCCGAGCCGTTCAACTTCAACACGGGCCGCTTCGTGGTGGTCATGGCCATCATCGCGCTTATCTACCTGTTCAGGCCCGGGTCGCGCATCTATAAGGTGCGCCTGACCGAGCATCCCAAGTTCACCAAGCGCGCTATCGTGGCCACGGTTATCGTCGAGCTCTACCTGATGTCGGCCTTCCTGTTCATGGGGTCGAACCTGGTGGGCGTGGCCACCTCGACCTACAATTCTGGCTCGTGGGATGGCGAAAGCGTCGTCAACGTGTTCGAGGTGGGCGGTGATAACGCCCAGCAGTACGCCGAGCTTGCCCGCGCGCTGGCAAATGGCAACACCTATCTGGAAGAAGAGCCGCCCCAGTGGCTGCAGGAGATGTCCGATCCTTACGATAAGGGCGCACGCGACGAGCTTCAGAAGGAAACGGGCGAGGAGTACCTGTTCGATGTGGCCTATTACGACGGCCACTACTACGTGTACTTCGGCATCGTGCCCTGCCTCATTTTCTACCTGCCGTTCTACCTGGTAACGGGGCAGAATTTCCCCACAGCGATCGGCATTCTCATCATGTGCATGCTTTTCGTGCTCGGGTGTACGGCCTTGCTCGACCGGTTCGCGCGCTACCACTTCAAGCGGGTAAGCCTCGGGTTGTTCTTGCTGCTGCAGATTCCGCTCGTGTTCTGCTCGGGCGTGCTGCACCTGATCAAGTTCCCCACGTTCTACTCGATGCCCATCATGTGCGCGCTGGCGCTTTCGGTATGGGGCCTGTACCTGTGGCTGCGCGGCCGTGCGTCGGAGCGCCCCTGCCGATGGTATCTGGCGGGGTCGGTGTGCATGGCGCTCGTGCTCGGATGCCGCCCGCAGCTGATGGTGTTCTCGCTTGTGGCCTTCCCGCTGTTTTGGCGCAAGTACATCACCGACAAGCGCATCTGCACGCGCCGCGGTGCGCTCGAGTTCGCCTGCCTGATCGCGCCCTACTTCGTGGCGGCGGCGGGCGTGTGCTTCTACAACTACGTGCGCTTCGGGTCGCCTTTGAACTTCGGCGCCAATTACAACCTTACCGTCAACGATATGACCAAGCGCGGTATGAACCTGGGCCGCTTGGCGCCTGCGCTCTTTGCGTACTTCCTGCAGATGCCCAATGTCACGGGCGTGTTCCCGTTCGTACAGCCGACCGTGTTCGACACTACCTATCTGGGGCAGACCATCAAGGAAGTCACCTTCGGCGGCATCTTCGCGTGCCTGCCGATGCTCTGGCTTTTGCCCTTCGGCCCGCGCATCCTGAAGCTGCGCGTGGAGCAGCGCTCCACGCGCACTGTGGCGGGTGTGGTCATAGTGCTTCTGATATCGGGTTTCGTCGTTGCGCTTCTCGATGCCGAGATGGCGGGCATCCTACAGCGTTACTACGCCGATTTCAGCTTCATGTTCCTGTCGGCTGTGGTGCTTCTGGTGTTCATCGCCAACGAGAACCTCAAGCCCGGTGCGCTTTCGACCAATCTGCTGACCAAGGTGCTCGGAGCGCTCGTGCTCTTCTCGGTTCTGTATAGCGGGCTCGTGTGCTTCGCGCCCGAAACCGGCTGGTATTCGGACGTGTATTCGTGGGCTTATCAGGACATAATCGAAACGGTACAATTCTGGACATAGGAAAATTCGAGTTAGGAGTTCGTCGATGGAACTGATCATTGCTGAGAGCTACGAGGAGATGAGCCGCAAGGCGGCGGACATCTTTTCCGCATGCATTGCCGCCGATCCGTATTGCGTGCTCGGTTTGGCTACAGGCACGACGCCTATCGGGCTCTACGATTGCCTGGTCGCCGATTACGAGGCGGGCAAGATCAGCTTCGCCGACGTGGCCTCCTTCAACCTGGACGAATACCGCGGGCTTGAGCCCGACCACGACCAGAGCTATCGCTACTTCATGAACAAGTACCTGTTCAGCCGCGTGGACATCGATGTCGCGAACACCCATGTGCCCGACGGCGCGAACCCCGATTCCGACGATGCATGCACAAGCTACGAGCACGCGATCGCGGCCGCGGGTGGCGTGGACGTGCAGCTTCTGGGTTTGGGCCACAACGGCCACATCGGTTTCAACGAGCCGTGCGATTACTTCCCGGTCGACACGCACGTGGTCGAGCTGACCGAGCGCACCATCGAGGCCAACAGCCGCCTGTTCGATTCGATTGACGACGTTCCGCGCGAGGCCTATACCATGGGCATCGGCACCATCATGAAGGCGCGCAAGGTGGTGCTCGTGGCAAGCGGCTCCGATAAGGCCCAAATCGTGCACGACGCCTTCTTCGGGCCGGTTGTGCCGCAGGTTCCCGCAAGCGCGCTGCAGCTGCACCCCAATGTTGTGGTCGTCGTCGACGCCGAGGCGGGCGCGCTGTGCAGGTAATCGGCGACAAGGTTTTCGTCGACGGCGCATTTCGACCTTGCGCCATCGAGACCGCGGGCGGGCTCATCGCCGCGGTGGATGATCTGTCCGACGCCGTTATCTGCGACGAAGCCATTGATGCTTGTGGAGGTTACGTTATCCCTGGCATGATCGACCTGCATTTCCATGGGGCCATGGGCGCCGACTTGTGCGACGAGTCGGTTGAATCGATCGCGACGATGGCGCGCTTCGAGGCTTCATGGGGCGTTACCGCCATCTGTCCGGCTACGATGACCTTCCCCGAGGGCAAGTTGGCTGGCGTCATGGACGCCGCGCGCGCATTTTCGCCGGCAGCGGACGAGGCCGCGCGTGTGGGCATCAACATGGAAGGCCCGTTCATCTCGCCGAACAAGGTGGGCGCGCAAAACCCCGCGTACGTGCAGGCGTGCGATGCGGATATGATCCGCCGGTTGCAGGAGCGCGCGGGCGGGCTCATCAAGCTCGTCGATATTGCGCCGGAAGAGCCGGGCGCGCTCGATTTCGTGCGCGAGATGCACGATGACGTGCGCATCTCTATCGCGCATACCTGCGCGAACTACGACCAGGCCGCTGCCGCGTTCGCCGAAGGTGCATTGCACGTTACGCATATGTGCAACGCCATGCCAGGGCTCGCGCATCGCGAACCCGGTCCCATCGCTGC
>R11__coassemble_1319_pt1 | contig 14200 bp, 9 predicted proteins | sample R11__metabat2_high_PE_032 | metagenome-assembled genome bin R11 | reverse complement strand
ACGCAGCGGACTTAAAATCCGCCATCTTCGGATATGTGGGTTCGAGTCCCACCGCTCCTACCAGGTAGAAGGGTGTTGACGACCGGCACCAAGTCGGCGGGGGTCCCGGTGGGGCTCGAACCGATGAGGTCGATTTGCGTCAAGCGGGGGCGCCAGTGGCGCGCCCGTAGCAAATCGGCGCGGAGGCGCGAGCCGAAGCGTGCGAGCGTTCGCCGCCAGGCGGACGCGGGAGCGCATCCGCTCCTACCAGGTTTGATAGCGTGTGCGATTGGGAATATGCAGATGATCGATATTAATGAAATACTTCAGCAGGGTAATTTGCCGACGAGCTTCGAGGACTACCTCGACCGGTACGCCGATGTAGCGGGCGAGGTGATCAACCAGTTCATCCCGAAGGGCACGCACCCCGACATGGACCGCTATCTCTACGATCCTCTGATGAAATTCAGCGAGAATGCCGGCAAGCGCCATCGTCCGCTTATCTGCTTCGCGGCGTGCATGGCTGTTGGCGGCGACGTCAACAAGGCAGTTAGCTCTGCCGCGGCCATCGAGCATTTCCACAATGCGGCGCTTCTGCACGACGACATCGCCGACGATGCCGAGCTTCGCCGCGGAGAGCCCTGCATGCATCTGACTCAGGGCGTAGGCCTCGCCATCAACATGGGCGACCTTGGATTGTCGCTGGTCAACGGCACGGTCGTGAAGGATCCGCTGCTCGACGATGCCACCAAGGTGCGCGTTATCGACGAGCTCATCGACATGACGCGCCGCACCATCGAAGGCCAGGCGCTCGATATCGGCTGGGCGCGCGATGGGCGCTACGACATCACGCCCGAAGACTATCTGACCATGGCCACGCACAAAACCGCGCACTACTCGGGCGCTGTTCCGCTGGCAATCGGCGCGATCGTGGGCGGCGGCTCCGAAGCGCAGATCGAATCGCTTCGCAACTACGGCCTCGACACGGGGCTTGCCTTCCAAATCCAGGACGACCTGCTCAACCTGATCGGAAAGACCGAAAGCACCAAGAAGGGCTTCCGCGACGACATCACCGAAGGCAAGCGCACGCTCGTGGTGGTGCACGCGCTCAACCATGCTGATGAGGCAAGCCGCGCGCGCCTGGTCGAAATCCTTTCTTCCAAGGAGAAGGACCCGGCGGTGCTCGCCGAAGCGGTCGACATCATGCAGGCGACGGGCTCCATCGAATACGCTCGCCAGTACGCCGAGAATCTGACGAGCATGGCCAAGAACCGCCTGACCGACATGTTCGAATCGTCTTACGCGCTTGACCTGCTGCTTTCCATGGCTGATTGGTTCGTAAGCCGCCTGAAATAGCTCGTGTGGTATTGATGGGTCGGGGGCTGCGCGCGCGGCCCCTGCCTTGTTTTAGGGGTACTATATACATATGGAAACGATTTCGATCAACAGTACCGGACCCGCCGTCGAAGACGTGCAGCAGCGCCTTGCCACCATCGGCCTGCTTTCCGAAGACACCGTCGATGGGGTTTTCGGCCCCGAAACGGCTACGGCCGTGCGTGCGTTCCGTGCGAACGCGGGCTTGCCGGCCGGCGAGGATGTGACCGACAAGGTGTGGGCGGCTTTGGTCGATGCGTCTTTCCATATGGGCGATCGCACGCTCTACCTGCGCATGCCGTATCTGCACGGCAACGACGTGCTCGAGCTGCAGAACGCTTTAGGAGCGCTCGGTTTTTCCATCGACTATGCCGACGGAATCTTCGGGGCTTCGACTGAACATGCGCTGCGTCGTTTCCAGGTGAACCTCGGTTTGCCGAGCGATGGCATCGCCGGCACCTACACGTTTGCCGCCATTCGCAACCTGCATCATTCGTGGGAGGGAAAGCCTTCGCTGTCCTCGCGCATCAACATAGGGTTCGCGCGCGCAGCAGACGTGCTCGAGCAAAACGCGCTCTGCCTATTCGGTACCTCCGATTTCACTCGGAGCGTCGCATCGCGCATGTCCAACCTGTCGATGGCAACTAACCCTGCCTCGAAGATCGTGAGCGCCGAAACGCTTCTGGTAAAACCCGACCCGAGCATGTTGCTGGTGCACATCGTGCTGCCCGAGGATGTGACTGGCGCCGAGGTTCCGCGCGTTACCTACGAGCGGGAGGATACGCTCGCGCTTCGTTTGTCGCAGGCGATCGACGCTGCGCGCGACGACGCTCCCTCGCGCATCGCGATCGAGCTTCCGGGTTGCGTGTGGGAAGACGCAGGTGAAAGCCGTAGCGCTCAGCATTTCGCCATCACATTACTCGACGCATTGTGCCTGGCGCTGGCGGAGAATGACAAATAGGCCGTTAGACCGAGTCAAAAATCATTCTTTTAGATTATTCATAAAACCCGCCGATATTTCCTTTTCAGTTCTCATTTAACTGATAGAATACTATGCGGTGTGTTCTGAATTCATTTCGGATCACAACGAGGAGAGATTCATAGGCAGAGGAGAGAACTATGGAAAAAACTATGGAGCAACTCAGGGCTGAAGCTGAAGCCCGAGTTACGCCTGCTGCTCGTGAGGCGATGTTCGCTTCGCAGCAGATGGCGCATCCAGTGGTTAAGCCTTACATGGGGGAAGAGGCTGAGGGGATGGCCGAGCTCCGCGCTGAGGCACAGAAGCGCGTTACCGAATACGCAGCTGTTGCTACGAGCGAGGATGGTGGCGATTTCGTTTCGGCACAGGCTACTCAGGTTATTACGACTGGCGTTGCGGCACCGACTACCGTTCTTGGCGAAGTGCCCTTCACCGCCGACGCCGTTGCTGCTGCTAAGGCTCGCATGACGCCCGCCGCACAGGCAGTGCTCGACGACATTGCCGCTGGCATTCAGAGGCCGGTTCTGCCGGTCGTCGCGCCCTACATGGGCCCGGTCGACGAGGCCGAGGTTGCTGCCGCACGTGCTGCTGCCGAAGCCCGCATGACGCCCGCCGCTCGCGCAACCGTTATGACTCACGAGCAGGCCGCCGCTGCTGCTGTACGCAAGGCTCTGCGCGTCAACGGCAAGCGCGTCCGCCCGAAGCGCAAGCCCTACGTCATCGTCAAGGCCGCTGCCGAAGGCACCGAGCCCTGCGGCGTTCTGGCTGCACTTGCTGCAACCTCCAACGTTATCGCATCTGGCGTTAACGCTCCTACCACGGTTTTGGGCAACGCTCCGTTCACCGACGTAGATCGGGCTGCGGCTAAGGCGCGCATCACCGCCGCTGCTCAGGAAACCCTTCCCGCCATGGAGTACGGCATCCAGAACCCGACCCTGCCGATCGTCGCGCCCTACATGGGCCCGGTCGACGAGGCCGAAGTTGCCGCTCTGAAGGCCGCCGCTCAGGCGCGCATCACGCCGGCTGCTGCTGCAACCATCCTCAGCGAGGATCAGCTTGCGCAAGCTCGCAAGGCCGCTCTTGGCGGATCCGGCGTTCTCGCTGCTCTTGCAGCAACTTCTAACGTTATCGATTCTGGCGTTTACGCTCCGACCACGGTTCTCGGCGAAGCTCCCTTTACCGAGGAAGATCGCGCCGCCGCTAAGGCGCGCATCACCGCCGCTGCGCAGAAGACGCTCGACGATATGGAAGATGGCGTACAGAACCCGACCCTGCCGATCATCCAGCCCTACATGGGCCCGGTCGACGAAGCCGAAGCTGCCGCCGCCAAGGAAGCCGCTCAGGCTCGCATTACTGCCGCTGCTGCCGCAACTCTGGCTACCGCGGAATAACAAAGGAGGCACTTATACATGGCTAACACGACTACTGGCGTTCTTGCTGCACTTGCCGCAACCTCCAACGTCATCGATTCCGGCGTGAACGCGCCGACTACCGTTCTCGGCGAAACTCCGTTCACCGAGGAAGAGCGCGCCGCCGCTAAGGCTCGCATCACCGCCGCTGCTCAGGCAACGCTCGACGATATGGAAAACGGCGTGCAGAACCCGACCCTGCCGATCATCCAGCCCTACATGGGCCCGGTCGACGAGGCCGAAGTTGCCGCTGCCAAGGCTGCTGCTCAGGCCCGCATCACTCCGGCTGCTGCAGCAACCATCCTGTCCGAGGAAGAAGCCGCCAAGGGTGGCGCTGCCAAGAAGACCAAGAAGGCTGCCAAGGGCGGCAAGGCCAAGCGCGCAATCTTCACCGGCTCTGCAGAGGGCGTTCTCGAGTCCATCGCGGCTACGCACAACGTCATCGATTCTGGCGTTTACGCGCCGACCACGGTTCTTGGCACCGCTCCCTTCTCCGAGGAAGATCGCGCTGCTGCTAAGGAGCGCATCACCGCTGCTGCTCAGAAGACGCTCGACGCAATGGAGAGCGGCTATCAGTATCCGGTTCTCCCGATCATCCAGCCTTACATGGGCCCGGTCGACGAGGCCGAAGTTGCTGCTGCAAAGGCTGCTGCAGAGGCCCGCATTACGCCGGCTGCTGCCGCAACCCTGATGACCGAGGAAGAGGCTGCTGCCATCTCCGCTGGCCTTTACGAGGAGGAGTACGAGGAAGAGTTCGAGTTCGCAGAAGAAGCCGAGCTCACCCCCGAGGAAATCGCTGCTCGCAAGGCCGCCGCTGCTGCCGATGTCAAGGCTGCTGAAGAGCGCCAGGCTGCTGCCAAGCTCGATGCTAAGGCTCAGGCCGAGGCCGACCGCAAGGCTGCTGCCGAGAAGGTCGCCGAGACCAAGGCCGCTGCCGAGAAGGCTGCCGCCGAGGCTAAGGCCGCTGCTGAGGCTGCTGCCAAGGCTGCCGAGGCTGCCAAGAAGGCTGCCGCCGAGGCCGAGGCTGCACAGGCTGCTGCTGCTGCAATCTCCGAAGACCCGGTTTACCACGTCATCAAGTCCGCTCCTATGGGCGGTATGCCGAAGAAGAAGTGGCCCCTCTTCTCCCACGACATCTTCTGGCGCGACGCCAAGTAGAACTCTCCTAAAGCTCTGCCTTGTGGCCCCGCTTCGGCGGGGCCATTTTTATGCGAGGGGAGGCGATTTTCAACGCGAGGTGCGCGGCGCGTCAGTGCTTGTGGGCGACGCGGGCGCTATGGCGGGCGGCAATTTTCAACGCGCGATGCACAAGCAGGGCGTTATTTGTGGGCGACGCGGGTGCTATGGCGGGCGGATTGCCGAGGCATTACCTACCAGATTGACGTTTTTGGCAATCTGGTAGGTAATTTCAGCTCGAGCTTTTTTGGCTTTACCTACCAGAATTCGATTTTTGGCATTCTGGTAGGTAATTTTTGGGCTTGAAACCGCGCTTGCCCTTCGATTTGCTCGCAAACGAGGCAAGGAGGTGGTCGATTTGAGCTCACGGGGCGAAAACATTACCTACCAGATTGGCGAAAATGGCAATCTGGTAGGTAATGTTAGTTTTGGCTACCTTTAAATTACCTACCAGAAAGGCAAAATCGGCAATCTGGTAGGTAAGGTTGTTGCACCGATGCCGTGAGGCGGGGCTGCACACGAGCGGTGATGGTAGAATTTCAGGGTCGAAGGAGGTGCAATGCGTAATCGAACGGATGCCTGGCGTGCAATCTGCGCTCTGGTCATTGCGGCTTTGTGCCTGGCTGGATGTTCAGGCAGCGCTGCGACCTCCGCTGCAAGCTCGTCGGCAAGCTCGGCCGCTGTCGAGCAGGCCGCCCAAGCGGTCGAGCTGCCAAGCTCGTTCGACTTGCGCGCGGTAAACGTCGACGGGCAGACGGTCGACTACGTTACCCCCGTAAAATACCAGAATCCCTGGAGCACCTGCTGGGCTTTCACCGCGATAGCGGCAGCCGAGGTGAGCATCGCGACCGAGAACGGCTTGGATTACGTGGCCGATAGAGGCGATGGCGTGCTGCAAAACACGCTCGATCTCTCGGAGCTCGCGCTCGCGTGGTTTGCGAACACGACCATCTCGCAGGCTAACGATGATTTCTCCGCGCAGGTGGGCGAAGGCAACGTGACCGAGGGCGCCAATCCTCTCGATGCGGGCGGCTACGTGTACATGGCGGCGTCGCTCTTTGCGGCAGGGGTGGGGCCAATTGACGAGGCGGCGGCGCCCTATCGCAACGCCGAGGGCGAAATCGAGTACAACTCCGCAGGTGAGGCGATGAATTACAGCTCCGATGGCGACTGGTCGGTGTCGGAAGACCTGCGTTTTACGGCGAGCTATCAGCTTTCCAATTGCAACGTGCTGCCCTCGCCGACTACGGGCTATACGGGTGAAACCTACGTATACGACGCTTCGGCCACTGAGGCGATCAAGCGCGAGGTTGCCGCAGGTCGAGCGGTTGCCGTGTCGCTGTATGCCGACGCATCGAGTGCGGGCGACATCGCAAGCGGCAACGTGCGCTTCATAAACGCGGCGGGTGGAACGTGGGCGCAGTATGCCTACACGCTCGATGGTACCGTGCTCGCGAGCGATCATGCAGGCTGCATCGTGGGCTGGGACGATTCGTACTCCGCGAGCAACTTTCTGGAGGGTCGCGAGCCGCCAGGCGATGGCGCGTGGATCGTGAAGAACACGTGGGGCTCGGCTGACCAGGAATTTCCGAACAATGCAGGCGGTTGGGGTATCGACGGAACGGGCTACTACTACGTTTCGTATTACGACATGAGCTTGGGCGATCCGACGTCGTTCGAGTTCGAGCCAATCGCATTGGCCGCCGACGAGACGAGCGAAGTAGCGACGGAATCGGGGCTTGCGGAAATAATCGATCAGCACGACTTCGTGCCGGTGATGATGGGGTCTTCGAGCGGCTACGACGAGCCGCTGACCATGGCGAGCGTTTTCACGGCGGGCGAGGATCAGTCGGTTGTGGCGATTAGCGTGCAAACGCCGGAAGAAAACACGCAGGTGGACGTGCGGCTCGTGCGCCTTGGCGCGGATGCGGGCTCGGATGCGGCCGCAAGCTTGTCCGGGGCAACGGTTGTGTATGAGGCGTCGAGCACGGTGGAGCATGCGGGCGTGCATCGCATCGACTTGACGACGCCGATTGGTTTTTCCGCAGGTGAGCGCTTTGCGGTGCTGCTGCGCGAGCGGTCGGAGGATGGCGTGTACCTGCTTGCGGCAAGCGGCGGCCTTGGGCGCGGCAATGCCGAGCAGCTTGAAGACGGCGGGCAGGTGTACTCGAGCGCGATAGTGGGTCGCGGCGAGTGCTACACGCTGCTCGGCGATGAATCGACCGGGATGTGGGTCGATTGGACCGATACCGTGGCGCAGTCGCTCGGCGATTCGGATGAGTACGTGCTCGACGATCTGCCGATCAAGGCCTATGCGGTTAAGGGAGCTGTTCAGTCTGCGGAAACGCCGGCTGGTGGTAGCGGCGAAGCGGCGTTTGCTCTACCATGGAAAGCCGTTGCGATTGCGGCGGAGGTCGCGGTTGCCGTGGCTGCGATTGCGTGCGCGGTGCTTGTGCATTCGCGTCGCAAACGGCGCGTGCGGTAGGCGCAGCTGCCCTAAGCTGCAAACCGCAAGTGGTTAGCTGGGAAAGAACGGGTTGGTATGGCGTTTCTGCTGGGGTGCGAAAAGGCGAGTGTGGAGTTCCCGACCAAACGGGTGCTCGATGGCGTGTCGCTCGGTGTTGACGAGGGCGATCGCATCGGCATCGTCGGGCGCAACGGCGATGGCAAATCCACCTTGCTTGCGCTTCTGGCGGGAAACATCGAGCCTGATGAGGGCCGCGTTATTCGCACGCGCGACGTGCGCGTGGGCGTGCTTGGTCAAACCGATGCGCTCAACGATGCGGATACCGTGCGCCGGGCTATCGTGGGCGATGCGCCCGAGTACGAATGGGCGGGCGATGCTACGGTGCGCTCGATCATCGACGGGCTCGTGGCCGATATTCCCTGGGATGGCCTGGTCGCAAACCTTTCCGGCGGGCAGCGGCGCCGCGTGGACCTTGCGCGCTTGCTCATTGGCGAGTGGGATGTGCTCATGCTCGACGAGCCGACCAACCACTTGGACGTGCGCGCGATCAACTGGCTCGCACAGCACCTGAAGAGCCGCTGGCGCGCGAACGCGGGGGCGCTTTTGGTGGTCACGCACGATCGCTGGTTCTTGGACGAGGTGTGCTTGGATATGTGGGAAGTGCACGACCAGCGCATCGAGCCGTTCGAGGGCGGGTTTTCGGCGTACATCATGCAGCGCGTCGAGCGCGAGCGCGTGGCGCGCGTGACCGAGGAGCGCCGTCAGAACAAGATCCGTCGCGAGCTGGCGTGGCTTTCGCGCGGGGCTCGTGCACGCTCGACCAAGCCGAAATTCCACGTGAAGGCCGCGCAGGAGCTCATCGCCGACGTGCCGCCGCTGCGCAACCAGCTCGAGCTGCAGCGCATGGCCGTGGCGCGCCTGGGCAAGGAGTGCATCGATCTGGAAAACGTTGCGGTGGCCTTTGACGGCCGCGAGGTGTTCAGCGGCGTTACCTGGAACATCGGGCCGGGCGATCGCGTGGGGCTCGTAGGCGAGAACGGCATGGGAAAAACCACGCTGCTCAATACGATTCAGGGACGCATCGCGCCTGTTCGCGGGCGCGTGAAGATCGGCAAGACCGTGAAGTTCGCCGTGCTTTCGCAGCATTTGGACGAGCTTGTGGCATGCGGAAACGATCGCGTGCGCCAGGTGGCCGGGCGCTACACCAGCCGCGTGATGCTCGACGGTAAGGAGCAGACGCCGGGCGATCTGCTTGAGCGCCTGGGATTTTCTAAAGCCGACCTTAACGAGCCGGGCTGCGATTTGTCGGGCGGCCAGAAGCGCCGTTTGGCATTGATGATGATCCTGCTCGACCAGCCGAATGTGCTGATTCTCGACGAGCCCGGCAACGATTTGGATGTGGATATGCTCGCCGCAGTGGAAGACCTGCTCGACGGCTGGCCCGGCACGCTTATCCTGGTGACGCACGACCGCTACCTGATGGAGCGCGTGACCGACGACCAGTATGCCATCATCGGCGGGCGTGTGCGACATCTACCTGCGGGAATCGACGAATACCTGCAGCTTGTGGAGGAGGAGCGCGAGCGTGCGGAGGCGGCAGAAGCTGCTGCGGCGGCGCGTGCGGATGCGGCGCCTTCGCCTGGCGGCGGGCTTTCCAACAACGAGCTGCGTGCGTTGAAGAAAACGCTCGCGTCGACCGAGCGCAAGATGAATACGCTTGCCTCCAAGATCGAGGACGCAAAGGGCGCGCTCTTCGAGATCGATCCGACTGACTTCGTGGCGCTCGGCGAGGCGCAGACCGCCATCGATGCGATGCAGGCTCAGCTCGACGAGCTGGAGATGGTGTGGCTCGAGACCGCCGAGGCGCTCGCCGAGTAGCGGATGGCGCTTCGCGCGCGGGTGGGCAGCTGCTGAGTGGCAGGAATCCCGAGCTTTCATCATGGGCCGGGCGCCATCTGGCGAAAAACCCGAGCTTTCATCATGGGTCGGGCGCCAAGTGGCGGAAAATCCGAGCTTTCATCATGCGAGAGGGTAATGCCGTGATGAAAGTTCGCGTTTTTCGCCGCGATGCCTTATCAGCGTGATGAAAGCTCGCGTTTTGCGCCAGCACCGCTCAAACCGATGATGAAAGCTCGGATTTTCCGCCAGCAAGGTTTCGATAGATGATGAAAGCTCGAGATTCCTGCCAGCATCGCTCGGGCTGATGATGAAAGCTCGCGATTCCTGCCGGCGTTACCGCGCCCGTGAGCCGCGCCGGCCGCGCCGGCCGTCCAACAGCCCAACCACCCCAGCTGTCAAACGTTTAATTCTAGTGGGAAAGTGGGATTTTGCTTGACTTGCCCGCGGCTTCCTTTAAGCTAAACCCTAGTAAAATGCAGGGGTTTAAAACGCCTTGCCAACATATAAAAAGATAGGGGAGAAAATGACGAGCAATGCACTCCTTAGCATCCGAGGCCTTTCCGCCTCGGTGGACGAAAAGTCCATCCTCCACAACATCGACCTGGACGTGCCGCAAGGCGAAGTCCACGTGCTCATGGGCCCGAACGGCGCCGGCAAATCCACGCTCGGCCACGTCGTCATGGGCGATCCGACCTACACCGTAAACGAGGGCACCATCACCTTCAACGGCGAAGACGTAACCGAGCTCTCGCCCGACAAGCGCAGCCACGCGGGTTTGTTCCTCAGCTTCCAGGCGCCGGTCGAAATCCCGGGTGTGCCGCTGTCCAGCTTCCTGCGCGCCATCCTCGATGGTCGCCCCGATCAGCCGAAACTCAAGAACAAAGAATTCCGCAAGCGCGTGAAGGAACTCGCAGCCGAACTCGACTTCCCCTCGAAGAACATGAATCGCGAGCTGGGCGTGGGCTTCTCCGGTGGCGAGAAGAAGAAGATCGAGATGCTGCAGCTGCTCCTGCTCGAGCCGAAGCTGGCCATCCTCGACGAAACCGACTCGGGCCTCGACGTCGACGCGCTTTCCGTCGTGTCGAAGGGCATGGAGATGTATCGCCAGCGCTGCGACGGCACGCTGCTGATCATCACGCACAACACGCGCATCCTCGAGCACCTCGACGTCGACCGCGTGCACGTCATGGTGCAGGGCAACATGGTCGCCGAAGGCGCCGCCGAGCTCATCCCGCAGATCGATGCAAACGGCTTCGAGCGCTACGAAGCGCAGCTCGAGGCCATGCAGGCCGAAGCCGCAGCTGAGTAAGGGGCGCTCGCCATGGCAAAGAAACGCACCGAGGTCGCCGACATCGACCGTAGCATGTACGACTTCCGCTACGAGGATGCCGACGCCGAAAAACTGGACGAGGGCCTCACGCCCGAGATCGTCCGTGAAATCTCCGCGAAGAAGGACGAGCCCGAGTGGATGCTCGAGCATCGTCTGATGTCGCTCGAAATCTACCACGAGATGCGCATGCCCGATTGGGGCCCGAGCATCGCGGGTCTGGACATGGACCACATCGTCACGTACGTGAAGCCCAACACCGACCAGGCCAGCGACTGGGAAAACGTGCCCGAAAACATCAAGGACACGTTCGAGCGCCTGGGCATCCCGCAGGCCGAACGCAGCTATCTGGCGGGCGTCGGCGCGCAGTACGACTCCGAGCTGGTGTACCACTCCATGCAGGATAGCGCGGCCGAGATGGGCATCGTCTATTCCGGCATCGAAGAGGCGCTGCACGGCGAATACGCCGAGCTCATCCACGAGAAGTTCATGACGCTCATCACCCCGCGCGACCACAAGTTCGCGGCCCTGCACGGCGCCGTGTGGTCGGGCGGCTCGTTCGTGTACGTGCCCAAGGGCAAGAAGCTCGACTACCCGCTGCAAAGCTACTTCCGCCTGAACGCCAAGGGCGCAGGCCAGTTCGAGCACACGCTCATCATCGTGGAGGACGAAGCCGACCTGCACTTCATCGAGGGCTGCTCGGCTCCGAAGTACAACGTGGCCAACCTGCACGCGGGCGCGGTGGAACTGTTCATCGGCAAGAACGCGCACCTGCGCTACTCGACCATCGAAAACTGGTCGAAGAACATGTACAACCTGAACACCAAGCGCTCCATCTGCGACGAAGGCGGCGAGATCGAGTGGATTTCGGGCTCGTTCGGCAGCCACGTGGGCTACTTGTACCCCATGAGCATCCTGAACGGCCGCAAGGCGAAGTCGAGCTTCACGGGCATCACCTTCGCGGGCGAAGGCCAGAACCTCGACACCGGCTGCAAGGTGGTGCTGAACGCGCGCGACACCTCGGCGAGCATCGAAACGAAGTCGATCTCCAAGTCGGGCGGCGTGTCCACGTTCCGCAGCTCGGTCGTGGCCACGAAGAACGCCGAGGGCTCGGCCTGCAGCGTTTCGTGCCAGTCGCTCATGCTCGACGATCGCAGCCGAAGCGACACCATCCCGGCGATGGACATCCGTTGCAAGAACGTCGACATCGGCCACGAGGCCACCATCGGGCGCATCGGCGACGACAAGATCTTCTATCTCATGAGCCGCGGCATCTCCGAAGAGGAAGCGCGCACCATGATAGTCAACGGCTTTGCGGAGCCCATCTCCAAGGAGCTGCCGCTCGAATACGCCGTTGAGATGAACAACCTGATCAAGCTTGAGATGGAAGGGGCGATCGGCTAATGAGCACGACTGCAAACGCGGCAGCTGCTGCCGCAACGACGCTTACGCGTGCGAACGCGATGCCTGCTCCCACGTGGTATCGCCTGCGCATGTCCAACGTGGATATCGACGTGCCCGAGCTGGCGCGCGTATCCGAATACACGATCGAAGGCTCGGCCGCTGTGGCTGAGGGCGCGGAAGCGAACGCGTTCGAAGCAGCGCTCGACGCCGCCCAGGCCGAGTGGGAAGCGGCGCATCCCGAGCCCTTCCTGACCACGGCGATGATTGATGCGGGCAAGGACGAAGACGCCACCTATGGCGGTACGGCGCTTTCGCGCTATCAGGAGGAAGCCGATGCCATCGAGGCGAGCGGCAGCCTGGCGCGCGCCTTCGAGACCGGCACGGGTGCCGAAGCCCACGCGTTTTTGCGCGAAGCCGCAGGTCGCGTGACGGTTATCAGCGCAGGTGCGGGCCAGCGCGCAACCGCCGATGTGGTTGTTGCCGCCATCGACGGCGCGCTCAACGCGGCCGCGCTCGACCTGGTGGCCGAAGCGGGCTCGGAGCTTACCGTGAACCTGACGGTCGATTCGCCGGCTGCGGGCGCGGGCTTCACCGCGACTAGCCTGCGCGTGTTCGCCGCGGCGGGTGCGCGCGTGCACATCGTGCGCACGCAGACGCTCGACGCCGCTTACACCGATCTTGATGACATGGGGCTTTTCACCTGGGATAACGCGTTTATCGACGTGCGTCAGACCGTGCTCGGCGCGGGCCGCACCTACACGGGCCTCGCGGGCGACATCCGCGGCGTGGCAAGCCGCATCGATGTGGACACGCGCTATCTGGGTCATGGCGAGCAGGTGCTCGATTTCAACTACGAGCTGCGCCATCACGGCCCCAAGACCCAGTGCAACATCCTGGCCAACGGCGTGCTTGCGGGCACCAGCAAAAAGACGCTGCGCGGCACCATCGATTTGGTTCGCGGCTGCAAGGGCGCCGAGGGCCTCGAGCGCGAAACCGTGCTTCTGGTCGATGAAGGCGTCGACAACAAGACCGTGCCGGTGATTCTCTGCAACGAGGACGACGTGGCGGGCAACCACGGCGCCACCATCGGCCACGTGCGCCCCGAGCAGATGTTCTACCTGGCCAGCCGCGGGCTTTCGCAGGAGGCTGCCGAGAACATGTTCGTGCGCGCCATCATGGAGCAAGCGGTCATCGACGCGCCGTGCGAAGCTTCGCGCGCGGGCGTGCTGCGCTTGGGCGATACGTTGCTCGAGGGCTTCTCCGATGTGTTCGACGAGGAGGCCTAACATGGCAGTCGATATCGTTGCCAACCCCTACAAGGCGGATTTTCCGCTGCTTGCCGAGCGCCGCTCGGAAGTGGCGTTTCTCGATAGCGCGGCTACGGCTCAGCGCCCGGCGGTGGTGCTCGATGCCCAGCGCGAGTTCTACGAGACCATGAACGCGAACCCGCTGCGCGGCCTGTACAAACTTTCGTACGAGGCTACCGCGGCCATCGCCGATGCCCGCCGCCATGTGGCGCGCTTCATCGGCGCGGGCGATACGGCAGAAGCGGCCCGCGACGTGGTGTTTTGCCGCAACGCCTCGGAGGCGTTGAACCTGGTTGCCTACTCGTACGGCGGCATGGTGTTAGGCCCGGGCGATGAGGTGTGCATCTCCATCATGGAGCACCATTCCAACTGCGTGCCCTGGCAGCAGGTGTGCGCTCGCACGGGTGCCAAGCTGGTGTACATGTACCTCGACGAGGATTCGCGCCTGTCCGAGGCCGAAATGCGCGCCAAGATCGGGCCAGCGACCAAGATCGTGTCGGTCATGCAGGTCTCGAACGTGCTCGGTGTGGAAAACGACATCGCGCTGCTCACGCAGATCGCGCACGAAAACGGCGCGGTCATGGTGGTCGACGGCGCCCAATCGGTGCCGCACATCCCCGTCGATGTTACGGCCCTGGACTGCGATTTCTTCGCGTTCTCGGCGCACAAGGTGTTCGGGCCGATGGGCATCGGCGTGCTCTGGGGCAAACACGAGCTGCTCGATGCGATGCCGCCGTTTCTGACGGGTGGCGAGATGATCGAGATCGTGACCGAGCAGGGCGCTACCTGGGCTCCCGTGCCCGAGAAGTTCGAGGCTGGCACGCAGGATGCCGCGGGCATCTTCGGGCTTGATGCGGCGCTTACGTATGTGGAGGGCGT
>R11__coassemble_1245_pt1 | contig 14684 bp, 11 predicted proteins | sample R11__metabat2_high_PE_032 | metagenome-assembled genome bin R11 | reverse complement strand
TTCTTCATCGGCGTGAACAACCTGCGCGACCAGGCGCGCGCGGCGCTTCCCGAAGACGAGCACGAGTTGCTCTTCGGCGACGGCGGTGTGTACTGCGACCAGCACAAATAGTGTAAGGTCTGAGGCAGTTTGGCATGTCGGTTCTGACGTTCATATCGATTTCGGTGATCATAGCCTTAGTCGACGTGTTCGTGTTGATTCTGTCTGCTCGCGAGCGCGACCGCGATGGCCGCTTGCTGGCGGTGTGCCTGTTCTTTTGCCTGTTCGTCGACGTATTCTATATGGCAAGCGTCTTGGTCAGCGATTACTTCGCTATGTCGGCGTTCAGCAGCGCGTACTTCATATGCGTTGACCTGGTGCTTCTTGCTCTCATATCGTTCTTGTTCAGCTTCTGCGACTTGTGGAACCGCCGTGCGCGGCGCGTGCTCATGGGCGTGTTCGGCATTCTGTGCCTCATCGACATTGTGGCGCTGGCGCTTAACCCCGCCTTCGAGCTTTCGCTCACCTATACCTACGATGCGGCGAGCATGGCGCACTGGCGCTATGCCCCCTATGCGGGATACACGTGCCATCTGGTGCTTTGTTACATCATGGTGGCTATGTGCTTCGCCATCCTCATCTACCGCGCAGCCACCATTCCGCGTGCGTATCGCGGGCGCTTCCTCACCTTGCTCTTCGGCCTGTTCTTCACCGTTATGGTCAACGCGACGTTTTTGTTCATCCCTGCGAATATCTCGCTTGACTATTCGCTGGTGTTCTACAGCGTGCTCGGTATATACATCTACGTGGTTGCGTTCAAGGATCATGGCAAGGCCACGCTCGCGGCGACGCACGATATGGTGTTGTCGCAGCTCGGGCGCGGCGTAATCCTATTCGATCCCGAAAACCGCTTCGCCGTGTGCAATGCCGAGGGACAGAAGTTCGTAGCGCCGGAGCACCGCAATCGCCACTACCTGCTGCCCGACTTCCTTGGTGACCTGGGCCTTGCGGATACGGTGACCGACCTCGATATCGATTGGGCGCTTCGCCGTCGCTTCGAGGTGGATGGTGTGCTGAAGCCCTATCGCTTCGATCTGCGCGTGATGCGCGATGATCGTGGGCGCGAGCTGGGGCGCTTGGTCGTTATGGTGGACAACTCCTTCCTGATTGACATGATCACGGGTTTCCATACCAAGACCGCGTTCGAGCGCGAGTTCCACGGCGAGGCCGAGTTTGCGCACGAGTTCCCGACGACCGTGTGCGTGTGCGACCTTAACCATTTGGCCGACTTGAACAAGCGGCTTGGCCGCGAGACCGGCGACGAAGCGGTCAAGGCGCTAGCCGATGCGATGACCGCACGCTTGCCCAAGGGCTCGTTTTTCGCGCGTTACGACGATGCAAATTTGGTGGCCGTCTGTGTGGGTGTCGATTTGTCCACCGTTCAGGATGACCTCAAGCTTGTGGCCGAGGACGTGCGCGCTTGCACGTTCGGCGGCGTGCCGCTTGACATGCAGAGCGCGGCGGCTGTGGTATCCGAAGCGAACCCTTCGATAGTCGATGCGACCAACACGGCGCTTTCAGCGATGAAGCTGCGCAAGATGCTCGACTTCGATTCGGCGCATTCGTCGCTTTTGGCAAGCCTTGCCATGACGCAGCGCCAAAGCGATGGCGAAACCGAGGAGCACGTGCGCCGCACGCGCGCGGTGGCCGATCGGCTGGCCGAGCGCTTGGGCCTGAGCGACTGGGACAAGAGCTCGCTTGCGCTTTTGTGCTTGCTGCACGATATCGGCAAGGTTGGTGTGCCGCTCGAGATTTTGAACAAGCCGACCAAGCTGACCGATGCCGAGTGGGAGGTGCTGAAGTCGCACACGCAGAAGGGCTACGAAATCGCTTCGGCATCGGACGAGCTGCGCGGCATCGCCGACGGCATCCTGCATCACCACGAGCGTTGGGACGGCGCGGGCTATCCCGATGGCTTAGCTCGCGAGAGCATTCCTTTGCTGTCGCGCGTTGTGGCGGTGGTCGATACCTACGATGCCATGACGCACGATCGGCCCTATCGCCGTGCGCTTTCCAGGCAGCAGGCGCTCGAAGAGCTGCGCCGCTGTGCGGGTTCGCAGTTCGACCCGACCGTGGTGGCGGAATTTTTGGACATGGTTGACGAAGGGTTGGACTCTTCCCCCGATCTGGCTGCGGACGCCGCGTATTGCGATGCTGCGCAGGACGAGCAGGCTGGCGTTAAGGACGGCTTGCTCGAAGTGTCGCGCGCCTCGCGTGTGTCCGATTCCTCGCGCGAGCTCTTCAAGAGCGGTCGTGCCGACGACCTCGATCTGCGTCTGGGCACCATTCGCTACGGCCGCTACACGCTCGACGCCGACCAGCATATCTTGTCCGTTTTCGGCGCGTTTGAGGAGATGACGGGCTATAGCGCCCAGGATGTTAAGGATTACAACCTCTCGCAGGGCGACCTGCTCTTTCCCGAAGACTCCGAGGAGTATTGGGCAATCGTCGGCGAGCAGCTCGCGCTCAATGGCGAGGCGTATCTGGACCATCGTTTGCGCTGCAAGGATGGCTCGTCGCTTTCGGTGTTCTGCTACGGCAGCGTGTTCTTCGATTCGGCCGAGCGGCGCGAGAAAAGCCAGATCGTAATCGCGGATGTGACCTCGGCGAGTTCGGTCAAAAACGTTATGAACAAGGCTCGCGTGAGTGCGCTTCACAACGTGAAGAAATGGGAAGACCGCGCAAGTCGCGATGATGTGACGGGCCTGCTGAACAGGGAGGCCTACCGCAGCGAGGTTCAGATGCGCCTGCTCGACGATGACTGCGATGTGGTGCTGCTCATGCTCGACCTGGATAAGTTCAAGCAATTCAACGACGGTTATGGACACCTGGAAGGCGACAGGTTGCTGATGTTTGCGGCCCATGCATTCGAGCAAGCGGCTGGTAAGGATAGCCTGGTCAGCCGTATGGGCGGTGACGAGTTCTCTGCCGCGTTGTTCTTCGAGCCGGGCACGGCGCTCGAGGTGGTATCCAAGCGCGTTGACGATTTGTGGAGCCAGGTGAGCAACGCGCTGCAAGGATACAAGCAAGGCGTGACTATTTCGCTTGGTGCCGCGCGCCTCGATGATGCGGATGCGACGTTCAGGCAGCTGTACGGTGCGGCCGATCAAGAGCTGTACAAGGCCAAAAACGCAGGCCGCGCGCGTTATAGCTGCAACTGGAAGTAAATTTTTGAACCTTGCGAAGAAACCGTGTGCATGGCTTGACCAGCGCAAGGGGTATCGCTAGAATGTCTACTCGCGTTGAAAAACGCATATGGTCAGGTAGCTCAGTTGGTAGAGCAGCGGACTGAAAATCCGCGTGCCGAGGGTTCAAGTCCCCCTCTGACCACCAGAAACGATAGAGCCCCAGCGATGGGGCTCTTTTCTTGCCTGGAGAACCCGCAGGGACTTGAACCCCGCGCGCCGTGGAGCGGGCGGAGCCCGACGGAGCGCTTTGCCTCCCGCTTTCAAGTGGCCGTGCACGAGAATGACGTTTGTGTTGTGCGGAGTGCACGAAATCGACGTTCGTGTGGGGTTTTGAGGGGTGAAATGCACGAGATTGACGTTCGTGTGGTGCAAAATAGGTTTTTTGACCACACTAACGTAAATCTCGTGCAAAAGGCGGCCTAAAATCCCACACGAACGTCGATTTCGTGCATCGAACTCCACACGAACGTCAATCTCGTGCACGGCATCACGCGGCTCTTCTCGCAACGGTCGCGCCTACCATATGCGTCAACCAATTAATGCGCTGTACACGAAAGCGAAACACACAAGAAACCCCACGTCATATAAAATTTTGTTATCGCATTACCAGGCGAAAGGTTATCTATGTATTCCAAACTGGTCGGCCATACCGACAAAATCAACCAGCAGCTCGCGCGTTATGGCGTGAAGTTCGGCCTGTACAAGGACGGCAAGTTCAACGAACGCCTCTTCCCGTTCGATGCGGTTCCGCGCATCATCGAGGCAGATACGTGGGCCGAGCTCGAGCGCGGACTCGTTCAGCGAGTCGACGCGCTGAACGCCTATCTGCGCGATGTTTACGGCAGCGCGCAAATCATCAAGGACGGCATCGTGCCCGAGCACTTTGCCTACGCATCCACCGGCTATCTGCCCGAATGCCAGGGCATCATGCCGCCGAAGGGCATCTACAGCCACATCTCCGGCATCGATCTGGTTGAAGGCGAAGACGGCACGTGGTATGTGCTCGAAGACAACCTGCGCATCCCGTCAGGCGCATCGTATCCGCTGGTGGCGCGCAAGTTGTGCCGTCGCTGCGATGCGGTGACGTTTCACCGCACCCCGCTTGTGGACAACCGCGACTATGGCGAGCGCCTGCGGAAAACGATGGACTACGTCAACTGCGGCGGCATCAACGTGGTGCTCACGCCCGGGCGCTTCAACTCGGCGTACTTCGAGCATTCGTACTTGGCCGAGGCTGCGGGCGCCGTGCTCGCCGAGCCGCACGAGCTCTTCGTCGAAAACGAGGTGCTCTACTATCGCGATGCGACTTCCAACAAGCGGGTCGGCTCGCTGTATCGTCGCTTGTCCGACGAATACCTCGATCCGCTGTGCTTCCTGCCCGAAAGCCTGATCGGCGTTCCCAATCTGATGAGCGCTTATCGCGCGGGCAACGTGGCCATCATCAATACGCCGGGCAACGGCGCCGCCGATGACAAGGGCATCTATTACTTCGTGCCCAAGATGGTTGAGTACTACCTGGGCGAGAAGCCGATTCTTAAGAACGCGCCGACCTATCTGCCTTATTACGAAGATGATCTTGCCTACGTTATGGACAATGCCGATAAGCTGGTCATCAAGGATGTGGCCGAGGCCGGCGGTTACGGCGTCGTGTTCGGGAGCGACCTCGAGCCCGAGAAGCTCGCCGAGCTCAAAGAGCTGGTGCGCACTGAGCCGCGCCGCTTCATCGCGCAGGAGGTCATCGACTTCAAGTGCCTGCCTACGTGGATTAACCACGAGATGGTGCCGCGCAAGGCCGACTTGCGTGCATTCGTGCTCGCTGGTGAAAAAACAAGCGTCTGGCCGAGCGGCCTCACGCGTTACGCACGCCAGGAAGGTTCGTGCGTCGTCAATTCGTCTCAAGGAGGAGGGTTCAAAGACACATGGGTTCTCTCTCGCTAGAAAAAATCGATCATCTGCTGTGGCTGGGGCGTTACATCGAGCGCTCCTACACAACGCTGCAGTTCATCCTCGTAACTTACGATGCCGCGCTCGATTCGATCGAGGGCAACTGGAAGGGCCAGCTCGAAGAGCTCGGCTTCGATCAGGAAAGCGGCGACCCCGGCGAGTTCTTCGACGAGTGCCTGTTCGGCATGAACAACACCTCGTCGCTGCGCTATTCGATGTCGGCCGCGCTCGACAACGCCGTCACGCTGCGCGATGCCATCGGTACCGAGTCGGTGGCCTACGTGCAGCTGGCTCTCAACGCCATCGACCAGGCGCAGGTCAGCGACGCGCCGCTGCTCGATCTGCAGGACGTCATCGATTACATCATGGCGTTCAAGGGAAGCTGCGACGACTTCGTTATGAACGATGCCGCACGCAATATCATCAAGTGCGGTCTGTCCATCGAGCGCATGGATCTGTACGCGCGTCTCAACTATCGCTTGGAAGATATCCGTAAGGAAACGCATAAGCTGGCGGGCCGCATCGACCGTACGGGTGTGGCGTATAATCGTCCGGTGTTCAAGAAGCTGCTCGATGTGGTATTCTCGCCGACGTTCCCCGAGCAGACCACCTACGAAGAGCTTGGCGACCTGCTGAAACTCATCGCGGAGGTGTTTTAGTGGGAATCGAAGCGACTAGCGGAAAAGGAGGTGTGTGCGCATGAGGATTCTCTCGTTCGTGTTCGAAACGTCGCTTGCATTCAGCAAGCCCGTGACCGACCACAGCTTCGTGCTGCGCTGCCTTCCGAAAGATTCCGCCACGCAGAAGGTGCTTTCTGCCAACCTTCACACCAACCCGCGCGTCGCGCTCGACGAGCAGGTCGACGGCTTTGGCAACCTGCTGCGCGTGGGCTATTGCCCGAGCGCGCACGAGGCGTTCGACTTCTTCGCCACCGGCTTGGTCATGATCGACCGCACGGCGTCCGATCATGCGGAGCCCGCGCACGCGCTCTACCTGCAGCCTTCCGCCTATACGCAGCCGAGCGAGGCCATGCGGGCGTTCGCGCGCGAGGTTGATGGTGCTCCGCGCGCCGCCGATGCGTGGGCGCGCGCGATGGCGCTGATGAACGCGGTCTATAGCAAGTTCGAGTATGCTCCCGGAACCACTGATACCGCCACGCGCGCAGCCGAAGCGTTCGAGCTTGAGCAGGGCGTTTGCCAAGATTTCTCGCACGTGCTGATCGCGCTTTGCCGCGAGCAGGGCATTCACGCGCGTTACGCGAACGGTCTGATGGAAGGCGAAGGCGCCACGCACGCTTGGGTGGAAGTGCACGATGGTCTTTGCTGGCGCGGTCTCGATCCCACGCACAATCGCGCGGTGGACGATTCGTATCTGCAGTTCTCGACGGGCCGCGATTTTTCGGACTGCCCGATCGAGCGCGGCGTGTTCCGCGGCGATGCCGAGCAGCAGCAAAGCGTCAACGCAACGGTCGGATTCGAGTAGCGCGACGCCCATAGGTGTACCATTGCGACGGGCCCCGGCAAGGGGCCTGTCTGCGCTGTAAGTTTTGCAAGGAGAAGCGAAAGCATGATAGAGACGATATTCTCGGCCGAACTGCCAGTTCACGAGAACCTGGTCATACGCAAGAACCGCATCGTCGGAACCGCGCTCGACGGCGCGAGCGCCGAAGAGCTTGCGGGCGCGCCGCGCATGGCGGTGGTCACGGGCATCCACGGCGACGAGTTGGAGGGCCAGTACGTGGCCTTCGAGCTGGGACGCCGCCTTAACGCGCAGCGCGATAAACTGCGCGGTATCATCGATATCTACCCGGCCATCAATCCGCTCGGCATCAACTCCATCCAGCGCGGCATCCCCATGTTCGACCTCGATCTCAACCGCGTTTTCCCTGGCGACACGGAAGGCCCCATGGCCGAAGCGCTTGCCCATGCGGTCATCGAGGACATCAAGGGCGCGGAAGTGGCGGTCGACATCCATGCGAGCAACATCTTCTTGCGCGAGATGCCGCAGGTGCGCATCAACGAGATCACGGCCGACGAGCTGGTTCCGCTGGCGCCGCTTCTGAACATCGACTTCGTGTGGGTGCACGCGTCTGCCACGGTTCTGCAGTCGACGCTTGCCTACTCGCTTAACGCCGTGGGCACGCGCACGCTCGTGGTCGAAGCGGGCGTGGGTATGCGCATCACCACCGAGGTGGGCGAGCGCTTGACCGACGGCATGCTGCGCTTGGCCAACCACCTGGGTATTTGGGAAGGTGACTTCGAATGCTATGGCGCTCCGATCGTCAGCCGCGATGGCGCGGTCAGCTTCCTCAACGCGGGGGCTGCCGGCGTGTTTCTGCCCAAGGCCGAGCACGGCACGCGTTTGGGGCGTGGGCAAATAATCGGACACATCGTCGATCCTCTCTCTTCTGAAGTGCTCGAAACGGTGCGCTGCCCGGTTGATGGCCTGTTGTTCACCCTGCGCGAATATCCGATGGTTTACCCGGGCTCGCTTCTGGCCCGCGTGTTAGGAGAGTAGCCATGCGTCGTTACAAGCTTTTCACCCTGGATACGCCTTACCGCGAGCCGCTGTCGGTCATCGGGTTCGAATTCGGCAACCCCGACGCTGAAAACTCGGTGGCTATTGTGGGCTCGCTGCGCGGCAACGAGCATCAGCAAACGTACATCTGCGCGAACATGGTTTCCGAGCTCGAGAAGCTCGAAGACGCAGGTCAGCTGGCCGAAGATGCGCATATTTTGGTCATCCCCTGCGCCAATGCCTTCTCGATGAACATCTCGAACCGCTTCTGGCCCATGGATAACACCGACATCAACCGCATGTTCCCGGGCTACGATCAGGGTGAAACCACCCAGCGCATCGCCGACGGAATCTTTCGCGTGGTGAAGGATTTCAAGTACGGCATCCAGCTGTGCAGCTATTACCTGCCGGGCGAATTCGCGCCGCACGTGCGCATCACCGACACTGGCTGCATCGATATGGAGGCATCGCTTGCGCTAGCCGAGGAATTCGGTGTGCCCTACGTCATGCGCAAGCAGCCCGCGCCCTTCGACACCACCACGCTCAACTACAACTGGCAGGTGTGGGAGACGCTGGCCTATTCGCTGTACTCGTGCGAAACCGATTTCATCGACGAGGCTTCCGCGCAATTCGTGCAGCGCTGCATCTTGCGCTTCTTGAACACGGTCGGCGCAAGCAAGCAGCCTATCGAGCGCGAGTGCGAAACGCTGCGCTTCGAGGAGGGTAGCCTCATCAACCTGCGCACGAGCCACGCGGGTTTCTTCCGCTTGAAAACCACCGCGGGTGCTCAGGTGCGCGCGGGCGAAGTTATTGCCGAAGTGCTCTCCACCGACGATTGCCGCGTGCTCGAGCGGATTGAAAGCCCGGTCGATGGCCTGGTGTTCTTCCACCATGTGGCATCGCTTATCAACGCGGAGACCATCGCGTTCAAGGTGTTGCCCGATTAGCCGCGCGCTGACCTGCGGTTAGGGAAGAGTTCGATGGGAAAGAGCACGCAAACAGGGCGAAACGCGGCTCGCGAGAGCGCCGCCAGCCAGCAGCAGACGCCGTTCGGCCGCATAGCTGCGGTGTATCTGGTGGGTCTTCTGCTCGGCGGCATCTACGTGGGGCTTATCGCGCCGCTGCGCACCGTGGTGCAAGCCGACATGGGCGTCGACAGCAACACCGGCATCTGGATGATCAACATCTACACGCTGTTCTACGCGGCGGTTATTCCCACGCTCGGTGGGCTTGCCGATCGCTATGGGCGCCGTCCTGTGTTTCTGGCATGCCTCGCGTTTTTCGCGGTGGGCTCGCTTGTGTGCGGCGTGTCGCAAAGCATCGCCGTGCCGGGTGTCGGCTTCGGCGCGCTGCTCGTGGGGCGCGTGCTTGCGGCCGTGGGCGCGGGCGGTATCATCCCTGCGGCGACGGCCGAGATGGGAACCTCGGCGCCGCCCGATAAGCGCGGCATGTGGCTTGGCGTTGCGGCTGGCGTTTCGGGTATCGCCAACGTGCTTGGCGCATCGGTCGGAAGTGCGGCGATCGCGCTGGTGGGAGCCGAGCAGTGGAGCCTGCTGTTCTACGGTGCCATCCCGATGTGCGTGCTTTTGGCCGCAGGTGGGTGGGCGTGGCTGCCGCGCGGCGAGAGGCGCGCGGTCAAGGTGGCCGGCAAGCTCGATGTCGCAGGTTCGGCGGCGCTTACTGCGTTCGTGATCTTCTTGTTGTTGGCGCTTAAGCAGGCGGCGAGCGATTTCCCGGCCTCGGTGGCAACGTTCGAGTTCGCGGCTCTGCTTGTGGTCTGCATCATCTGGGCTGTAGCGTTCGTGGTGCTCGAACGCCGCGCCGAAAGCCCGATCTTCCACCTTGAATACTTTCACAACCGCCGCATGATCATCATCATGGCGGCGTCGCTTTTCATCGGCTGCAGCATCATCAGCATGCAGCTCATCCCCGAGTTTGCCGAGCAACTGCTCGAAGCGCCCGTGGGCTCGGGTGGCTATTACATGACCATCATCGGCGTGTTCGCCATCGTGGGTCCGCCAGTCAGCGGCAAACTCATCGACCGCTTCGGTGCCAAGCGCGTGCTTATCGCGGGCCTTGTTGTGGCGGCTGCGGGCTTTGCGTTTTTGGCGACCGCCGCAGTTGCCGTGCCGTGCGTGCCCGTGTTGCTCGTAGGCTTGGCCATCATGGGCCTTGGCATGGGCTTTTCCATGGGAACGCCGCTCAACTACCTTTGCTTGCAAAACGTTTCCGCAGATGAGAGTACTTCCGCGATAGCAACCATCACGCTCGTGCGCCAGATCGGTACCACGCTTGCTCCGGCTATCCTCGTATCGTTTACCACTACGGGCGCGGGCATGCAGGGCTACAGCGCCATGCTCTTCGCGGTCGTGGTTGCGAACCTGGTGGCCATGGCTCTCACCGCAGCCTACCCCAACGATTAACTCGGCGGCTTATCGGCTCGAATTTTCTTGCGGCAAAAACAGCGTGAAGTGGACGAACAGGTCATCGTGCCCTTGTACGGGCAGCCAGCCGCGCGCCTTGTCGGGCGAGGGCATATCCACCTGGCCCGATTGCGATTCAACCATAGCTCGCATAAGACATCCGCGATGGGTTTCGAGCGTGCCCACTTTTGCGCAGCATGCGCCCTCGACGAAACCGCGCGTCCGTGCTGCTTCATTGGCTGCAAGGATGGTGTGGTCGGTGCGGATAAGGCGCGCCATTCCAGGGAACGCGTCCCACATCCTATGGAACTCCTCGATGATGTCGTCCATGATGTCCTTCCAGTTGATTTCGATGCGCCTTAGCTGCGCAAGAGCGGATGCTTTGCCCTGCCCCCTAAAACGCTACGGTGTCGTACCGAAATCCGTAGCGTTGCTCTATCAGGTCTAGGAACTCGGCGGGCTCGATGGTCGGAACCTTGCTGCGCGCAAAGCCGCTCTTGTCGCGCGTTACCAGGTAGTCGGCCTGAACACGCTCGGCGCAAACTGCTACCAGGCAATCTTCGAAGTCGTCCCATTCCCTAAGTGCCGCGATGCGCAGCATTTCGGCATCGATGGCGCATGGTCGAATGCGCTCGAACGAGGCCGCAAAGGCCTTTTGCAGCTGGTCGGAGGGAACAGCACGACGCAATGCGTAGAAAACGTCGGTATAGGATTTAGACGAAGACCAGAGCTCAACATCTTTAACGGCCTGCATGATCAGCAGCGTTTTGCAATCGTCGTAAAACGGTTCTCGCTTGCCGAAATAATCTATCAGCACGTTGGTATCAAGCAAGAGCCTCATAGTCCGCCCGCCTCCCTTCGGCAATCGTCTCCTTATAGTCGAAACCATCCCAGAACGCAGGATCCACAGCAAACGTCGTCTCGTTGATGAACTGCTCTAGCGCAGCCATATCGCGCTCCGTCAACGCCGCAGGCCCGGCAAGCTCGGCATTAGGCACAGGAAGCTTTCCTTCTGCGATCAGATACTCGTACGCCGCTCTAATAAGTTCCGTTTGCGTCGCGCCGATTTCCGTGAGAAGTGCCGCCCCTCGTTCCTTCATTTCCACAGGGATTCTTCCGCTTACCATTGCGTCCATGCTATATCCTCCTGTAATACAAGATTACAAGTAAAGAATACCTCTTAAAAATCTTTAGTCAAGCAAAAACCTTGCGCTTTTTCACCTGAATGAGCTCGGGCGGCCATACAGGGCGGCCTCCTTATACCGGGCGCGCCACCAGGCGGCCGGCTACCGGTTGGGGATCTGGCCGCGTGTCGAGCAGCCAGGTACAATGGGCCCGTACCCACGCAGAAGGAGCGCGCATGAAAAGCATCGAGGTAGTGGCCGCAATCATCACGGGCAAAGACGCCACGGGAGCGCCGACAATCTTTGCAACGCAGCGCGGCTACGGCGATTTCGCGGGTGGCTGGGAATTCCCCGGCGGCAAGGTCGAGCCCGCTGAGACCCCCGAGCACGCTATTGTGCGCGAGATCCAAGAGGAGCTCGACACCACCATCGAGGTGGACAAATTCCTGGTCACGGTCGATTACGACTACCCGACCTTCCATCTGACCATGCACTGCTACATCGCGCACGTGGCCGAAGGCGAACTCACCCTGCTCGAGCACAGCGCCGCCAAGTGGCTGACCGCCGAAACGCTCGACTCGGTCGACTGGCTGCCCGCCGACACCGCCATCCTCGAAGCCATCCGCGCCGAAGGCGTGCTGGGGTAGGGCGCAGGGATGGGCGGTGCCAAGCGCGAACAGCGCGAATACGAGCTCGTAAGCTTTCGGGCTGCGCTGGAAACCGGCTACATCGATGCGGATTCTCCGTCCGACGAGCGCTTTGCCCCGCGCTTCATCACGAATAATACCGAGCGGGCCGAGTCGCTACTCGCTGCGATACGTCGCCAGCTTTCCGAGTGCAATCGCTTCGACTTCTCGGTGGCGTTCATCACTCCGGGCGGTTTGACCACGCTGCTCGAGACCTTAAACGAGCTGCGTGCCAAGGGCGTTTCTGGGCGCCTGCTCACTACGACGTACAACAACTTCAACAAGCCCGAGGTGCTGCGCGCGCTGCTGGCGTATGGAAACATCGAGGTGCGGGTGTACCAAGGATCGTTTCATGCCAAAGGGTACCTGTTCGATAAAGACGAGGTCAGCACCGTTATCATAGGCAGCTCGAACCTGACGCAGACCGCGCTTTTGGTGAACAAAGAATGGAACATCCTGTTCCATTCGCAAGAGAACGGCCGCGTTTTGAAGGAAACGCGCGAAGAATTCGAGGCGCTGTGGGCGGCGCCCGAGTCGGCCCCTTTGACAACCGAGTGGATCGACGCGTACGAGCAATATTTGTACGAGCCCGCTCGCGAGGCAAGGCATCCGGTAAAGCCTGCGTTTTCGATTGTCGCGCAGCCTGCGACGGCGCTGGCCGATCGTCGCGAAATCGTTCCGAACGCCATGCAAGAAGGCGCGCTTGCGGAGCTTGCGCACATCCACGCCCAGCACGAAGAGCGAGCGCTGCTGATTTCGGCTACGGGAACAGGCAAAACGTATTTGGCTGCGCTCGATGTGCGCCAGGCGGCGCCCGCCCGTGTGCTCTTTGTGGCGCATCGCGAGAAGATTCTCGAGGCTTCGATGCAGAGCTTCGAAGCTGTGCTCGGTGCGCGGTATTCGTACGCGCTGTATAAGGCGGGCTACGCAAAACCTTCTGCGACCTGCGTTTTCGCAATGGTCGAAACCTTAAGGCGCCATGTGGGCGAGTTCGACCCGGCGGAATTCGACTACATCATCGTGGACGAGGCGCACCATGTGGGCGCGGGCGGGTATCAGGCTATTCTCGACTACTTCGCGCCGAAGTTCTGCTTAGGGATGACCGCGACTCCCAACCGCACCGACGGATACGACGTGTTTGCGCTGTTCAACCACTGTATTGCCTATCGCATCACGCTACAGGACGCACTCGATAGCGACTTGCTCGTACCTTTCCACTACTTCGGTATCGCCGACTTGGAAATCGACGATGAAGCGGTCGATGCCAAGATGTTTGCGCAGCTCACAAGCGCAGAGCGCGTGCGCCATGTGACGCAGAAGATCGAAGAGTATTCTGTCGAGAAGCGTGAGCGCCGGGGGCTTATCTTTTGCAGCCGCAACGAGGAAGCGCGCCTTCTTTCCGCCGCATTCAACGAGCGCGGATACCGGACGGTGGCGCTTAGCGGGGCGAACAGCGATTCCGAGCGCAATGCGGCCATCGCGCGCCTCGAGGCGGGCGAGCTGCAATACATCTTTACGGTTGATATCTTCAACGAGGGCATCGACATCCTGTCGCTCAACCAGATCATCATGCTGCGCCGCACCGATTCGGCTATCGTGTTCGTGCAGCAGCTGGGCCGTGGCCTGCGCAAACATGCGGGCAAGGAATACACGCTGGTGCTCGATTTCATCGGCAACTACCAGACGAATTTCTTCGTGCCCATCGCGCTTTCGGGCGACCGCACGTACAACAAGGACAACCTGCGGCGATTCGTGAAGGAGGGCAGCATCATCATCCCCGGCTGCTCGACGGTGAGCTTCGACCGCATCTCCGAGGCACGCGTCATGCGCTCGATCGATAGCGGGCGCTTCAGCGACGCCAGGCTTCTGCGCGCGGAGTACGACAACCTGAAGCAGGAGCTTGGCCGCACGCCGAGCCTGCTCGATTTCGATGCCAACGGCGCAATCGACCCGCTGCTGTTCATAGCCAAATACGGCTCGTACTACGCCTTCATGCAGAAATACGACCCTGATTACACGGCTCGGCTGGGGCAAACCCAGGTCGCTGTGCTTAAGATGGTTTCGCAGAAGCTTGCGTGCGGCAAGCGCTGTGAGGATCTGCTTATGCTGCGCCAGCTTGTCGAGCAGGGGAGCGTTGCGCGACCGGCGCTTCGCGAGGCGGCCCTTGCGTTTTCGGGGCGGCGAACGACTTCGGCCACAATCGATTCGGCGTATCGCATGCTTTCGGGATACTTTTCTGCGGCCGAAGACTTGGCGTTGGTGGCGTGTGAGGGCGATACGTATCGCGCGAGCGACTTGCTTGCCGCTGCGCTGAAGGACGCCGAGTTCAAGCGCTTGCTGCTCGAAACGATCGAGTTCGGGCTGCGGCGCCAGAAGGCGAATTACGTCCAAGCGTACAAGGACACCAACCTGACCCTGTACGCCAAGTACACCTACGAAGAGGTGTGCAGGCTTCTGAACTGGGATAAGAATGTTAATGGCCAGAATATCGGCGGCTACAAGTACGACGAGCCGACCAATACCTACCCGGTGTTCATCAACTACGATAAGGCACCCGATATCAGCGACTCCATCAAATACGAGGACCGCTTCGTTTCCGACCGCGAGTTGATAGCCATCTCAAAACAGCCGCGCACCATGGCATCACCCGAGATCAAGCGCTTGCAAGCGTGGCCCGGCAATGGCATGCGCACGTACCTGTTCATGCGCAAAAACAAAAACGATGCTGATGGCGGCAAGGAGTTCTATTTCCTTGGCGAGATG
>R11__coassemble_1244_pt1 | contig 14689 bp, 11 predicted proteins | sample R11__metabat2_high_PE_032 | metagenome-assembled genome bin R11 | reverse complement strand
CCGGGAGCACCAGGGGCACCGGGAGCGCCAGGGGCACCAGGCATACCGGGCATACCGCCGGGCATACCGGGCATTGCGGGAGCAGCGGGCATATCAGCGCCGCAGTTGGGGCAAGCAGTGGCCAACGGGTCGGATACGTTGGTGCCGCACTTCAGGCACAAACGACCGGCGTCAGCGCCAGCAGGTCTAAAACACATTTTGGTCTCCTTCTTTTCACTTCTCTTCTTAAGCTTCAACAGCATTAAATCACAGGGCGGATCCGGATGCTTCCTTTTCGTCGAAGATTAAGCTCTTTCATTATGCGCATATTTGAAAGTATTTGCAAACTGAAAATATATTATTTCGGTAAATTGATTTGATTCACTCCAAAAAAAGAGAATTCGGCAGGTCAAATATGAGAAACCGCTACCCCCGCCGATTAACCTTCTCGCAGTCAAGAAGCTCAAAATCCACTTTCCCATCACATTTGCCGTAAAAGGCATCGAGCGCAGCGCGCAGATCGGCAAACGCAAGGCTTTCCAAATCATCTGCAGCGCCCACGAAGCCGAACTCGACCGTGCACGGCGCTTCCAAGGGCACAGCGACCATCCCCGACATATCGGTTTCGGGCATCGCGCAGTAGGTCGAAGGGGCAAACGTCATGGCCTTGCCCTGCTTCACCAGTTCGATACGATCATCGAACGCTTCGGTCTCGTTGAGTTCAACAGTGCCCTCGCCGATGATGGTTTCAAGCAGGTACGTAAGCCCTTCGGAATTCACAGCAATCGGCGTTGCGAACTCGTCTTCGCGGGTAATAGCATCCTTCTTTGCCATGGCCGAAGAGGAGCTGACCAGAGCGCTACTCGACGTACGCAAGTAGGGGCAGTATGCGAAATCGCCGGACGCCAAGAACTCGTTAAGCACGTCGAACACGCCCTCACGCTCGATGCCGAACAGCGCAATAGCGCCGATCTTGGCCTCGGTCTTTTGCTGCTGCGCAGCGTGAGCGCGGAGTGCATCGAACACCATAGTGCTATCGATTTCGTAGCTGGCAACCGAGCCGCGCACCGAATCGAGCGACTTGAACATCTTGTACGGAATGAAAAAGCGCACGTTGCCTTCGGTGTACAGGAACAGCTTCGAATTCACCGCCCGGGATTCGCGCTCGCTTATCTCATTGATGCTTTTGTGCAGCACGTTGTACTCATCGACCACGCGCTGAATCTGCGGAAGCAGCTCGACGCCCACATCGGAAAGCTGCAGGCTGTTGGGGAAACGCTCCACCAAGCTGCACCCGAATTCCTGCTCGAGTTCGCGGATGACGCGGCTCATGCCCTGCGGCGAAATGAAATTCGCGCGCGCTGCTTTAGCGATGGAGCGATATTGCGCGACATCGAGAAAATATTGAAGATAAACGATTCTCATGGTCTCCAGCTTTACCAGGAGCCGTTAGCACTCGAGCCGCTCGGTTGAGCGCAACGATTCCTTCCCCTTGGGTAATACTTTGTTGATGTGCAACATTCGATATTTTATAACAACTAGTCGGAATTCAAAATAATTCTTCTTTAGCGGTATGAGAGCGGTCTGAAAAGAGTATTTTTCAGACACATGCGGCAAGAGCGAACGGCGCAAAGGAAGCAGGGGCAAGGCGCAAAACACATGAGCGAGTACTTCCTCTACATAGTACGTTGCGAGGACGACTCGCTTTACACCGGCATCACCGTCGATGTTGCGCGACGCATGGCCGAACACCGCTCGCAGATGGGGCCAGCGGCGAAGTACACGCGCTCGCACAAGGCCGTGGAGTTGGTTGCCTGCTGGAGCGCGCCCGACCGCTCAACCGCGTCGAAGGGCGAGTACCACGTGAAACGCCTTGACCGCAACGGAAAGGATAAGCTGGTCTTCTATCCCGAACGCATAACTAGCTTATTCGAAGGTGCCGAAGCGCTATCCCCCATTGCCGAAGAGGAGCTTGCGCGCTACTGGAGCGCCTCCGAATAAAAAACGGGGCTCCGAAGAGCCCCGTACAAAAGCAATGGTCGCGCGCCGCTACATGGGCAGAATCTCTGCGAAATCGGCCAGGGCCGCCGCGATCTCGATCTGCTGCGGACATACGGCCTCGCACGACTGGCAGCCGATGCACGCGCTCGGTCGCTTGTCTTCGGGCATGACGGCGAGCGCCATCGGCGCGATGAAGCCTTCTGCGGCGCTCTTCGAGCGATGCTCGTTGTACAGCGCGAGCAACGTGGGGATGTCGAGCTCCTGCGGGCAGTGGCTCACGCAGTAGCGACACGCCGTGCACGGCAGCGCCATATCGGCCGCCATCTCATCGGCGATCGAGTAGAGAAGCGCCATCTGATCTGCGGTAAGCGGAGCCTCTTGCTCGTACGCCGCGATGTTGGCCGCAAGCTGTTCGAGCGAAGATGCGCCCGTGAGCGTGACCGTAACCTCGGGTAGGGTCTGCAGATAGCGCAGCGCCCAATCGGCCGCGGAAAGCTCGGGGCGAGCGGCCTGCAAGCGCTCCATCTGGCTATCCGTGAAGCTGACCAGATGGCCGCCGCGCATGGGCTCCATCGACCACACGGGGATGCCGTATTCGGTAAGCAGCGCCACCTTCTCGTTACTGTGCTGGAACTTCCAGTCGAAGTAGTTAAGCTGCAGCTGGCCGAACTCCATATGCTCGCCGTACGCTTCCAAGAAGCGCGCGATGGTATCCACATCGCCATGCGCGGAGAAGCCCAAGTGCTTGATCAGGCCGCGCTCTTTCTGCTCGAGCAAAAACGAAACCGTGTGGTACGTCTCATCGTCAAGATATTGCTCGATGTTGAGCTCGCACACGTTATGAATCAGGTAGAAGTCGAAGTAGCCGAAGCCGGTTTTTTCCAGCTGACGATTGAAGATCTCCTCGACCTTGCCGAAGTTGCTCACATCGTAGCCGGGGAACTTGCTTGCAACGTAGTAATTCTCGCGCGGATAGCGCGCAAGCGAGGCGCCCACCACGATTTCGGACTGGCCGCCGTGGTAGCCCCACGCGGTATCGTAATAGTTGACGCCGTGCCCCATGGCGTAATCGATCATCTCGTCAACCGCCGACACATCGATCTTGGCATCGTTGCCATCGATGACGGGCAAACGCATGCAGCCCATGCCGATGCTCGAAAGCTTCAAATCCTGGAACGTTTTATAGATCATGATTGGCCTCTCTTTTTCGACGGGGCGCATGCCCCCGCTTCCCACACGAGAATTCTACACCAGCCCTCAAGCTGAAACGGCATTTCGTCACGGAGCCGTTGAGGAAGCGGGCTTATGGGATTGCGACCCCGTTTTCGGCAGGCTGAAGGCATCCGAAAACCACGCATCACGCCGCAAGCTGCGCCGTTTTGTTTTATCATGGAACAATCATCCGCTACGCAGGGGAAGGTTGACTATGGTCTCACGCGTTTACGTCGAAAAGAAGTCCTGGTCGGGCGTTGAGGCGCAGCATCTCGCGCACGAGCTTCGCACCATTTTGGGCATCGAAAACCTGAGCAACTTACGGCTTATCAATCGCTACGATGTCGAAGGCATAAGCGAAGAGCTGTTCGAGCAGTGCATTCCGACCGTGTTCTCGGAGCCGCAATCCGATATAGCCACCATCGAAATGCCCGACCCTGCGGGAGCGGTTGTATTCGCAGTTGAATACCTGCCAGGTCAGTTCGACCAGCGCGCCGACAGCGCGGCCGAATGCATCCAGCTGATCAGCCAGGGCGAGCGCCCCGATGTGCTTACCGCAAAACTCTACTACCTGGAAGGCGACCTGACCGACGAAGAGGTCGCGGCCATCAAGCATTACGTGATCAACCCGATCGAAGCGCGCGAGGCATCGCTTGATGTGCGCGAAACCGTGAAGATGGCCTACCCCGAACCCGAGCCGGTCGAGATCATCGAAGGCTTCTGCGAGATGGACGCCGCCGCACGCGACGCCTTCATCGCCGACCGGGGGTTGGCTATGGACGCCGCCGACCTGGCCTTCTGCATCGATTACTTCAGCAAGGCGGGCCGCAACCCCACCATCACCGAGATCAAGCTGATCGATACCTACTGGTCGGATCACTGCCGCCACACCACATTCGGCACGCATCTGACCGACGTCGCCATCGACGATGCTGACGTGCAGCGCGCGTTCGACAAGTACTTGGAGATGCGCCACGAGCTCGGCCGCGACGAGAAACCCGTGTGCCTCATGGACATGGGCACGCTCGGCGCGCGCTATCTGAAGAGCAAGGGCATCTGCAAGGATTTGGACGAGTCCGAAGAGATCAATGCCTGCACCGTGAAGGTGAAGGTCGACGTGAACGGCGTGGATGAAGACTGGCTCTTCCTCTTCAAGAACGAAACGCACAACCACCCGACCGAAGTCGAGCCGTTCGGCGGCGCGGCCACCTGCATCGGCGGTTGCATCCGCGACCCGCTCTCGGGCCGCAGCTACGTCTACCAGGCCATGCGCGTTACCGGCGCAGCCGACCCGCTCGTTCCCGTGTCCGAAACGCTTGCAGGCAAGCTGCCGCAGCGCAAGCTGGTTACCACGGCCGCTGCGGGCTATTCCAGCTACGGCAACCAGATCGGCTTGGCAACGGGCCAGGTCAACGAAGTGTATCACCCTGGCTACGTGGCCAAGCGCATGGAGATCGGCGCCGTTGTGGGCGCAACGCCTGCCGACCACGTACGCCGCGAAACGCCTGCTCCAGGCGATAAGATCATCCTGCTCGGCGGGCGCACCGGCCGCGACGGCATCGGCGGCGCCACGGGTTCGTCCAAGGCGCATAACGCCGGCTCCATCGAGAACTGCGGCGCCGAAGTGCAGAAGGGCAACGCCCCGGTCGAGCGCAAGATCCAGCGCCTCTTCCGCCGCGGCGATGCCTGCCGCATGATCAAGCGCTGCAACGACTTCGGCGCGGGCGGCGTATCGGTCGCGGTTGGCGAGCTGGCCGACGGCCTGCGCATCAACCTCGACGCCGTTCCCAAAAAGTACGACGGTCTCGACGGCACCGAACTCGCCATCTCCGAAAGCCAGGAGCGCATGGCGGTCGACGTTGCGGCCGAAGACGTGGAAGCGTTCATCGCACTGGCTCACGAAGAGAATCTCGAAGCCGTGGTCATCGCCGAAGTGACGGAAGAGCCGCGCGTCACCATGACGTGGAACGGTCAGACCATCGTCGACGTCACGCGCGAATTCTTGGCCTCGAACGGCGCATCCAAGCAGATGACCGTGCATGTGGAAGAAGGCGGCAGCTGGGCTCCCGCATGGGCAGGCGAAACCGTTGAAGAGCGCCTGACCAGCGTGGTGACCGATCTGAATGTCGCCTCCAACAAGGGCCTCGTCGAACGCTTCGACTCCACCATCGGTGCGGGCACCGTGCTCATGCCATTCGGCGGCAAGACCCAACTCACACCCGCACAGGCTATGGTGGCGAAGTTCCCTGTGTTCGGCGAAACCACGACCGCGAGCGCTATGAGCTGGGGGTTCAACCCGTATCTCTCCGAAGCCAACCAGTACAAGGGCGCCTATTTGGCCGTTGTCGAAAGCGTTGCCAAGCTCGTGGCAACAGGCTTCTCGCGCAAGCGCGCCTACCTCACCTTCCAAGAGTACTTCGGCAGCGTGCGCACCAGTCCTGAGCGCTGGGGCAAGCCCGTCGGCTCGCTTCTCGGCGGCCTGATGGCGCAAATCGATTTGGGCGTTGGCTCCATCGGTGGCAAGGATTCCATGTCCGGCAGCTTCGAGCAGCTCGATGTTCCGCCCACGCTCGTAAGCTTTGCGGTTTCCACCGGCAAGATTGCAAACGTGGTATCGCCCGAGCTCAAGGGCGCAGGCCATGCGCTCGTACTCGTGGCGCCGCAGCGCTACGACGCCGAACGCCTGATTCCCGAAGCGGCCTGCATAACCGCTGCCATGGATACTGTCGAGCAGCTCATCGCACAAGGCAAGGTGCTCGCAGCCGCAACGCCAGGCTACGGCGCAACGGCCGAAACGGTCTTCAAGATGTGCCTCGGCAACCGCATCGGCGTCGATTTCGATGCGCTCGAAGCGGCCAACAACCTGTTCAGCCCTGCTTACGGTTGCTTCGTGCTAGAGCTTGCCGAAGGCGCTGCCGTACCTGCAAGCACCGACGATGTGTTCGTGTGCCGCCTGGGCAACACCACCGAAGCCTACACCTGGGAAATCAACGCTGCGGCCAATAACGGCACGGCCGAAACCATCGACCTTGCAACCATCCAGGAAGCCTGGGAAGCAAAGATGGAACCCGTGTACCCGTACCGCAACGAAGCCGTGGGCGTCGATCCCGCGCCTGTGGAGCAGATCAGCCACACCGCATCCATCCCGCTTACCTACAACGGCACCATCGCACGCCCGCGCGTCATCATCCCGGTCTTCCCGGGTAACAACTGCGAATACGACACCGCTGCCGCTTTCGAGCGCGCAGGTGCCGTGGCCGATACGTTCGTCATCAACAACCTGACTCCCGAAGCCGTGGCCGAAAGCACCGCTGAACTGGTGCGACGCATTAACAACAGCCAGATCATCATGATTCCGGGCGGATTCTCGGGCGGCGACGAGCCCGACGGTTCCGCTAAATTCATCACCGCGTTCTTCCGCGCTCCCGCGGTTACCGAAGCGGTGGGCGAGCTGCTGCAGAACCGCGATGGCCTGATGCTCGGCATCTGCAACGGCTTCCAAGCGCTCGTCAAGCTCGGGCTTGTTCCCTTCGGCGACATCCGCCCGATGGACGACACCTGCCCCACGCTCACGTTCAACAACATCGGCCGCCACCAGAGCCGTCTCGTGCGCACGCGCGTGGCATCGAATCTCTCGCCCTGGCTTTCGCGCACCAACGTGGGCGACATCCACACCGTTGCCATCAGCCATGGCGAAGGCCGTTTCGTAGCACCCGACGCCATGCTCGAAAGCTTGGTGGCCAACGGCCAGGTGGCCACGCAATACGTGGATGAAGCCGGCAACCCCTCGCTCGACCTTGCCGTAAACCCCAACGGATCGATGCTTTCAATCGAGGGCATCACCAGCCCCGATGGCCGCGTGCTCGGCAAGATGGGTCACACCGAGCGCTCGGGTGCCGGGCTGTACAAGAACATTCCCGGCGCAGGCATCCAGCCGCTCATCGAAGGCGGTGTGGGCTACTTCACCGAATAGCCGCAGCTCAAAGCACGCAAAGACCCGGAGCGGAATCCCGCACCGGGTCTTTTTCTTTATCTATCCGCTTAACAAAAAGGGAGGAAGCGAAGCCCTAGTCGTCTTCTCCTTCGGGCAGAATGCGGCCGTCGGCGCCCGCATTCTGGCGCGCCTCTTCGAAGAGCGCCTTCATCGTTTCGTTCTTGCGCGTGAGCTTACGCACCGTCAGGCTATCGGCCTTGTCGTTGGCCAAGCGCAGGTTGCGCTCCGAGCCGATCAGGCTTTCCTTCACCTTCTGCAGATGGTCGATGGTCTTGTCGATTTCCTCGATCGCGGTTTGGAACTTGCGGCTTGCCAGGTCGTAGTTCTTGCTGAACTTGTCCTTGAAATCCTCCAGCTGCTCTTCGAAGTGCGTGACATCGATGTTCTGACGACGCACCTGTTCAAGCTCCACCTTGTACTGCATAGCGTCCATCGCGGCGTTGCGCAGAAGCGAGATCATCGGAATGAAGAACTGCGGACGGATGACGTACATCTTGTCATACGCATACGACACGTCGACGATGCCGGCGTTGTAAAGCTCGCTTTCGGGCTCGAGCAGGCTGACCAGCACCGCATATTCGCAGTTCTTCGTCGTACGGTCCTTGTCGAGCTTCTTGAAGTGATCCTCGTTCTTCTTGGTGTGCGTGGAATCGTCCGCTTCGTTTTTCATCTCGAACATGATGGAGATGAGCTCGACGCCATCCTCATCGACCTCGCGATAGATGTAGTCGCCCTTGCTGCCGCCCGAAGCATCGTTATCCTTGCCGAATTGCGCATTGCGAAACGCGGTCGCACGCAGCTGGTTGAAAGCAACTTCGCAATGTTGTTCGAGCGATTCGCCGAGCATCTTGGTGGAAAGGCGCGCCTTCATGTCGCGCACGCGTTCTATCTCGGCTTCGCGATCGGCGATAACGATATCCTTGGCCTGCAGCTTCTCGTTGAGCTCCAGCTTGTGGGCCTCCGTCAGGCGGGCGATTTCCGCTTTCTCCCGATCGACCTCTCCACGAGCGGCATCGCGCTCACGACGCGCCTCGTTGATTTCGTCTTTCAAGCGGTTCTCCGCCTGCGCAAGCGCCAAGTCCTTCTCGGCGGCGAACGCCGTACGCTGAGATTCGAGCTGCCCTTCGAGCTCTTTGATGCGCATCTGAGCCTGGGCTTCAACCTGCTTAGCTGCCGTATCCGAATCCTTCTTTGCGGCCTCGAGTTGCGCCGTAAGCGCTGCAACCTGCTCTCGAGTTGCGGCAAGATCATCCGCAGCGCTTTGACGCGCATCGGTAACGGCAAGGGTCTTCTCAGCTTCGAACGAGCGCTTGTCGGCTTCTATCTGCTGCTCGAGCTCCCGAATGCGCGCGCCTGCCTTTGCACGCGCGACCTCGACCGCCTGGTCGCGCTGTTCCTCAACCGCACGTTTGAACTCGGCATCGCGAATCTGCCGAGCAATATCTTGGTACTCATCTTCGTCAACGGTAAACGCAGTACCGCAGTTGGGACATTTTATTTCAGCCATAGTAACCCCTTTCACTCAAGCCATGGTAGCGCATGCGCCTTAATAGGACTGGGGAAAATTTCGGACAGACACGCGCCTATGCCGCCGCAGCGGCAATTGCGCGCAAAAACACATCCACCTCGTCCATGGCGCGGTCCACCTTACGCTTCTCGATCGCATAACCAAACACATAATGCGACTTGGCCTCCCACTGGGAGAACATCTCTGCGTGGTCGTCGATGTACTCGGACAGCAACAACTCCACCCCGGCATCGCGGCCGATTGCCACCAGCTGCTCTACCGCATGGGTCTTCGGATACTCCACACCGTCCATCTCGAGCAGATATTTCAACGCTAGCTCCACAGCCTGCTGCAGATGAAAGCCGATGATGTTCATCTGTTCCTCGTCGCAGTAAGCACCCGCACGCAGCATTTTCGCTGCAATGAAGTTCGCAACCGCCTTATCGTACAGCGTTCGCGCTTCGGGCATACACCACCACCCCGTTTCGCTCTATCTCACGTCGCAGTCGCTCGTCTGCCGTGTAATTGCTCCAGAAATCGTATTCGAAATCATACGACCTCGAAAGCGCGGTCTTATCGCAGGTAAGCTCAGCGAACAAATCGACATCGCTGCCAATATGACACCGATCGGTCACACTCGAACCGAACACCGTCACGCTTTTCACGCACAAATCGCCCTCAAGCTCGTCCAGCAAGGCTCTCACCTTGCGCTGTTGCAGAGGATAAATGCGCTCGCAGTTCGTAAAGGGCTCGTCGATGCACACCTTCCAGCTCGTGCGGGGTGCGATGGCGTATGCACTCCTCTCGATGATCACAGGCTCGGGCAAAACTACACCCTCGGCATCACCCAAGGAAACCATTGCATATTCGATGAGCGACTCAACATACGCCGGTGGATTGCTACGCCCCTGTTCCCACTGCTGCAACGTACGCAGCGGAATATCCAAGCGCTTAGAGAAAGCCGACTGGCTCAGCCCCGTCTTCAAACGCAGGTCCCTGACAGACACCTAAACCTCCTCGCATCGATGTTATAACTATACGTTATCAACGTATAGTTAGCAAGAAGAAAAAGTCGCCCGTAGAAAATTCCACGGGCGACTTTGCATGGGTATTCGTAGCAGCCGAAGTCCTACTTCGCGATCCCCTGAAGCTGCAGGTAGGAGGCGAGGTCTTCTTCCCAGGTGGGCATGTCGATGCCGAACATCTCAAGCATAAGACTTTCAAGGACCAGATTTTCTGCGGTCTTGGCATCGGTTGTGGGAACGAGCACGCGTTCGGCCTCGAAGCCCGCGATCTCGAGCGCGCGTTTAAGGAAGTCGTAGCGGCTCGCACGTCCGCGCGTAGCGATATGGAAGGTGCCGAAGCGTTCCTTCTCGATAGCGCGGAACACGAAATCGAGATACGTGGCAAGTGATACGGGTGCGGCGTACTGATCCATGCGCGCTTCGTACTTCTCGTCCGCCTTAGCTGCAGCCAAGGCGCCTGCCAGCATACCGCTTTCGCAGTTGTACAGCCACGACGAGCGCACGATGATGTGCTTGCGCGTGGTATCGCGCACCATCACTTCGCCCGCGCGCTTCGACTTGCCGTAAGGCGTATCGGGATGCGGGCTATCGAATTCGTTCACGGGCTCCTCAAGCTTGGAGCAGTACACGTCGTCGGTCGAAATCTGCACCATGATGGCATCAATGCCATCGGCCGCAAGCGCCACGTTGCGCGCGCCAAGCGCATTCACCTCGTAGGCCCGCACGCGGTTGGAAAACCCGGCGGCCTCTTTGCGAATGCCCGCACAGTTGATAACCACGTCGGGGCGCGCTTCTTCGGCAAATGCCTGCAGGCGCTCGAAGTCGCACACGCTCAAATCGGAAGGCGTGGCCAACACCGTGTAGCCGTGATCTTCAGCGTATTTGACCACGCTCGATCCCACAAAGCCGTTTGCGCCGGTAACCCAAACTTTTTTACCTTCAGTCATTTGATTAGCCTTTCGCTTGCACATGCCTTAAGCGGCAACGGGGGTTTGCTTGTCGGAGGAATCGTTCTTCTTGCCCACGAGCTTCTGCAGCGCCACGACTGCAACCAGAGCGACGATGCCGATAACGTTGAACACGAGAGGCATGAACTCCGTGAAGCCCGTAAGCGGCACCATAAGCAGCACGCCGCCGACTACCAGCACGATGCGGAAGATCGGGTTGATGTGCCCCATCAGGTAGCCGTTAAGGCCCGCTGCCACACCGAACAGACCCACCATGGCGAGCAGAGAGTTCAGGATGATGAAGCCCATATTCACATCGCCTTCGAGGATAAGCGCCGGGAAGAACGCGAACACATACGGCACGATGAACGCCGCGATAGCGATCTTCGATGCGTTGAACGCCGTGCGCATGGGCTTGGACTTTGCGATGGCCGAACCCGCGTAGGCAGCAAGGGCCACAGGCGGGGTGATGTCGGCCACGATGCCGAAGTAGAACACGAAGAAGTGGGCGGCAACCTGCGGAATGCCGAGCGCCATAAGGATGGGCGCGCAGGTGGATGCCATGATGCAGTAGTTCGCCGTGGTGGGAACGCCCATGCCCAGGATGATGCAGCAGAGCATAGTGAGGATCAGGCCCACGATCAGGAAGTTGCCCGCCGCCATGACGATCAGGTTGATGAGCATGCTGGCCAGGCCCGTTACCGTAATGCAGCCGGCGATCATGCCAGCCATCGCGCACGCAACCGCAACCGAGATGGAATTCTTAGCGCCCGCGGCGAACGCATCGCATGCGGTCCAAAGGGCGACCTTCACGCTTTCGAGCAGCACGCTTGCAAACGTTGCGCCCTCTTCGCGCTCGCGCCAGTTGGTAAGCAGGAAGTTGATGAAGCCGATAACGAACGCGCCCGCGATAGAAATGGCAGCCGACACGGCCATGGTGCGTGCGCCGGTAGCCACGAGCCACACCAGAAGCACGAGCGGCAGGATGAGGAAGCAGTTCTTTCCCAAGTACTTCCACGTGGGCAGATCTTCCTTCGGCATACCCTTAAGGCCGAGCTTCTTAGCTTCCAGATGCACGGCGCAGAAGATTCCCGTGAAGTAGAGCAGCGCAGGCAGAATGGCCTTGGCGCACACCTCGATATAGGGGATGCCCATGTATTCGGCCATGAGGAACGCCGCAGCGCCCATGATAGGCGGCATGATCTGGCCGCCCGTAGAGCTCGCAGCCTCGACCGCGCCCGCGAATTCGGGCTTGTAGCCGGTCTTCTTCATCATGGGGATGGTAACCGAGCCCGTGGTTACGGTGTTGCCCACCGACGAGCCCGAAACCATGCCGCACAGAGCCGAGCTGATAACGGCCACCTTAGCGGCACCGCCGCTCGACCAGCCGGCCACGCGGTTCGCGAACGAGATGAAGTAGTTGGAGATGCCGGTGCGCTCCAAAAACGCGCCGAAGATGATGAACAGCACGATGTAGGTGTAGCACACGTTCGTAGGTGTACCGAGCACGCCACTCGAGGTGTAGAAGAGCTTCTGCACGTTCTTCATCAGCGCGGCGTACAAATCGGGGTTGTAGGCGAACTGGTAGTAGAACGCGTAGATGATCAGGCACCCGACCACCACGATGATGGGTATGCCCACGCAGCGGCGGCAAAGCTCGAAGAGCACCAGGATGCCGATAACGCCGAGCACCACATGGATGGGCTGGATGCGGGCGCCCATCAGCAGGATATCGGTGCAGTTGAACGCGAAGTAGAAGAAGCTTCCGGCACCGAGCACCATGAGCACGATGTCGTACCACGGAATGCTGTTGACCTTGTGCTTCTTCTTGTTAGCCGGGTAGATGATGAAGCCGATGATGATAACGCACGCCAAAAAGCGCGCCAGGCGCGCCTCGGCCTGCTCGGTGGAGAGCAACGTCATGCACAGGCAGTACACCGAGAAGATGACCATGAGCGCGGTGACGACCACCTTCGGCACGCCTTCCCATATGCGCGTGTTCGACTCCTTGTCGTACTTGCGCATGATCTCATCGGCGTTGACCTCGGCGTTATCGCCCGCGGCAGACGCGGTAGCCACTTCGGGCTCCTCCTGTTTCTTGGCAAACAAACTCATTCGAGGATTCCTTTCCCGCGCGGCTACGAGAGCTGCTTCGTCTCGGTCGCGGACTCTTTGACGTCAACGGTGTAGCCCTGCTCGGCGAAGTACTTGGCTGCGCCCGGATGGTACGGGACGCTGGTAATCGAGGCGCCGAACTCGGTCGAGACCTCGGCATACTTCGCATGGGCCGCCGTCTGGGTAGGGGCACTGTCGAACAGATCCTTCACGAACGTGTAGATCTTGTCCTCCGACACGCCGTCGCGTGCAAGGATGACGGCCGCCACCGCGATAGTGGTGGTTTCTTCGGTCATGCCGCTATAGGTATTGGCGGGGATGGTGTTGGCCACGTAATAGTCCGATGCTGCGGTGATCTTTTCGATATGTTCCGCGTCGATGGATACGAGGTAAGCCTGCTTGCTGGTGGACAAGTCGGTGATCGAGGTGGTCGGCGCGCCTGCAACCACGAAGGCCGCGTCGATCTTGCCGTCCTTGAGCGAGTCGGTGGAATCGCCGAAGCTCTGGTACACCGGATTGACATCATCGAGCGTGATGTCGTAAGCGGAAAGCACGTCGAGCGCGTTGAAGTACGTGCCCGAGTTCGCAGCGCCTACCGAAATGGTCTTGCCGCGCAGGTCGGCCACCGTTTTGATGTCGGGATCGCAGGTGACGATCTGCACGGTTTCCATGTACAGAGCGCACACGGTGCTGAAGCAATCTACCGCGCCCGACTTCTCGAACAGGCTGGTGCCGTTGTAGGCGTAGGCCATAACGTCGGATTGGCAGAACGCGAGCTCGGCGTCGATGTCTTCGAGCGCCTGCACGTTGGCCTGGCTACCGTTGCCAGATAAAGCGTTGACCTGCAAATCGGTGTTATTCGTCGCGTGCTGGGCGATAACCGAGCCGAATGCGTAGTACGTACCGCTTTCGCCGCCCGTCACAAAGCGCATCGAGTTCTCGCTGATGCAGCCGGTTAAGCAGAGCGCCATCGCGGCCGAAGCCACCAGGCACACCACCGCGACAAGCTTACTTTTCAATTTCATATAAGCCGCCAATCTTCCCCTTGCCGATAAATGCGAAAAGCGCCCAGACGAGCGTTTTCAAGCATTTGTTTCCCATCGGACTAACCAAGCTGGTTTAAGCCTAGCCAGAATCCGCACGCGAACGCATGCGAACGATATATGCGAAAGATAGCAGAAAACCGCAGCTCACTGCATGAGAATACGGTGTAAGGCGCATACGAAAATCTTTAGGGAATACGCCGTTCCCAAATCAAACGAGATGACTATAATAGGCGGCAAGGAGGCGGGCTCCATGATCTTCGAAAAAATTCTCGTGCCCTATGATGGCTCCGACCACGCGCGTCGGGCGTTCCAACTTGCCACTCAATTCGTCAGGGATAACCCCGACACCAGACTGTACCTGGTCAGCGCCATCCCCACCCAACCTATGGAAGAATCGGGCCGCTCTAAGTCGGCCGAGGTCACAGAGCCGTTCGACACGCTTATCGACTTTGACGATATGGATGAGGAGCTTGCGAAAAGCTATCGCGCCGCCAAGCAGGCCATGCTCGATTCGCTCGAAATGGACCTCTCAGGGATAGAAGGCAACATCGACGTCGATACCATCGCAACCTCCTCGATCGCGCGCGGCATCTGCCGCTATGCCGAGCAACGCGGATGCGACGTCATCATCATGGGTAGCCGCGGACGCAGCGCCCTGCGCAATGCGCTCGGGTCGGTTAGCTCGTCGGTGCTGCACGAGAGTACGATTCCGGTCCTCACCGTTAAATAGACGCCAAGGTTGGGTCTCTTTTCAATTCAAATCGACAGCGCCTCGCACAGCGCTTCCGTCGTGGGCGAAATAGCGAGCTGTGTGGTGCTAGTGGAGGCGAAAAAGAACAGGGGGGGTGTTTTGGGGGGGGTTT
>R11__coassemble_1207_pt1 | contig 14972 bp, 11 predicted proteins | sample R11__metabat2_high_PE_032 | metagenome-assembled genome bin R11 | reverse complement strand
TTGTGTTTCACGTGAAACACAAACAGGGTATACGGAGCAGAATGATTTCAAAAATATACGGCTAAAGGGGTTTCTTTTGAGCGAAACCGACATGCCGGGGAAGCTTGATCTTCGCTTTCCCCACCTTTTCAAGCACTATGATGCGCCTATGGGTTTCACCATCGCTCAAATCGAATTCTCTATCAGAGACAATCTTCATTCCAAGCTGGGATTCAAGCGCTTTGGCATGATCAAGCTCCTCGCGCTCGATATTCGCCTTGTAACAAACCAGCCTACCGCCCTTTTTCAGCAAGGGCTGCGCAAGCTCCATGAGAACCGAAATCTTCGCGAGCGCACGCGCGCTGATAACTGAATACTTACCACGCTCTTCCTCACCAAAAAACTCAATGCGTCCGGTATATGTGCGCACGCTCTCACTCAACCCAAGCTGCTCGATAATCACATCAAGCGCTTCGGTCTTCTTGTGGCGAGTATCGACTAGCGTAGTCTTTCTCCCTGTTGCTATAGCTATGGGAATACCAGGGAAACCGCCACCAGTACCCAAATCAGCATATAAACCCTCAGGAGCATCATTGATCTCGGCAAGTCCAGCAAGCGAATCTTCGATATGAAGAAGCTGGCCATCCTCGATAGTATCGATGCGCGTGAGATTGGTTATCTTATTCGCTTCGATCACCAGGGAAAGATGATGCATCATCTTTTCGTATTGCTCTTCGGTAACGCCGTAGCGATTCATTTCATCTCCTATAAAAGAAAAGGCCTAGAACGTGTCTAGGCCTTACAGAGTATCGTAAAAAACGATTACTGAACAGGTTCCACTACGACGTGGCGCGCTGCGCCTTCGCCTTCAGATGCGGTATCAACGCGGTCATCATCGCGCAGAGCCACATGAATGATGCGACGCTCGTACGGAGTCATCGGACGCAGCTTAACGCTACGATGCGAAGATGCGGCCTTGTTAGCAGAGCTGCGAGCAAGGGACTCAAGCTTCTGGCGCTGACGATCCTTGTACCCTTCAACATCGATAACGACCGGATAACGATAGCCAATCGTGCGAACAGTAATAACGGAGATCAAGAACTGCAGCGAATCGAGTGTCTTGCCATGGCGACCGATAAGCACCGCAAGGTCGGCACCAGTAATGTTGAGAATAAGCTCGCCTTCGTCGCCCTCGTACTCATCGATGGTAACTTCGCCGATGTTGAAGTACTTCAGAACATCCTTCAAAGCGGAAATCGCAGTATCGGCAATACGGTCAAGCTCTTCTTCAGTAATCTCTTGGGTAGAGTCTTCTACCTGTTCGGTCACTTCCTCTACGCGCTCTTCATCGAGCATTTCGTTTTCAGTATCCATATCAATACCTCACTATATAAATGTTTCACGTGAAACAGTTGAATTAACGCTTCTTCTTAGGACGTGCCTTTTTCTTCTTAGCAACGACCTCTACCTTTTCAGGCTTGACGACAACCTCTTCAACGAGAGCCTGCTGAGCATCCTTCTTCTTGAGGTATGCAAGATAGACCTGCTGGATGATGATTGCGACGATAGAAGACGTACCCCAGAACAGAAGAACGCCTGCAGGAGTAGACCAACCGATGAAGATCATGAACACGGCCATAACGCCGGACATGATGAGCGTCTGCCTCTTCTGCTGAGCATCGGTGTTATTCATCTGCTGAAGTACCATCGGGATGAAGGTGCAAACAGCGAAGATAATGATTAGGATGAGGTAGGGGATGAAGAACAGAAAGCCCTGGGTAAGCGCTTCGCTCGGAGAAGTAACCAGGTTGGGAACCAAGTTGTAGAAGCAGTAGCCTTCATCACCCAAGCGGTCGCCCATCTCGCGCAGAACCTGGAACAGCGCGATGAAGATAGGCATCTGAAGCAAAACAGGCAAGCAACCGATAATCGGGTTGTACTTGGACTCCGCCATGATCTTCTGCGTTTCTTCCTGCTGACGCACAGGGTTATCCGCATACTTTTCCTTAACAGCATTGAGCTTAGGCTGAAGCTTCTGCATTTGGAACGAAGACTTCGTCTGGCTCGTGGAGCACGGAGTAAGAACAAGGCGGAATATCACCGTAGCGATGATAATAGCCATACCCCAGTCTCCAATAGGCGAGTGCAAGGCTTGCAACGCCATGAAGATTAGATCTTTAAACCCTTCCCACATCTACCTTTTTCCTTTCTCTATACCAAAGAGAGCCCGACCCTTAAGGAACAGGATCATATCCTCGAGGCCCTCCCGGACGACAACGTAAAATACGCTTGACCGTGAGTTTCAATCCTTTTATGAATCCGTAGCGCTGAAAAGCAATGCGACCGTATTCCGAACAGGTCGGAGTGAATCGACAGCATGAAGGAAATTGCGGTGAAATGACGTACCTATAGAAGGTGATGATCGTCAGAGCGATATACACCGGAATCTTCTTGATGAATGTAAAAACCTTACGAAGCATTCACGAACATCAATTCACGAGCGATTGAGCAACCTTCGAATACGCTTGCATTACTTTTTCATACGGAGCATCCGCAATTCTTGATTTAGCAAGAAACACAACATCGTATTCATCGAATGCGAGCTGAGCTTCGCGATAGATACTGCGCATGCGCCGCTTGGCAGTGTTTCGCCATACAGCATTCCCTAGCTTTTTGCCAGCAACAAAAGCAACACGACCAGGTAGGCCGTGCTGCTCATGATGCAAAACTATTAAAGTAAGGTAGGGTGTGCTTAGACGTTTTCCTTCTTTAAAAAGGAAAGAGATCTCTGCGCTGGATTTAATAATATCCAACCCAGACCTTCCTTTAGACAGTCAGACGCTTACGACCCTTGGCGCGACGAGCAGCCAACACGCGACGACCACCCTTGGTAGCCATACGTGCGCGGAAGCCGTGAGTTTTTGCCCTTTTGCGTTTATTCGGCTGATAAGTGCGTTTCATTGGTAAACCCTTTCATTACTTTTGGTGCTATAAAGGATGCGCGCCATTCGAGAGCAGCCAGGCAAACGAAGGCATAAGCAACCTCAATAAACAAAACAAGCCTTAATAAGGTACCTGTTTCAAAAAATCATTTCAACTTCTATCAGCGGGTTTACGAGAATCACACAATCTTTGAATGCGAAGGTTGTTCCTTAAAAGCATCCTTTTCGATCGGTGAAAAACCGGGTTGGAAAATTCTTTTGAAAAAACCGAGTTTTCAACAGGAAATTGTGAGTTGCTTTGTGGAAAAAGTGGAAAAGTGCATTTCAGGGACTAATCGTCCGAATATAGGTTTTGCACAGCCTGAATTGGGCCTTTTCTTTCTCAAAAAAATCCAATGAGCCAATGACCTGCGATTTCTTATTTATTCTCGATTTTATATAATTCTTATCAGGCTTTTTAATTGATTTTTCGCTTCTCTAACATCTGTTCGCATAGCGAAAAATGATATTGAACAGGACTTTTAAAATCGATTCATCGCCTCATCTGCGGTTATTTGATTTTCATCCAATTCACCTGCGATTTTCCCAATAATCCACAATGTCAAGAAGTTTTTTCACCTTTTTGCAGGTTTTATTTTTCACGGTTTTCCACAATTTTTGAAATAAATGGGGAAAACGTTGAAAAACCCAGTTCATTTAACTTTTTATTTTTCAGACGTTTGGAATTCTTATTTTTCCATTTTTCATTTACGCATGTCAGACACATACTGAAGCTAAACAAGGTACAATGAATCGCTGAAATTTTTGGAAAAGCATTTCCAGTCCGTTGGAATAATGGAAGAAAAACCGAAGGCTTTCCGAATAGGTTGAAAAAACATGGCCGACACGAACGAACAACCTAACGCGAACGACGCTCCTGCCGAGGAGCGCTTCGATTACGTGAATAGCACTGCGCGCATCGCCACCTACGACGATCTGCGCTCTGCACCGCGTATAACCGAAATCGGGCCCGCTGAAACCAACCAATACATTATGAATATAGCCACCCAAACCTACGAGCAGGCAAAACTCGCCGGCGGGCACATTCCATTCACCATCATCAAAGAGGTTTCGGAAAACTTCATCCATGCGCGTTTCACCGAAATCATCGTCTCGATCCTCGACGCAGGCAACACCATCAGATTCGCCGATCAAGGACCTGGAATCGCTGATAAGGAAAAGGCTCAGCGACCTGGTTTTTCATCGGCTGTTCAGGGTATGAAGCCTTATATTCGCGGCGTTGGATCGGGCCTTCCCATAGTCAAGGACTACTTCGACGAAAGCCATGGCACCATCACTATCGAAGACAATATAAGCACGGGCGCCGTGGTTACCATCAGCTTGCTTGAGAAAGCTGCTGAGCAGCCCGCCGCAGCGCAAGCAGCCTCCAATACAAGCACCATGCGCCAGAAGAAAACCCCAGCTCAGGTGTACACTCCGCCGTTAAACGACCGCGAAAAGCTCTTCCTTCAGGCATTTTTGAGCGAAGGCGAGCTCGGTGTGACCGAACTTGTGGAACTCACCGGTACCGCCAATTCGAGTACCTTCAACACGCTGAAGAAGCTCAGCGAATACGGCCTTATCGAAAACGCCCCCAATTCCAAGAAGCGCCTGCTCACGGAATTCGGTTTCAACGTCGCGAATTCGCTCTAAATCAACACGCATCCATCGACTATACTTACCTTTTCGAGAAGATTCATTTTCATCACCGCGTGATAAGGATCGGCCATGGATAGCGAACAACTTCTATATGAATGGAATATGATCTGCGAACAGGTGAAAACCTATACTTCACTTGATACGTCGCAGATAAACGCCTTCTTTTCGCGGCTTGTTCCCCAGGCTATGAGCGATGGGTTCCTCATGCTCACGGCCGATAACGACTTCATCCGCACGTGGATTGAAAAGCATTACGTCAGCTACATCAAACAAGCCCTGCTTGATTTGAAGGGCATCGAATACACGGTTCTCATCGAAGTCGATGTGAATCAGCAGGTACCGGTCCAACCCGCACCGGCCGCGGCAGCCGCAGCACCCGCATCGGTTGCGCACTCCGAGACAAGCTCACCCACTGCGCCGAAGGCAGAACCGGTAGCTTCTCCCGCCGCTCACACGCGCTTAGGCGACGATGATAACCCCACGTCATCGCTTACTTTCTCCAACTTCGTCATCGGCGAATCGAACAATCTCGCCTATTCCATGGCGGTATCGGTCGCAGAAAACCCGGGCGCCGAGATGATGAACCCGCTGTTCATCTACGGAAAATCAGGATTAGGCAAAACTCATCTGCTGCGCGCTATCCAAAACTACATCGATGAAACGCTGCCCCAGCTCAAAACCGTGTACGTCGACTCGGCCGAGCTTTTGAACGACTATATGGAAGCAACGGTTGCCCACGACAAGGAAAAGTCGAGCTACAAGAACTTCAAGACGTACTACGAAGAAGCGGATGTGCTGCTCATCGACGATGTTCAGTACCTTCAAGGCAAGAAGCAGACCCTCGACATCGTGTTCCAGATATTCAACAAACTTATCAACCAGGGAAAACAGGTCGTGCTTTCCGCCGACCGCGCACCCAAGAACATCGATATCGACGAGCGATACAGCTCTCGCTTCAACTCCGGTGTCACCGCCGACATCCAACCTCCAAGTGCCGAAACCAAGCTCGGCATCGTCAACAAATTCATCGAGGAATACCGTGAGCGCACCGAAGGGGCCCAGGATTTCGAGCTTTCGGAAGCCGTCAAGAAATACATTGCCGAAAACTCGAGCTCGAACATCCGCGAGCTCAAAAGCGCGGTTGCCAAGGTGATCTATCGCAAGGTTTCGTTCGCCAACGGCGATGTTTCGGTCGAAGAGGTGCGCGATTTGCTCGAAAACCACTTCACGGGCGGCGCCATGAAGAAGCTCACTATCGCCGACATTCAAAAGGCGGTTGAGCAGTACTACAAGGTAAGCCATGCCGATATCATCGGGAAAAAGAGGTCGCGCAATATCGTTTACGCACGTCAGATAGCAATTTATCTTTCGCGCACCATGCTCGACCAGCCTTACAACTACATAGCGCAAAGCTTCGGCAACAAAGACCACACCACCATCATGTATTCGGTCAACAATGTGGAAGAGAAGATGAAGGAAAACCGCGAGTTGCGCGAAGAGCTCGAAATCCTTCGCCAAACCATCCGCGATCAATAGTGGTTGACCTGGCGGTTTTGAAAACCTGTTCGTTCGAGTTGAGTAAAAAGGTGAAAAACGAGGAATTCGGTGGAAAAAGAAAAATCATTCGAAAGCGATGGGGATAGCAAGAGCAATTCGTCCCCACTTGATTGGAATTAATTTCGATTGGTGAACTGGTTAAACGAAAGTTATCCACTTTTCCACCGTGCTTATTACAACAACAATACTAGTATTTATTATTAAAGGGTTTTAAAGGAAAGATAAGCATCTGCGACCTTAAGGGAGACGTACATGAAATTCAGCATTAGCAAATCGGAACTCCAAAACGCTCTATCCATAGTCCAGAAGGGCGTTTCTACACGTTCCACCCTTCCGGTGCTTTCGGGTATCTTCCTTAAGTCGGACGGGGACCAGATCACGTTCCAAACCACCGACCTCGAACTTTCCATTCAATACACCGCTCAAGCCATGATCGACGAAGAGGGAGCCACCGTTCTTCCCGGCAAGCTCTTCGGCGATATCGTGAAGAATCTTCCCGATGCTGCCGTTCATATCGCTGTCGATGGAACAAGCGCGATCATCACCTGCGATAACTCGTCCTTCTCGATCAAAGCGCTCGATGCGCAGGATTTCCCGGGCTTCCCGGAGGTTGCCCCCGAGCAGCAGATAACCATCCCGTTCGATGTGTTTTCCCAGATGGTGAAGCGTGCCAAGCGCGCTACCTCGCGCGACGAGAGCAGGCCTATCCTTACCGGTGTGCTCATCGAGCAAGAAGCAGGTGTGCTGCGCATGGTGGCAACCGACTCGTACCGTCTTGCCCTTGTGGAAGAAGCGGTTGCCGAGGCTCCGGATTTCAGCAGCGTTATATCGGGTGCGTTCCTCTCCGATCTTGCCACCCTTCCTCAGAGCGGTGAGGATATCACTATCGCCCTGGCCGAAAATCAGATTCTCGTTTCCTATAACTCGACGGTGTTCGTCAATCGCCGTTTGGAAGGTAAATTCCCCAACTACCGTCATCTGGTTCCCACGAGCTACGAAACGCGCGTGGTCGTGTCTACCCAGGCCCTTGTCGGCGCTGTTCGCCGCGCGGGTTTGCTCGGGGCGAGCGGGTCTTCGGTCAAATTCGCTATCGACGCCGATTCTCAAACGGTAAAGCTTTCCTCGGTGGTGCACGATGTCGGATCCACCCAGGAAACCATTCCCGCGCAGGTAGAAGGTTCGTCTGTTGAAACGGCCTACAACGGAGGGTTCGTTATCGATGGTCTCGGTTCCATCACCGACGACGAGGTCGCGCTCGAAATTCAAACAGCCATGCGCCCTGGCGTGTTCAAGCCCGCAAGCGCGCGCGACTACCTGTATCTGGCAATGCCGGTGCGTATCGTCTAGCAGGCGCCGCGGTGGAAAAAGATCTGCGCATCACCCATATCGAGCTTCGCGATTTTCGAAACTACGAGCGTTTCGAACTGGATGACGTGCGCAATCTGACCATCTTCGTTGGGAGCAACGGCGTAGGTAAGACCAACGTGCTCGAAAGCATCCAGCTGCTTTGCGCGTGCACGTCGTTTAAGCATCCGACTTCCGAAGAAGTGATTCGCCACGGGGCGGACGCTGCGCGCGCAAGCATTTCGTGCGAAAGCGCTTCGCGCAAGATAGACATAAGCCTAAGCGTTGCCCCGCATAAGAAAAATTACCAGCTCAACGGCAAGAACAAGACAAGCATCGAACTTAAGGGAACGCTTCCTGCCGTGATGTTTTGTCCCGACGACCTTGAGCTCGCTAAGAAATCTTCTAGCGTGAAGCGCGCGGCTATAGATGATCTTGGAAGCCAGATAACGCGCAACTACCACGTTATCCAGCGCGATTACGAGAAAGTTATCCGCTATAAAAACCAGCTTCTCAAAGATGAGGCCGCGCTCGGTCTTATCGAAAGCATCAACGATACGCTGGTGACCTGCGGAGCGCAGCTTATAGTGTATCGGCTGGCGCTCTTCGAAAAGCTCATCGCTTCTATGCGGCGAAACTACGCATCGATTGCGGGTGCGGAAGAGCCGTTTTCGGCAACGTATGCGCCTTCGTGGACCGATGCCGCATTTGATGGGAGCTCCCCTTCGCCTTTCACGCGCGATGAAGTGCGTGAAATGCTTCACGTGAAACTTTCCTCGGTCCTTGAAGAAGAGCGCGCCCGCCATCGTAGTTTGGTGGGTCCCCATGCAGATCACATCGATTTTTTCCTTGGGGAGAAGAACGTATCCGCCTACGCGAGCCAAGGTCAGCAGCGCTCCGTTGTACTCGCATTCAAGCTCGCCGAGGTCGAGGTGATTAAGGATGCCTTGCAACAGAACCCTGTTCTCTTGCTCGACGATGTGATGAGCGAGCTCGATGAAAGCCGCCGCCGCGCGCTTGTGGACCTTGTGCAACAAGATATCCAAACATTCATCACCACCACCAATCTGAGTTACTTCGATGAGGACCTCCTTTGCCGCGCGGCAGTGGTGAATCTGCCTCTCGATTCGCGTGAAGGCGAGGGCCGATAGATGCGCGTGGATTTTTCCAAACAGCTGGCCCAGGCGATATCCGAATCCGGGGCAGATGCGGGTGAAGCGCGCAAGCAGGCGCGCGCTATAGAGGTGCGCAATCGCTACAAGGAGGTAATTGCCGCGGTGTACGGTACCAAGGCGGATATCTTCCTCAAGCACACCAACGCCGTGTTCATCATGAACAAAAACGACGCCCGCACGCTTATCGTGTATGTGGATGAAAGCATATTCAGCGCAGAGCTGAATGCCCAGCGCGAGCTTATCAAGTTGCGCTTCATGGATATGTTCGCCGAACGCCTCGATGCGTTTGAAATCTACGTGTCGCGCGGTGCCTACAAGCAGCATCATCCGTTTAGCGAAGAGGTTCCAACCGAGCCGGACGATCATTTCGTTGAGAGCCAGCCTCTTTCCGCTGCGGAGCAAAAGGGTGTGGAAGAACGCGTTTCAAAAATAGAAGACCCCCGTCTTGCGGAGGCTCTCAGAAAAGCGATGACAACCGATTTGGAATGGAAAAAGGGAATTTCAGGCGGAATGTAACGAAAAAGCCCGAAAATAGCCCTTAAATGCCGCCACAAAGCCTACAAACCCTATAATCGAAGCGTTCATTAACCCCTAAATGTGCTATAATTTCATGCGTTTTATGAGCAATACGTGCATGTTCCTATCCCCTCGATGTTCAGGTTTTCATGGGTTTGGGGAAACTATGCCGTCGCGCCGACGATTAAACGAAACAGAAGAGAGGCATTTCAGTGGCAGACAATACCGAACAGCACTACGACGAAGGGGATATCAAGGCCCTTAAAGGCCTCGAGCCCGTTCGCGTCAGGCCCGGCATGTACATCGGCTCTACCGGCCCGCGCGGCTTGCACCACCTGGTGTACGAGGTAGTCGACAACTCCGTCGACGAAGCGCTCGCCGGCTATTGCGACAACATCAAAGTAACCATCCACAACGACAACTCCATCACCGTTGTCGATAACGGCCGCGGTATCCCCGTGGGCATGCACCCCACGGAAAAGATTCCTACGGTCGAAGTTGTTCTCACCATCCTGCACGCCGGCGGTAAGTTCGACGGCGATGGTTACAAGGTATCGGGCGGCCTGCACGGCGTGGGCGTTTCGTGCGTAAACGCGCTTTCCAGCCGCTTGGAAGTCGAGGTCAAGCGCGATGGTGCCGTTCACGCCATGGCGTTCGAGCGCGGTAAGACCACAGAAAAGCTTAAGCAGATTGGTACCTGTCCCGAAGATGAAACCGGTACCAAGGTCACCTTCTGGCCCGACCCCGAGATTTTCACCGAGACCACGGTGTACGACTACAAAACGCTGCAGGACCGCTTCCGCGAGATGGCGTTTTTGAACAAGGGCCTCACCATCGAGATCACCGATGAGCGCTCGGATACCATGCGCGAGGTTAGCCCGGTTGCCGAAGAGCCCCGCCGCGAAACCTTCAGGTACGAAGGCGGCATCATCGACTTCGTTCAGTACCTCACCGAGGGCAAGGAAACCCTGAACACGCCGATCTACTTTGCCGACGAGAATGAAAATGGCACGGTCGAGATCGCGATGCAGTGGTCCACCTCGTATTCCACCAACATGGTGATGGCGTTTGCCAACAACATCAACACCATCGAGGGTGGCACGCATATGGACGGCTTCAAGCAGGGCCTTACGCGCATCATCAACGAATACGCGCGCGGAAAAGGCATCCTGAAGGAGAAGGATCCCAACCTTACCGGCGATGACACGCGCGAAGGCTTGGCGGCCATCGTTTCCGTGAAGCTGCATGATCCGCAGTTCGAAGGACAGACCAAGACCAAGCTTGGCAACACCGAGATTCGCCCGCTAGTTCAGAAGGCTGTTACCGCAGGTCTTGGTGAGTATCTGGAAGAAAACCCCGCGCCTGCCAAGCGCATCATCGGCAAGGCCGCTCAGGCGTTGAAGGCGCGCGAGGCTGCGCGATTGGCTCGCGACCGCGCTCGTGATCGCAAGGGCGTGCTCGATTCGTTCTCGCTGCCGGGCAAACTCGCCGACTGCTCGAGCAAAGACACTGCCGAATCCGAAATATTCATCGTAGAGGGCGATTCCGCAGGTGGTTCGGCCAAGCAGGCGCGCGACCGCAAGCATCAGGCTATCCTGCCTTTGCGCGGCAAGATTTTGAATGTTGAGCGCGCCGGTCTTTCCCGTGCGCTTGGGTCTGACACCATCAACTCGCTGATCACCGCTATCGGCACCAACATCGGCGAAGATTTCGATGCCGAGAAGGCGCGCTACCACCGCATCATCATCATGACCGATGCCGACGTCGACGGCGCGCACATCCGCATCCTTCTGCTCACCTTCTTCTACCGCTACATGCCCGAGCTCATCAACCGCGGCTACATCTATATCGCGCAGCCGCCGATCTTCGGCATCAAGAAGAAGAATTCGCGCAGTCCCAAGATCGACCGCTACATCTACGACGAGAAGGCGCTCGGAGCTGTGCTCGCCGAATATGATGACCCAGACAAAATGGCTGTTCAGCGCTACAAGGGCTTAGGCGAGATGGACCCCGACCAGCTGTGGGAAACCACTATGGAACCCTCTTCGCGCACGCTGCTGCAGGTCAACATCGACGATGCAGCAGAAGCCGAGCGCGCCGTGGCCGACCTCATGGGCGACCGCGTAGAGCCGCGCCGCGACTTCATCCAGTCCCATGCACGCGACGTCCGCTTCCTGGACATTTAAGGAGCTAGCCGAATGAGCGACGAAATCAAAGATTCTAACGAATTCGACCCCGAGACGGAGTCGGGCGAGGCGGCTAACCAGGCCGACGAGGTCGAAGGTGCAGAAACCGAGGAAGACCTCGAGGCCAAGTATGCCGACCGCTTCACCACCATCGCCGAAGACGATGCGCTGGTAGATATGCCCAACCCTCACGGCGGCATCGTTCTTGGCGCCAACGGTGGCGAGGGTACCATCGTGCGCCGCGCGTACCTGGGCAAGGAAATGCAGACCTCGTTCTTGGAATATTCCATGAGCGTTATCGTCTCCCGCGCGCTTCCCGATGTGCGCGACGGTTTAAAGCCTGTTCATAGGCGTATTCTCTACGCTATGAACGAGTCGGGCTACACTCCGAGCCGTCCGCATATGAAGTCCGCCCGTACCGTCGGTGACGTTATCGGCAAGTACCATCCGCACGGCGATTCGGCTGTGTACGACACCATGGTTCGCTTGGCTCAGCCGTTCAGCATGCGCGTCCCGCTGGTCGATGGCCACGGCAACTTCGGCTCGATCGACGGCGATAGCGCAGCGGCTATGCGTTATACCGAGGCGCGCCTTGATAAGCCCGCGATGGAGCTTCTTGCCGACCTCGACAAGGAAACGGTCGACTTCCAACCCAACTACGACGAAAGCTTGCAAGAGCCGGTCGTTCTGCCCGCGCGTTTCCCTAATCTGCTGGTCAACGGCTCGCAGGGCATCGCTGTAGGCATGGCTACCAACATCCCGCCGCATAACCTCGGCGAAGCGATCGATGCCGCCGTTCTGGTTATGGAAAAGCCCGACTGCACCACCGAAGAGCTGCTCGAAGTTATGCCCGGCCCCGACTTCCCCACGGGTGCGTGCGTTATGGGTCGCGAAGGCATCAGGGATTACTACGAGACTGGCCGCGGTTCGCTTACGCTGCGTGCGAAATACGAGATCAACGAGAAGAAGAACGGCAAGTCCGAGATCGTTATCAAAGAGATTCCGTACATGGTCAACCGCCAGCGCCTGCTCGAGAAGCTGGGTGACTTGGTGCGCGACAAGAAGCTGCCCGAAATCAGCAACATCCACGACGGCGCCGACCGCCACGGCATCGACATCATCATCGAGCTGAAGCAGGGCGCGCTTGCCGAGGTCGTGGTCAACAAGCTGTTCAAGCACACGCCGCTGCAGACCGGCTTTGGCGTTATCATGCTCGCCCTGGTCGACGGCGTGCCGCGCGTGCTTTCGCTCAAGGAAGTGCTGCACTACTACGTCAAGCACCAGGAAGACGTCATCATCCGTCGTACGCGTTTCGAGCTTGCCCGCGCCGAGGAGCGCGCGCACATCTTGGAAGGCTACATCATCGCGCTCGACAACATCGACGAGGTCATCTCCATCATCCGCTCTTCCCAGACCGACCAGGAAGCATCTGCTCGCCTGACCGAGCGCTTCGGGCTTTCGCAGAAGCAGACCGAGGCCATTCTGCAGATGCGCCTGCGCCGCCTGACCGGCTTGGAGCGCCAGAAGATCCAAGACGAACTGGAAGAGCTGCTCAAGAAGATCGCGTACTACAAAGAGGTCTTGGGCAACATGGATATGGTGCACGACATCATCAAGACCGAGATGGAAGAGATCAAGAAGAAGTTCGGCACCGGGCGCAAGACCGAGCTGCGCGGGGTTGCCAAGGATATCAACCTGGAAGACCTGATCGCCGACGAGAACATGGTCGTCACCATCACCAAGACCGGTTACATCAAGCGTCTGCCGGTTGAGACGTACCGCAGCCAGAAGCGCGGCGGCAAGGGCATGCAGGGCGTGAATCTGAAAGACGACGATTACGTCGAGCATCTCTTCATCGCTTCGACCCATTCTTACATCCTGTTCTTCACTACGAAGGGCAAGGTATATCGCGTGAAGGTGCACCAGTTGCCCGAAGCATCGCGTCAGGCGCGTGGCACGGCTATCGTGAACATCCTCAACCTCGAGCCCGACGAGGCGGTTTCGGCGGTTATCGATACAAAGGAATTCCCTGCCAACGAATATCTGATGTTCGCAACTGAGCAGGGCATGGTTAAGAAGACCTCGATGGATCAGTACGACCGCTCGCGCGAACACGGGTTGATTGCCATCAGTCTGAAAGATGGCGACAAGCTTATCTCTGTGAAGCGCGTTGCCCCAGGTGATAGCGTTGTTATGGCAAGCTCGGCGGGCAAGGCCATCAAATGGAGCGAGTCCGAGGTGCGCCCGATGGGTCGCGACACCATGGGCGTGCGCGGCATGAAGTTCCCCGAGGGTGCAAAGATTTTGGGTATGGAAATCGGGCGCGCCGGTAGCGAGGTGTTCGTTATCACCGAGAAGGGCTACGGCAAGCGTACGCCGATCGAGGATTACCCCGATCAGCACCGCGGCGGCCAGGGCGTGTTCACCATTGCGATGACCGAGAAGAAGGGCATGCTCGCAGACATGAAGGTGGTCACCGCCGACGACGAGCTGATGATCATGTCCGAGGAAGGTGTGGTTGTTCGCACCCCGGTCAAGGGCGTGTCGAAGCTCGGGCGCTCCACGCAGGGCGTGCACGTCATGAGCGTCGAGGATAACGACCGCGTTATCGTGGTTGCCGTTCCCAAGAAGGAAGACGAAGAGGATTCGGCCGAAATCGATGAACCCGAGGTATTCGTAGCAGCCGATGCTGAGACGGTTTCCGCAGTTGAGGAAGTCGACGAGGAAACAGACGAGGTTGAAGTCGAAGAAACGGATGATTTCGAAGACGACGACGAATAATCTTCGCATCGAAGAACGAACGCGCGAGGCCCGGTCAGTCGACCGGGCCTCGTTGTGTATGGGAGATTTTTTCGGCAGGGTCTAGACGAAGTCTTCCGGGTCGAGATCTTCCAGAAAGTCGTGGAAGTCGCGCGCGACCTCTTCGTTGTCGAACGATTCCTTGTAGAGGTAGGGAAACGATGCCTCTTCGAGCACGTCTTCGTCGATGTAGAGCTTAGCCTCCTGGCGCACCGCGAGCGCGATGGCGTCCGACGGGCGCGCATCGAGTGGAATTAGGCGCCCGTGCTGTGACAAAACGAGCTCGGCGTAGAAGGTCTTACCCTTCACCTTGTTGATGAACACATGGGCGATAGTTGCATCGAGGCTGGTCAGCGCATCGAGGAAGAGGTCGTGCGTGGTTGGGCGCTCGAGTCGCACCGATTCGAGCGCGAATCCAAGGTTCATGGCTTCGGGCGCGCCGATCCAGATGGGGACCACGCGTTCGCGGCCGCGGCGGGGCTGCTTTTCATCGGGGCGCAAAACGACTATGGATGGCGAAGGCGCAGGTGAGGCGATGAGTGTGAGTATGGTTACTTCGATCATGGGCGCGCCTCCTTTCGCGGTTGATTATACCGTTGGCGACAAGAGTGCGGAGGTGCTGCTCGTGGTAATTTTCGCGAAATTGTGAAGCTATTTCACGAACGAAAATAGTTCTTGACCTCATTTGAGCACTAGCGCTATATTAATCAGGCACTTTTTATGGGCCCGTAGCTCAGTTGGTTAGAGCGCACGCCTGATAAGCGTGAGGTCGCTGG
>R11__coassemble_1171_pt1 | contig 15328 bp, 11 predicted proteins | sample R11__metabat2_high_PE_032 | metagenome-assembled genome bin R11 | reverse complement strand
ACGGAGGCGAGGTGATGAGAGGCGATCTTGGACTATAGCGTATTTAGTGTGGATTAGGTATGCAAGTATCGTATCTTGCCATGAAGAAGCCAAAGCTCTCGCTCACTGGTTTGCTTGAAAGACTACCGTGTCCTATTTAACAGATAGACGAGGTCTCGATTGCAAAGCACACCTGGGATTTATAAACCACGACCAGATGAAGAATGGTTTGGCATTAAGAAACAACGTGTTATTCAAAAAATCGGGTGTTATTCGCTAAACACCAGGTCAAAAGCCTAAAATAAGGGATATTTTCACAAAACGGCCATAACTAAAATATAAAACCGCAGGTCAGGGGCGGTGCATTTTCTCCCAAACTTTGCTTAATCCCAACCGGACCGATAAACTATCGGTAGCAAAAGAAGGGCGAAAAATGGCAAAGAAACAAGAACAAGATACGCTAACAGTTGAACAACTCACCGAACACCTCGCCAAGATGGGCAAGCACGACTACCTGACCGTGCTGGCAGAAGCAACCAAGAAACGCAAGGAAAACGCCAAAACCATCATCGCAGGGATCGTTAACGACGACCTACAAACCAACCTCGCAGAAAGCGGATACACGGCTACTTGTCCCAAATGCGGCAAAACACATATTCGCAAGGACGGCGTACGAAACCACCTCCAACGCTACAAGTGCTGCAGCTGCGGCACTCGCTTCACGAGCACAAGCGGGACATTCTTGGAGAAGAGCCGCTACCTATGGGACACTTGGGAGAAAGTTCTACAAGACCTCATCAAGGGCGAGGGCATAAACAGCACAGTCCAAGCCCTACGAGTGGACTATGGCTGCTCACACATCAGCGTGCCGACCGTATGGGAGATGAGAATGAAACTCCTATACGCCATCTATAACCTGCCATCACCAAAACTCACGGGTGTTATCCAAATGGACGACACCTTCATAAGAGAGACCCAGAAGAACGCCACAGAACTCATCAACCCGCTCCCCGCTACCGCTAATGTGGAACGCCGACCCCGCAGACGAACCACGCCATCGCTGCTCGGCAGTCTCGGTCCGGAGCATGTGTGTATCACAACGGCAATAGACAGCAGCGGCCACTGCGTCATAAGGGCATTATCCCAAGGCAAGCCGAAGGTGAAAGATATCCAAAAGTTCATCAAGGAGAACACGGAGAACATCACATTCTTCGCCACCGATGAAGACAAGACTTACAGACAAGCGATAAACGCCTCCGGGTATCCTCATTACATTGAGCCATCGACATATCACAAGACCTTGGAAAAGTATGGCTACATCTTTGAGGTGAGCAAAGATCCCGAGCGTGCCAAGATTGAGCGTGAACATAACCACAAGGTGAAAGAATGGCTGTGGAGCCAGGGGCTGGGCGGCAGGATTGAGAACGCCAACGCAAAAACCTATAAGCAGTTCACCCACTACCGCTCCATCTACAACTTGAACATCAACGCAGTGAACGGTCTACACGACATGATGGACGAATGGGTTAAGGCTACCAGAGGCGTGAACACGAAGTATATCCACCTCTACCTTGCCCTGCTCCAACTGACCTACAACGCCCACACCGACGGCATAGACATCATCACCAACAAGGGCGTGAAAGACCTGCTCGGTATCCTTGTAGCCACGAGAAAGGTATGGAGCGGCGATATAGCCGAGGAATGGGCGAACGGCGAGCACCAGCCGCCAATGATTGGGCTTCGCACTACCGCCAAGTTGCTGGACGAGACCACTGCAGTGAGGATTGCCTCTGGCAACCCCGATTTCAAGTTCAATAGCGAAGATCCGGTTATTGCTGCGAGCACGAAAGCCCAGTTGTTGACCCTTCCTGCGAAGGAGTTGAAAGAGATTGCCAAGGCTAACGGCATACCTGTCAGCCACAAGTCCAAAACCGTGCTGGTGGAGGCGATCGTGGAACTGGACAGCATTGACGATATCATCGCCACTCATCTGTATATGGACGCTGCCACCCGCATTGACGAGGAAGACGAGAAATACCAGGAGAGCCTGAAATACCGTAGCAAGAACGACGATGAGCCGATATTCTCTAACCGCATGGTGCTGTCCCAGACGCTGCCTTCTATGCTGTTCCTGTCGGCGGACGAACCCGTGAAAGGCCCTGTCATCTTCATTACCGTAAAGACCACTGGCAAGGATTACATGGAGGACGAGGTCATCGGCTTCACCGTGGCGAACGAGGACGGCGAGGTAATCTTTGACGAGGTGTATAAGCCCCGTTTCGTAAACAACTGGAACAATAAGAAGGATTGCCCCTCATACATCAAGCCGAGAGATGTGAAAGCCGATGATATCCATCATCTGTCTGGCTCCGCTGCCTATATCAGCCAGATCCTCGCTGCAGCTGGAACGGTCATCGGGTGGAACATTCACTTTCAACTGGATATGCTCCACGCCTGCCATGTTGATGTTCCTATTCAGCATAAATACCTGGACTTGGAACATTGTCTGTTCCCTGACAACAAATACCCGAACAAGAACAAGAAGAACAAGTTCTATAAGAACTCGCAGGCGGATCTTGTTGCTGCCGTCCGCAATATGGAGAAGAAGAGCCACAAGACCTATAAGGCGAGCAAGCCAGCAGATGACGCTGTCTACATCTGCCGCTTATGGAGCGAGAACCTACCCGCCGATTATGTGAAGAGCGGGCTGTTCACCCTGCCCGATAAGACCGTTATGGCGAAGCCCCAAGAGAGCGAAGGCACCACAAAAGAACTTTTCCAGGCTGCCAAGTTCGCAAGGCTGGCAAAAGCAGCAGACCCTGTTTATTTCCTTGATACCGAGACGACGGGTGTGGATTGTAAGACGGACGAGGTGCTTTCTATCGGTATCATTGCCCTTAATACTGGCGAGGTTGTGTATGACAGCCTGTTTAAGCCCGTCCGCCATACGGAATGGGAAGTAGCAGAGCAGGTGAACCATATTAGCCCTGCTATGGTTGAAGGTGCTCCGCTGCTTGCTGACGAGGCGGAGAAGATTGCGGGGATCATTGCCAGTGCTGGCTGCGTCATGGGCTGGAACATTCAGTTTGACTTGAAGATGTTGTATGAGAATGGCGTTGCGCTGCAGCTTGATGAGAAGCATTACTGCGATCTCATGCGTGAGTATTGCTCCTGGCAAAGGAAGAAGAATGCCAGTTCACAAGCGATAGGGAGAGCCTGGATAAGGCTATGGACTGTTTCAACTTGGAGTTCAAGGGTGAACGCCATAATGCTGTATATGACGCTGGTGCTTTGGTCGCCATATATCATGCCTTGACGGAAACCGACCCGATAGCAAGCCGCACTGATAACAGCAATAAGAACGCCATGCTGAATGCTTTCGGTATGAACTCTCACAAGACGATGGCGAACGCTTTTAAACCCAACGCAGAGGATTAGGTTCGTGGCGGTTTCTCCGGTAGGATCGGTTAATGGTTCGGGGCTATTTAGGCCCGTGCCGTAAACTTTATGAAGTATTGACCGACAAGAGAAGCCTGCCCCGACCGGGTAGGCAAGCATTGAACCCCTATAAGGGCAGGTAATGAACCTATCGACGCTGTAATGTAGCCATTCTCCTCATCATTAAGAACATAACGACAAAAGCAAGAAAACCCTAACAAGCAATAAAAAGCAGGGACGGCTTGCCACTGACTTCTCGCAATGAAGAGGAGCACAAGTGGCAAACACAAAACTCACTAATGCGAGAAAAGCGAAGAATGACGAGTTTTATACACAGTTAAGCGACATTGAAAAGGAAATGTCTTATTACAAAAAGCACTTCTATGGAAAGAAGATTTTCCTTAACTGCGATGACCCAGAAACATCTTATTTTTGGCAATACTTCGCAGCATTCTTTGATGAATACCAGTTAGAGAAGTTAACTTCCACTCACTATCACCCGACTGAACCGACCTATAAGTTAGAGATAGTTCGTGGTAAAGACATCAACGGCGATGGCAAAATGGACGGAAAAGACCTGGTTAAGACCCCTTTACTTGGCAATGGCGATTTTCGTTCAGCAGAATGTATAGAGTTGCTTGATGAGGCGGATATTGTTATTACTAATCCACCGTTCAGCCTGTTCAGGGAATATATCGCTTTGCTTGTTGAACATAACAAGAAGTTCATCACCATTGGAAACTTAAACGCCATCACATATAAGGAAATCTTTCCGCTGCTTCAACAAAATAAACTCTGGTTCGGTGCTACTTGTTTTAAGGGCGGAGCGGCTTATTTTATAGCCCCGCAAGAACTTTATGAACCAGAGAAGATGTCTAACCCCAAGCACGCTTATATGGAAAACGGCGTGTTCTACTGGCGAGTAAACGGGGTTCGTTGGTATACGAACCTTGATATAGATAAACGCCATGATAAGTTGCCGTTATGGAAAGACTACGAAGGCAACGAAACTGACTACCCCGAATATGATAACTACGCAGCGATTGAGGTTGGCAAAGTTGCGGAAATCCCATGCGACTATTTTGGGGTAATGGGAGTTCCCGTTTCTTTCATGGATAAATACTGCCCCGAACAGTTCCGGATCATAGGTGCTGATTTTGATCTTGCTGGCCCTGTTATTGTTGACGGGAAAGAAAAGCCGAACCCACAGCGTCTCTATGTTGACGGCAGGAGACTTTACTCACGCATTCTTATTCAGCGAATAGAGCAGCCAGAAAACCAAGATACCGAGGAGGAATAATGAAAGTTGAACCGCACCAGATAAAGATACGAGACCTTGTTAATGGATATGTAAATAGCGATACCGAAGGCGTTAAAGCATATGGCGGTTCGCTCGATGTTCGCCCGAAATACCAGCGAAACTTCGTCTATAAGGACAAGCAGCGAGACGCTGTCATCGCCTCGGTTCGCAGAGGTTTCCCTATCAGCATTATGTATTGGGTAAAGAAAACGGATACCGATGAAAACGGAGACGAAACGGTTCGCTATGAGGTGCTGGACGGGCAACAGAGAACCATATCCATCTGCAGCTACTACAACAAAGATTATTCCATTACCGAGGCTGGAAACTTCCGCTTCTTCCATAACCTGACCGAGACGGAACAGAAAGCGTTCCTTGACTACGAGATAACCGTATACATCTGCGAAGGCACAGACGAGGAAGAACTGGACTGGTTTAGAACCATAAACATCGCAGGCGAGAAACTGACAGAGCAGGAACTCCGCAATGCCGTCTATGCTGGTTCGTGGCTGTCCAGTGCGAAGGAGTATTTCACCAAGCCAGGTAGCGGAGCACAGAAGATGGGAGACAAATACATTACCGCTGAATGGAATAGGCAGGGCGGACTGGAAAGAGCACTGCAGTGGATAGGGACTAATACCTATAAGAATGACGCTGTGAAGATCAAAGATCCCATATGCGCCTACATGGCTGACCATCAGCATGATGAGAACGCTAACGACTTCTTTAATGAATACAAGAAGATTATCCAGTGGGTGGAGCGTGTTTTCCCTACTTACCGCAAGGAAATGAAGAAGGTGGACTGGGGATACCTGTATTACAAGTATTCTTCCAAGTTCCAGCAGAAGGACGCTCCCAAGTTGGAGAAGAAGATCCAAGAATATATGGCTGATGAGGACATCACCAAGAAGTCAGGTATCTATGCCTATGTGCTCGGCGAACCCGAGAAAGTTTTATCTATTCGTGCATTCAAGGATAAGGAGAAGAGAGAAGCCTACGAGCGACAAGGGCATAAGTGCCCGATGTGCCAGTCCCAAGGCATTGAGACCGAGTATGAGTATGAGCAGATGGAAGGCGACCATATCGTCCCCTGGTCCCAGGGTGGAAAGACCGAACCGAGCAACCTACAAATGCTGTGCCACGAGCACAATGCTGCCAAGTCGGGCAAGAGCAGTAAGGTAGCAACCGCAGCAGCAACGCAAGCTGCAGCTGCGAAGTAAACGCCGCCTGCGGCATCGCAACCAAGCAAGCCGTCCTATCGCTGGGCGGCTTTTCTTGTGCCTATGCACGACCGGAGCAGCTGCAGCCTGTTTATTCCATCGTATAATCAAGGAGATAGAAACTGAACGGAAGAGGTAGCCTTGCCAAGCATTGACCAGGCAGCAGCACAACGGATAAAGACCATTAAGGCAACAAGCGAGGAACGCAGGCACGCCCTCGCACAACATCTCACGCCGCCAGAGACCGCACAACTCGCAGCCTCACTATTCAGTCCCACCGACAAGCCCATAACCTGCCTGGATCTCGGTGCTGGCACTGGCATGCTCACTATCGCACTCACTGACCGATACGGCGAAACCGTCGATAGCGTGGACTGCGTAGAAGCCGACCCGATACTTGCCAAGATATGCGAAAACGAGCTGCAGGGAATAAACCACACGCTCCTCATCGCCGATGTGCTAACCGACACGCCCGACAAGCGATACGACCGCATAATCCTTAATCCGCCCTACAAGAAGATGGCGACGGACGACCCGAGACAGAAAACCCTACCCGTCCATTCCGCTAACCTCTACTCCGCATTCGTAGCGATAGCACTAACAAGACTTGCCGACGATGGCGAGATGGTAGCCATCATTCCCAGATCCTGGACGAATGGCGATTATTTCACATCATTCCGTGTGTGGGCGTTGGAGCACTGGTCATTGGACGCTATGCATGTCTACGGTTCACGCACCGAGGTATTCCAAGATACGAATGTGCTCCAAGAGACTATGCTGGTCCGCTTCTCCAAGAGGAAACAGGCAAAGACCATTAGAGTAAGCCAGAGCACGACGAAGGGCGACGAGGTAGAAGTAAGCGAGTATCCCGCTGCCGAGTTGATAACGGGCGATAGCAAGGTTATCCGCATTGCCCCGCCGACTGGCAGCAATACCGAGACGATGGCAAGCCGAGGCTTCTGCCCCTCCACCGGGAAAGTGGTGGACTTCCGCAGCCGTGAACGGATCTATATGACTTACGAGGAAGCCGTGGGCGACGCACAAAGCAAAGGCGATATCTACCGCCTTGTGTATGCTGGCAATATGCGAACGGGCGAGTTAGTCCACCCTGCGAGCATAGGAAAATGTCAGTGGTATAGGGCTGATGACAAGAGCACTCTGCTGCAGCTGATACAGCCCGGTTCTTATGTGCTGGTTAAACGGTTCTCGGCGAAGGAAGAAACCCGCCGAGTGGTGGCGTATCCCATCACTATCACAGAGCCGACGGCTTTTGAGAACCATACATCGTTTATCCATCAGGGCACGCCTCGCAAGGTCATGCCGCTATCGAGCGAGACGCTTGCCCGTGGTATCAGCGTGTGGTTGAACAGCACTTACATAGATGACTGGTTCAGGGACATGAGCGGTTCTACACAAGTAAACGCAAAGGACATTAAGGCAATGCCCTGCCCCGATGAGAAAGCCCTTGTAAGCCTTGGTGAGGGCTGGGTAGCAGGAATGACGCAGGAACAGACGGACGAAGCCGTTAGGGGGCTTATATGAGCCGAGAAGAAGCCATAGAGCAGACGCAGACGCTATTAGAACAGGTCGGTATGGACCCGGAACGATATAACGAGCGTTCGGCGATGACTTTCATGGCATTAGCGAGAATGGACGGCGAGACCGAGTGGGCGGACGCTTCGGGTGAGATGTATACGACCCGTGAGATTATGGACTGGATACGGGATCATCTTGGCGTTGAGTATGCTGCGAACACGAGAGAGACGATACGCCGTTTCACGCTCCATCAGTTCATTGCTGGCGGCTTGGTGGACTACAACGCCGATAACCCCGACCGTCCCACTAACAGCCCGAAGAACAACTACCGCATAACCCCTGAACTGGTTGAGGTTGTCCAAACGATAGGAACGCCCGATTACGAGTATGCGGTCATCAAGTTCAATGAGCATATTGAGCAATGGCGAGACCAGCAGCACGAGGCAAGGGGAATGAACAAAGTGCCTGTTCATATGCCTGATGGTTCTATTGCTAATCTGTCGGCTGGTGGGCAGAATATTCTCATCAAGGCGATGGTTGAGGAACTGTGTGCCCGCTATGCTCCTGGCGGTGAGATTATCTATATTGACGATACGGACAAGAAGCAGGACAGGGACAACCACCCAGTCTTGGAACGCTTCGGCATTACTATCCCCGAGCACGGCAAAGCCCCTGACCTCATCGTGTGGTTGCCGAGCAGGGAGTGGCTGTTCTTAATGGAGGCTTGCTCCACGCACGGCCCGATAGATGTTATTCGTAAGAGGGATCTCGGCAACCTGTTCGCTGGTGCGGCTGGTCATATTGTCTATGTTTCCTGTTTCCCTGACCGTGCCGTGATGAGGAAGTATCTGGCTGATCTGGCGTGGGAGACGGAAGCGTGGTGTGCTGACGATCCTGACCATATGATCCACTTGGACGGTGAGAAGTTTCTCGGTCCTTATGATGAGCAGTAAGCTGCAGCGGGTAAGGTTTTCTTGCTTTCGTAAGTTCCGCTTGTAGGTTCTTCTTATCTTCTTGTTTTCATCATTTCATATTTTATGAAAATGGCCCTTGTTTCCCAAGGGAGGACCTGTTAATGTGCCGTTGAGGTCATTTTTAGGGCTTATTTTGGTATGCCTGGACCGTTTGCGTGGTTGAGATTGCCCCAACTTTCGGGGCATTTTTTATACCCTTTGACCTGCGGTTTTATAAATGGCACTTTTAATCTTTGTTTTTGGTTTCGTTAAATATGCCAATGACCTGCGAGTTTGCTGATTTTAAGAGGTACACCCGCTAACTTGAATAACACGAGAAACAATAGACATTTTACGCAAGGCATAGCAGAAATCTGTCTCTTCGCGCTGCTTTTCAGCGTCAATTGCTTCTGCTAATCTTAGTTCGAGCTCCTAGCTTTGAGTCGCAGTAACAGTCTATAAATCACGTTCTAAAGGTGAGTCATCCGCTAAGCTCGGCGAATGCGATTCGTGTTACAGCGTTTACGCTAAACGCTTTGCAGTCTGATTCCGACGTAAAACGCGCTGCTCGGCAGATCCGAGATGCTGTACATATCGGAAAGGGGCAGAACGCTCACGCGCCAGGTGTACGTGGAGCCGTTTGCGTCAAGGCTTCCGGTTTGGTAATCGTTGCCCGAATCGTCCGTGCCCGATTCCGTAGCGCTTGCCGGATCGATACCTTGGGCTTGCAAGGCGGCCGAGATAGCATCGGCGCTCGAGCTGGAAGTAAAGTCGGCGTAGCGCGCAACGATGGTAGTGCCCGCATCGTGCGATACAGAAAGCGAATAGCCGCCAGCAAGCAGCTTAGCGGCATTAACGCCTGATAGAGAGGATATTCCCTTAGCGTAGAGCGCGGTTCCTTCTTCGGCGGTCACTCCAGAGGGGAAGCGGTAATACGAAACACCTTTTTCGCCCTTGGCCGCAGCAATGTCGTAAATTGCACCCGATTCTTGCGCTTGCGCAAGGATGCTTGCGTCGTCGAGGGCGGTAAGCCCCGCAAGGTTGGGCAGGTTGTTCACCGATGCTTCTCTGGCGACGGTTTCGGTAATGGTTTGCAAGTCGCTTTCGTGTTGGCGCTGCGATTCGAAGATGGTGGAGTTGAGGAACATGTAGCCGATTATGGCTGCCACGATGACGATGACCAGCAGGATAAGGCCGTTCTTGGCGCGCATCGTAAGCGGGCGTTCGAGGTCGGTCGAGTCAAGATAGTTGATGTTTCCCGACTGTGCGTTGTAGCGCCCGGGCTCCGGCAAACGGTACTGCCTGAAGCTGTGTTTCATGTCGTTCATGTATGTGAACTCCTAATCGGAATTACGTGCGTTCACCATTATATCATTGCCGCTTGTGGACAACTCGTGATAGCATGAGTGCATCCCATGGGGGAGTAGTTAGCGCGGGTTACCGCGGGTCATGTCAACATCATGGTTCAGCGCCTGGCATGTCTGAAAAAACGAGACTCATGGCATAGCGCATCACGCGATGGGCTATGCCATGAGTCTTTTTGATACGAGAGGTATGCGATGATCGATTTCAGTGTCTTTACCACTGCGGATGCGTGGATAACGCTGGTCACGCTCATGTTCTTGGAAATCGTGCTTGGCGTGGACAACATCGTGTTCATCTCGCTGACCACCGATCGCCTTCCCAAGGAAAAGCAGCACATCGGCCGCATTGCGGGTCTGGCGGGCGCGTTCGTCATGCGTTCGCTGTTCTTGGCCGTTGCCTCGTGGCTTACGCATATGACCGACCCGCTCTTCTCGATCGACCTCGGGTTTTGGGCGCACGGCTTCTCGGTGCGCGACATCATATTGTTCCTGGGCGGCGCCTACCTCATCTACAGCGGCATCTCCGAGCTCGTGAGCGTCCTTGCGCTTGAAGAGGTGAAAGACGAGCACGAAAACGGCGAAGGCGGCAAGAAGAAGATCGGCCTTGTTCAGGCGGTTGCCACCATCATGGTCATGGATATCGTGTTCTCCATCGATTCGGTCATCACCGCGGTGGGGCTTGCGAACTCGCTTATCATCATGATCATGGCGGTGCTTTTTGCCATCATATTGATGATGGTGTTCATCGACACGATTGCGAACTTCATCAACGCTCACGTCGAGATCAAGATCTTGGCCCTCGTGTTCATCGCGGTAATCGGCTTCCTGCTCTTCTTCGACTCGCTTTCCATCACTACGGGCATCGAGGTTATCGGCATGAGCCTCGAGAAGATTATGGTGTATTTCGCCATGGTGTTCTCGATCGTAATCGTGCTTATCCAGATGAAGTACAACTCGAACTTCGCGAAGTTCGAGCAAGAGCGCAAGGCCGAAGCTGAAAAGCTCGAAGCAGAGGATGCGTTCAAGAAGGCGGAGCCCGATGCGCTGCGCAAGGAGGCGCAGGCCGAAGCGGACGCGTTGTCCGAGCAGCCTTTGAACTAGCCGTTAACCCTTGAAGCGCTCGTAGCCTTCGTCGGAGAGGACGAAGCGCGCTGCTCCATTAAGCACATGGGCGTGCAAGGGAGTTTGAAGTCCGGGAATCTCGCCGTCGTATTGCACTTCGAAGGGCGGATCGGCCACGATCTCGACGTTGTTGCCGCTGAAGATCTCGAGCGAATCGGCGCGACCAGGGTGGCTGCCGTCGGCATCGAGCAGACCATCGATGAACGCGGGGATGAGCCCGAACGCGTTGTCGGCTTTAAGGACGACGATCTCGAACTTGCCATCGCGCGGCTCGTTGTTGTGCGTGACCGTAATCTCGAACTGGATCTTAGAGAAGTTCACGAGCAGAACGCCAAGGCCTTCGGTATGGATGGTTTCGCCATCGATGGTGAGGTCGATTTTCGAAACCTGTGGAAGCGCGTTTGCAATCGCCGCTTGGAAGTAGGCCATCTGACCGAGCAGCTTTTTCGCAGGCTTCGCATCGTGCATGATCTTCGCGTCGTAGCCAGCGCCCGCCATGATGCTGAAGCCGAAGCGTTCGCCGCTAACCTCGATCTCGCCGAGGTCGAACTCGAGAATCTTGCCCGCGCGCGTCATTTTTGCCAATGCATGGGGCTCCATGGGCTCGAGCAGGTTGTTGGCCAGCAGATTTGCCGTGCCGGCTGGGAAGGGCAGGATCGGAACGCCTGTGTAGGCGAGTGCGAATGCTGCGCTCGCGAGCGTACCATCGCCACCCGAAACGACGCCCATGTCGTAATCGGTTGCATCGGTAAGCAGGTCTTTGATGTCGGTAGCGCCATCGGTGGTGCGGATGGAGACCTCGTTTCGGTCAGTAGACATGAGCCGCACGTAATCGTAGATCGATCCGTCTGCGAGCCCCGCTGCCAGATTATTGATGACGAGGAGTTTCACCGTGTACCCTTTCCTTGTTATTATGAGATAGTACAACAACGCACGGCCAATCGAAAGAAAAGAGCAATACATGTATATCGAAACTCAAGAAGAGCTTGAGGCGTTCGTCGAGCGCGCTTTATCTTCTTCGGTTTTGGCGATAGACACCGAATTCATGCGCGAGAAAACCTATTACGCGAAGCTCTGTCTGCTGCAGATGGCAACTGATGATGAGGATGTGATCGTCGATCCGTTCGCCGTGAAGAATCTGCGCGTTATTGCCCCTCTGCTTGAGGACGAGGGCATCGTGAAGCTTCTGCATGCAGGACGGCAGGACCTCGAGATCCTGCTCAACGACGTTGGGGTTTTGCCGAAGCCCGTCTTCGATACGCAGGTAGCCGCAGCGCTGCTTGGACATACGCAGCAGATAGGCTACGGCCCGCTTGTGAACGCCGTGTGCGGCGTGAAAATCAAGAAAGCCGATTCGTTTACCGATTGGTCGCGCAGACCCTTGAGCGAATCGCAGCTCACCTACGCTGCGGAGGACGTGATCTATCTCCCCAAGGTATACGAGAAGATGCGCAGGACCCTTGAGTCGAAGGGGCGCCTTGCGTGGTTGAAGGACGATTTCGAGGACATGGCGCGTCCCGAGCGCTACGTGGTGGATGAGCGCGAGCGCTTTCGTAAGCTGAAGCACGTGACGCAGCTCACGCGCCGCCAGATGGCGGCTGCGCGCGAGATGGCCGCATGGCGCGAGCTGCAGGCGCAACAGCGCGACATCCCGCGCAAGTGGGTGCTTACCGACGAGCAGATCGTGGAAGCGTGCAAGCGCGAGCCGAAGTCGATCGACGACCTGTTCATGGTACGGGGCATGCGCGAGCACCTTTGCACGCGCGATGCCCGAGCGGTGCTCGCACTTGTGCGCTCGGCGCTCGACGCATCGCCTGAGACCTGGCCGGAACTCGAGCGCACGCATCGAAGCGAGCGCAACGTCGATGCCGAGGTGAGTGCGATGCTTGCCATCGTGAGCATACGCGCGCGCGAAAACGATATCGCGCTTCCCACGCTTGCCAGCCGTGATGATCTGGTAAGCATAGCGCGCGGCCACACGAAAGGCGTCGAGGTGCTGCGCGGATGGCGCCGCGAGCTCATCGGCAACGAGCTTCTTGCGTTCTTGAATGGCGAGGTTTCGATTCGCGTGGCCGAAGGCTTGCTTTCGGTCGAGCGCACCGAGGCGTAAAGCCGCGCTTTGGGCTTTCCACGCGGTTCCTATACGACAAGGTTACAAACTATCGCGTCTTCGATGACCGCGCGATTTGCGCGCTCTCGCTTCGGTATAATTCAAAGCGTACAACGAGAGAGAGGATTCGCGCATGTTCGATATGAGTTATCTAGCGCTTATCGTGGTCACGCTTATCATCGGCCTCGGAGCGCAAGCCTACGTTGATATGAAGCTGAAGAAATACAGCAACGTCCCCGTGTCCAACGGAATAACGGGCGCCGAGGCGGCGCGACGCATGCTTGAGTACTACGGCGTGGAAGATGTGCAGATAAGGCCCGGTCAAAATGGGCAGGATTTCTTCGACCCGCGCACCAATTCCGTGTCGCTTTCGCCCGAAGCGTTCGGTGCTACGAGCGTGACCGCGCTCGCAACGGCGTGCCACGAGGTGGGACATGCGTGCCAGTTCGCACAGGGGTATCAGCCGATGAAGATCCGCACGGCGATCGTGCCGGTGGTCAACTTCGCTTCGAACGCATGGGTGTTCATCCTTATGATCGGCATCTTCATGAACCTTATCGGCTTGGTAGATGTGGCTATCGTGCTTTATGCACTTGTAGTGCTGTTCAGCCTGGTCACGCTTCCGGTTGAATTCAACGCATCGCACCGCGCGCTCGTCTACATGGGCGAGATTGCGCTTCCGGCCGAAGAGCGCGCGGGCGCTAAATCGGTGCTTACGGCATGCGCGCTTACCTACGTGGCCGCCGCTCTTTCATCCATCCTGCAGCTTCTGTGGCTGCTCGGGCGCAGGGATTAGCGCATGGATGAGCTCGAGGATTCGAAGGGCTCGCCGGGCGACTCGAACATCTTTACCGTAACCGATGCCCTCATGTTCGCGAAGGGCACGCTCGAGAGCTTGGTCATCAAGGTGGTGGGCGAGGTTTCCGAGGTGTCTGCTAAAAGCGGGTATAAGGCCGTTTACTTTACGATCAAAGACGAGCGGTCTTCGCTTTCGTGCCTCATTTGGAATAACCGCTATGCCAAGCTTGGCATAGACCTGCAGGTAGGGCAGCTGGTCGAGATCGTTGGGCGCTTCACGGTATATGCCGCGAAGGGTCGCATGAACTTCGAGGCGCTGAGCATCACGCTTGCAGGCGAAGGCGACTTGCGTATGCAGGTGGATCGCTTGGCCAAAAAGCTTGCAGCCCAAGGGTATATGGACCCCGACAAGAAGCTGCCCTTGCCGTATCTTCCGCAGAAGATCGGGCTGGTCACTTCGCCGCGTGGCGATGCAGTACATGATGTTCTGCGCACGCTGAGGCGCTTGTATCCCGTGGGTGAGGTGCTTTTCGCAGGCGTGCCCGTTGAAGGCGCCAATGCGCCAGCGGCTCTTATGACCGGTATCCGTTGCGTGTACGACGCGGGCGCCGAGGTGATTCTTGTTGTGCGCGGTGGCGGCTCGTACGAGGACCTGATGCCGTTCAACGACGAGCGACTGGCCATTACTATCTCGCGCTGCCCGGTTCCCGTGGTGACGGGCATCGGACACGAGCCCGACAATTCCATCGCCGATATGGTTGCCGATCATCGCGCATCGACACCGACTGCCGCTGCAGAAGCCGTAAGCCCTCAAGCGGGAAACCTCCAGGCGTTTCTCGTCAACAGCGCCGATACGATGGCTCATGGGCTGGAGCGCTCAATTGCACAGCTCGAGCACAGGGTTTCCATCGTCGAGGCACATACGCTCTTCAAAGATTCCATGCGGCTCTTTGCGGATAGCGCGATGGCGCTTGATGGCTACGAAGGGCGCATCCATAACGCGATTCCGCGCAATCTCGAACGCGATGGAAGCGAGATCGCGCAGCTCGAAACGCGCTTGAAAGCGCGCCTTGCGCACGAGATCGACCCGAGAACGGCTCGAAGCGACGAGCTGCGGGCGCGCTTGCGCTCGCTCGGTGCGCATCTGACGGATGCGCGTGCGGCCGAATTCGCGCAAGCTGCAGCGCGCTTGAACGACCTCTCGCCGCTTGGCGTGCTCGCCCGCGGCTACTCGATAGCGCGCGATGAGCAGGGGAGCATCGTTTCGAAGGTCGGTCAGGTAAAGCCTGGCGATGCCATTGCGGTCAGCGTGTCGGATGGCGTTATCGATTGCGTTGTGAACGATTCTAAGAACGTAGTAATAGATTTCGAAGTTTGGAAGGATAGATAAATGGCAGAGGAACTCAAAGATATCTCGGAGATGAGCTTCAAGGAAGCCATGACCGAACTCGAAGGCATCGTAGCGGTTCTCGATGCGAACACACTCGAACTCGAGGAGAGCCTTGTGA
>R11__coassemble_1170_pt1 | contig 15332 bp, 9 predicted proteins | sample R11__metabat2_high_PE_032 | metagenome-assembled genome bin R11 | reverse complement strand
GCACGGAGCTCCCCCCCGGGGGATGTTGGCCGAAATCGTCCGGGTTTTGGCCGCGGCCGCCTGTCCCGAGGGCCCCTCCCCGGGCCCCTGGCCGCGCCCGCGGCGGGCGCGGCGGCGCGGTGGCGCAAAACCTGCCGAAATCATGCATTGTGGAAGATTGCAAAGCCAGGGCCCGTCGAAAGTCCTGCACACCTCCGCGGTGCCTACAGCTAGCTGGACCACGGGCGGATGCGCGCGATGGACTCGAAGACGGTCCCGAAATCGCAGGTGCATGTGGTGAGAGGGTCGCGTTGGACTCCTCTCAGCTGGGCGTTCACCTATAAAAGCAACCAAAGACTCAACTTATTCGCCGTTCGTTAACGGTGTTAGCATCGGGTTAAATCAGCCCCTCGAGCCGCTGTAGCCCGACGCCAACAGACACACCCATGCTTCACAATCCCTCGATTTGTTACAACAATCTTTAATTCAACAGAATGCCCTAAACTTGAATACAAGCTCAACCTTCATTCAAACGATTATGCATTTTGGCAAAGCGAACCGTCTCGCAATTCGAACACCCGATCCCGTCCTCTATTCGCGTTACCCTTCGAATGTCTCTCCGATGCCCCTGGCGAGCTTCAAAATAGATTGAAGCTTGTGTGAAGACTGCTTATACAGTATGTAGAAGTGCCAGTTGAATTCCTGATCGGCAAACGGAATAGCCACCGTATCGTGCGGAGGATTGGCCGCAAACTCGCCCGAAACCAGACCGATTGCTCCCTGACCTCGCAAAATGCGCAACATGGTGGATGTGCTCGGAATGGTTGCGACATCGAGGTGGTTGAACCCCAGGGAATCGAGCTGGTCGAACAGCGGGCGGTACTGCCAGTTGGGGTCGGACATAACCATAAGCCTTTGCCCGAGCAAGTCTTGTACCTCGATGGTTTCCTTGAAACGAAGTGGCGAATAGTTGGGCACGAGCGCAAACGCCGTAGAGTACGCAAGTTCCATTGCGTTGCAGTTGGGAAAGTCGCGGCTCATCGACATGATGATCGCGACATCCATGCGGCCCGAGCACACCGCTTCGCAGCACGCCTGGCAGTCGAACTCGTACAGATTGAACTTATCGACGCGCTCGATGAAGAAGGCATCGATTGCGTTGGGCATACCGGCAAACAAGTTGGGGCTTACCGCGATGTTGAGGATCGAGTCGCCCTCATCGGGCGTGATGTACAAGTCGTAAAGCGTGTCGACGCGCGCGATGATCGAACGCGCATGCTGCACGACGCGGCGCCCGGACTCCGTGAGAATCATTTCGTTGCCGCTGCGTTCGAACAGCGTCGGACCGAGCTCCCCTTCGAGCATCTTGATCGAGTGGGCGATGTTCTGGCGCGAGGTATTGCAGCTCTTGGCGGCCTGGGCATAGCTACGGCTATCGGCGGCAGCCAGCAAATGCCTTAGCTGTTGTATTTCCATGCTTCATCACCTCGCAATCGTTTTCGCTACTTATATATATGTATACCGTTCGCTAGAAGAACACGCCGGGCAAGCCGTTCGGGTCGAATGCCGCTTTGAATTCGTTGATGAGACGGATGGCGTTTTTGAAGTTGCCTGCCGTTCGCTCATAGAGCGCATAGAGGTTCCAATTCAGATTGGGATCGGCGATGGGTACCGCGACAAGGGCATCGTCTTGCTCGCGCCGCTCAACGTAGCCCTTCGATACAACGGCAACGCAACGTCCGCTCTCAACGGCGTGGCGCATCCACACTTCGCTGCGAATTACGTCTATCTTGGAGCGGTCATAGCGCATTTTGTCGAGTTCGCTGTACAAGGGCGCGTATTGGAACGCGTTTTCGGACATGAGAGTTAAGCGCTGATCGACCAAATCGACCGCGGTTAGCTCGCTTTTCTGTGCGAGGGGATTATCCGACAGCATCAAGGCATACGCCGAATCGCTCGAAATCTTGATGGTGCTGCACGACGCGAAGCTGCGCGCCATGCTTAAGACGAAGGCGATATCGGCCTTGCCCGAGCAGACCGCATCGTAGCACGCCTCGCAATCGAGCTCGATGAAGCGAATGGCCTCCCCTTGCCCGTAAAGGTAGTCGACAGCGGAAAGCGGCGATGCATCGAGGAAGTTCGAGCCGACAGCCGCGATAATCGTGCTTTCCTCATCGCCTCTGCCAGAGAACATGTTCTGAAGGGCATCGACCTCGCGCAAAATAGCCCAAGCTTGCGTTACTACCTGCTGACCCGAAGGGGTGAGTATGAGCGCGTTGTTTTCGCGGTCGAAAAGCGTTGTGTCGAGCTCGTTTTCGAGCTCGCGAATGGAGTGCACGATGTTCTGGCGGCTGGTGAAGCATTTCTTGGCGGCCTGGGCAAAGCTGGAGCTATCGGCAGCAGCAACTAGATGTCGCATTTGCTGGATCTTCAACTTTAGCTCCTTCCAGGCTTCGCGCAGAAGATAATGCCTGTTCAAACGCAGGCGCCAATTTCATTTGCCACTATATCCATCTGCATTTGTCAAAGCAACCACAAAAATGGCCAGCGGACGCATTATTTTCAGTTATAGATAAAATAAATAAGTGCGCAAGCAAACTATTTTGTTGTCTTGCTGGATAAAAACACTTTATAAAAGTCCAACTAATCGGACATGCAAATTTTGCCAATTTGCTACCATTCAGCATACATTGGGGAGGCTGAATGGCTAATAGAAGAGACCAGAAGCTCAAGCTTCTAACGCTAGAACAGATTTTTATCGAGAAGACCGACGAGGATCATGGCCTTACCATGGCCGAAATCCTCGACGAACTCGATCGTCGCGGCATCGAAACGGAACGCAAAAGCGTTTACACCAGCATCAACGCCCTGCGCGAAGCCGGCGTCGAAGTGGAAAAGCGCAACGGCACCTCTATCACCTACGGCTTGGCGCGGCGTCCGTTCCAAGCGCAAGAAGTGGTGATGCTGGTCGACGCCGTCTCCTCTTCGTCCTTCTTGTCCGAATCCGCAGCCGAAACGCTTGCAGAAAAGTTTGTTAGCTTGGCATGCGAGCCTATGCGCCCGCATATTATGGACCGCGTTGGCACGATGATCCGGCCAAGGTCGCGCAACGCCCAATCGATCGGCAATATCGACACGCTCATGCGCGCTATCGTTGCCAAGAAGCTCATCACGTTCCAGTACTTTTATTACGACATCGAGACAAAACCGCAGTTCTGCCGCAAAGGGGCGCCCTATAGCGCCACTCCGCTGAACCTGGTGTACACCGATGGCGTCTATTTCCTGGTAGGCTATGATGAAGATGTAAAAGACCTGGTCAACTATCGTGTCGATCATATGATCAATATCTGTATCACCGATACGCCCGCCACAACCAACGAAATCACCAAGGCCTATGAAGGCATAACCGCAGAAGCCGCCAAGTTCAACATGCTTCGAGGCGAAATCGTCACCGCATCGCTTCTGGTCGAAGAGCGCGCGATGAACAACGTCATCGACAAGTTCGGCCTTGAGACAGCGTTCTTCCCTGCGGGCGATGGCAAAGCGCGCTGCCACGTGAAGGTGATCAACTGCCCTGCGTTTTACGGCTGGCTGCTCAAACAGGGCACGGGCGTGGTCCTTGAAAAACCCGCGCGCATCGTGGATACGTATAGGGCCTACCTCAAGGCATCGCTCGACCTGTACGACTACATCGAGGATGCGCAGTAGCATCCGCGCATGCCAATAAGACTAAGCCGCAGGGCAAATGGCTCTGCGGCTTTTTTGCGCGCGCAAGTATAATCGGAGGTGCAAGCAAACCCTAAGTCGAAGGAGAGTCCGCATGCCCGAAGGCAGAAAACGCCAGCAGCGCGTCCTCGCTCCGACCAGCAACGAAGAGCTTGCCTCAGAGATACCCTATGTTGGCGCCCCGCTTGCGCACAAAATCGAGAGCGCCGCGCAAATGCTGATCGAACGCGGTGCAAAAGCGGTGGTCAACGAGTTTCTGCCCTACGCCAACGACAAGAAGGAGTTCGCTTTCAACCGCTTCGCCGGCAGAATCCTTGCCGAAGCGGGCGCCGCCGAGATAAACGAGATTCCCTATTGCGCCGACCTGCGCGTAACCAAGCAGCCGACCACGGGCCTTGCGCGCATCCCCTTCCCCGCACACGCCACGCAAGACGAGCAGCAGCTCATCCTTGCCGTCGAGGCCACCATCAACCGCGCTCTCGCGGTGGCAAACATGCTGGTGCTTGCTTCGCAACGCTATGCGGGCGGCGATGAGGAGCGTGTGATCCCGGTATCGTTCGGGCGTACGTTTTCGGTTTCCTACCTGGCCGAAAAGCGCAAACGCGATAGGGAGCACCAGGGAACGCCCGCCTTCGAGCGCATGAACAGCCACGAGCCCTTAACCGAAACGACGCTTCCCGATGGGCTGCTTAATCTGCTCGATTGGTTCACCTTCGACAACATAGCCATCGACACGGTAGCCACGTTCCAATGCGCGACCTGCCCAAACGAGCTGATCAGTATTCTGGGAACTTCGGCGGCGCGCGCATCGGATTGGGATACGCGCTCGCGGTTTGCCAACATATTGGAGCACATCGCGGCGCCGACGCGCCTGCGCTACCAGTTCGATTGCGACATGGAGTCGGCCACGGCCGCCGTTGCGTTCGAGGTACCGCCACTTGCGGCCTTCCCCGCATACGAGTACCAGCCCGAGAGCGGCAACTGGAAAAGCATCGCAGATAAGGCGGAAGCGGCCCGCACGTCGTACCTGATCAGAATGGTAGGCCTGCTTGCCGGGTCGTGCTTTGGATCGGGCCTTCCCATCGAGCACGCCATCGTGAACGTCTATTCGGCGGGCTTCGATACGGCGCCCGTGCTCTCCTGTCGGTTCGAACGATTCGAGTTCACCGCACAATGCATGGAAGAGGTTCGCACGGGACGGCTGCTCGACGAGAAGCTTCGCTATGATTTTGCCACGTGCTTGGAGCTGGTCGCGCCTATCGAGATGGCTGCGGACATCGCTGAGGGCGGGGCACTTTCGCCTGTTGCGCGCCTGGATTCGGCAACCATAGGGCGCCGCCCCGATCCTTGGAGCGATACGCGCCGCCTACCTGCGAACCTTGCGCGCTTTTTCCACGCCCGCGAGGCGCGCGAGCTTGATACGGTGCTCTACCTGGGCGGAAACGACACTGCCAGCTGGATCGACGAGGCGGTTACCGATAGCCACGATTCCAAGATTGCCGCTATCGCCACGCTCGAGAGCCTAGTCGACGAGCTGGAAGCGAAGCTTCCCAAGCTTTCCGACAACGAACGGCTGCTCTACTGCGAGCACCCCGCTGCGCGCGCATGCGTGAGCCTGCTCGACGACCGCGCAAGCGTGTCGGCCCAGGCCCAGGCGTATCTGCGCACGGGCGAGTTCAACCCCGAGCGCACCACTATCACGAGCAACGTGCGCTATGTGCGCATGCCGAATGCGCTCTTCAACGCCTATGCGGGTCTGGCCGACCTGTATCAGCGCATCCGCGACTTCGATGCGGCCGAAGCCATGGCCGATCGCTGCATAACCTACGGCCCCACCTCGGCCACGGGCTATCTGCGCAAGGCCGACATCCTTGCCGAGCGCCGCAAGTTCAACCAGGCCATCAACGTGCTTATGGAAAGCCTTCACTACCTGGTGCTCGAGGCCGATTACGCAGCCGTGTACCAAAGCCTGGCGCTTATCCATTGGTACACTCATCGGGAGAAAACGTCGATTGCGCTGTACGCCCTGCTTTCGTATCTGCACGACGAGCCGGCAGAAACCGCTAAGAAATTCATCGCTAAGGCCAAGCGTACAGGCGTTATCGCCAACGGACGCGTTCCCGAAGAGCAGGCTGCCAAGGTCGTGGCCAGCGCGGGCATCCCGCTTGCACCAACCGAGCAGGCGCGCATGTGCATAGCGCGCGCCGCCATCGAGCTTTCAAACGCCGGCTTCTATACGGCGGCGGCGCCCTACGCCAACTACCTATCTAATTTCGCTGAAGGCGCAGGTGGAAGCATCGCTCTGAAGTCGGTGAGCTCGTCTTTGCAGTTCGGCATCGATACGATGGACCTCTAAGCCCGCACGCTAAGGCCAAGCCCGCCGAGCGGCTTCCGCGCCCCAAACGCATTCGATGTTTGCGCGCGAAGCAATTGGATGCGTGCTACTATTTGCGTATCACCAGTTTATGTTTGCCGTAAGGAGCAGCCGATGAGCAAGAAGGACAAGAAGGCCAAGTCCGCCAAGCAGGCCAAGGCCGAAAAGAAGCAGAAGAAGGGTAAGAAGGCGCAGGTCAAGGCGCTAGCGCCCGCAGCGCCCGCCATGCCGCCGTACGACCCTTCGGCAACATACAGCTGCAAGGACGACAAGTACAAGGGTCGCAAGGAGACCGTTACTGTCGAGTTTTTGTATCTTGACCTGGTCGTTTGCGATCGCTGCCAAGGGGCCGATCAACGCGTGGCCAAAGCGGTCGAGCGCTGCAAACCCGTGCTTGAAGCATGCGGCTACGAGCTGCGCCTGCAATGCGTACTCATCGACAACGAGATGCTCGCCGAGCAGTACCGCTTCTACAGCTCGCCGACCGTGCGCGTGAACGGCGTGGACATCTGCCCCTCCATCGAGGAGAACGACTGCGACTGCTGCCGCGATATCTCGGACTTCGATGTGAAGTGCCGGCTCTTCCCCTTCAACGGTACGTATTACGAGGTACCGCCGACCGACATGCTCGTGCGCAACATCATGGAAACCGTGATGAGCGGCAAAGCGGCCCATCCCGAGGACGAGCCTTACGAGCTGCCCGAAAACCTCGCGGGCTTCTTCGCGGGCAAGCGCAAAAAGGCGGCCGAGGCCGCAAGCGCAAGCAGCGGCCAGAGGTCGTGCTGATAAGCCCCGCGCGCTCGGTCGAGCGCAAACATCCGCGATAGCAACTACAAAAGAAGCCGCCTCTCCTGGATGAGGCGGCTTCTCGCTTTGCATCGGCAATAAACGGAGCTTGCGTTGCAGTCTAGCGGTTTTCGATGTGCTGGATATTTTTCAGCTCGATGGACAGCGTGCCGTCGGAGTTGCTGGTGAACGTGATGTATTCCGGGCTTTCGCTGTACTCGGCCGGGAAGGTTATCTCGATACCGGTATCGGTGCGAATCTTGTGGCTTTTTGCCACGCGCTCAACGGCGCGCCGCTCAAGCGGGATGCGTTCGGGCAGCTCGCGCGCCTGTGCCGCCGACTCGAAGCGCTGCTGCATGGCGGGTTCGCCCTCGAACACTTCGACCGCCATCTGCGCCAAGTCTACGTCCTCGGTTTCCTCGACGCTCTTGGTGGCGTAGGCCTTCGCACGCGAAAGCGCCTCCGCGGTATTCGCGCCGTACTCGTCGGCCACGGCCTCGACCAGCTCGGTCACCGCGGTGAAGGCCTCGCGCGTGGAAGCCTGTGTGCTGCACTGCAGAAGGCCATCGGGGATAAGCCAGCGCGCCTCGCCCGCAATGGTGCGCTCCTTGTCGCAAAAGCGCACGTCAAGTGTTCGCAGGTCGATGACAGCGTACGAGCTTACCTTCTGCGTGGTGCCAGGCAGCACCGCGCGGTGCCGCGAGACGGTGTTCATCTCGCCGGTTTCGCCCATGCCGACCTCGTGCACGTAGGCCTGCTTGCTTTCGAGCAGCAGGATGGCGAAGTAGCGATCCGTTCGCGCCTGGTAGGCGGCCAGCTCAGCGGCACTGGCGGCATCGCCGTCCGCATCGTCGGCAGCATCGGCGAGCGCGACCGCCGCCGCGTCCGCTTCGGGAGCGTCCTCGAAATCGACCACGAGCAGGTCGGTCGAAGGGGTCTTGGGCATATGCTCAAGCTCGCCGACCAGGTAATCGGCGATCTTGTGCGAAAGCGCCACGAAATCGCGCTCGCCCGCGAAGTACGCCTTTAGTTCGGGCGCGAACAGGCTATCGGCAGAGAACACGCCGCGTTTGTTGTCCAGATTGGAGAGCGCCTTCTTAGCATGGCGTGCCACGTAGTTCTTGGCCGCCTTGTCCGAGATGTCGATCTCCTCTTGGGCGTAGATGTTCTCGCACGCCGCAAAGTCGAAGACGTGCAGAATCGCGTGATTGATTTTCATACGCAGGCCCTAGGCGCGATTGCGGTTGCGATTGTAGTTGATCAGGCAGCCAGCCTTCACGATCTCGCGCTCTTCAGGGGTCATATCGGCCACATAGAGCTCGATTTCGCGCGCAGCGCCATCCTTGATGACGTAGGCGGCGATGCTGGAAAGATCGCCGTCGAGCGCCGTGCGGATGTTCGGCACGTAGATGAAATCGCCCACCTCAAACGCATCGATATCTCCCTTGAACTGGAACGGAACCATGCCCCAGTTCATGCAGTTGCTGCGATAGCGCTTGGTCGCGTATTCGTTGGTGATGTTGGCGAGCGCACCGAGCACGCGCTGGCAGCTTGCAGCCTGTTCGCGCGCGGAGCCATCGCCCGGCTTGTTGGCGTAGATGGTCGAGCCGATCTCGATAGCGGCCACATCAACACCTTCCTGACCAGGGATCGCACGCACCGCATCGAGCGCGGCGGCAACCTCGGCGCAAGGCGCTTCGCCTGCCAGGCGCGCGGCCTCGAGCGCACGCACATCCTTCGCGCGCTGCACGTATTCCGGATCGCGGCGCGAAAGCGTGAACTCGGCCAGACCGAGCGGGTTCGAGCGGAACGACGAGGTCTCACCCGACGGGATGAGCTCATCGGTGGTGGTTACCTCGTCAAGGATTTTGGACGTGACCTTGAGCAGGATATTCTCGGCAAGCGCCTCCTGCTCGGGCCAGTCTTTGATGTTGGGACCGTAGCGCAGCTCGGCAGACGAATCGGCCTCGCCGAAACCCTGGAACACGCGCGAACGGTACGAGCGATCGTCGTAGTTGTACTCGGGAACACCGCCCCAGCAGTCGAGCGCCTCAGCGCTTGTGAGCTTGCCGCCTGCCGCCGCCGTAGCCGCAATCGAGCGCGCATCCATAAGCGCAACCGCGGCCATCTGGCCGTTGCCGGGCTTGGAACCTTCGCGGTTGGGGAAGTTGCGCGTGGCATGGCGAATGGAAAGCGCATTGTTGGCCGGCGTATCGCCCGCACCGAAGCACGGACCGCAGAACGCCGTGCGCACGATGGCGCCCGCGTCCATGAGGGCGGCGAGCAGCCCCTTGCGGTCGAGGTCCACGAACACCGGCTGGCTGGAAGGATACACCGACAGGTAGAACTCGTCGTTGCCGATGTTCGCACCCTTGAGCGCATGGGCAGCCTCGACGATGTTGGTGTAGGTGCCACCCGCGCAACCTGCGATAACGCCCTGCTGCACCTGTAGCTTGCCATCGGCGGTGATCTTGTCGAGCAGCGTGAAGTGCGCACGACCCTCGGCAACCGCGTCGGCCGCCTTCTCGGTTTCGCGCAGGATGTCCTCGAGGGTCTCGTAGAGCGCATCGATGGTGTAGGCATTCGACGGGTGGAACGGCAGCGCAATCATGGGCTTCACGGCCGAAAGATCGACGCGCACGCAGCCGTCGTAATACGCCACGGGAGCAGGATTAAGCTCGCGGTATTCGCTGCCGCGCAGGTGCTTGTCGAGGAAGGCCTTCGTTTCGCCATCGGTTGCCCAGACGGAGCTCAAGCACGTGGTTTCGGTGGTCATAACGTCTACGCCGTTGCGATAATCGCAGGTCATGCTTGCAATGCCAGGGCCCACGAACTCCATGACCTTGTTCTTGACGTAGCCGTTCTTGTACACCGCGGCGATGATGGCGAGCGCGATATCCTGCGGGCCCACGTAGGGAGCGGGTTTGCCTTCCAAATAGATGGCCACAACGCCTGGATAAGCCACGTCATAGGTATCGCCGAGCAGCTGTTTGTCCAGCTCGCCGCCGCCTTCGCCGATGGCCATGGTGCCGAGTGCGCCGTAGCGCGTGTGGCTATCGGAGCCGAGGATCATCTTGCCGCAGCCCGCGAAGTTTTCGCGCATGAACTGGTGGATTACCGCGATATGCGGGGGCACGTAGATGCCGCCGTACTTCTTGGCGGCCGAAAGCCCGAAGAAGTGGTCGTCGTCGTTGATGGTGCCGCCCACCGCGCACAGCGAGTTGTGGCAGCACGTAAGCACGTAGGGCAGCGGGAACTTGGTCATGCCCGACGCGCGCGCCGTTTGGATGATGCCGACATAGGTGATGTCGTGGCTGGCCATAGCGTCGAACTTGATCTTCAGATGGTCGATATCGCCCGAAGTGTTGTGCGCATCGAGGATGCCATAGGCGATGGTGCCCTTCTTGGCTTGCTCCTTGTTTGCGGGCGCACCGGTGAGTGCCTCGACGCGCTCGGCTTCGGCCTCAGGGACGATGGTTTCGCCGTTGACCAGGTAGATGCCTGCAGGCTCCAATGAAATAGGCATGGGTTCCCTCCTCTAGTCGGTATGAGGGAATTCTAAACGATGCGCCTCGGCTGTAAGCGGGCGCGCAGGCATTTATCGACGATTTAATCTTGAACGGTGCTGCGAGGTGACACAAAGGCGGGCGGGGCCTTTTTTTATAGGGAAAAAAAGACCCGAGGGGCGTTATTTTTTCTCGGGTGGGGTGTTGCCCAAATCGGCCCCTTGTTTTTTTTTTTCTTCTAAAAATATGGGGGGGGGGGCTTTTGTGCCACTACGTTACACGCGGAACTGCATGTTGTAGTAGCGCGCGTAGATGCCGTCGTGCGCCATCAGCTCGTCGTGCGTGCCGCGCTCGACCACGCGACCCTCGTCGATGACGGCGATGTAGTCGGCGTTGCGGATGGTAGAGAGCCTGTGCGCGATGACTACCGTGGTGCGGCCCACGGCCAAAGCGTCGAGCGCCTTCTGCACCTTGCCCTCGCTTTCATTGTCGAGCGCGGAAGTGGCCTCATCGAGCACGAGGATGCGCGGGTTGCGCAAGAACACGCGCGCAATGGCCACGCGCTGCTTCTGCCCGCCCGATAAACGCGCACCGCGCTCGCCCACCAACGTGTCGTAGCCATCCTCAAGCGTCATCACGAAATCGTGGATGTTGGCCTGCTTGGCCGCCCAAACGAGCTGCTCCTCGGTAGCATCGGGCTGACCGTAGAGGATGTTGTCGCGGATGGATCCTTCGAACAAGTACACATCCTGCTGCACGATGCCCACGGTCTCGCGCAGGCTCTCGAGCGTGCAATCGCGCACGTTGATGCCGGCTATGCGCACGCTGCCATCCGTCACGTCATAGAAGCGCGGCAGCAAGCTGCACGTGGTGGTCTTACCGCCACCGCTCGGGCCCACGAGCGCCACGGTCGAGCCCGCCGGCACATCGAGCGTGATGCCATGCAACACCTCGGGGCCGTCCGCGTAGGCAAAGCGCACGTTTTCCAGCTGCAAGCTCGGCGCCACACGCGCATCGACCGACTGCGCACCCGCACCCGCGCGCTGCCCCTCGATGACTTCGAGCAGGTCGATCGCATCGGGCTTGTTGGCAACGCCTGGCTGCTCTGCGAGCGTTTCGACGAAGCGACGGAAGCCCGCATAACCCTTCTGAAAAGTCTCGGTAAAGTTGATCAGCAGCTCGATGGGCGCCAGGAATATGCCGATGTACAGGGCATACATTATCAGGTCGGCAGGCGCCATAGCGCCTATCGCCACGAAGTAGCCGCCGCCCACGATGGTGGTGATGTAGAGCGCCCCCTGGAAGAAGCTACCCGCCATCTGGAACTGGCCCATGAAGCGGTACGACAGCTCCTTGGTCTCGATGAACTCGTCATTTGTCTTGTCGAACTTGTCGATCTCGATCTTCTCGTTGCCGAAGCCCTTCACCACGCGGATGCCGCCGAGGCTATCCTGCAGGCGCGCGTTCATGGTGGCCATGCGCACGCGATTCTGACGGAAGATCGTGCGGCGGCGGTAGTTGGAGACCGCCGTGTAGACCGCCATCGCAACGGTGACGAGCAGCATGATCAGCGTGAGCGGCACGTTGACCATAAGTAGCAGCACGAAGCTGCCGATGATCTTGAAGAGCGCGATGAAAAGGTTTTCGGGGCCGTGGTGGGCCACCTCGGAGATGTCGAACAGGTCGGTGACCAGCTTCGACATCATCTCGCCGGTGTTGTTGCGGTCGTAGTAGTTGAAGCTTAGGCGCTGGTACTGCTTGAAGAGGTCCATGCGCATGCGCATCTCCATACGCGCGCCCATGATGTGGCCCCAGCAGCTGATGAACCACTGGCACACGCTGCGGACGACGTACATGACGACGAGCGCGATGGCCACGTAGGGCAAGATGCCCATGATGGCGTCGGTCGCGTTGATGAAGAAATCGCGCACGAAGAAGTTGAGCACCTGCGGGAAGGCGAGGTCGATGCACGCGAGAATGATAGCCGCAACAAGATCGGCGACGAACAGCAGCGTAAACGGCTTGTAATAGCTAACGAACTTCTTTGCTACCTGCGAAAACGGAACCTCGGGCACCTCTTGGGCCTTCGTTTCGTCGCGATACCCCATCCCGGGCAGGGGCCCCGCCCCCGCGCGGACTCCATCAGCCGCCATATGCAAACCTCTCTTTCGCCCCCGCGCGGATTATAGCGCAAACGGATAATCGGCGTAATCATAGAGCCTGCGGCTTCCGAGCCAAGCGTGGACGAGAAACCGAGCTGTGTGGTGCCCGTGGACCAAATCCCGAGCTGTGTGGTGTTTTAGGGGGCGTTTTGGACGCGGAACCCCCCGGTGGGGGGGGGGGGGGGGGGGGGGGGGCGGCCCCCCCGGGGGGGGGGGGGAGACAGGGGGGGCCTCGCGGCCCCACACAGCTCGCGATTTCGTCCACCCCGACCACACAGCTCGCGATTTCGTCCGCCAAAACTACAAGCAGCTTCGAAAGCCAGCGAATCGCAGCTACATACCAAACGACAAAAACGCTTTATCAGCTTACTATCTAACAAGACCACACCTAGTAATACAAATCTGCAAATATTGTCAATCGCAAAGCGCTTTTTAGACTATGATTTAACCATCGTTTATCCTTCCGTCGAAAGGGTTCATTATGGCCGACCGCATCGTCTTGAACAGCATTTCCTACCATGGAGCAGGCGCAATCCAGGAAATTCCCGGCGAACTTGCGCGCCGTGGCTATAGCCGCGTGTTCGTGTGTTCCGACCCCGACCTGGTAAAATTCGGCGTTACCGCCAAGGTTACCGACGTGCTTGATGGCGCCGACATCGAGTGGGTGCTCTTCGACGGCGTAAAGCCCAACCCCACGATTGAGAACGTGCAGGATGGCGTCGCGGCGTTCAAGGACTCGGGCGCGGCGGCAATCGTTGCAGTGGGCGGCGGCTCGGCTATGGATACCGCCAAGGCCATCGGCATCATCGCCGAGAACCCCGAGTTCGCCGATGTCGTTTCGCTTGAAGGCGTCGCCCCCACCGCCAAGCACGCAACGTTCACCATCGCGGTGCCCACCACCGCAGGCACCGCAGCGGAAGTCACCATCAACTACGTCATCACCGACACCGAGAAGGTGCGCAAGTTCGTGTGCGTCGACACCAACGACATCCCCGAGGTAGCCGTGGTCGACCCCGACATGATGGCCTCGATGCCCGTCGGCCTTACCGCCGCTACCGGCATGGATGCGCTCACCCACGCGATCGAAGGCTACACCACCAAGGCTGCTTGGGAGCTTACCGACATGTTCCACCTCGAGGCGATCAAGCTGATCAGCCATTCCCTGCGCGACGCAGTCGCCGAAGCGAAGAGCGGCGAGCCGGGTGAAGGGCGCAAGACCATGGCGCTTGCCCAGTACATCGCCGGCATGGGCTTCTCGAACGTGGGGCTGGGCATCGTACATTCGATGGCTCACACGCTTTCGGCGCACTACGACACTCCGCACGGCGTGGCATGCGCGATGCTTCTGCCCATCGGCCTCGAGTACAACGCCGATGCATGCGGCGAGCGCTATCGCGAGATCGGTCGCGCCATGGGGCTCGACGGCATGGATGATGCCGATATCGAGGCTGTAAACGCCAAGGTAGTCGCTGCCGTGGCGCAGCTCGGCAAGGATGTGGGCATTCCCGAGACGTGCAGCGGCCTCGTGGAAGAGGACCTCGACCAGCTGGCCGCCGACGCACGCGCCGATGCATGCTTCCCCGGCACCCCGAAGGACGCCGACCTCGAAACCGTAAAGGCGCTCTTCCGCAAGATCATGGCATAAGGCCAAACGGCACAGCGTCGCGACTGGCGCGACAAAGCACGCAACAGCGCAGCTCGGGCGAAGCCCGAGCTGCGCGCCTTTGCCGGGCCGGGTTCCGCCAGGGCGCCCGCTGCGCGGGCGCGGGGGGGCGCCCAGCCCGCCCCACCGCCCCCCCGGCGGCGGAGGGGCACCGCGGCCGCCGGGGGGGGGCCCCCCGGGCCCCGGGCTCGGCTGACGCCTCGCACCTATGGAGGGCACTCGCTCCGTCGGGCTCCGCCCGCTCCGCAGCGCCTCCGCCGAGACGGATCCGGGAGAGCCGGCGGGCGCGGAGGCCTGGCGCGCGTAATGCCGAGCGGGTCCGCGCACGAGATTGACGTTTGCTCAGTGCGCAATGCACGAGATTGACGTTCGTGTGGGATTCCGAGGGGTGTTTTGCACGAGAATGACGTTCGTGTGGTGCGATTTCCGATTTGAGACCACATGAACGTCGATTTGGTGCATTCGGACACCCAAAACACCACACGAACGTCGATTTGGTGCGCCCCGCCCCACACGAACGTCGATTTGGTGCAAGCCTCACGCGGAAAGAGGCCGCAGGTTCCGCCAGGCCAACCGCGACAGAATAGACGGACAGCGGGCGAAGCCCGCGCCTCCGCCGGGCCAGGTTCGCGCACGAGAATGAAGCTTGCGCAGAAGCCGGGGTGGACAAGAAACCGAGCTGTGTGGTCAAAGTGGACGAAATCCCGAGCCGTGTGGAGCTGCAGGGCCCCAAATGGACGAAATCCCGAGCTGTGTGGAGCCGAACCCCGGTTCGACACCACACAGCTCGGGATTTCGTCCAAAACGACCCCTAAAACACCACATAGCTCGGTTTCTCGTCCACGAGCGCCACACAGCTCGGGATTTCGTCCACCCGACCCGCGGCCCGTTCCCAACGAATCGGCGAGCGCCTTAAAGCGCGCGCCAGCAGCAGCCCAGGCGAACAGCGACCGAAGGGAGCGCCTCCGCCGGGCCGGGTCGAGCAATCGCGGTAGCCTAGGGCAACAGCGGCCGCAGGCCGCGCCTTGCCCGGGCCGGGTTCCGCCAGGTCAACCGGTACAGAATAGGGACAGCGCACCTCGGGCGAAGCCCGAGCTGCGCGCCTCCCGGTGCAGGTTGAACACCCCAACCGCGGC
>R11__coassemble_1113_pt1 | contig 15883 bp, 9 predicted proteins | sample R11__metabat2_high_PE_032 | metagenome-assembled genome bin R11 | reverse complement strand
AAATCATTCTGCTACGTATACCCTGTTTGTGTTTCACGTGAAACACAAACAGGGTATACTGCTTTTCAACACGAAAGGAGGCTTCAGTGGGTCTATTCGATAGTTTTAAACGCGACAAAAAGGCAGCATCAACTATCCAAGAAACCAAAGTTGAAGTTGAACAGCAGGCAGAGCCAGAGAACGTCGCGCCTGAGGAAGAACCGGCTCAAGAGGAACAAAGTTCCGAAACCATTGTCGATGAGGAAATGGTCATAGAGAACATCGAGGTAGTCGAGCGCGCGCCTGAGCCCGAGGTGCAGGAAGAGCGCGTCGAACCTGAATTCCAGAAGATAAAATCTTATGCTGAAAAGCTGCCGGTTACGCATGTTATCGGCCAGACGAAGATTATCTCCATCCTCAATCAGAAGGGCGGCGTGGGGAAAACTACAACCGCTATCAATCTTGCTGCTGCTCTCGGTGAAGCCGGCAAGCAGGTGCTTCTCGTCGATTTCGACCCTCAAGGCAATGCCACGAGTGGTTTGGGCATCGATAAAAGCCAGGTTGAACGCTGCATCTACGATGTTCTGCTCAACGATGTGCCTATCCAAGATGTGATTATCCCCGACGTCAGCCAAGGCCTTGATTTGGCTCCTGCGACGTTGAATTTGGCGGGCGCAGAAATAGAGCTCGTGTCTGCTATCGCCCGCGAGAGCAGGCTTAAGGACGCTGTTGGAAGTCTTCGTGGGCGCTACGATTACATCTTTATCGACTGCCCGCCGTCGCTTGGGTTGCTCACTATCAACGGCCTTGTTGCGGCAGATAAGCTCATCATCCCGATCCAATGCGAGTTCTATGCGCTGGATGGTGTGACAAAACTCCTTGTTTCGATGAAAGCTGTCAAAGAACGCCTTAATCCTTCGCTCGAGGTGTTCGGTATCTTGCTGACTATGTACGATGGTCGTACTACGCTTGCCAAACAGGTTTCTCGCGAAGTGCGCAACTACTTTGGCAAGCAGGTATTCGAGACGATGATTCCCCGTACCGTAAAACTATCCGAAGCTCCCAGTTATGGTTTGCCTATTACTCAATACGATCCCGAGGGCAAGGGAGCTATTTCTTATACCAAACTTGCAAAGGAAGTGATCGAACGTGGCTAGCACGAGGCGCGGATTAGGTCGTGGTTTGAACTCTCTTCTTGGTGGCACGGCCGACGAAATTCTTAATCCTGAACCCAAAAAAGAGCCGGAACGCATCGTTGTAGAGGAAAAAGAGCCCGAGAAAGAGACTCTTTCCGCTGCCGCTGTTCCTCCTCCTGGCGTAAAACCTGCCCGCGAGGTTATCTCTGCAGAGGAAATCTATCGCTCTAACGAAGACAACGTTACGATTAAGGGCGTTGTTTCCCGCGATCCGAAGCGCGCTGAGGAGCCGAAGCAGGAGGATAAGGGCTCGGTAAACGAATTACCGCTCCATTCCATCGTTCCCAACCCCGACCAGCCGCGCATTAACTTCAAGAAGGAAGAGCTGCAGGAGCTTGCGGATTCCATCCGCAAAGACGGCCTGCTGCAGCCGGTGGTCGTGCGTAATATGGGCGATGACGAGTACCAAATCATCGCTGGCGAGCGCCGTTGGCAGGCATGCCGTTTGCTCGGTCTCGAAAACGTGCCTGTGCGAATCGTCGATGTCGACGATAATAAGGCCATTGAGCTGGCCCTTATCGAGAATATCCAGCGTAGCGACCTCAATCCTATCGAAGAAGCGTACGGCTACCGCCGCATGATGGAGCGTTGCAATATGACGCAGTCCGAGGTTGCGCAGGCTGTTTCCAAGGGCCGCTCGACCATCGCAAACGCTCTCAGGTTGCTCGAACTTCCCGAAGAGGCACAGCAGCTGTTGTTCGAGGAGAAAATCACCGCGGGTCACGCACGCGCCATTCTGTCGGTTTCCACCGACGAAGGCCGTCGTACCCTTACGCGCAAGATTGTCGACGAGAAGCTGAATGTGCGCGATGCCGAGAACCTGGCATGCTTGCTTTCTGGCGTGAAGACGACCAAGACCACTTCGCGCTCGGCCACGCCCAAATCGTTCAAAACGGTCGCCCGTTCTTTGCGCGAATCCCTTGAGACCAACGTGCGTGTGAAAACGGTCAAGGGCAAGAATAAGATCGAGATCGAATTCCAAGATGAAGATGATCTGCAGCGCTTGTTCAAGATAATTTCGGGTGAAACCGAGTAAAAACGACCTCACAGAATGCGTTCTAAGACCCGTTTTCGATGAGAACGGGTCTTTTACTTAAGAAATGAATTTGCGAGCTGTCCACAGGCTCCTGCGATGTCTTCGCCTTTCGACCTGCGAATTGTAGCGTTAATTCCAGCGTTATTAAGCGATTCGCACCAGGACAGCATCTCTTTTTCCGAGACAGGCTTGAAAGGTGAATCTTCAATCTCGTTGAGGCAAATCAGATTCACATGGCAGAGCAATCCTGAGCAAAAATCGATCAGCGAGGCAAGATCTTCTTTAGAATTGTTGACTCCTCGCATAAGCGCGTACTCGAACGTGATGCGGCGATCGGTCTGGCGCAGATAGCTTTCGATAGCAGCGCGTAATTTCGAAAGAGGCATCCCTGCGACACCCGGCATTATCTTGTCGCGCACGTTTTGACGAGCGGCGTGGAGAGAAATAGCGAGCGTGAATTGCTCGGGCTCGTGCGAGAATTTTTCGATACCGGTAAGGATGCCGCAACTCGAGACGGTGATCTTGCGCGCTCCGATGTTCAAAAGCTTTTCGTTATTGCAAATGCGCAAGGCTGTGAGGGTGTTGTCGTAGTTGGCAAACGGTTCGCCCTGCCCCATAACCACGATGTTGGAAACTCTGCATCCAAAGTCCTCTTCGACGGTGAGAATTTGGTCGACGATCTCTCCTGGAAGCAAGTTTCTCGTAAGCCCTTGCTTTCCTGTAGCGCAGAAAGCGCACTTCATTGCGCAGCCCGCTTGGGAAGAAACGCAGACGGTAAGCCGCCCGTCTTCTGAGGGGATGCCAACCGTTTCCGCAATTACGTGATCGTTGAATTCCAAAACATACTTGCGCGTACCGTCGATAGAGGTCTGCTTATCGATTATCTGGGGCGTGTAGAGAGGGTGCTCTTCGCTGAGTTGATTTCGTAAAACCGCAGGTAGATTGCTCATTTCTTCATACGAGCCAGCATGTTTTGCGTAAAGCCAGGAGAGGATTTGACTGCCACGAAACTTAGGAAGTCCCAACTCTTTCACGAGCTGGAATATGCCCTCGATCGAATATGCTTTGATGGGTGTGTTCATGCAGGAAATTATAATGCAGAGCATGTGGTGTTTCACGTGAAACATCCTCCGCTAACCATCAGCTCACAGTATGGAAACACTCGTTTGCTATACTGGGCACGTCGGAAATCTTGCGAAGGAAGTTCTTATGGCAAACATCAATCCGTCTGAATGCAAAGTAGCCCTGCTCGCAGGTGGTACGAGCGGCGAGCGTGAAATCTCGTTGTCTTCTGGCCGCGCTGCAAAGCTCGCGCTTGAAGAAGCGGGTTTCACTGTTGATATGATTGACCCAGCGGAGCGCGCTGGCATTAAGCAGCTCATCGATGGCGATTACGATGTGGCCTTCCTTACCATGCATGGAAAGCAAGGTGAAGATGGCACTCTTCAGGGTTTGCTCGAGATCATCGGCCTTCCCTATACCGGATCGGGCGTTTTGGCGAGCGCCCTTGCCATGGACAAAGCCAAAGCCAAGGTTATCTACAAGGAAAACGGTATCGCAACGCCTCCCTCCATCGTTCTTTGTGCGGGTGATAAGTACTCGGTCGAGGGAATCATCGATGAGATTGGCGAACACTGCGTGGTGAAACCCGCGACCGAAGGCAGTGCTTTGGGCGTGCAAATCGTTGAAGGTGAGAAAGCTATCGAACAGGCGATTGCCAATGCGTTTGAGATAGATAGCGAAGTTATCGTTGAGAAGTACGTTCACGGCATGGAGGTTACGGTCGCCGTGCTCGGAAACGATGATATCCACGCTCTACCGCCCATCGAGATCGTTCCTATGAACGATTTCTACGACTTCGATTCCAAGTATCTGCCTGGTGGTGCGCAGCATATTTGCCCTGCGCGTATTGGCGAACAGATGACGGCATTGGTGAAGAAGCGTGCAGAACAAGCGCACAAAGCCCTCGGCTGCCGCGGTGTTTCGCGCTCCGATCTGATTATCGATGAGGAAGGCGAACCGTGGGTGCTTGAAACCAACACGATTCCGGGCATGACGGCAACGTCTCTATTGCCCGATGCCGCGCGCGTCGATGGGCTCGAATTCCCGCAGCTGTGTGCCAAGTTGGTTGAGCTGGCACTTGAGTAAGCGCCCTTTACGACAGAAGACAAGCAAAAGCCCCGGATGTTTCACGTGAAACATCCGGGGCTTTTTCGTCTTAAAAGAGGCCGATAAGATGAAGGATTAGAACGATAAGCGCAACAATTACGACGATAAACGCGTAGCTTACGATATAGCAGCCGATCTTTCCCTTGCGGCCTTCTTCGACAAGCTTTTCGGAGACACTCCGTTTGCTCTTGATGATGGCCATGTTTTCCTTCTTCTCGGGAAGGGGAACGCGGTCGTTGGGCTTCCAGTCGCCGTTTTGCTTAACGATGGTGTCGACCGCGGATTCGTTAAGATCGATTTGCGGGCGCAGTCCTTGACCAAGCATCTCTTTGATGCCGTCTACAAAAACACCCATCGGTTCTTCAAGCGAGGGGTGATACGCGATAACGCACATCTCGCCCCAATAGTGCCCAGGCGCTGGTTCGCTCGAATAAGCGAGGAGCGACATAAGGATGTGAATCTTCCATTCGCGCGCTTGCAGCAATCTGATTTTGTGCGAGTCGTTTTCGTCGAAATAACCAACTTGTGCGTCGAATTTGTTCTTGAGAACGATTCTGCCCACGCCGTCTTCGGAAACGAATTCGAAGCGGAACTCATCACCTATGAGCGTATCGGCGCCTTCGAGCGTTCCCGAATCCTTCTTGGAGAACGTTTCGAAACGCGCATAAAAGCCTTGGTAGTTTTGTGACATTGCCCCTCCTTGTTTCACAAAGCAGTCTACCATGTGATTTGCACATTCTTATGGACGGATGCTGTTAAAGCTGTTTGTGAACCGAGCTTTGATTTGTTAGGCTTTACCCATGACACTATCAGGCGCACAGGCGCGATCCCGCCTGCTGAATTACGTACTCGATGGAACGCCCAGCGATATCGTTGGGCGCTATGCGTCGTTGTACGAGATATCGAAAAATTCGAACTTCGGCGCACTCGATGAAAACATAGTTGTTCTCGATACCGAAACGACGGGTTTTTCGTTTACGCACGATGAGCTTACGCAGATTGCCGCAGCGCGTATGTCTCATGGCGAAATAGTCGATTGGTACGTTACCTTCGTAAATCCGGGAAAGCCAATTCCGGATGATGTGGTGCACCTAACCAACATTCATGATGAAGACGTGGCTGATGCGCCTACCCCCGAAGAAGCGCTTGCTGGACTTGTCGAATTCGTGGGCAATGCGATCGTTATCGCGCATAATGTAGACTTCGATCGCACGTTCACCACGCGCCATGAAACAGGTTTGCCGCTTCTAGAGAACCGATGGTTCGACTCGCTTGACCTCTCGCGCATCGCGCTTCCGCGTCTGAAGTCGCATCGGCTTATCGATATCGTGAAGGCGTTCGACGCACCGCTTTCCACCCATCGCGCCGATGCCGATGTTGCGGCCACATGCGTTGCTTACCGCATCCTTCTTGCAGGGGTGGCGGCAATGCCTTCTACGCTTATCGCGAAGATCGCCTCGCTCGCACCCGAAAGCGACTGGCGCACAGCGCCCGTTTTCCAGTATTTCGACTATGCGATAAAGAACAACCAGCTTATCAAGGGTGCGGACGGCTCGGTCGATTTGTCGTGCGCTCCTTGCGATATCGCGGTGGCGGTCGAATTTGCTGCCGACCATGCTCCCGATGCGTTTTCGCTGTATACGATGCGCAAAGCGCGCATTGCCCAATTACCGCAGCGCAAGGCCAAGCGCGATGCGGATCTTATAGCGGGCGACCCGACCGAGCGGTTGCTCTATCCTTCTTGTGAAGAGGTGGAGCGCGCATTTAGCGCGGAAGGGTTGCTCGGGACCATTTACGAAAACTACGAGCCGCGCTCTGAGCAGCTTCAGATGGCGCAAGCCATCCGCAAAGCGTTCGAAAAGAGCGAGAACCTGGTTGTTGAGGCCGGAACCGGCGTCGGGAAATCGATGGGATACCTTGTTCCCGCCGCGCTTATGGCGCAAAAGAACAATATCGCCATAGGCGTTGCCACAAAGACTAACGCGCTTCTCGATCAGCTGGTGTTTTCTGAATTGCCTGCTCTCTCCGAAGCGTTGGCAGCCCTTGACCCCGAAGCCGAACCGTTAAGCTACGCGGCTCTTAAGGGATATTCGCATTACCCCTGCTTGCGCAAGATCAATCGCATCGCCGAAGACGGCGTGCACAACAAAGAGGTCAATGGCGTCGAAACCAGCCAGGCCGCGGCGCTTGCGGGCCTGCTTTCCTATATCGAGCAGACCGAGTTCGATGACATCGATAGCTTGAAAATCGACTTCCGCTTGCTGCCGCGTTATGCGATTACCACGACGAGCAACGATTGCCTCAAGCGCAAGTGTCCCTACTTTGGGAAGCTCTGCTTTACGCATGGCGCCCGCCGTCGTGCGGAATCGGCCGATATCCTGGTGACCAACCATACGCTTTTGTTCTGCGACCTGGCTGCCGAAGGCGGCCTTCTGCCTACCGCGCGGCATTGGATCGTCGATGAGGCCCATGATGCAGAACCCGAAGCGCGACGTGCGTTCACCCAGGCGATCGACGATGAGAAGCTGCTGCGTATCGCGAATCGCGTTTCCGGCGAGAGCGCCACGCGCAACCTGTTCGTGCGCGCGGAGCATCGCGTCGAGTCGAACGATGAAAGCCAGATAACCCTCTTCTATGCACTCAGTGCGAAAGCTAAAACCGCAGGTCAGGAGTTTGCCCGAGTGACAGAGGACTTCGTTTCGGCTACGAAGGGGCTGCTTTACTACGACGATGTGAAGAAGAATAGGAGCTACGAGCGCTTCGATCTTTGGATAAACCAGCAAGTTCGATCCGGCTCGGCATTCAACGAATTGTGTGCGTGCGAATCGCAGCTGGTTGATGCGGCTGACAAGTTGATCAAAGCAAGCCAGGATCTGGTCGCCTATCTCGATGGGGTCGAAGAGGCTGCGGAGATTGAGCGCGAAATCGCTTCGATGACCATGGATCTGCGCGATATTCGCGACGCCGCCGAGATCATCTTCGAAACCGCGCCCGAGAACTATGTGTACCAAGCCGACCTTGTGCGCAAGAAGGATCGCTTCGCCGATACACTCGAGGCGCAGCTGCTCGACGTGGGTCAGAAGCTCAACGAAACGCTTTATGCGCGCACGCATTCGGTGGTGTATGCCTCGGCGACTCTTTCGGTTAACGAGCGCTTCGATTCGTTCGAAGCTGCGATGGGCCTCAACCAAAGCGAGTTCTCGGTTGCAAGCGGGCTGCAGCTCGATTCGAGCTTCGACTTCGACAACAACATGATCGTGTATGTGGTTAAGGATATGCCCGAGCCAAATGAGCCATCCTATCTGGGAAAACTCCAAGAATTGCTCATCGGTGCCCACATAGCGCAAGGCGGTTCGATGCTCACGCTATTCACCAACCGCCGCGAAATGGAAACCTGTTTCGACGCCGTGAAGCCTGCGCTTCAGCAGAAGGACCTGCGCCTCGTGTGCCAAAAATGGGGTGTTTCGGTGAAGGGTTTGCGCGACGATTTCCTGGCGGATGAAACGCTCTCGCTGTTCGCGCTGAAGTCGTTCTGGCAGGGATTCGATGCTCCGGGTTCCACCTTGCGCGGCGTTATCATCCCGAAGCTGCCCTTCGCGCGCCCCACCGACCCGCTGTACTGCGAGCGCCAAACGCGCGACGACTCGGCGTGGTTCCATTATGTGCTGCCCCAGGCGGTTATCGAAACCAAGCAGGCGGCAGGGCGCCTCATTCGCAAGGCGGATGATACGGGAGTGCTCATTTTGGCTGATAAGAGGCTTATTTCCAAACGCTACGGCAAGCAGTTCCTCAACTCGCTGCAAAGCAAAACCGTGCGCGTGTGCACCATTGCCGAAATCGTGCAGAGCCTATTGCTCATGAGGCGTTAGGAGCGCGTTTGAGCCGCAAGTCCAACAGATACGATCGCGCCGCCCATATCAAAAGGCATACCGAGGGTACATCCAACGAGATTTCGTTCGATGTTCTTGATGCGGCGCGCGCCGAGTTGGAAGGCGGAGCGAAGAAGGTTCGTAAGTCGTCGGGCATCATGCCTGGCGTGCGCGTGCCCTCGCTTAATTTCGGCTTGGGCACGCGAAAGGTGTCGTCGGACGAAGGCGGCGCATCGTCAACTCCCGAAACTTTTACACCCACGCGCGAAACACCTGCGGAAACCACCTCGCGCCCTTCGCACAAGCGCAAGACCGAACGCGCCCGCAAGCGCGCAGACGCGCGCGCTGCGAAGGCATCGGCGCCTATGGCGACGCCCGCACCTGCGCCTGCGCCCGTGATGCGCAAAGCGCGCACCCCCGAGGAAACCGAGCTCGAGATCGAGCGCCGCAAAGCGCGTCGCCGCAGGCATCGTCGCCGCGTGCGATTCCTCGTTGTAGTCATTATCATCGTGGCGGCGCTTGCCGGAGCTGCCACGCTCTACGCCTACATCCAAGCCGAGCAAAACAAAACCGCGCGCATAAACGCGTTCATCGAAAGCCTGACCGAGGTCGACGAGACGCTCGTGCAGGTCGATTCCGCGATAACCGACCCGATCGCCTCCGTTACTACGGGCGTGTGGAAGACGCTCAAGCCCGACCTCGAAAACCAGCAGACGGCTCTGCAGAATTGCATGACCGATGCGCGCGCCATGTCCAACGAGCTGCTCGACCAATCTTCGAAGGAGCTCCTCGGCGAAATAGAAACCTGCGCGAAGGAGCGGCTCTCCATGCTCACGGCCGCGCAATCCATCTTCAAGGAGGCCGAGTCTGCTCAGAAAGCCCTTGATGCCGCCAACAGCGCATGGCTAATCCTGGTCGACGCCGATAACCTCGCGCGCGAAGCTTCAAGCGTGCTTTCCGGCGCCGTGGCCGATAGTACGCTCGACGACACCGTAAAGGAATCGATGGAGAAATCGGAGCAGGCGCTCACGCGATTCAACGAGGCGGCAATCGAACTTGCCGAGGTGGAGCAATCGTTTGATGGCGTGGACCTTCAGGTCTACATCGATTATGCATATGCGCGCGCCGAGGCCATGGAAGAGGCCATAGCCTCCGACCAGGCGCTGCTCGATCGAGATTCCGCTGCCGCCACCGAACACAACGATGCCTATAACGCCGCAGATGAGAAGGCGGTCTCGCTGGCTGCAAGCTTCCCTTCGGCAATATCGGCCCCCATCAAGGAAGCGTTTGAGAAAGACCAGGAAACCGTCATGGCCGCCTACGACAGCGCCCGCGAGCGTGCATCTGCCGCTGACGCATTTATCAGGGATTATTTGGGTACTTCCAACAAATAGCGTATAATTTTGGTGCTATGCATTTTTTCAGGTACGCTTTAATTGGAAGGCTTAAACCATGGCACAGCTTTTAGATTACGTTGACGCCCTGTCCAAGGACATTGGTCCGCGCCCCGCGGGTACTGAGGAAGAACGCCAGGCGGCGCTCTACATCGCAGACCAGCTGCAGTCCGAAGCAGGCTTTCCTGCGCAGATAGAGGACTTCACCTGCGCATCTAATTTCCCCTACGCAAAACTCATATGCGGCGTCATCACCATCGTGTTCGCCATTCTTGCGATGATCGTACCCGTGATGGCTATTCCGGCGCTCATCCTGTCGATTATCGCAGCTGTTATATATGTGATGGAATCCATCGGGCGCCCGATCGTCACGAACGCGCTGGCCAAGGGCGCAAGCCAGAATGTGGTCGCCCGGTACGTGCCCCATGGAAGCGAAGGGCGCTCGCCGCGCAGCCGCAAGGTCGTGCTCGTGGCGCATTATGACACGGGTCGTGTCGAGCCGGGCCTCAAGAAAACGCTCGATGGCCTGGGACTTCCCCTTCCCATCATCTATATGGGCGGCATGGTGGCCGTTCCCGTGTTTTTGCTTATCTACCTGCTTATCTTTGCGGGTGCGGGTCGTATGCCCATCATCCTGATGATTCTCACCATTATTGCGGTCATCATCTGCGCCGTGCCGGTGGTGCTCGAGATCATGTCGCTGCGCGCGCCGTTCAACGAGGGCGCTAACGACAATGCTTCCGGTGTTGCCGTCATGCTCGATGTTGCTTCCGCTATCGGCAACGGTCGCGTGAGCGAGGCGGACCTCGCGGCGCTTGGCGGAGATGCGGTCATCCATGGTGAAGCCGCTGCCCGTAAGGAAGATCTTATCCCCGAGGGCGCTCAGCTGGTTTACGAGGCTTCCCAGATTCGTTCGCCCGAGCCCCTCGAAGACTCCGAAGACCAGCGCCTCGCCTCTGCGAAGGCGGCCATTGCCGCTTTGACCGGCGAGCCCGTGTCGACGCGCACGAACTTTACCATCTCCGACAATCTGGTGCAGGTGCACGAGGCGCCGATCGCCGAACCCGCGGAAGATGAGATCGAGGAGCAGTGTGAAGAGACGCGCGAGGCTCTCTCAACCATCCCCGCTTCCACGGTGGAAGATGCGCTCGACAACGCGAAGATCGATGCTTCTGCCGCGGCAGCGGTAGCCAAGCGCTTTGCGGAATCGGGCGAGACGGCGCTGCCCGACTGGTTCGTTGCGGCCCAGCTGAAGGCCAAGAAGCCCGTGGGCGAAGGCAACATCCATCGCTCCCGCTATGCCGATGCTCTTGACAACGCCGCAGCTCAAAGTGCAAATGTGCTGGAAGCGGCAGCTGCCCCCGTTGTTGCGCCTGCGCCCGAACCCGAGCCCGAGGTCGAGGTTGCTCCCGCGATGGCGATCGAGGAGGAAATCCCCGCTCCCGTCGAGGCCGTCGATGTCGAGTTCGAGCCTGCGGTTGCCGAGGCCGAACCCGAGCTCGAACCCGAAGTCGCGAACAAGCCGTTCACGCTTCCCTCGTTCTTGGATCCGTGGAAAACCCAGGCAGATGCACTCGAGAGCCGCGAGGAGATTTCGCGCGATGTTGAGCGCGTTGATGTGACCGGTGCGCGTATTGCCGAAACCGGTATGGTCGACATTTCCGATGGCGCCTACATCGAAGACCCTGAGGTTGCCGCGGGTCGAGCCGACGAGGCTTATGCCGCTCTTGGCACCGTCGAGCATCGCGAAGTGACGCTTCCCGATGTGGATGAAACCGCCGCACCGCAGGCGCAGATGGCAGAACCCGCAGGTCAGCGTGCTCCGCTTGCCGTGGCGCACGACCAGGGTAACGCCGCCGTGCGCGAAATGCTCGGCCAGGTGCCCGGTTTTGCCAGCCTCGAAAGCACGGGCCAGATTCAAGGCCTTGCTCCCTCGCGCTCGGGCGCTATGCGTTCGCTGCGTGCCAAGCTGCCGCATCTGTCCGGCGCCATGGCTCCCATTGACGGCGAGGATGTGCGCGTCTCAAGCGTAAGCACCGTGGGATCGTTTATGGCTGCGGGCTCTACCGGAGCGTTTGCCCCGGTTGGCGATGAGCTGCTCGAGGATATCGACCCGGACGACATCTACGTCGACGACGCGGACGATTCGGATATCGAGGAGAACTACACCGAGACCGGCGCGTTTGCCGGCCCCGATTACATGGAGATGCCCAAATCGCGCGCCGGCGGGTTCTTCAGCCGCTTCGGCTTCGGCCGTAAGAAGAACAAAGAAGTCGAGACCACCCCGCAGGAGTGGCTCGATGTCGACGACTCGTTCGATGCGCGCGAGGTCGGTAAGAGCCGCGGCGGATGGGAGAGCTTCCAGAACGAATCCGCCGATTTCAACGCCTCGGCTGACCAGGACTTTGTTGAAGGCGACGGGTTCTACGATGACTACGTTGACGACTACGAGGACGATTTCGACGACTTCGATTCTTTCGGCCGCGGCAAATGGCGCGGTGGCGCGTTCTCGCGTCTGAGCATGGGCCGCGTGGATACCAAGTCCTCCGCCGAGGAAGACGAGCGCACCACGGCTGCGGCTCTCGAGGAGGATATCGAAACGCCCGCCGAGATCAAGCAGATCTACAAGTTCCGCAACCCCAACTACACCACCGAGGTGTGGTTCGTGGCCTTGGGCGCACAGGCCAACTCGAGCGACGGCATCAACGCCTTCCTGGCAGAGCACGCAAGCGAGCTGCGCGGCGCGGTTGTCGTCGACCTGCAGGCGCTCGGCGCCGGCGCGCTTAGCATGGTTACCGAAGAGGGCGGTCTGCGCAAGGCTATTCCGTCGTCGCGCATGAGCCGCTTCATCAAGAAGGCCTCCAGCGCAAGCGGTGTGGCTGTGGACAACGTCAAGCTTCCCAACGCCGTAAGCGCGGCTTCGACTGCCATTCTCAGTGGTACGCAGGGCCTGCATCTTGTTGGCATCGAAAACGGCGCCATTGCTCTTGCTGGCTCACCCGACGACGGTGCCGAGAACATCGATGCTGCAACGCTCGAGGACAACGCTGCGTTCGTGGCGGAGTTTACGCGCGCGTTCTAGCGGAGAAGCGCAAACCACGCGAACCGGGGCCGCTTTCGTGCGGCCCTTCGCTTTTTGGACAACAAATAAGTGCGAGAACCGTTCGGCATCCTCCCTATTCGTTCCCTGACGGGGCATCGGAAAATCGAGACTCCGTCAGGGAACGGTTTTCGAGGGGTTTGCTGCGTTTTAGCCGTGCGAAATCCGTTTCGCACAGGGTTATTCATTCCCTGACGGGGTCTTATGGGATTGAAACTCCGTCAGGGAACGGCCCTCGTCAACTGCATCATTCCCTGACGGGGTTTCAACCCGCCGAGGTCCCGTCAGGGAACGAATAGCCGTCGAACAGTGCCGCGTCTGCGGCCTGTAGCTTCTTGTTTGCTGCGTCAATTCGTTCCCTGACGGAGTTTCAACTCGCCGAAACCCTGTCAGGGAACGAATAGCCAATCTGAAGGGTTTCTTTTGCTGCAATCTTCTCGTGCAAGCAGGCTTGGAAACGGGGTACAATGAGCAGCGTCGATGCGGGTGTCGCCAAGTGGTAAGGCACGAGCTTCCCAAGCTCGCATTCGCGGGTTCGAGTCCCGTCACCCGCTCCATCGCAAACGCGCGCCCCCGCTCGGGGGCGTTTTCTTTTGCAAGTTAAGGAGCAGCTATGACCAGCCGTGCATACGATGCGGTTCTCTTCGACCTCGATGGCACCGTGCTCGATACGCTTTCCGACCTGGTCGAACTTACAAACACGGTGCTCACCCATTTCGGCTATCCCAACCACTCGCGTGAAGAGGTGCTCAGCTACGTGGGCGCGGGTGCTCGTGTGCTGCTTACGCGTGCGCTGCCCGCGGGTTCAACCGATGAGGCGATCGACGAAGCGCTTGCCTATTGGAAAGAGCTTTACCCAGAGTACGGCCATAGAAACACCGCGCCCTATGCGGGCATGCCCGAAGCGCTTGCCCAGCTCAAAACCCAAGGCGTGAAGCTCGGCGTGCTCTCCAACAAGTTCGATGCTGCGGCGCGTGAGGTGGTAGAGCGCTGCTATCCCGGCGTGTTCGACATGGTGCGCGGCGAGTGCGAGGAGTTCCCGCGTAAACCCGACCCGACCGGCATGCTCAAAATGCTTGCCGCGCTCGGAACCGCGCCCGAACACGCCGCCTACGTGGGCGACTCGGGCTCGGACATGGATGCAGCGCATAACGCGGGCACCCTCGCCGTTGGCGTATCATGGGGTTACCAAAGCGTTGAAGTGCTTGCCGAGCACGGCGCTCATGCGATAATTGAAACACCGCGCGATCTTATCGCGTTGGTCAATCCTGACACGAAAGGGGCCGAGATGCCTACTATCGAAGAGAAACTTGCATTGTGGATCGAGAAGGTCTCCGATGAAGAACTGGCAGCTGAGCTTGCCAAGCTGGCCGAAGGAAACGATGAAGCCGCGGTCAAGGATGCGTTCTTCCAGGACTTGGCTTTTGGAACCGCGGGTCTTCGCGGCATCCTTGGCGCTGGCACGAACCGCATGAACATCTACACGGTGGGTCGCGCTTCCCAGGGCTTCGCCGACTATCTGAATGCGCATTTCGATAACCCAAGCGTCGCTATCGGGCGCGATAGCCGCAACAAGGGCGAGCTTTTCATGCGCCGCGCGGCCGAGGTGTTCGTCGCCAACGGCGTGAAGGTTTACCTGTATCCGCGCGTCGAGCCGGTGCCCGCGCTTTCATGGGCCGTGCGCGATCTGGGCGCATCGGGCGGCGTGTGCATCACCGCAAGCCATAATCCCGCTCCCTACAACGGCTACAAGGCGTATGGTTCCGACGGCTGCCAGATCACCACGCAAGCGTCGCGCGACATCTCAGACGCCATCGCCAAGGTCGATATGTTCGAGGGCGTTTCTGCTATGGATTTCGAAGAGGCGCAGGCAGCGGGCCTGATCAACTGGATCTGCGAGGACACGCTCGATCGCTATGTCGACGCCGTCGAGGCGTGCTCTTACGCCGCAGAGGCCGAGGGCGAAGTCCAGCCGCTGAAGCTCGTCTATACCCCGCTGAACGGTTCGGGCCTCGAGCTCGTCAGCCGTATCCTCGAGCGTGTGGGCATCACCGATGTAACCGTCGTGCCCGAGCAGCGCGAACCCAATGGCGATTTCCCCACCTGCCCGTATCCCAACCCCGAGATTCGCGAGGCCATGGAGCGTGGCATCGCGCTTTCCGAAGAAGTGCACCCCGACCTGCTGGTTGCTACCGACCCCGATGCCGACCGCGTGGGCATCGCCGTGAAGGACGGCGATGACTACACGCTTCTGACCGGCAACGAAACCGGCGTTCTGCTGCTCGATTACGTTGCGCGCATGCGCCAAGCTCGCGGCGAGAGCCTTGCCGACAAGATCGCCGTTACTACCATCGTTTCTTCCGTCATGGTCGATGCTATCGCTGCCGAATACGGCTTCGAAGTGCGCCGCGTGCTTACAGGCTTCAAGTACATCGGTGAAATCATCGGCGAACTCGAGGCCGCAGGTGAGGCTGACCGTTTCATCTTCGGCTTCGAAGAGAGCTACGGGTATCTTTCCGGCGCGCACGTGCGCGACAAGGACGCCGTGAACGCCACCATGCTCATCTGCCAGATGGCCCAGTACTATAAGCAGCTCGGCAAAAACCTGGCCGAGGCCATCCGCGACCTGTACGAGCGCCATGGTTTCTATCGCAACAAGACGAACTCGTTCTCGTATCCGGGCGCCGATGGTGCTGCGCGCATGGCCGAGATCATGGCCAACGTGCATGCGGCGGAGCCTGCCGAGATAGCGGGTCTGGCTGTCGAGGGCAAGGTCGACTACCAGGCGGGTGTGAACGGCTTGCCTGCTGCCGATGTGGTGGAGTTCGATCTGGCTGGCTCGAACAAGCTGATCATCCGTCCTTCGGGCACCGAGCCCAAGATCAAGGCTTATGTGTTTGCCACGGGTGCAACCTCGGCTGCAGCCGAAGAGCTGCAGGTGGAGCTCGAGAAAGCTGCTGAGGAGCTGCTTTCGTAAGCGTATGGAACCGGCTCCTGCTCCGCCCATTTAAGATTGAATAATGGGCGCAATGTTTCCGCTCGACCGTTTTCGTATCCTAGAGACTCTTCTTGTGTTCGCGGGGCGGCTGGAACGATTTCGGCCAAAATCGCGACGATTCACGCCAGCTTTCCCCGGGCCG
>R11__coassemble_1109_pt1 | contig 15914 bp, 15 predicted proteins | sample R11__metabat2_high_PE_032 | metagenome-assembled genome bin R11 | reverse complement strand
GCCCTCCGCCAGCGCCTCCGCGAGGCGCTCCAACGTCGCGGCATCGAGGCGCCCGCCGGGCGCGACGAGGGCGATCGCGCGCTCCAGCACCCGCGCGCGCACCGCAGGCGGCAGCGCGCTCACCCCTGCCGCATCGATGACGTGCACGCCTGCCGGCACGGAGGCCGGGCGCACGAGCGCAGCGAGGTGCTCGGCGGCCAGGCCCGAGAGGAACTCCTCGTCCTCGCGCAGAAAGTTCTCGCACACGCACACATCGTTGCTGCGCCAGCTACCCAACCGGTACTCAACGTATCCGCTCGCCGGCAGCAAGCGCCGATACAGCTTGGTAGCCACGACTTCGTTGTACACCTCGCGCGCACTCGACCCGTTGCCCTTGATGAGAACGCGCTTGCCCTGCGCGTCGAACACCCAGCGCTTGCTCAACATGCCGTCGGTTGTGTTATCGGGGCTGCTCAAGCCCACGGCATTCATCCACGGCCCCGCCGCCGACATCGCCTCGCCATCTTCGTCGACCTCGCCCATGTCGTATGCATTGCGGAAAAAGCTCACGCCCTCCCACGTAAGAGAAGAACCTTCAGGCAAAAGCCAATACTGATCGCTCAACGACAAGCCGAAACTACGCAAAGGCAACTCGAACGCCGACTGCAGATCGAGCTCTCTCAATCGCCGGGAGATCCCCTGTCGGCTATCGGGTATGCCGCGCCCGCGCCACCAGCCGTTAAACGCCCTCACAAGCGCACCTTGCGCCTGGTACGAGCACAGCGCCAAAGGCGCCCTATCGGCATCGATCACGCTAACTTGGGAAAACCGCAGATCAGCGGGGTCGTAGACACATTCGGCCACCTCGTGGCCCCTCGACATGAGCATATAGCGAACAGGCTTGTTGCGCACCTTCCACCGCGCCTCGGCAACCGTAGGCCGACCAGGCGCAGCATACGCGCGATACTCATCGAGCGAATCCTCGCTTACCAGCCATGACTTTCCATTGCGCTCGGCGACAAGGCGGCCCTCGCCTATCAGTTGGCGAATGCGCGCCATCGAAACGTTTAGATATTCTGCTGCTTCCTTCGTGGTTAACATGTCGCCTCCCTTACCCATATCGTTTCGTAAGGGATTCTACCATATATATTAGTAGAATTTCGCGTTGCGTAAGGTTATTTACGCAAGAAAAAATGCTAAGCGCGAAGCTTGTTGATAAGGCGCACGATATGAAGCGGCTTGCGCTCGCGCTCGACTTCGAGCACTTCATCGGGAATGCACACGCAGCCGCAACCGAGCGCGCCTTCGCCGGTATGGCAGCTTATGCCAAGCGAAAGCGGCGCGTAATGCACCGCCGCACCACCGAAGTTCGCGCGAATCTCGCCGATCCATTCCTTGGTGGTTTTCGGGTCGGCAGTTCCAGCTGCCAAAAAGCGCAAAGCCCCCGCTTCAGCCTGCGCCGCGAAACGGCCCTGTACATCCTCTTGCAAAAGATCGAGCGAAGCGCGTTTGGCCTTCTTCATGCCGCGCACGTTCTTCTTCGATTCGAGCAAGCCGCCGCCAAGCGAGAGCACGGGGCGAATGTTGAGCATCGAACCCACAACCGCCGTCGTCGCGGAGATGCGCCCACCGCGTTTCAGGTACTCGAGCGTATCGAGCGAGATGTAGATGGAGAAATCGTCCTTGGTGCGCTCGAGGATGCTCTTGATCTGCCAGCCGGCGTAGCCCGCTTCGGCAAGCTCTACTGCGTCGAGTACCGTGCGGTACTGCGGCATGGCGATGCGCCCGTTATCGACCACATGCACGCGCCCTGCGTACTCGGGCGCAAGAGCAATAGCAGACGCCGTGGCACACGCTCCGCGCACCCCCGAGATGATAGGCAGATACACCAGCTCGTCGGCCGTTTGAAGCACCCTATCCCACAACTTCATCACCTGAATAGGAGAAGGCTGCGAGGTAGAGACCTGTGCGCCCGCTTCAAGCTGCTCGAAGAATTTCTTGCGCGTAACGGTGATACCCTCGAAGTATTCCAGGCCATCGATGCAGAAGGGCATCGGGAGAACCTCGATGCCCAACTTTTTGGCAACTTTGGGATTGACGCTGCTATGGCTGTCGGTAACGATCTTTGTCTTCATGCTCGCTTACTCGGAATCCGCGCCGACCTCGGTCCACCTGCACGAGGTGAAACCCTCGACGGTATTCTTTTCCCAGCGGCCGCCACAGGCGACCTGGCGCCATACCCAACCTTCTTTGCCCATGCCCGTCTTGTTCTCCTCGACGAACGCCTCGAGCTCTTCGCGCGAAAAATCAACGCCCTCTTCGTCGAGTATGCGTTTGACGCACTCGATGGAGGTGCACTCCCCGATCATCTTGATGAAGTCGGCGTAGTGTCTTGGGTCTACGTGGGCAACGATTTTATCGTTAAGCTGCTTTGGGTTCATGGCGGCGTCCTACCTTGTTGCGAGTTCGATTACTTTGTAGGCACCATTATAGATGCCGAGTTCGTTGGCGGATAAGATGTGGTTGCCCATCTCTACGATTATTCCGCGGTCGGCCTGGATGGCATCGATCATGGCGCACACCTCGGGCACCGTCTCTAGCTCGTAAGTGCCATCGCCCAGCTCTGCGGCGCGAATAGCGCCCCACGCCTCGTGCCCGCCCACACGGCGGATCATCATCTTGGGAACCGGGTAGAACGCAAGCTCGCTCGGCTTGGTCACAAGCATGTCGCATACGCGCATGAGCAGGTTGGTGGAATACACCGCCCCGAAGATATCGGAGTTGCAGAACGCGTGCACGCCTTCCATCGGACCCGTGGCAGCTGCGTGCGCAAACGCCTCGAGCTCCTCGAAGTCGTCGAAATGCTCGGTCGCCGAGGCAAGTTCGGGGATATCGCGCACAAGCTGCTTGTACACCTTGGCATGGTCGCCGACGTTGATCATGAGCGTCGCCTCGCCTGCCTGCACGTAGCGCATGAGGTAGCTGATGGTATCGCGGATGAAATCCTTCTGCGCACCGGCACCGCCCACGCAGATGAGATAGCGGATGGGCTCGCCCGCACTTGCGCGCTCAAGGCGTGCCGCGCAATCGACGGGGATGCCCTCGACCAGCTCGTGGTCGATGTAGTGCCCGGTCTCGATAACGCTACCCGCAGGCATGGGGGCAAGCGGCTGCCCTGCCATACCGCGCAACATGCGATAGCCCAGCGCCGCTCCAGGCGTCTGGACAGCATGGATGGAGCCTTCGGCCAGGTGCAGGCCCATAGGCCAGTTATCGGGGATAGCGTTTACCACGTGCGTGAGCCCCGCATGCACCGCGCCCTGGGCCGGCCACACGTGCGTGGCCACAAAGGGAACATCGCGCGGCAAATCGGCGTATACCGGCACCAGAAGCTCGGCGTTCTTCTGGTCGCCCGCGTTGTAGGTAAGCTGACGAAAGCCCTCGCTGTTGAGCGGCTCCCAATACAAGGCGTTGAAGGGCGCAACCTTCTGGCTTAAGCGGCTACCCATGGAGTAGAGCTTGTTCTGCCCCTCGATGAGCGCGCTTGCCGTGGTGCCCGGAAAACCGCACAAATCGAACCAGTACGGCACGTAGCCCATGGCGCGCGCGGCTGAGGCCATGGCCATGCTGATGCGGTAGTGGCCAAACCCCATGCGGATGTTTCCGATGACAACCGGCTTGCCCGCGGCATCGGGCAGCGTGCGCGAGGTGGCAGGCGCGGCATCCGCGCTTGCCGCACGCGCTGCATCGGCCGCAAGGTCGAGCGCTTTCGCACCGCGCTCCTCGGCTAAGCTGAGCGCGCGCACGCCCAAGCGCGAACCGATTACCGGCGCGGGCGCCGCCTGCAAGTGGTAGGTTTTCGCGGAGTCGTCGCCGTAGCGCTTGATGTTCGACGCCTTGCCTGTGCACGCCTTCTCGTAATCCTTGGCGTCGATAACGTTGCCGAAGATCACGCGCGCACGATCATCCTCAAGCGGGGCCGCCGCGTCCTCGGTCGGGATTTCGTATGCGTTGTTCGCCGTACGTTTCTTACCCAGAGCCATCGCTTCTCCTTCTCGCGTTTGCTCGCATCTGTCTAAGAATACCGAATTCGCCCACTGCGCTGCCTGCGATTTGCGATAATTTCACCAGCTTGGGGTACACTATCCTCGATTGCACGCAAACCAATCCGCGCCCCGCGCGCTCTTAGGAAACGGAGACCACGCATGAGCGAACCCAAACTCGCCTCGAACAAGATCCTCTGGATATTCGCCATCGGACAGCTGGGCTGGTCGATGATGTCGGGCATCATCAACAACTGGCTCGTGTACTTCTACCAGCCGGGCGAATCGCTTCTGGCGCAAGGGCACACCCTCTTCATCACCCAGGGCGCCGTGGTGCTCGGCCTTACCGTTATCGGGTTCATTTCCGCTCTCGGGCGCGTGTTCGACGCGTTCACCGACCCCTTCATCGGCTCGCTTTCCGACCGCTGCAAGCACGCGCTCGGACGCCGCATGCCGTTTTTGCGCTACGCAGCCATCCCGCTCGGCGTGTTCACCGTGCTCGTGTTCTGCTCGCCGTTCGGCAACGAAGGCATGAACAACATCTTCCTCGGCGTGATGATCCTGTGCTTCTATTTGAGCCTGACCTGCTACTGCACGCCGTACAACGCGCTTATCCCCGAGCTTGGCCGCACGCAGAAGACCCGCGTGAACGTCTCGACGTTCATCAGCTTCACGTACTTCATCGGCACGGCGTTCGCCTACCTCATCACCAACGTGAGCGCGTTCTTCGAGCCGATGCTCGGCGTCACCAACGCGTTCCGCCTGACGGTCGGCTTCTTCGCCGTCATCGCCATCATCTGCATGCTCATCCCGAGCTTCCTGATCAACGAGCACGAGTACGCCGTTACCGCGCCCTCCACGAGCGGCATGGGCGAAAGCCTGAAGAAGACCTTCCGCAACAAGCAGTTCCGCACGTTCGTGGGCTCCGATGTTCTGTACTGGATCGCGCTTACCATGTTCCAAACGGGCCTGCCGTTCTACATCACCGAGCTCATGGGGCTCGATGATGGCATGACGTTCGTGCTCTTCGCCATCATGACGCTGATCAGCGTGTGCTTCTACGCGCCCGTGAACATCGTGGCCAAGCGCATCGGCAAGAAGAAACTCGTGGTGTTCGCGTTCATCTGGTTCGCCGCAGCCTTCGCCATCACCACGATGGTGGGCCTGTTCGGGCTGCCGGGCATGGTGTGGGGCATCGTTGTTGCCGTGCTCGCCGCCATCCCCATGGCGATCCTCGGCATCCTGCCGCAGGCCGTCGTTGCCGACATCGCCGAAGCCGACGGCATCGAGACCGGCGAGAATCGCCAAGGCATGTTCTATGCAGCTCGCACGTTCGCCTTCAAGCTGGGCCAGGCCGTGAGTATGGCAGCGTTCACCAGCATCGCACTGATCGGCACGGGCGGCTTCGGATACCGCCTGACGGCGCTTGTGGCCGCGGTGTTCTGCCTGTGCGGCGGCGTGGTGTTCATGCGCTACAACGAAAAGCAGACCATGGAAACCATCGAGCGCGGCGGTGTGCGCGAGCAAGCTGCGCCGATCACCATGCCCACGCCGTTCGAGTCGCCCGCGGAAACGGCCGAAGCCGAGATCGTGTTTGCGACTGATGGTGCACCAGCCGAGTCCGCACCGGCGGCTGAGTTTGCGGCAGAGCCGGCAACCGAATCGGTGGCCGAGCCGGCGGCCGAAGAGCCCGAGGCCGCGCCTGCCCCCGACGAGGCCGAGTAAGCAGCGGGCCACCCATGAGCGAGCCGGGGACCATCGAGGTCGAGTACCGCACGAACCGCGCAAGCGCGCGCGTGAGCTTGCCCCTTGCAGAGGGTTCAAGCACGTACGAATGCAGCGCGTTCTCGCTTGCGATAGCGCGCAACGGCGCTCGTACGCGCATCGAGCTAACCCCGAAAACCGCGCTTGAGGTTACACGCGTACAGCTAAGCATAAGGCGCGACTTCAAAGCTTTCAGCCGCGTGCTCTTCAACGGGTACCAGTCGTGGACCGACACGCACGAAGCAGCGCCGAACGCCCGGCAGCGCGGATTGATCGGCGCGCCCGCACCGCTTGTCGACAAGTTCGCAATCGATGGCTCGGGCGACTATCGCTTCTATCGCTACACGGCGCGCCCTGGCTATCTTCACGGTTGGACATATGTCTATTTTGCCAGCTTATCAAGCGTATGGATGGCAGCAAGCCTCGACGAGGCACGCGGGTTCACCCTCTTCGATTGGCGAGGCGAAGACGAGCTTTTCATCGTGCCCGAAGCACCCGCCCGCGCCCTTGAAGCCGAGCTGCCGTACCTGCTTGCCGATGTCGCAATCATTGAGAAGTGCGTGCACGACGGTGCCTACGAAGCAGCGGTCGATGCCGCATTTGCCCAGTGGTTTTCGCTTATGGACGAACGCTTCACATGCAAGGGACGCCACGCGCGCCCGCTTACCGGCTACTCCAGTTGGTATCGGCACTACGCCGCCATCTCCGCCGAAAAGCTTGAGCGCGATCTTGCGGCCACCAAGCGCGTGTTCGATGCGCTCGATACGCGCGGCTTCACGCGCGTGTTCCAAATCGATGACGGATATGCGCCTGTGGGCGACTGGACGCGCATTGACAAATGTAAATTTCCGCAGGGTATGCATATTGTTTGCGAACAAATCAAAGAAGCGGGATTCACGCCTGGGCTCTGGGTGGCACCCTTTGTGTGCGAGAAGGATTCATGGCTTTTCGCCAACCGCCCCGAATGGCTTTTGCGCGATGAGGACGGCAGCCCCGTGCGCACGGGATGCCATTGGAGCGGCGGTTACGCGCTCGATGTGCTCAATCCCGACGCGCGCACGTACATCATCGACTGCCTGCGCACGGCAACCGTTGAATGGGGATTCGAACTTCTGAAGCTCGACTTCCTCTATGCGGCATGCATGCTGCCCCATGGCGGCATGAACCGCGGGCAGCTGATGCGCAACGCCATAGAGCTCGTCAGGTTCGCCGTGGGCGATGACGTAATCATCGACGGATGCGGGGTGCCGCTCGCTAGCGTATTCGGGCTGGCGGATTTCTGCCGTATCGGCTGCGATGTGGGGCTCGATTGGGATGGGTCTGTTCCCATGCGCGCTACCGAGCGCGAACGCGTCAGCACCAAGAACTCGCTTGGCAACACGGTATACCGCGCGCCACTCAACCGCCGCGCCTTCGGATGCGACCCCGATGTGGTGCTTCTGCGCGAAGACGTGGCGTATACGCCCGAGCAGCGCGAAATGGTGCTCTTCGGCGCCGCCACGCACGCGAGCATGCTTCTGACCTCGGATGATCCTTCAACCTGGACCGAAACGCAAAGAACGCTTTTCCAAGAAGCGCTTGATATCATGTGCGCAGCCTGCGAAACAGGTGCGCGATGAGCGCGTTTACCGACTTCCTCGAAAGCGAGTGCAAGGTGAGCGCATTCGCCCCTGGGCGCACCGAACTTGCGGGCAATCACGTCGATCATCAGGGCGGATGCGTAATCGCAGCCACAATTGCACAGGGGATGCACGCCACCGCTTGCGAAAACGGAACCGGCCTCGTGCGTGTAGAAAGCGCCGGTTTCGACCCGTTCTCCTTCGCGCTTGCCGATATGCGCGCCCATCCGCGGCAGATCGAGGCGCAAGGCAGCTCGCGTGCGCTTGTCAGCGGCATGGTCTACGAGCTTGAGCAGGCAGCAGGCACGCCCGCGCGCGGCTTCGATATCGCCATCGAAAGCGATCTTCCCGAAGGCGGCGGGCTTTCCTCCTCGGCGGCATTCGAGGTGCTTATCGGATGCGCGCTGAACACGCTCTTCTTCAATGAGCGCTTTTCGGCCATGGAACTCGCACGATGCGCCCAGCGCGTTGAAACCGACTGGTTCGGCAAGCCATGCGGGCTTATGGACCAGGCCGTTATCGCTCTCGGGGGCATCGTGGCGCTCGATTTCGCAAGCGAAGAGCCTGCTGTCGAGACGCTCGCGTTCGACTTCGAGCAGGCAGGGCTTTCGGTGGTGCTCGTCGACGTGCATGCTGATCACGCCGACGCCACGCCCGATTACGCAAGCATCCCGCGCGATATGTCCGCCGCCGCGCGCCTGTGTGGCGCGACACGCCTGGCCGACGTGAGCGAAGATCGCCTGATCGAGCACATGGGAGCCATACGCGCCAAGCTCGGCGACAAAGCGGCGCTGCGCGCGCTTCACTTCCTGCACGAGTCAAAGCTCGTCGAAGCGCGGGTGCGCGCGCTCGCTGCAAACGATGCCGCGGCATGGTGCCAAGCAAGTGCGCTTTCGGCCGCATCGAGTGCGCAGTACCTGCAAAACGTCTCGGATGGCGGCGAGCAGCAACCGGCCATGGTGGCACTCGCGCTGGCCGACGCCGTGCTCGATGGGCTCGACGGGCTCGACGGCGAGAGGTCAGCCGCCTGCGCGCTCGCGCCGCACCAGCGCGGTGTCGCGCGCATCCACGGCGGCGGCTTCGGCGGAAGCATCCAAGTGTATCTTCCTACGCGGAAAGCCCGCGCGTTCATGGAGCAGATGGATGGGCTTCTCGGCGCCGAATCGTGCAACCTGCTTACCTTTACCCCGATAGGAGCGCATGCAACATGGATGTAGCCGCTACGAGCGCCGCCGTCGACGCACTGCTCGATTTCGCCACGGAGCGCTATATGGACCCGGCCGACCGCACGTGGGCGCGCAACCGGTTGCTCGATCTTGCGCGGTGCTCGGGATACGTTGCCGGCGCGGCCTCTGCCGCTGACGATGAGTGTGCGGGCATCGACGATTTGCTCGCGGAATTCGCGTGCTGCGCCGAGGCGAACGGCGCAACGTTCACCTGCGCAGACGAGCGCGATAGGTTCTGCTGCGCTGCCATGGATATGCTTCTTCCGCGCCCGGGCGAAGTTGCCTACATCTTCTCCTCCATATACGACGAAGAGTGCGCGCAGGCCGCATGCGACTTCCTGTATCGCCTGAGCTGCGACGGCGCATACGTGCACGAAGCGGCCGCCGCGCGCGACATTAAGTGGACCACGCCTACCACCTGGGGCGATTTGGAGATAACCATCAACCGCTCGAAACCCGAGAAGGATCCGCGCGCCATCGCGAAGCTAGCCGATGCGGCGAACGCGACCGCCGCAGATGGCGCAAACGATGCGCCCGCCTACCCCGCCTGCCAGCTCTGTTTGGACAACGTCGGCTACGCCGGACGCCTTGCAAACGATGCGCACGGCGCACATCCGGCCAGGCAGAACTTGCGCGTCGCGCGCATCCCGCTTTGCGGCGAAACGTGGGCGCTGCAGTACAGCCCGTACTCGTACTACGACGAGCACTGCATCGTTATCAATCCCGAGCACGTACCCATGCACATCGACCGCACGACGCTCGAACGCCTGCTCGATTTCGTCGACGCCTTCCCGCACTACTTCATCGGCAGCAACGCCGATCTGCCTATCGTGGGCGGCTCGATTCTGAACCACGACCACTTCCAAGCGGGGCGCCACGTGTTCCCGCTCGAGCGCGCCGCTCTCGATTCCGCGTTCGAGATGACTGCGTTTCCCCAGGTAGCATGCGGTGTAGTACGCTGGCCGATCACTACGCTGCGTCTGGAGAGCACCAATCGCGAGGCGCTTACCGATGCGGCAGAACACGTGCTTGCCGTATGGCGCGGCTACAGCGACGAGGCGGTGGGCGTGCTCGCCGAAACCGACGGGGTGCCGCACAACACCATCACGCCGATTGCGCGGCGCATCGACGGCGAGGAGGGCGCGCGCTACGTGCTCAACCTCTGCTTGCGCTGCAACATCGCAAGCGAGAAGCATCCACTCGGCGTGTTTCATCCCCATGCGCACCTGCACCACATCAAGCGCGAGAACATCGGGCTTATCGAGGCGATGGGGCTTGCTATTTTGCCCGGTCGCCTCGCCCGCGAACTTGCTGCAGTGGAAAACCTGCTGGTCAGCGGCGCCGCTCGCGAGTGCTACGAAGCCGATGAGCTTTGCGCCAAACATGTCGATTGGGCGCTTGAAGTAGCTGCCGCGCACCCGGAGCTTTGCCCCGACAACGCACGCGAAATCGTGCAGGCGGAAGTAGGACGCGCCTTCGAAGAAGTGCTCACCTGCGCCGGCGTCTTCAAGTGGGACGAACCCGGCCGCGCCGCCCTCGCCCGCTTCTTAGATAGCCTGTAAATCGTTAGAGCGAAATCCACATGGCGGGGCGCACGCCGTAGCCGGGCGCATCGACCGCGTTGCCGCGCTCGCAAAGCGAGCCCTTCGCGAAGACGAACGCCGCAAGAAAATCCATGCTGCCGGGCATGCGTAGCCACCACGAGCAGGTGTTAGCGTCGCTCACATCGACACCCTCATCGATTGCCGCGGCACTCGGCGCGCACGCGCGCTTCTTATCGCTTTCGAAATAGCGCTCCGCCTCAAGTGGATCGAGAATGAAGATCGCATCGCGCGTATCGGCGCCACCACGCACATCGAATGCGCGGCTATCGCGATTGACGATATCGGTCGGCAGAATGCGGCTAAGCTCGGCCTCGGAAAACGCTTCGGCGAGAAACTCGCCGTTGAGCCACGCGCGCAGCGTGCACTCTTCCCACGTAGTAGCCTGCTGTTCGTCGTTGTAAGGTTTGCTGGCAATAGCCTTATCCGCTATCACGAACGCCTTATCTCCAACGATTTCCGCAATGCGCCACGCCATACGCTCACCTTTGTACGTGCCAAGGGTGATCGCTTCGCCCACACGCGGATTATGCTTGGGAGGCACATGCACGCCGCCGAGCTCCTTGAAGGTATGGCGCTCAGTCGGCGCCTGGCGGCGGCGCGGCTGCTGCTCGCCCGCAATAGGGTATCCGCACCCCGGACACGCCTCGGCAAACGAAGAAACTTCACGCCCGCACTCCGGGCACGTAATCAGCGCCATGAACGACCTCCCCTAGCTATGATTTGCGATAGTCTCATTATACGCATGAGCCATAGACGCCAGGTCAAAAAGGTTCACATGAGCCATAGACGCCAGGTCGTTTTGGTTCACGGGCTTGCGGGTTCTGGGCGGCAAAAAGATCTTTTTCTTACGGCTTCGCACGGAATTTAACGACAGCTCATAAAGATAGTGCAAACTACCTCGACCGTCGGGCCTGCGTATCCGATCTTGAGGCCCTCGAATGGTCTACGAATATCGCGATTCCGCCCGCTGCAGCTGATTGGCTCCGATGCAAGGACGAGGCGACCACCTACAACCCCGCGCACCCGCAGGTAGATTGGGGGTTTCCAGGCTACAGACTCGCCCACAAAGTAGAAGGGATAACGTAAGTGTTGGTAGTGACAAAGTAACCGATAAAGCCGACGCTGCCACCAATGTCGACGGTCGCCGCAAAATCAACGCCATAGCCAACCAAGCGAAGCCGCCAGGTGCATACACCCCTTTGGTCGACGACCCGATGATCAGCTACGTAGTAATCGATGAATACGCGCCTATGTCGAGCTTGCTTGCCTCGACGATCGGCAGCGGAGGGACCTTGTCCTCGGTGGCGTTGCCGCTCTAAGTTTCGTAAATGGCGTCGGACGTGTTCTCGAGCGTGATCTCAGCAATGGATGCCCGTGCAGTCTCCGAGAAGGCGGCGCCCAGGAAGCCCTCGGAAGAGTTCGGCCACGCGCGCAGGGAGCAGGTCTCCCAGATGGTGCCCTTTTCCGCACCGTTGCACTTCTTGCAGTTGAGCCCCTTCTCGCTGAGAAGGGGCGCCCTGCTGTTCACCATGTCGGGGGCAAGCGCGGTCCAGCCGATCTTCTCGCTGGTGGTCGACTCGCCGTCCTACTCACAAGTGCCGAAGACCACAGTGTTGCCAAACGAATAAGAACATAAGTAAAAACATTGCAAAAGACCACGCGGTATTCGGGCTCAAATGCACGGCACCGACGCTATGCTCTCGCGCAGTCGCACTCTCAACCTCTGCGGTAGCGCGGTGGCCAAGCACTTCTCTACGGCGCGCAACAGCGAGATGCTCTGCCGTGTAAATCGCAGACGGAGAGCGAGATCCAAGGGCGCATCGACCAAACTATCGAGTTTTATTGCAACAACAAGCGCTCGTGCTCGATGATGATCGCAAGGCACCGGCGAAGCTCATGGCGACTTCTTCGAGATACCGAGAACAAAAAACAAAAAAACGAGGCAAACCCAACTGTCAAAGACGACGTAAAGTCTTTGAAACTCGCATCCGGAATCTTGGCATGGGTTACATCGAGTACGACTTTAGACGAGCCGCTCAAGAAAGGCGTTTAATGCACCGTGACTCAAAACCATGTTGAAACAGTCGACCGTGGCAATCTCGACTTTCGCCGTTAAGGGCGGGCGTCATGGCGAATTCAAAAAAACACACCGCCTTCAACACGAAATTGCGCGGCGCGCTAGCATAGGCAGCACGTGGAAAGCGCCACCATAACAGCACAAGCTACCCCGGAGCCGCGCGCTCGTCCACGCAGGCAACGGTACCGGCGCCTGCGCCACGAAAGAGAGTGCGGATTCGGAAAGCGTAGGCCCTTTGAGCAGCCATCTAACATTGATAGAGCGGCCACATGCACTGCCACGCGCAGACAAAAAACGGGAGTCGCAGATTCTACGACCCCCGTGCATGCCCTCTCGAGAAGAGGTTACTCGGCGTCAGCCTCGGCTTCAGCTTCCTCAGCAGCTTCCTCAGCAGCTTCCTCGGCAGCTTCCTCGGCGACCTCTTCGGCCTCCTCGGCAACTTCCTCAGCCTCGGCAACCTCAGCGGTCTCTTCAGCCTCTACAGCCTCTTCGATCGCCTCGACAGCCTCTTCGGCTTCCTCAGCAGCAGCTTCGACCTTCTTCGGCTCTACCTTCTTGGGAGCAGCCTTCTCGGCCTTCTTCGCAACCGGCTCGGTGCACAGCTCCATGATAACCATGGGAGCGTTGTCGCCCTTGCGGTAGCCCAGCTTCATGATGCGGGTGTAGCCGCCGTTGCGGTCGGCGAACAGACCCTGCTCGACCTTCTCGAACACCTGGCGAACGAGTTCCTTGTCGTTGCCCAGTGCTGCGATGGCGAGACGGCGGGAATGCAGGTCGCCCTTCTTTGCCCAGGTGATGATCTTGTCAACATCGGGGCGAATCTCCTTAGCGCGAGACTCGACGGTCTTGATGCGCTCGTTGTACAGAAGCGACTTCACCAGCGAGCGCTTCATGGCCTTGGTGTGGCTCGAGTCGGTACCGAGCTTGCGGCCTTTGTAGTTGTGTCTCATGTCTAGTGTCTCCTATTACAGCTTCAAGTTGAGGCCCATGGAAATCAGCTTATCCTTGACTTCCTCGATGGACTTCGCACCAAAGTTCCTAATGTTGAGCAGGTCGTTCTCGGAGAACTCAACCAGCTGGCGCACGGCGTGGATGCCCGCGCGCTTCAGGCAGTTGTAGGAACGGACGGACAGGTCCAGATCCTCGATCTGCTTATCGAGCTCGGCGTTGGTTTCCTGGCCTTCGGGAGCGAAGATCGAAGGAGCTTCGATCTCCTCTTCGCCTTCGGTCTCGCCAAGCGTCATGAACGCACCCATGTACTGGTTAACGATGTTGACGGCGCGCAGCACAGCCTCGGTGGGGCTGATGGAGCCATCGGTTTCGACTTCCAGAATGAGTTTGTCGTAATCGGTGCGCTGGCCAACACGGGTGTTGGTCACGTTCATCGTGCAGCGGCGCACGGGCGAGAACAGCGAGTCGACATGGATGATGCCGATCGGATCCTCGGTGCGCTTGTTGCGCTCTGCGGGCGTATAGCCGCGGCCCACGCCGATGCGGATGGACATATCGAGCTGACCGCCGTCGGCCACGGTCGCAATGACCTGGTCGGGGTTGATCAGCGTGAATTCGGTCGGAACCTCGAGGTCGGCGCCGGTCACCGTGCAGGGACCTTCAGCGCTGACATGGGCGACCGCTTCTTCGATATCGCCGGTGAGCGGGGAGAACACCAGGCTCTTCACGTTCAGGACGATGTCGGTGATGTCCTCGATAACGCCTTCAGCGCACGTGAACTCGTGCTGCACGCCTTCGATCTGGATGGCGGTTGCACGAGCGCCGTCCAGAGAGGACAGCAGCACGCGACGAAGCGAGTTGCCGAGCGTGATGCCATAACCACGCTCGAGCGGCTCGGCGATGAATCGAGTGACGGTATCGTTTACTTCTTCCGTTGTAACTGTCGGCCTCATGAACTCTGTCATGTGATAAAAGCCTCCTTACTTGGGTGCGTGATTACTTCGAGTAGAGTTCGACGATCAACTGCTCGTTGATGTCCAGATCAATCTGCTCACGCGTCGGAAGAGCGAGAACGCTGCCCTGCAGCTTCTCGATATCGACTTCGAGCCATGCCGGAACAGACACGCGCTCATTGGAGACCAGGGCGCTCTTGATGACGAGCATGTCCTTGGCCTTGTCTGCCACGGCAATCAGATCACCGGGGCGCACGCGGTAGGAAGCGATGTCCACGCGCTTGCCGTTAACGGTGATGTGACCATGGGAAACGGTCTGACGAGCTTCCTTGCGGGTGCGAGCGAAGCCCAGGCGGAAGACGACGTTGTCCAGGCGAGATTCGAGAATCTGAAGCAGGTTCTCGCCGGTAACGCCTTCCATAGCCTTAGCGCGCTTGAAGTATGCGCGGAACGGCTTTTCCAGAACGCCGTAGATGAACTTGGCCTTCTGCTTTTCGCGAAGCTGCAAACCGTATTCGCTTTCCTTGCGACGACGGGAAGGCTCGCGCTTAGATTCCTTGGTAGTGTAGCCCAGGACGGAGGGCTCGATGCCCAACTGCCTGCAACGCTTCAGAACCGGAGTCCTGTCAATTGCCATATTGAGATCCTTTCAACTACACGCGACGACGCTTGCGCGGACGGCAACCGTTGTGCGGGATGGGGGTGCAATCTTGAATGCTGGAAACTTCCAGACCAGCAGCCTGCAGGGAACGGACTGCGGTTTCGCGACCAGAGCCGGGGCCCTTCACGAAAACGGCAACCTTGTGCAGGCCGTGCTCCATAGCCGTCTTAGCGGCGGCTTCGGCGGCCATCTGAGCAGCGAACGGCGTGGACTTACGAGAGCCCTTGAAGCCGACGGTGCCAGCGGACTGCCAGGAGATCACATTGCCCTGAGGATCGGTGATGCTCACGATCGTGTTGTTGAACGTGGATTTGATGTGGGCTGCGCCGACAGTGATGTTCTTGCGATCAGCGCGCCTAATACGCGTTTTTGCGTTTTTCTTCGTTGCCATCAGCTAACCCCTATTTCTTCTTACCGCCGATTTGCTTCCTGGGACCCTTGCGAGTGCGAGCATTCGTATGGGTACGCTGACCGCGAACGGGCAGGCCCTTACGATGACGCAGGCCACGGTAGCAACCGATTTCCATGAGGCGCTTGATGTTCTGGGAAACCTCGCGATGCAGGTCGCCCTCAACGGTGAGGTTAGCCTGGATGTAATCGCGAAGCTTGGAAAGGTCTTCTTCCGTAAGGTTGTTGCAACGGACGTTGGGATCAACGCCGGTTTCAGCAAGGATCTTCTTGGAAGTGGTCAGACCAATGCCGTAGATGTAGGTCAAGCCGATTTCCACGCGCTTGTCGCGAGGAAGGTCGACACCAACAAGACGAGCCATATACACTCTCCTCTTTCTTAGCCTTGACGCTGCTTATGGCGCGGGTTTTCGCAAATAACGTAAACCTTGCCATGGCGACGAATGATCTTGCATTTGTCGCACATCTTCTTGACCGAAGGACGTACCTTCATAATTGCTTCCTTTCGGTATGCTTACATTACCGTTATCTCACACGGCCAGCCGCTGCCGATGATTTTCCGATACTTATCGCCGCTCGCGCTTCATCGAAAAGCACGCCCTTGCCGTTTGCGGCGAGCAAGGGATACT
>R11__coassemble_1069_pt1 | contig 16223 bp, 13 predicted proteins | sample R11__metabat2_high_PE_032 | metagenome-assembled genome bin R11 | reverse complement strand
CCGGGGCCAGCCAACGCCCGCGCTGGGCGCTTTTCTCCACCCAATCCCCCCCAAATTCGCCTCCCGGTGCCCCCAAATCCCATTCCCCCCCACACGAACGCAATTTTGGTGCATTTTGACCCCTAAAATCCCACACGAACGTCAATCTCGTGCATACAGCACCTCACGAACGTCAATCTCATGCATGCGACGCAACGTAAGAGTCAGATTTATGCAATCGCATAGTTGGAATCACTTGCATTCGCTCGGTAGAGACTTGGCTTGAGAATAGCTTTGCGCAAATGGCTTCAACAAAAGAAAAAGCCCGCTTGGAGCGGGCTTTTTGCTTATCTAGAAGATATGCGTGCGTTATGCGCGCTCTACCTTGCCAGCCTTCATGCAGCTGGTGCAAACGTTGGCCTTGCGAACGCGGCCCTTAGAATCCTTGATGGTGATCTTCTGAATGTTCGGACGGAACCAGCGGTTCGTCACACGGTGAGAGTGGCTGACGTTACGACCAGCAGCCGGCTTCTTGCCGCAAATTTCACAAATCTTCGACATCTCAATCAACTCCAAATGATGCGGTTTTCCGACCGATCAAAAACAACGTAGTTAACACAGCCCGAAAAGAATAGCACACATCTCGCCCGTGGAACAAGAAATATTCATGTAATGTGGAGGACTCTACACGTAAGGCACAGCAACCCTCTAATCGGACTTAGGTTATACTATAGTATCGTTCAACTAACAGATACGTGTGCGCAACGGGATTCGAAAGGTCGCTGGATGAGCGAAGCGGTAGCGGGAAAGCTGCATGTGGCAAACGACGTGCTGGCCGATATGGTCGGGCATGTCGTTGGCGAATGCTACGGCATCGTCGGCGTGGCCGCACCTGCCGATGCCGAGGGCATCGCTCGCATCCTTCCCGCGGCACGGCGTCGGAAGGGCATCGTTATCAGCACCACCGAAGCGGGCGTGCACGTTGATGTTTACGTGGTGATGGAATACGGATGCAACATCAGCGCCGTGTCCCAGAACCTTATCGATCAGATTTCCTACACGCTAAAGGAATACGCGCGCGTGCCGCTCGACGGCATCGACGTCCATCTGCAGGATATAAAAGTACGTTAGAGCACGTTAAGGCAAGGCCGTAAGGCCCCGGTTTTCGAAGGAGACCACGAACATGTCCGAGTCCTACAAGGTAAAAGACATCCTGAACGCTATTGCAGCCGCAGGCCAGACGCTTGAGAGCCGCAAAGAGGAAGTCAACCGCCTCAACGTGTTCCCCGTGCCCGATGGCGATACCGGCACCAACATGTCGCTGACGTTCGGTAGCGTGGTGACCAACCTCTCCAAGCTTCCCGAAGGAGCGGAAGGTGCGGATATCCGCAAGGCCATCACCACGGGCGCGCTCATGGGTGCTCGCGGCAACTCCGGCGTTATCACCTCGCAGATCCTGCGCGGTCTGTGCGAAGGTTCCGCCGATGCCACCGAGCTTTCCACCGAAACCGTCGATGCCGCCTTGGCGCGTGCGGTCGAAGTGGCCTTCCAAGCTGTTCGCAAGCCGGTCGAGGGCACGATTCTTACCGTTATCCGCGATACCGCCGCAGCTGCCAAGCATGCGCATAAGAAGAAGATGTCCACCGACGAAGCGCTCGAGTACCTGGTGAGCGAAGCGTATGCGGCCGTCGAGCGCACGCCTGAGCTTCTCGCGGTGCTTAAAGAAAACAATGTCGTCGACGCTGGCGGCTTTGGTCTTGCCATCCTCATCGACGGCTTTGTGGCCGCTCTTCTCGGCAAGGAAGGCGCAACGGGCGCAAGCTTCGAGTTCACCGGACAGCAGGCTCCCAAGGTCGAAATCGAGCAGATCAACGACTGGGAAGGCTCGGCATACCGTTACTGCACCGAGTTCTTGGTCCACTCCGATACCATCGACGTCGAGGCCACGAAGGAATTCCTGCCCACCATGGGCGACTGCGACCTCATGGTCGGCATGCACCCCAATTTCAAGGTTCACGTGCACTCCAACAGGCCCGATCAGGTGCTGCAGTACTTTCTTACGCACGATGCGCAGATTTCCGAAGTGCACATCCACAACATGCAGCTGCAAAGCGAAGATCGTACCGAGAAGCTGGCCGCCGAACAGGCCGCAGCTCCCGCCGAGCGCAAACCCTATGGCATCGTTGCCGTAGCGGCGGGCGAAGGCAATGCGAAGATCCTGCGCAGCCTGGGAATCGACATCGTGGTTTCGGGCGGTCAGACCATGAATCCGTCCACGAAGGACCTGCTCGATGCCGCCATGCAGACCAATGCCGATAACGTCATCATCCTGCCGAACAACTCGAACATCATCATGGCTGCTCAAAGCGCGGCCGAACTTTGCGAGGTCGCGTGCGGCGTTGTTCCCACGAAGAGCGTCCCGGCATCGTTTAGCGCCATGTTCGGCTTCGACGAGACCGCTACGCTCGAAGAGAACATCGAGGCCATGACCGAGGCGTTCGCCGAAACGAAGACCGGCGAGATCACCACTGCGGTCAAGAAATCCAAGGACGCCCACAACAACCCGATCAAGGCGGGCGATGTCATCGGCATCTCGAACGGTTCCATCGAGGCTGTTGGCGCTTCTATCGAAGGCGTAATGCTCGAGTTGCTCGCGGCGATGGATGCCGACGAGTGCGATACCATGACGCTTCTCGCGGGCGAGGACCTTGACGATGACGCGCTCGACGAGCTGGTCGCCAAGATCGAAGACGGCTACGAAGACCTCGAAGTTGACGCCCATCGCGGCGAGCAGCCGCTGTACCCGGTCGTCTTCTCCATCGAGTAGCGCGCACGGCAGCGGATGCGAGCAACATGGCCGAGCCCGCTGACACGAAAAAACCTACGGTAAGCGAAGATTGCCCTGATAGGGTAGCGGTTACGCTTGCGCTCGACGACGATTGCGTGCGCGTGAGCCAGATAAGCGCAACCCGCGCCCGCGTCTTTGCCAACATGAAGATCAAAACAGTGCGCGATGTGCTGAACCATTTTCCCCGGCGCTACATCGACATGTCGACGGTTTCCACCATCGGCGCGTGCCGTATCGGACAGGAATGCACGATCAGGGCCGAAATCTATGAGGTGAAGCACAAGCGCCCGCGCCCGCGTCTCGATATCGTCGAGATAACGCTGGTGGATGCAACGGGTACGCTTATGGTCACCGCTTTCAACCAGCGCTGGCTCATGGATTCGCTTGCGCGCGGCATGGTCGTGGCAGTAGCGGGCAAGGTGGAGTTCAACTACGGGTTCAAACGCATGGTGAATCCGCATATCGAACAGCTCGACGCAGCGGAAGATGCGGTGGGCATCATCATTCCCGTGCATCCGGCAACCGAGAAGATCTCGGCGCAGATGATGCGTCGAATCGTGTCGAACGCGCTCGAGCTTACCCAGGGGATGCTCGATCCTATACCGCTTGAGCTGCGCCTGAAGCACAAGCTTATGAGCCGATCGGCGGCATATCGTGCGATACACTTCCCGCGCTCGATGGAAGAGGCCGCACGTGCGCGTGTGCGTTTGGCCTACGAGGAGCTGCTCGAGCTCGAGCTGATGCTCATGATGGATGGCAAGAGGCGCGAGCTGGGGCTCGAACCTGTGGCGCACGTGGTGAATGGGTCGCATCTGCGCGACTTGGAACAGGCGCTTCCGTACGAGTTGACCGACGAGCAGAAAAGCGCGGTTAGTGACATCCTTGCGCGCATGGGCAAGACGGCGTGCATGAACCACATGCTCTTGGGCGATGTGGGTACGGGCAAGACCGTTGTGGCTGCTCATGCGCTTGCGTGCGTGGCGGATAGCGGTTCGCAGGCGGCGTTGATGGCGCCGACCGAGATCCTTGCGCGCCAGCACGCCCAAAGCTTGGGAGCGCTCTTCGATGCGTGTGGGGTCACGTGGGAGCTTTTGTGCGGTTCGACTGGGCAGAAAGAGCGCGAGGCGATCATCGAGCGCGTGGCGGCGGGAACGGTGGACGTGCTCATCGGCACGCATGCGCTGCTCGAAGACGACGTGCGCTTCGCCAACTGCTCGCTTGTCGTCATCGACGAGCAGCAGCGCTTCGGCGTCGATCAGCGCGCGAAGCTGCTCTCGAAGGGCGCATGCCCCGATGCACTCTTCCTTACCGCGACGCCCATTCCGCGCACGCTTGCGCTTGCCGTGTTCGGCAACCTGACGCTTTCCTACATCAAAACCAAGCCACTCGACCTCGTGCGCGCCTCGCAGGGAATCGCGCCGCGTAAGACCTACGTGCACGCCAAAGCGCAGCAGGGGGTCGCTTACGATGCGGCCCTTGCCGCCCTTGCGCGCGGCGAGCAGGTGTACGTGGTGTGCCCGCTCGTGGGGAAGCCTGCAAAGCAGGCGGCAGGCGATGCGAAGCGCGAACGCGATGCAGCGGCTGAAGACGACTACGAGTACGCCTCCATCAGCATCGAGTCGGAAGAGGACATGCTCGCTGACGATGTTGCCGCAGCCGAGGCGCAAGCGGCGTTTCTGCAGACGAAGACCTTCATCGATTATAAGGTGGAGCTTGTGCACGGGCGCATGCCTGCGCGCGAGAAAGACGAGGTCATGACGCGCTTCAGAGCAGGGGAGACCCAGGTTCTCGTGGCCACGACGGTCATCGAGGTGGGCGTCGACGTTCCCAACGCCACCGTGATGATCATCGAGGATGCCGACCGCTTCGGCTTAGCCCAGCTCCACCAGTTGCGCGGCCGCGTCGGGCGCGGTATGGCCGCAGGCGAGGTGCACCTGATATCCGGATCGAAGAACGAAACGGCGCTTGCGCGCCTTGGTGCCATGGAGAAGACCGATGACGGCTTCGAGCTTGCCACGTACGACCTCTCGCTTCGCCGCGAGGGCGACATTGTGGGCAATCGCCAGCACGGCGCATCGGGGCTGAAGCTCGTGAACATCGTGCGCGATGGGCGCCTTATCGAGGCGGCCTACGAGGACGCGATGGCGCTGCTCGAGGCCGACCCCGCGCTCGAGGAGCCCTACAACAAGGCTCTCGCGCGTGAGGCGCGCATCGCATTCGCGCGCGCAGAAGAAGTGCAAGGAGGCTGACGATGCGCATCGTCGCAGGTGAATTCAGGGGAAGGGCGATCGACGCCCCGGCAGGCGAGGGCACGCGCCCCACGATCGATCGCGTTCGCGAAGCGCTCATGAGCTCGCTTAACAGCATGCGCGATGGCTTCGAGGGGGCGATCGTGCTCGATGCGTTCGCTGGTTCGGGGGCGCTTGGGCTCGAAGCGCTCTCGCGCGGTGCGCAATGCGCCGTCTTCTTCGAGCGTGATCGCAAGGCGCAAGCCGTTATCGCCGGCAACATCCAGAAATGCAAGCTTGATGCGACGCGAGCGCTCCTTGAGCGCCGCGACGTGATGAAGAGCCGCGCGCATTGTACGGCAGGTGCCTTCGACCTGGTGTTTCTCGACCCGCCGTACGCGTATGACGCCAACGAGGTTTGTGCGATGGTCGCAAGGTTCGTTCATACGGGAGATGTCGCAGCGGATGCGATCGTGGTGTACGAGCACGCGCTCGTTGACGATGCCGCTGTAAAGGAGGCTGCCGAGGCCAACGGCTTTGTGCTTGCATCCTTCAAAAAGTACGGAAAAACGGGCGTGTCGATTTTGCGACCTGCCAACTAAGGCATAATGGGGCCATAAGGAAGACAAGGATGGGATAAACCATGAAACGAGCGCTTACACCGGGCACCTTCGATCCGATAACCTACGGGCATCTTGATATCATCGCGCGTGCGGCACAGCTCTTCGACGAGGTGATCGTCGCCGTTGCCGCCTCCAATAAAAAGCAGCCGCTCTTCTCGCTCGAGGAGCGCGTCGCGCTTGCCGAGCAAGCAACTGCTCACTTGGAAAACGTGCGCGTGGTCAGCTTCGACGGCCTGCTTGTCGACTTTGCGCGCGAAATGGAGGCGCCTGTCGTGGTGAAGGGCCTGCGCGCCATCACCGACTTCGAGTACGAGTTCCAGATGACGGCCATCAACTATGAGCTTTCAGCCGATTTTGAAACCGTGTTCATCATGTCGCAACCGCAGCACATGTACCTGTCGAGCTCGGTCGTGCGCGAGGTCGCCAGTATGAACGGCGAAATCGAGCAGTTCGTGCCGCCCTGTGTCGCGAGCGTTCTTAAGACCAAGTTCGCATAGCCCGCAAGCGCCGCGCTGTCGCCGCTGAATTTGTTTTCGGCTCGCGACGTGGTAAAATGTGAGTGGTTTGTGATTGGGCGCAGGTCTTGTTGCAATCTGATACACTATTGTGAACTGCACAAACAACATACTCGTTGGAAGGATAACAATGGACGATACCGGCGTAATGGGATTGCTCGAAGAGCTTTCCATCTTGCTTGAAGACTCCAAGCCCGTATTTGGCAAGAACAATCTCAGGCAGGTCGACATTCAGGCCGCTTTCGAAATCATGGACGAAATCCGCGACACGTTCCCCAGCGAGTTCTCTCAGGCTCGTCAGATCGTGCGTGAGCGCCAGAGCCTTCTCGACGATGCCGAGGCCGAGGCCAGCCGCCTTATCGACGATGCCCGCAGCCAGGCGATGACAATCGCCAGCGAGCAGGAGATCGTGCGCATCTCCCAGCAGCAGGCCGACCAGATCATGGCCGATGCCCGCGAGCTGGAGCGTCAGACCCGCGCCGGCGCCGAGGATTACGCCGATGAGGTCTTCGGCCATGTCGAGCAGAGCCTCGACACGCTCGTTGCCAACGTGCGTCGTTGCCGCGACCGCCTCAACGCCACTACGCAGCAGCGTTAGTCATGGAGAGTGCACATATCAAGGTTCCCGCAGAACTCTTCGCCCTCGCGGAGAGTTCTCGCTTTGAAGGGGAACTCGATAAAAAGACGATGACGGCTGCTCCCGATGAGTATCGTTTCACCACGCCTATTGCATGGCAGGTGGATGTCACCAACACCGGCGAGGCATTTCTCATCGCGGGTAGCGCCAAAGCGAGCGCCGAAACCGATTGCGCACGGTGCCTGAAATCCTTCGAGATCGATTTCGAAGGCGATATCGAAGGCTATATCATCATCGACGCGGAAGGCGAGGGCCCGACCGACTTAGAAGACGACGAGTTCGATTTCCTGCCGGCCGACCACATTATCGACCTTGAGCCGCTTATCATGGCGGGGCTCATCATGGACGCGCCCAACGTTCCGCTTTGCAAGGAAGATTGCCTGGGGCTCTGCCCGCATTGCGGGGCCGATCTTAACGAAGGCGCGTGCGATTGCGATTTCTCGGAAGAGGAAGCGGCGTTCGAGGAGGCGAAGAACCCGTTCGCGGCGCTGAAGAACTTCGATTTCGGGGATTAAATTTGTTGCAATTGCGTAGATTGGCGTTTTGCAAAATGCGTGCTTGCAAGTAAAAGAGGGCTTTGATACTATTTTTATTCGCATGTTCAAGAGGTTAATCAGGTCGCAAACCTGCGGCTTTGCAAGAAGGAGATAGATACAAATGGCAGTACCTAAACAACGCATGGGTCGTATCCGTACGCATACTCGCCGCAGCGTTCATGACCGTATCGACGCGCCGGCTCGTTCCGTGTGCCCGCAGTGCGGCGAAGTCAAGCTTCCGCATCGCGTGTGCCCGAACTGCGGCTACTACAAGGGTCGCGAAGTCATCGTCACCGAGTAGTTTTCCGTACACGTGTAAACGACAAAGCCTTCCTGGCAACAGGGAGGCTTTTTGCTTTAAGGAGGGATATGCATGGCCGAGAACGTAACCGTAACCGTTGATGCGATGGGCGGCGACAACGCACCGGGCGTGGTGCTCGAAGGCGTTGCGGCGGCCCTTGCGCGCGATGCCGAGCTCAACGTTATCCTCTGCGGGCCCGATGAGGTGGTAACGCCTTTCGCCGAGGCGCACGAGCGCTGCACGGCCCAGGTGACGACCGAGGTCATCGCCATGGACGAGCATCCGGCAAACGCCGTTAAGGCAAAGAAGGATTCCTCCATCGTGGTCGGCTGCAGACTGGTGAAGGAAGGCGTAGCGCAAGGCTTCTATTCTGCGGGCTCTACCGGCGCGTGCCTGGTGGCGGGCACGCTTGTGATAGGGCGCATCAAGGGCGTTGCGCGCCCGGCTATGGCAACCGTGCTGCCTTCGCCCGTGGCGCCCGTCGTGCTTTGCGACGTGGGGGCGAACGCCGATTGCAAGCCGGAATACCTGGCGCAGTTCGCCAACATGGCAAGCATCTACGCCGAGAAGATCATCGGCGTGGAAAACCCGAAGGTCGGCCTTCTCAACATCGGCGAGGAGGAAACCAAGGGATCGCAGTTCGCCCAGGCGGCACATGCGCTCATGAAGGAGCAGGTGCCCAACTTCGCCGGCAATGCCGAAGGGCGCGACATCATGGCCGGTACGTTCGATGTCATCGTAACCGATGGCTTCACCGGAAACGTGTGCCTTAAGACCATCGAAGGCACGTCGAAGGTGCTCTTCAAAGAGATCAAGGGCATCATGAAGGCGAGCCTTATCACCAAGCTCGGCGCTGCCACTATGGCGGGCGGCCTCAAAGACCTCATCGGCAAGATCGACCCCGATGCCTACGGCGGAGCTCCGCTTTTGGGCGTGAAGGGCGCGTGCCTCGTCGGACACGGCTCGTCGAGCGCCAAGGCAATCGAGAGCGGCGTGCTCATGACCGCCAAGATCGTGCGCGAGCGCATCGCCGAGACCATTGCCGAGCGCGTGCAGTAGACGTAGAGAAGATTCAGCAGCGGGCATGCAGGTGCGCATGCCCGCTCATTAGTTTCTGAATTAATCGCGTAAACGGGGAAAACCGCAGTTAGGGTCTTGCTTTTAACGCTAAAATCTCCTTGGTTCAGTCCGCCTTGTTGGGGTTGGGATTTTCGGAAGTTGAATAGTTTGTCGAAGCGTTTTCGCGAAAGATGCTTCGACAGGCTTATTTGCATCTGATTCGATACGTTGCAATTGGTCTGGAGATTGGTATGGAGCATACCGAAGAGCAAAGAGAGAAGCTCGAGCTGGCCGAGAAGATAATCGGCTATACGTTTAAAGACAAGCGCTATCTGCTTTCAGCGATAACGCATCCTTCTGCAACCGAGGGCCGCTCGGTCAAGTTCTCCTACGAACGCCTGGAATTCTTGGGCGATAGCGTGCTCGGCGCCATCGTGGCCGCGCGCGCGTTCCACGATTATGGCGAGCTCGACGAAGGCGGTTTGACGCGCATCAAGGTCGCGCTCGTTTCGGGCTCGAGCTTGTCCGATGTGGCGAGCAAGCTCGGCTTTGAGGATATCATCGTGTTCGGCTCGTCTGAGGCGGGCACGGGCAGGCGCGGACTTCATTCCGCGCTCGAAAACGTTTACGAGGCCATCGTGGCCGCGCTCTATCTTGATGGCGGCATCGATGCGGCTCAGGCGTTCATCGAAGCGACGCTCATCCCGCGCATGTCCATCGACATGGCCAAAGAGCCCGAAAACCCCAAGAGCGCCCTTCAGGAGCGCCTGCAGGAAGACGGCATCACGCCCACCTACAAGCTGGTCGAAACGCAGGGCCCGCCGCACGACCGCACGTTCGTGGCGCAGGTCTTCGCGGGCGAGCAAGGTCTTGCCCAGGGCACGGGCCGCACCAAGAAGGAAGCCGAGAGCCAGGCGGCGAAAAGCACGCTTGCACGTTTGGGCGAATTCTTCGGAATCGGCCTCGACCCCGAAGAGAAGGCCGCCAAGGAAGCCGAGGCCAAGCGCGTCAAGGCAGAGCGTGCTGCCGAAGCCAAGCGCGTCAAGGCCGAGAAGGCTGCTGCAGCCGATGAGAAGCGCGCCGAGAAGGCCGCCGAGAAGGCGCGCCGCAAGAACAAGGGAAAGCCCGCGATGCTCGAAGAGGGCAAAGAGGACGAATAGATGTATCTGAAGTCGCTTGTATTGAAGGGGTTCAAGTCGTTTGCCGACCGCAGCGTGCTCACGCTCGCGCCGGGCATAACGGCTATCGTGGGTCCGAACGGAACCGGTAAGTATAATATATCCGATGCATGGCTCTGGGTTATAGGCGAGCGCAATGTCAAGCACTTGCGCGGTCAGGCCATGGAAGACGTCATCTTTTCCGGCTCGTCTGCGCGCAAGCCCGTGGCGGTTGCCGAAGTGGAGCTCGTGCTCGACAACTCCGATGGCATGCTTCCCGTTGAGTTCGACGAAGTCTCCATCGCGCGCCGCCTGTACCGTACAGGCGAATCGGAGTATCTGATCAACGGTACCGTTGCGCGCCGTATGGACGTGCTCGACATCCTTCACGATACGGGCCTTGGAACGGGTACGCATTCGATCATCTCGCAGGGATCGCTCGATTCGATCCTGCAATCCAAACCCGAAGATCGCCGCGCGCTCATCGAGGAGGCCGCGGGTGTTCTCAAGCACAAGCAGCGCAAAGAGAAGAGCGCTCGCAAGCTCGAGAAGATGGACAACCACCTCGCGCGCGTGCGCGATGTTTCCGCCGAGATCGAGCGCCAGCTAGGACCGCTCGAGCGCAAGGCCAAGCGCGCCATCGCCTACGAGGCCGCATCGGCCGAGCTTGCCGAGGTGAAGCTTGCCCTCGCGGTCGACGATTTGCGCCGCCTGCAAAAGGCGTGGGATACCGTTTGTGCGGGTGAAGAAGCCCTCGGACAGGATATCGAAGCCAAGCGTGCAGCTGTTGCCGCTTCCGAGAAGAAGGCGGCCGATTTAGCCGAGGTCATCCGCCAGAAGTCGCTTTCCGCAGGCGAGCTTGCGAAAAGCCAGCGTGCGGCAACGGCCGTATCGGAGCGCTTGGAATCGTGCGAGATGCTTCTGCGCGAGAAGCGCCGTGCGGCCCGCGGTTACGAGGCCGATCTGAGCGTTTCCATGCAGGCATCGGTTGCCAAGCTCGATTCTGCGCAAGCCGAGCTGGAAAGTGCACGTGCGCAGCTTACCGAGGTCGAGGGCGTCTACGCGCACGCTACTGCCGAGGTTGAGCGTATCTCTGGAGAGCGCTTCGCCGCCGCGGAGAAGCGTCGTGAAGCCGAAGCGCAAGCCCAAAAGCTCGCAAACGATATCCGCCTGCTCGAGCGCAAGCGCGACGACGCGCGGCGCCGGCGGGATGCCCTGAAGGAAGGGCTCTCCGCGAGCATGGCGCACGAGCGCATAGCCGAAGCACGCATGGCCGAAATCGCAGGTGAGGCCGATCGCGTGCGCGCCGAGGCGAAGGCTGTGCGTGCGAAGGCCGATGAGGCCGCAAGCGCTGCAACCGATCTCGAGGCGCGCTACGAAGTCGTGAAAAAGCAGCTTGGCGAAGCGTTTGCCGCACGCGAATCCGCTCACGCAGCGCTTGAGCAGGCGCGCGCCGACGTTGCGGCCAACGAGTCGGAGTCGGCGGCCATCAAGCGCGCTCAGCGCGCTCACGCAAGCGGCGTTCCCGCGCTCGCGTGGCTTATGGACAACGCTTCGAAGTGGACCCGGGATCCGGCTCCGCTCGCTTCGGCGCTCGGTGCTCCGAAGGGGCTCGAGTCGCTGGTGGAGCAGATGCTCGCAGACGATCTCGAGGCGCTCATGATCGAAGACGCTGCTAGCGCGAAGACCATTGCGCGCGAACTTGCCGCCGCTGCCGAACCTGGCGCGGTAACACTCGTGCTGCGCAACCACGCGCATCCCTTGTCTTCGGTGCCCGCGCGGGCCGCTAAGCAGGGAAGCGCTTTGCTCGACCTGCTCACGTATCCCGAAAGCGCTGCTCACGCGCTCGAAACGCTGCTCGGCGATGTGGTCGTATGCGACACGCGCGATGCTGCTTTCGAAGCAGCCTCGGCGGATAGCGCAGGGCTCACCTTCGTTTCGCGCGATGGCTGCGCGATCGATGCGAAGGGCAGGGTAAAACTGTTCGGACGCGCGGTAGGCGAGGACGAGGGCGTGCTCGCGCGCGAGCGCAAGCTGACCGAACTCGCAGGCGCCCATGTGCAGCTTGCAAGCGCGCTCGAGGCGGCGCAGGATGCTTCGAACGCTGCTGATGCCGCTTATCAAAGCGCCCAAGCGGCAAGTCTTACCTTAAGCCAAGAGCTTGCCGAAGCGCGCGGAAACGCGCGGTCGCTTGCCGACGACGCATCCAAAGCCGAAGCAAAACTTGCGCAGATAACGCGTGAAGCGCAGGACATCGAGCAGCAGCATGCGCAAGCACAGCGCGCGCTCGACGAGATGCGCCCTAACGTCGACGCGGTATCCGCCGAGATAGAATCCCTCGATGCGGAATACGCTGCTGCTATTGAGCAGCAGCAGAAGGCCCAGGACAGTGTTGCTCCTTTGCGTGCTGCCGCGGGTAAGCTCGGAGAAGAGCTTGCCAACGCCAAGCTCGAGGCCGCCAAGCTCGGCGAGCGCAAGAGCTACGCCGAGCGCATGCTCAAGACTCGTGAGCGCGATATCGCCGAGGCCGAGAAAACCATCGCCGCTTCGCGCGCATCCATTCGCGTGAAGAAGGTGGCGCAGGAGCGCATCGATCCGCTTCTCGCGGTGCTCGGGGCCATCTCCATCTCGTTGCGCGGCCGTATCCGCGTTATCGAGGATGCAGTGCTCGATTCCGAAAGCGCCACGAGCGATATCCACGAATCCGCCGCCCTTGCGCGCGATGCCGCTCGCGAGGCGCGCGATGCGTTCGACCAGGCAAATTCCGCCATGGCAGATACGCGCATCGAGAAGGGCCGCTTGGAGCTTCAGGTCGATGCTGCAGTTCGCGCCATCGTCGAGGATTGCGGCGTGCCCATCGACAAGGCGAAGGACCTGCCGCTGCTCGAGAACCGCTCTGCCGCTGAAGACGACGCCTTCCGCCTCGAGCGCAAGATCAAGAACATGGGTGTTATCAACCCCGATGCCGCTCGCGAGTACGAAGAGCTGAAGAAGCGCTACGATTTCTTCTCCTCGCAGCTGGCCGATATGGAAGCCGCGCGCAAATCGCTTAATCGCATCGTGCGCATAATCGACGCGCGCATGAAGGACGACTTCGTAAACACGTTCGAGCTGGTCAACAAGAACTTCGGTGAAACGTTCTCGCAGCTGTTCCCAGGGGGTTCAGCCGAGCTCGTTCTCGAAGACCCCGACGATCTTGAGAACACCGGCATCGAGGTTAAGGCGCAGCCGCGCGGCAAGCGTATCACCAAGATGTCGCTTTTGAGCGGCGGCGAAAAATCGCTTACCGCAATCGCTTTGCTGTTCGCGGTCTACCGCGTGCGCTCGACGCCCTTCTACATCCTCGACGAGGTGGAAGCCGCGCTCGATGATACCAACCTGCGCAGGCTCATCGCCTACGTGAACTCGCTGCGCTCAACCACGCAGCTGCTGATGATCACCCACCAGCGCCGCACCATGGAAACCGCCGACGTTCTCTTCGGCGTGTCCATGCAGGAAGACGGCGTGACCAAGGTTATAAGCCAGAAGCTCGAACGCGCACTCGAGCTGGCCGAATAGGAGAGACATGGCCTTTTTCAGCAAAATCAAGGAAAGCCTGACGCGCTCCCGCGAGAAGATCAAGGAGCAGATGAACGTCATCCTCGATCGCGGGCCTGCACTCGATGACGATTTCTGGGAGGGGCTCGAAGAGGTTTTGATCCTCGCAGACCTGGGCGGCCAGGCCGCAATGGATGTCGTCGAAGACCTGCAGGACAAGGCGACGCGCCTGGCGCTTCCCGATGCGTATGCGGTGCTCGACTACCTCAACGACACGATCGCCGAGCAGTTCGTGGAGGATGATAAGGATATCCTTGGCCCTGCGCCCGCATGCATCCTGTTCGTGGGCGTGAACGGTTCGGGCAAGACCACGACGGTTGGCAAGCTTGCCAAGGAGAACCACGACGCGGGCCGCACCGTGGTGCTCGGCAGCGCCGATACCTTCCGCGCGGCAGCAATCGAGCAGCTCGAGGTGTGGTCGAAGCGCGCCGATGTCGAGATGTGCGCGCGCGAGCGCGGAAGCGATCCGGCAAGCGTGTGCTACGACACCATCGAGCGTGGCGAGGCGATAGGCGCCGACCTCATCCTCATCGATACGGCGGGGCGCCTGCATACGTCTACCGACCTCATGCGCGAGCTGCAGAAGGTGGTGAGCGTTGTGCGCAAGCGCTCGACGCTTCCCGTGTACACCGTCATCGTCATTGATGCCACGACCGGCCAAAACGGCCTCTCGCAAGCACGCGAGTTCAACAAGGCGCTCGATCTCGACGGCGTCATCGTCACCAAGCTCGATGGCTCGGCCAAGGGCGGTATAGCGCTTGCCATCTCAAAGGACCTTGAGCTTCCTATCCTCAAGCTGGGCACGGGCGAGGGCCTTGACGACTTGAAGGACTTTGATGCGCATGAGTACGCAGCGGGCCTTGTGGGCGATTACGGGCGCACCGCATCGGAGGGCGATGAGGATGCCGAGGCGGAGGATTTCGAAGCGGAGCAAACCGACGAACTCGAGGACTTCGCAGAGGAAGAGGAAGTCGATTTCGAAGACGAGATTTCGGAAGATGTAGAAGAGCTGATCGAAGAGGCCGCTGAAGAGCCTGAAGCTGCTGAAGAGCCTGAGGTTGCTGAAGAACCCGAACCCGAATTCGAGCCTGCAGCTGACGAGGATTTCGACGAGGACTACGACGAGGACGATTTCTACGAGATCGACGTCGAGGACGAATTCGAGGACGAAGCCGAGGAGGCTGACGAGGCCGACGAGGCTTCCGCAGAAGAATCCGAGGACGACGAGGAATCTGATGATGAGCCCGAAAGCGAAGGCGAATCCGACGGCGAGGCTGAAGAAGAGCAGGAGACGTGGGGCAAGAAGCTCAAGCGTTTCTTCATAGGTTAGGGAATACACATGTTTGAAAGCTTATCCGAACGTTTACAAGGCGTTTTCTCGGGCCTTAAGGGCAAGGGCCGCCTGACAGAAAGCGATATCAACGATGCCATGCGCGAGATTCGCCTTGCGCTTCTCGAGGCCGACGTCAACTTCAAGGTGGTCAAGAAGTTCACCAAGGAAGCCACGGCGCGCTGCATGACCGCCGAGGTGCTCGATTCGCTCACGCCTGCTCAGAACGTCATCAAGATCGTGCTCGACGAGCTCACCGTTCTGCTCGGTGAAAGCGATGCCAAGCTCGACCTTCGTCAGAACCGCGTGCCCAACGTCATCATGCTCGTGGGCCTTCAGGGTTCGGGCAAGACGACCGCCGCTTCCAAGCTTGCGTATCTCCTTAAGAGCGAGAAGCACAACCCGCTGCTCGTCGCGTGCGACGTTTATCGTCCCGCGGCAGCCGATCAGCTGCAGACCCTAGGCGATCAGATCGGCGTCAAGGTATATCGTGGCGATGGCAAAGATCCGATCGCTATTGCCAAAGAAGGCGTTCAGGAGGCCATCGACACCCTTAAAGACATCGTCATCGTCGACACGGCGGGCCGCATGCAGGTCGACGAGGTGATGATGCAGGAGGCCGAGGATATCAAGGCCGCGGTCGACCCCGATCAGGTGCTCATGGTGGTCGACGCCATGACCGGCCAGGACGTCGTCAACGTTGCCAAAGCGTTCGCAGACCGCGTCGATTTCGACGGCGTGATCATGTCGAAGATGGACGGCGACGCGCGCGGCGGCGGTGCGCTTTCCATCCGCGAGGTTACGGGCAAGCCGATCAAGTTCATCTCCTCGGGCGAGAAGCCCGATTCGCTCGAGGCGTTCCATCCCGACCGCATGGCCAAGCGCATCCTAGGCATGGGCGACATGATCAGCCTGATCGAGAGCGCCGTTAAGGTCCAGCAGCAGGAGGAGGAGCGAGAGGTTGCCGAGCGCCTTGCGAAATCGGATCTGAACCTCAACGACTTCATCGATATGAACCGCCAGATCCACAAGATGGGCGGGATCGGCAAGCTGGTGAGCGCCCTTCCCGGCGGCGATCGCATGATGGCTCAGGGCCAGGTCGACGATGGCATCCTCGACCATATGGAGGTCATCATCAGTTCGATGACCAAGGCCGAGCGCGAAAAGCCCGATCTGATCAACGGTAGCCGCCGCGCACGCATAGCGCGAGGTGCCGGCGTTTCGGTGCAAGAGGTCAACCAGTTGATGAAGCGCTTCACCGATGCGCGCAAACTCGTGCGCAAGACCATGGCCAACGTCGATGTTCAAGGCGGCGGCAAGGGCAAGGGCAAGAAGGGGAAGAAAGGCAAGAAGGGCCGCATGCGCATACCCGGCATGGGCGGCATGCGCGGCATCCCCGGCATGGGCGATATG
>R11__coassemble_994_pt1 | contig 16841 bp, 17 predicted proteins | sample R11__metabat2_high_PE_032 | metagenome-assembled genome bin R11 | reverse complement strand
GCACGCAAATTCGCCGGAGGAGTCGATCGGGCGTTTGGAGACCATGGTGCGCTATGGTGCCGACCTGCCGATCGACGTTATCGAGGCCAACATCGCAAGCGCAATCGATTTGATCGTTCAGATGCGGCGCGATCCCGATGGCTCGCGCGTGGTGTCGAAGATCGTGGAGCTGGAGTTCGATCGCGATCGGGGTAGATGCACCGCGGTTGCCGTTTATGAGCGCCCGCTTGGAGCGGTTGAAGGGACGTGGCTGCACATCCCCGCATGGGTTGATCGCATGGAGTCGGAGCAGCGGGCGACAGGCGAGGAGGTGCGGCTATGGAAGCAGCGATGCTTGAGGGTGGCCTAGCTTTGGCATCGGGATTCGGCTGTGCGAGTTTGGTGGGCTACTCCGTTGCTCAGGCGGTTGAGCGATCGAAGCGCGCACGCGCTATCGGGCGATCCGGTGACGCTGGCAGATTGAGCTGGCGGTTGCGTCACGGCGTGCGCCCGCTTGTCCCCGCGGCAGAGGCGCTGCTTGGCATATCGCGCGTTAACGGGACGGCTTCCGTTGCTGTGATGTTGCTCGGGGCTCGCGGAGTGGATGCTTCGGCTTCGGGGCTTGTTTCGGTGGCGTTGGTGGGGCTTGTCTTGGTAGGCGTTGTGTTCGGTGTCGCGGCACGAGCGGCGGTTCTCGGCGTAGTTGCGGCGGTGGCAGCTGCGGTTATCGCCTCGATGGCGGTTGACGCGGGTGTTGATAAGCGTCGTGCCCGTGCGTATGAGGCGCTGCCCGATGCTCTTTCCTCCATGGCTGCGTGCTTCAATGCAGGCTTCACGCTTCTGCAGACGTTTTCGCAGGTGGCAAACGATGTCGAAGGTCCGCTTTCGGAACCCTTTGCCCAGGCTGCTCATACGCTTGAAACCGGGGGAAGCGCCGAGCATGCGCTTGAGGAGATCAAGGCGGGCTCGTATTCCAAAGAGCTGGCGTTCATGGCGGTGGCGCTCGATGTGCAGCACCAGTCGGGCGGCTCGATGAAGCAAGTTCTGGCAGCGGTGTCGGATACGGTGCGCGGCGATTTGGAGCTCAAGCGATCGTTGCGCGTGCAGACGGCCCAGGCAAAGCTTTCGGCGCGCATCGTTTCCGCGATGCCGCTGGTGCTAATCGTAGTGTTTTCGCTGGTGAGCCCTGGGTTTCTCGACCCGTTCTTCGGCAGTGTTTTGGGGATGGCGCTTTTGGTTTTGGCGATTGCCATGCAGGTGATCGGCATATTGCTCGTGCGCCGCGCTCTATCGGTTGGAGGCGTGTCGTGAACGGTTTCGTGTTGGCTGCACCGCTGGTTGCGGGCGTATTCGCTGGCATTTCCGGCGGTGTGGCTGCAAGGCAGATTATGCAGGCGCATGCGGCGCGCAGCCGCGCGAAAGCGGCCCGTCAGAGTTCTGGTCTGCTCGATGAGGGAGAGGGCGGGACCGATCTTTCCCGCTTTCTGGTTTCCCGAGCCGAGCGGACAAGCCGCTCGATTGCCATGAGGCCCGCATCGGCGCTTTCGCCATCGGTGCGTGCACGAAGGGCGAGCAGTACTCGTGCTGCGGCGTTCATGCGGGAGCATGCGCTGCCAGCGGGATGCGAGGAGCGGATTTCGATCGAGGGGTACTGCGAAACGCGCGCACGGCTGGCGCTTGCCGGCTTGGCGGTCGGCGGTATTGCTGGCTGCGTGTTTTCTGGCGAGATGGCGGTGGTGCTGGCTTTAGCGGGCGGGGTTGCGGGTTGGTTTTCGCTTCGGTGGGCCGTGCGATCTTTGGAGCGCGAGCGTGCTCTTGAGGCTGAAGAGCGCCTGTCGGAGATGCTCGAGGTTGTGGCTTTGGGATTGCGCAGCGGGTTGACGTTCGACAAGAGCTTCTACCTCTATGGATCGCATTTCGATTCGGGATTTGCGCGCTCGTGCGTCAGCGCCTATGAACGCTGGTCGATGGGGCTTATGAGCAGAGACGATGCTCTTCGCAGGCTTGCTCGCTCGTATTCATGCGACGAGCTTGGACGAGCGGTTGAGACGATGGTGAGGTCGTTGCGCTTTGGGTCGGCGTTTGCCGAGGGACTCGAAGAGATTGCTGCTCAGTCGCGTGCGGGTTATCGGGCGCGGCTGGAAGAACGCGTGGCTAAGGCGCCGGTGAAGATGATGTTGCCGACGGGAACGCTGATCCTGCCCGCGATGCTCCTGTTGGTTATGGGCCCGATTCTGCTTGAGCTGGGCCAAGGATTTTAAGGCTGTGTTTCAGAAAGGACGTGGTGGTATGTCCACGTGCGTGACGAAAGGAGAAAAACATGCAGGTGAAAGAGTTGTTTGCAAAGAGCGAGATGTGCAGGCGGGCGAGATACGCGCTCTCCTGGCTGAATACGAAAACAACGCTTGCGGCGATAAAGGCGCGGCGCAAGCTTTCGGAATCGTGTGGTCAGGGTACGACCGAGTACGCGATTTTGGTGGGCGTGCTCGTAGTCATCGCCATTTTGGCCATCACCCTGTTTCGCCCGAAGATTCAAGAGCTTTGGGATGCGATTGCCAGCGGCATCAACGGGCTCTAAGAGCGCTTGCTTGCCAAGCAGGGCAATCGACGGTTGAGTTTGCCGTGATAACGGCAGGTTTGTTTGCGATTACGGTTGGCCTTGCGGCTTTGTGGCATGCGTTTGATGGGGGTCTGTTCGTGGAACATGCGCTTGCGTGCGCTTCGCACCATGTGGGTGGAGTGGCGCCGACGACGATTGCCGATTTGTTCTTGTATTGATGCCGGTTGAGAGGGTTGATTTATGGATGCGACCGAGAAAAGCGTTGGAATCGCTTTGTCCGATAGAGGGCAAGGCACGGTAGAGGCTGTGTTCGTTCTCCCGATCCTTTTCGTGCTGGTGTTGCTTTTGGTGCAGCCGGGAATCGTTTTGTACGATCGCATGGTGATGCAAGCGGCGGCAGCCGAGGGCTGCCGCCTGCTCGCCACGTCGACGGATGCCTACGGGACTTCTGCGGATAGCTGTGAGGCTTTCATCCGCCATCGCCTGGCGTCTATTCCGTCGGTTGCGTGCTTTCACGTTCACGAGGGTTCGTGCACGTGGGATATCGATTTATCGGGAAGCGAGTCCTCCTCGACTACAAGCGTTTCCATTACCAATGAGGTGCGGCCGTTGCCTCTGTTCGACAGCGCCGCGGTGCTTTTAGGGTTGGCCAATGCGAACGGGAATATCGAGGTGAAGGTGAGCGTGAGCATGCCAACTCAGCCGGATTGGGTTTGGTCGGGTGAAGCTGGCTCGAGTCCCAAGGATTGGGCAGGAGCGTGGTTGTGATGCGGGGGTTTGCTTGTGCGGGTCGCTTGGCGCGTGGACGCGGCGCTTCCCGTGACCTGTTCAGGGACGAGGCTGGCTTGACGACAACCGGTGTTGTGATATCGCTTTTGGTGACGCTGGCGCTGGTGTTCTCTTCGGCGCAGGTGTATCGCGTAAACTCGCTTTCGGCCGAGGTGCAGGATGTGGCTGATGCTGCGGCACTTGCGGCGGAGAACCAGGTTGCGAAATTCATGCTGATAGCGCGCACGTGCGATGCCGTGGTGCTGACCATGTCCATTACGGGAATCGTGGTGACGGGTCTTGGAGCTGCGGCGATGTGCGTCCCGGCGGGGGCGGACATCTCGTCGAAGCTGCTCAAAGCCGGAAGCGACATATTGAAGGCGCGCAGCGATTTCGCGGACAAGGCGGCTTCGGGGCTGAACAAAACCATGCGTTTGCTGCCCTTGGTAAGTGCGGCGCAGGCCATGAACGTGGCGGGCTCGAACAACAACTCGCAGGGGAGCGACTATTGGGCAATTGCTCTGTTGGTGGATTCAACGGGGAAAGGTATCTCGTTTGATGTGGATGAATCGGCCGATGCGCTCAATGAGGAGGTGTCCAAAGGTTCGGACGGGGTTAAAAGCCTTGCCGAGCAGGCCGAGCAGGCCGCTGAGAAGGCGAATGCCATCAAGGAGGAGGCGTTCAGGCGCGATTGCGGGGATAATCCGGGCTATTGCATGTACGAGCGCGCCGCAACGTTGGCGGGCTTGCCGGGATCGTCGAACCCGCTGTATTCGAGCGTGGATGCTTGGTCGTTTTCCGTTGCTCTGAACAGGGCGAAAGCGTATTACCAGAAGCGCCGCCAAATAGAATCACCGGCCGATGGGTCGGTTGCTGAGCAGGCGCGCTCTGCGTTGCGTTCGCGCTTCTATGCCTATGCGTGCGCACGGATGTCGGAGGCGTATGTGCATGAGTCGTCCGATTCGTTTGAGGCGTACTTTCCGCATCTGCCGCGAAACACCCAGCAGATGCGCGAGACCTCGCTGTACACCGAGGCCGTATACCCTATCAGCGTGAATGAGGATGGCGATCAGGTGATGCATGCGTGGTCGGGATGCCCGGGGGTCGATTCGATCGTTGCCGCAGGTTCGATTGCCGAGCTCGAGGCTGGGTTGTTCGCGGAGTGCCCCTACTGCGAGTTCGAAGCGTCGAGCATGGGGTCGGTCGCTTCCGCCTCGACGTCGATCCAGAACGGATTCGAATACCACTACGAAGCGGTGGCCACGGCGGCCGAAGAGTACCAGAAGGCGCGTGAAGAGCTTGATCCTCTGACCAAGCAGGTTAAGGAGACGACGGGCGGATGGTTCTCGGATATGGTCGACGCGCTGAAATCGTCGGCGTCGAAACGCATCGACCCTGAGCCGCCTGGCGCTTACGGCGCGATCGCGTTCGTGGTCAACGTGGGAAGCACGGCGTCGGATGACTCGTTTGCAAGCGGCTTCGTCAATGCGTCGGGGACGTTGGGGACTCGCGTGGCTGTTGCCGCGGCAACGTTGATCGACGAAGGAAGCGACGAGGGGCAAAGCGCAATCTCGTCGCTTCTAGATGGCTTCGCAGAAGACGGCGGTGCCGTTGCTGGAGCGGGAAGCATCGTGCTTTCGTGCTGGTCGAGCCTGCTTACGGCGTATGCGAACGGGCAGAACGCTCTGACTGAAGCGATTGAGAGCGGGCTGAACTCCCTGCCGTTGATCGGGAAGAGCGGATTGGGTACGTGGGCGGCGTCGAAGCTGCGGTCGCTTATCGAGGACGTGGGGCTGCAGCCAGCCGAGGTAGGGGCCTTAAAGCCGGTCCTGGTCAACTCGGGTCACATTGCCTCTAAGGATGATTCGGCGTTTGCTAGCTCGTATCTATCGATCAAGAAAACGGTGGTGGCGCATCCGATGATGTCGACCAGCTTGTTCTCGTCGGTGCTTACCGACGCGGAGAAGCAAGCGATCGCGGGTGTCGAGGGCCTCGGCGACTCCATTGAAATCGCATCGGTTCAACTGCTGGGATCGAGCGAGCCGACCATCTCGATAGCGCTTCCGCTGCCAGAGGGCGTGCGCAATACGGCGACGAGCGCTATCGAGAGCGTATTCGAGCGCATCCAATCGGTTTATGCGCAGGTGAGCGGGGAAGTCGTATGGGAATAGTGAATGACGAACGGGGTCAGATGACTGTGGAGTTGGCGGTGATGCTTCCCATAATCATCATAATCGCCGTGATTGCAACGAATGCGGTGCTGTTCTTTTCGGATTGCGCCGCCTTCGACCGCGTATCGCGCGAGGCGGTGCGCGTGTATGCCGCATCGCCGGCATACGGCCAGGCTCAATCGCAGTCGGTAGCGCTCGTACGCGAATCGATAGAAGCGGTGCTTGACCAGCCCTATTTGGAGACGGAAGTGTCTGCGGAAGCTCAGACGGGCGGGTGCGTGCGTTATTCGATGACGCTCGAGTTCAGTCCGACGCTATTCGGTATGGGCCTGCGCTCGGAAGTGCTCGGCGTATCGCTTCCGAAGCTGAGTCATACCGCGACGTACGTGGTGGATACCTACAAATCGGGGGTGATCGTATGACCTGCTCTATAGGTGCTGTGCAGCAGGTTCGCGTGAAGCGTGCGGCGGCGATTGTTGCGGCTGCGTTTTGTGCGGTTGCGTTGTCGGGGCCTGTCGAATCGGCGGTTGCGTATGCGGCGAGTGCATTCGGTTCTCTTGCGATTGAAGACGGTTCGGGGAATGAGATTGCGCGGTTCGATATTGATCAGGGCGTGGCGGTTAGCGCTTCTGTTGGGGAAGACGTGCCCGCCGATGTGCGAAGCGAAGTGTGGTTGCCCGCAGACGATACGGAGGTGTACAGCCTGGCTTCGGGTGGCGTGGTCGGTTATGTGGTTGCAGGCGACGCCCAGTCCGTGCAGCAGGAGTTTGCCGAGTGTATGGAACAGCTCGGCTGGTCAAATGCGGAGGTCGGTGGCCTAAGCGATGCTGTAGCGCTTTACAAGGACTGCGGCGCGTGCCGATACGTGTTGGCTACGTTTAGCCAGGTAGAGGGCGATGTTGTGGCTGTACTGCGTATAGAAGGCGAGGAGTGATATGGAGCGCTGTGTTGGAATCGAAAAGTTTTCCCTAGGTGATGTGCGCTTTGCCGTTTCGGCTCGGTCGCGCTTGCGGGGGCTTTTGCGGGCGCGCCCGAGCGACCCAGGGCTTGTTCTCGTGCCATGCCGCGATGTTCATACGTTTGGCATGCACGCGCCGATCGACATCGCGTTTATCGGTTCGAACGGAAGGGTTCTCGATGCATATCGCTCGATTGGTTCGGGTAAGCGCATCCGCTCTCCCGGTGCGAGCTTTGTTGTTGAGCGGTTTTCCAAACCGAATGAGCCGTGGTTTCAGCCCGGCGATGAAGTGACGCTTGCGGTTCGCTGAAGCGTGCCGTGGAAACGATTTTACGAGAGGATCAGCTATGAAGACCTGTCCAATTTGCCATGCCAAGACGTTCGACGATGCGAGGATCTGCTTCGGGTGCCTGCACGATTTTTCGAAGCCCGTGGCAGACCCGCTGATGCCCGATCTGTCGAGGGACGCTTCGGCTTACCTGGCGGACACCGTGCACAGAGGGATGCCGGGTTTGAGACGCGGTGATGCGACGCCGCCTGCTGCGCCTATGCCAAAGCCCGAGGAGAAGCCGAGCTCGGCTGAGGATTTCGAACTTCCCTGGGACGAGGATCCTGCTAGTCCGACGCGCACGGTAAGCGCAGCAGAGCAGGAGCGGATAGCCGCGGAGTGTGCGGCTCGGTGCGCCGAGGCGGAAGAGCCCTACGAGGTCGATTTCGCCCTGCGATGGGAGGACGGTTCGTTCGTTATCGACTTTTGTGGGGAATACGATGCGCAGATCAGCTCGCCCTATCGGGCAACTGTCCAGACGATAGACGGTTTGGGGCTGAGCATGACTTTCGATCCGCCGAGCTCGCCGGTACCTTCTTCTGTCGCAGCGCATGTGCATCTGATTGCGAGCCCGCTGACACAAGTGACCTTCGAGAATGCGATGTAGATTCGAATAAAGTAATTATCATAAATGATAATTATTGTGCTATTATGAGAAGAGGAAAATGTTCGAGATTGAATATTTCGAAGAAGGCGGCGAAAAGCAGGTCGAAGCTTTTATCGATTCGCTGGATGCAAAGGCGCGTGCAAAGGTGTTTGGCCGGCTTGAGCTGCTAGAAGAGTACGGTTCGCGGATAGGAATGCCGTTTTCTAGGCATTTGGAAGATGGCATATTCGAGCTGCGTATTTTGTGCGGGGATGGAAATATTCGCATTCTCTATTTTTTCGTCGCGGGGCAGCGAATCGTTATCTCGCACGGCTTTTTAAAGAAAACGAAAAAAGCTCCTCGCCGCGAGATCGAGAGGGCGAAAAAGAATCGCAATAGATGGAGAGCAACGCATGAGTGATTTTAGGCGACATCTTAAAGAGTCTATGAGCGATGCCGAATTCAAGCGCGAATGGGATGCCCAATCAGTCGAGCGCAAGGTAATGCGAAGCATCGTTGAAGCCCGTCTTGCGCGAGGCATGTCGCAGAAGGATCTTGCGGACGCTTGTGGAATGAAGGCTTCTAATTTGTGTCGCCTTGAAAGCGGGAGCGGGAATCCTTCGGTTGCAACGCTTGCGAAAATAGCTCGGGGGCTCGGCGGGACGCTCGAGATAACGTTTGTTTTAGAGGAGCCCGCTGGCGCAAGTGACCTTCGAGAATGCGGGGTAGAGCAGAACGTGGGAACGGATGCTTAGATCCGCTCCCACGTGAAGTTCGTATTCGGTGCCGGTCGGTAGCTAGTCGAGCTCTTCAGCGAAGACCTTTTCGGCGTAAGCCTGAACTTTGGCACTGGTGGTGAGGTAGGCATCGAGGATGCGGTTGCCTTCATCGGTAAGCGTGGAGCCATGGGCGCCATCGCGGTTGAGCAGCTGGATTCCCAGAGCGGCTTCGGTTTCTTTGATGATGCGCCACGCCTTGCTGTAGGCCATACGCATGCTTTTTGCCGCAGCGTTGAGCGAGCCGAGCTCGCGAACGCCCAGGCAAAGGTTGGCGATGCCGCGGCCGAACTGCGATCCGCCTTCAGAATCGTCTACTGCAACGGCAAGCCTGACGATCGGCTTGATGTTAGTAAGTTTTTCCATGGGTCCCTCCAAGTCCCCTGTCCCAATAAACGAATTATAGCGCGCTGAAGATGATGGAGATTGGAGATAGTTCAAATTCAAATAAATTGAAAAAACTTTTTGAACAGAAAAAACACCTGATGAATGGGTAAAAAAGAATTATCCACAATACATTGTTGCGGCCGTCTGTCCCAGCGCTTAGGAAAAATCTGCCCTTGCTGTGCGCTATTCGGCCGGTTCGGTATAGCGCATCTTTTTGGGAACGATGAGCTTGTCGAGCGCGGCGATGGCTCCCGGCAGCACAAGCAACACCAGGATGACCGAGATGAGCGCGCCCTCGCTGATGATGAGGCAGATCTTGCCTGTAAGGTCGGCAAGCGCGATTCCGATGCAGCCAGTAACTACGACCAGGATGCCGCCCGACATGGCCACGGTTCTAAACGAATCGCGCAGCGCCTGTCCGAGCGCGGGGCGTATGGGCGCGGCGCTGCGGGCGCGGCGGTAGTTCGTGGTGAACAGAATGGCGTAGTCGATCGTGGCGCCCATGAGGATGGACTGCACGACGATGAGCGCCAGGTAGTAGATGCTGTTGCCCAAGAAGAAGTTGAGTGCCATGTCCCAGCAGAACGCGCTCTGGATAAGCGCGACGAGCGCGATGGGGATGGCGATACTGCGAAACGTTATCAGCACGATGATCAGGATGGCCACGATGGTGAGGATGGAGATGAAGTTGAACTCCGAGGGGAAGCTGCGCGTCATGTCGTAGACCATGGGGCCTTCGCCGACCAGATACCACCCGCTCGATGTGCCGACCTGGTCTTCGACCGTGCTCTTGAGCGCGGTTACGAAGTCGTCCATTTCGTCGGAGTCGCTTGCATAGGGGACGCTTGCGATAACGCGGCTGTGCGCGGATCCGTGCAGCAGCGCGGCGCCGTCTTCGACCTGCTCGCGTGCGCTCGTAAGCGTCTTTCGCGTGGAAGAGTCGAAGAACGAATCGAACGTGGAGTCGTTCATGAGGTCGTCGACCAAAAACGCGGTGAGCTCGTCGAGCGAGAGCGTCCAGGAGCTATCGAAATCGCGTCCGGAGAAATACGCGGTGTAGAGCAGCTTGATGGTGCCGACGGGGGCCGCGCGCAGATCGAGCGCTTCGGCCATCTGGGCGGGCGTGTAGGTGCCGGCGTCGAGTGCTTCTACAAGCGTGGCGAGCGAGGACATGCTGGAAAGCTGGTCGTCGGAAAGCATACCGCCCAGGTCGGCCTTCACGCCGTCGGTCAGGTAGTTGGCGAACTCGGTATTGGTAAGCGACCCGATCTGGTCGCCCTTGAATTTGTAGTAGTACAGCACCTGCACGACGCTTGCATCCATATCCATCTCGCCAGCCATCTCTGCGGCGGTGTAGCGCTTGCCAACCGTGTTGGAGTAGCTCTGCACGCTCTTGACGCCATCCATCGATTCCAAGCGTGCGATCAGGGCGTCTTCGTCGACGCCGATGCTGTTATCGTAGAGAACGACCACCTGCTCATTCGAGGGAAAGACCGCTTCGACTGCGGCGGTGTCCTCGGTTTCGTTGCTGGCCGAAACGAAGTCGATCATGGTGACGTTGCGCATGCCGAAGCCCACGATGAACAGCGCCGCGAACACGACGAGCATCGCCCAGCGACCCTTGTAGGCGATGGTGGCGAAGCCTTCCATCTTGGGGCGCGGGCAGGGCTTCTGCAGCGTGAGAATCCAGTAGTCGAATGCGATGGCAAGCATCGGCATGACGGCGAACACGCAGATGAGGCTGATGAGTACGCCCTTGGCGAGTACGACGCCCATGTCGGCGCCGATGGTGAAGCTCATGAATACCAGGCACAGCAGGCCCACCACGGTGGTGATGGAGCTCGAGGCGATGGCGGTAACGCCCTTGGTCAGCGCGTTTTCCATAGCGAGTTCGGCGGGGTTGCTGCGGCGCTCTTCGGCATAGAGGTTCATCAGCATGATGAGGTAGTCCATCGAAAGCGCCATCTGCAGGATGGCCGCGATCGACGACGTGGTTTCGGAGATGCTGGGGAACAGCAGGTTCGTGCCCATGTTGATGAACACGGCCACGCCGATGGTGAACAGCAGCAGGAACGGCTCGACCCAGCTGGTGGCCAGGATGAACAGGATGACCACCGCGATGAGCACGGCAACCACGTAAACAGGTCCGAGCGACGAAGCCGAATTGCCGATATCGGCGGCAATCCAATATTCGTAGGGGCGCGCTTGCATGGCCTTATCGATGAGGTTGTATCCGCTCTTAGCCTCGTCGGAGTACGAATTGCCGTGAAGGCTTACCTGGTAGAGCGTGTATTCGCCGTTGTTGTAGTCGGCAGAGTCGGCTTCGTAAGTGACGCTCGACACCTTGTCGAAATCGGCAAGGTCGTCGGCGAGGGTTTGCTTGTCGTCCTCGGGCACATCCTTGACCATCACGCGAACGGAGGTGGTTTCCTCAAATTCGTCGTTCATGATGTCCATGCCCTGTTTGACCTGCATATTCGAAGGCAGGTACTGGGTCATGTCGGAATTGACTGTGACGTGCAGCGACGCCACGGCGCCAACGATCGCGAACAGGATGAACAGGATCGCGATGGCGAACCTGAATCTAACTATGAAGCGCGCGACCGATCTCATACGGGCAACTTGTACGGGTTAGCCCAAGAAAGCACGGACCGCATCCTTGATGGAATCGGTCGTGCCCTCGATGACTTCGGTGAAGCGGATGGGCAACTCGTCGAGCTCGGCGAGGCCGGCGGGCACGTTGTGCTTGCCGGTTTCCTCGGCGATGAGGTTGTTGAGCGCGCAACCCGAAAGCGCGGCGACATCGGCCGGTAGCGGATCGAGCGGCGCGATGTTGTGCAGGGCGCGGTACACGTTGTTGCCGAACTTGGCCCAGTGGGCGGTGCTTGCCACCACGCAGGGCACGTCGTCTTCGTGCAGGCGCTCGGCTACCTTGAACGCCACGGCGGTATGCGGGTCGATCAGGTAATCGTAGGCCTCGAACACTTCGCGGATGGTGGCCAGGCAGGTTTCGTTGTCGACCGAATCGGAGCGGTACAGCTCGCGCATCTTGGCGAAGGTGTCACGGTCGACCTGGAACTTGCGATCGGCGTTAAGATCGGCCATCCAACCAGCGATTGCCTGGGCATCGCGCCCGGTCAGCTCGAAGAGCTGGCGTTCGAGATTGGAGGACACGAGGATGTCCATCGAGGGCGACGGCGTTTTGACGAACGGGCGCTCGGAGATGTCGTAGGTGCCGGTGTTGATGAAGTCGGTGAGCACGCGGTTCTCGTTGCTGGCGCAGTAAAGCATGCGGATGGGGGTGCCCATGCGCTTGGCGTAGTACGCGGCCAGGATGTTGCCGAAGTTGCCGGTGGGCACGCAAACATCGATCGGGTCGCCCGCGGCGACGTTGCCCGCGGCGACCATGGCGCCGTATGCACTTACGTAGTACACGATCTGCGGCATGAGGCGACCCCAGTTGATGGAGTTTGCGCTGGAGAGCGCGATCTGGAAATCGCTGTGCAGCTCATCGGCGAAGGCATTGTCGTTGAAGACGCGCTTTGCGCCGGTCTGGCAATCGTCGAAGTTGCCCTTGACGCCCCAGACGATGACGTTGTTGCCGCGCTGGGTTGCCATCTGCTTGAACTGGATATCGCTGACGCCGCCATCGGGATACATGACGCCGATGGATACGCCGTCGACATCGGCGAAGCCGGCGAGTGCCGCCTTGCCCGTATCGCCCGAGGTGGCCACGAGGATCATGTGCTTGTCGGAAAGCTTGCCCTCGTCGCGCATCTGCTGGGTGCTTGCGCCGAAGAAGCGCGGCAGGCACTGCAGCGCCATATCCTTGAAGGCGCTGGTGGGGCCATGCCAGAGCTCGAGCACGTGAAGGTTATCGCCAACCGAGGTGATGGGGCAGATGGCTTCGTCGTCGAAGTTATCGCCATAGGCTTCGGCCGTGATGCGATCGATTACTTCGTCGGGCAGATCGGTGTCGAAGGCTTTGTAGATAGCAGCTGCGCGCTTTGCGTAGGGAAGCTTCGCCAAGGCGCAAATCTCGTCGAGGGAAAGCTGCGGGATGGTTTCGGGAACGTACAGGCCGCCGCCTGCAGCTAAGCCGTCGACGACGGCTTCGGTGAAGGTTGCGTGCTCGGCGCAGTTGCCGCGGGTATCGAGATAGAGGTTGTTCGACATAAGGGCCGCTTTCTCTCGTGGATTATCGAGTGGTCGGAGTGTTTTGTGCAAGTATAGCGCCCTGCGTGTGCGCACGCGTTTCAAGCATGAAAAAACCGCGACTAGCGGCAAGTCAAGGTGGGCGGATGCTGTGCGGCGGTCATTTCGGGCAAGAGCGGAGCGACTTGTGAAGAAGATGTGTTCACCTAAGTTAACTAAATTTGATGCTTGACTGACGCAAAGAGTAAACCTAAGATAACAAATGTCAACGGAAGATAACTTTCTTCCTTGAACGATCGCTTACCCGGCGATGGAGGTTCTTCTCGTCTAGCCATCCATCGCAAATTAGGCTGGCGGGGTTTAAAACTTCCCCCCTCTCTCTTTCCCCCGCCAGCCTCCTCTCTTTTTTCCACGATAGAACGCAATGCTCGCGGCGGCTTGCTGCGTGCGAACTGGCATGTTGGGCTTAGCGCGCCAACGGGAAACTGTTACTATGCAAAGGGGAGCCCACCGCCGGGGCGCACGAGCCATGCTGTGCCCCGGCGGGGGTCGTACCGAACGGAGCGGACGTGCGGTCTGGTTTGGTTTAAAAGCATGTCGTAAATTCCAGGTGCTTCGGGCCGCTCCGTGGTTTGCCTATCGTGTCGCGCAAGCCTGAGCGCGCGATGTCGATGAGGCTATTGAACGGCGCAAACGTTGCGGAGATGTTACGGCTCGCTGTGTTGAAACGCGATGTTAACGCGAAAATTTACCTGCAACATTCGACCTGCTTGCTTAGGCGCTCGCTGCTTTTGCTGTGGTATCATGTGAAGGCTACCTAGGAAAGGGTTTGACGCATGGAAAAGATCTCCAAATCGCATGAGGATTATCTCGAGGCCATCGTGATGCTTGGCGGTACGACCGAACGTTCGGTGCGTTCCGTCGACATCGCTAAGAAGCTCGATGTTTCCAAGGCGTCCGTTAACAAGGCGATTACGCTTCTCAAGGAGAAGGGCTTTGCCGATCAGCCGTACTATGGCGACATTACCCTGACCCAGGAGGGCTACGACTATGGCAAGTCGGTGCTTGAGCGCCATCATCTGCTGTACATGTTCATGACCGAAGCGCTGGGCATCTCGCCTGAGGTTGCCGATGAGGAAGCTTGCATTATGGAGCATGCCATCAGCGACGATTCGTTCGAGAAATGGACGGCCTATATCAAGAAGCTCAATATCGACCCGGACAATGCGCCGCAGTAATCTGCTCGCGTGGTAGTCGTAATCGAAAGCCGCCTTCGGGCGGCTTTTTTGTGTTTTGGGGCGGCGCGGCGCGTAGTGGTGGCGCTTCGGGCGCTCGCATGCCCGCGCGGGCGTGTGGCATGCGAGCGGCATGGCTCGTTTTGCTTTACAATGGCGGCGGGGAGACGCGACGAGGGGCGGTTATGACGAGCGAAGAATTCGAAGTACGCGGCGCATGGTGTCAGATGTGCGGTCCCGCGCAAATCCATTGTTACACGCGCTGCTTGCTGAAAGATGGCAAATGGGTGGGTGTCGAGGGGTGTCCGAACGCGGGCAACAACGGCGTGCGCGGCTCGCGCAGCCTGTGCGCCAAGGGGCTTATGGCTCCGCGCTCGATCGATTCTTCCGAGCGCTTGCTGTACCCTTCGCGGCGCATCGGTTCCAAGGGGCCCGGCGCACATTTCGAGCGTATCAGCTGGGACGATGCCATCGAGCAGATTGCCGAGACGCTGCTCGAGCAGAAAGCTGCCTATGGTCCTGAGACCTTTGCGGTGCTCTCGCCGCAGTTCTTCCCCGTGCTTGCCAACATAGGGCGGCGCTTCCTCAACCTGCACGGAAGCCCCAATTATCTGCACAGCGCCATCTGCTTTTACCAGCGGCAGGTATCGGCGCGCACGGTGGTCGGCGGGCCGAGCATCTACGCGAGCAACAACACCATCCCGCGGCAGATGGACAAGACCGAGCTTTTGGTGTGCTGGGGCGTGAACCCCGAAAACGCCACGGTCAACCAGGGCGGATCGCGCGTGCGGCTGCTCAACCAGCAGCGCGGCATGAAGGTTATCGACATCCGCCCGATGCGCGACCCGCTCGCCTCGCATGCGGATGTGTGGCTGCCCGTGCGCCCCGGTACCGACCTGGCGCTGGCGCTCGGCATGCTGCATGTGATCATCGGTGAGGGTCTGTACGACCACGATTTCGTGCGCGATTGGTGCTATGGGTTCGACGAGCTGGCCGAACATGTGCGCCAGTTCACGCCTTTATGGGCGGCTGAGCGCTGCGGCATCCCCGCCGAGCAGATAGCGAGTGTGGCGCGCATGATCGCCGCGGCCGATCCGTGCGGCATCGTGTTCGGCAACGGTGTGGGCGATCAGAGCCGCGATGGCCACTGGACCATCTGCGCCATCGAGCTGATCGGCGCGATTTGCGGAAATCTGGGCAAGCCTGGTGGCGGCGCCGATGGAGCGCCCCCATTGCCGCCGACCATCGCGTTCGACGGTGCTCCCAAGCTTGCGGCCGATAGGTTGCCGCGCACGGCCGTCGACGAGGAAAACGGGTGGCCTGCTGGCGCATCGAAGCTGGTGGCGGCCGAGTTTCCGCAATGGTTCGACTGCTCGGGAAACGGGGGCATAACCTCGGGGTACAGCCAGGGCTTGCGAAGCATACTTACAGGCGAGCCCTATCCGCTGCGCGCGGTGTTTGCGCAGTGCACGAATCCGTTTTCGGCAACGCGGCAGCCAGCGACGGTGCGTGCGGCGCTCGAGCGCGTCGATTTCTACTTCGCTATGGACATGTTCCGCAATCCTTCGTGCGATTACGCCGATATTGTGTTGCCAGCGGCGAGCCAGTACGAGTGCTCGCATCAGATCGGCATGGTGAACGGTCCGGCGGGCACGTTTTTGGGAATCAATCAGAAGATCGCCGACCCGCCGGGCGAGGCGCTTGGCGATTGGGAGTTCTATTTCCGTCTGGCCAAGGCATGCGGCTACGGCGACGATTTTTGGGATGGCGATATCGAGAAGTATCTGGCCGAGCAGATGGCCAACACTGGCTATACCGTTGACGAGCTGCGGGCGATGCCCGATGGGCTGTTCGTGCCGCGCGAGGTGCCGAAGCCTGCGGGCGCGGCGCCTGCGGCCGCGGACGGGCGCCCGCCCGCACTCGATTACGCGCGCATGTTCGCGGGGCTGCCGCATGGCAAGATCCAGTGCGTGAACGAAGTCGTCGGCGGCAAGCCCAATGCGCGCGGCGATGGTGAGCTTGCGTTTCTGCCGGAGTACCTGGGGCCGGTCGAGGGCTTGGCGGAGACGCCTGAGCTGGCGCGGGAGTATCCGCTCGTGTTTTCGGATGTGCATGCGGATAAGCTGGCAAACCACAGCTACTACAACGACATCGCCGAGCTGCGTCGACATGAGCCCGAGCCGTGGGTGCGCATGCATCCCGCGTGTGCCGAGCGCTTCGGCATCGAAGAGGGCGATTGGGTGCGCGTGGAGAGTCCGCATGGGTGGTGCGTTTTGCGTGCGCAGCTTACCGAGGGCATCGCGCCCGATGTGCTGATGGCGCGTCGTGGTTGGTGGCAGGGGTGCCCCGAGCTCGGTATCGAAGGCTATAGCTGCTTTGACGGCGGCGCCGAAGTCAACGTGCTGTACTCCGATGCGCCCGAGCACGCCGATGCGTTCCATTCGTCGCTGGGCAAGGCGACTTTGGTGATGATCTGCAAGTGGGAGGAGGGGCCTCGTGCGTAAGTTCAGCTTCGACCCTGCTTTGTGCATCGGGTGCCTCGCGTGCGAAACGGCATGCAAGCGTTGGCATGGCCGTGGTGCGACTGAGAACGGATATCGCCAGGTCAGCGCTGTGGAGGTGGGGGAGTTTCCCGATGTACGCACCGAGTTTTCCTCGCGTGCGCTAGCGGGGTGCGACCTGTGCGCAACCTGTGGGGGCGACCCGCGCTGTGCGATCACGTGCCCAACGGGAGCGCTCGCGTTTAAGTAGCGCTGGCGGCTGCGGGGTTTGCGGCAGTGGACCAAATCCCGAGCTGTGTGGTGCCCGTGGACGAGAAACCGAGCTGTGTGGTGTTTCGAGGGGCGTTTTGGACGAGAAACCCAGCAGTTGGGTTGGGCGACCCGGGGGAGCCCCCCCCCCCGAGGGTTGTTGGGGAAGAAGGGGCCGGCGGCCCCCC
>R11__coassemble_981_pt1 | contig 16998 bp, 14 predicted proteins | sample R11__metabat2_high_PE_032 | metagenome-assembled genome bin R11 | reverse complement strand
TCATCATCCGGGCGGGCCATGCTGGCGTAAATCGCGAGCTTTCATCATCTGGTCGGGCCATGGTGGCGGAAATCGCGAGCTTTCATCACGGCTGAGGTTGCTCGTGGCGGAAAAGGTGAGCTTTCATCATAGTGGAGCGTTCCCCTATGATGAAAGTTCGGCTTTTTCGCCACTTCGGTCCTGCACGGTGATGAAAGTTCGACTTTTTCGCCAGCTTTGCCGACTTCGATGCTGAAAGCTCTCGATTCTTGCCAATCGCGCTGGGCAGAGCCCCGTGCGCTTGCACGCACGCATTTGTGAACTTCCCGTTAATGCGGCGCCCGCTTTTTTGGCGCGCACAAAATCGTGTATCCTAGCTAGTTGCCACCTTCGATTCAAGGTGGGTCGAGCGCATGCTCGAAGGCCCACGCACGTAAATATCAAACGGGCATTTCGTGCGAATGACATCGGCTGTGGAATTCAGCCGAAGATGAGGTTGACCTATGAAACTGGTTGTTACTGAGAAAAACGACGCTGCTACCAAGATCGCGCAGCTGCTCGGCGCCGGCAAACCCACCAAGGACAAAGTTTTCTCCACCCCGATCTATCGCTTCGACGTCAACGGCGAAGAGTGGGTGACCATCGGCCTGCGCGGCCACATCCTCGAACCCGATTTCGCGCCGCAGCTCGTCTACAAGAAGCGCGGCGGTTGGCGCGGCGTCACCGCCGAAGGCGAGGCTCTCGAAGCCGACGTGCCGGCAAGCCTGCCGAAGCCCCCGTACAAGACCAAGCGCAAGCCCTACCTAGCCGATGGCATCGAGCTTAAAAGTTGGAAGATGGACGCGCTTCCGTACCTGGTCTACGCGCCTATCGAGAAGCTTCCCAAGGAAAAGGAGATCATCCGCTCGCTTAAGAACCTGGCGAAGAAGGCCGATTCCATCGTGATCGCAACCGACTTCGACCGCGAAGGCGAGCTCATCGGAAGCGATGCGCTTTCCTGCATCCAGGAAGTGAATCCCACGGCGCCCGTTTCCCGTGCGCGCTACTCGGCGTTCACCAAGGAGGAGATCACGCACGCGTTCAGCAACCTGGTCGAGCTCGACACCGACCTGGCAGCCGCGGGCGGCTCGCGTCAGGACATCGACCTCATCTGGGGTGCGGTGCTCACGCGCTATCTCACGCTCGTGAAGTTCGCGGGATACGGCAACGTGCGCTCGTCGGGCCGCGTGCAAACGCCGACATTGGCGCTCATTGTTGCCAAGGAACGCGAGCGCATGGCGTTCGTGCCCGAAGACTACTGGGTTATCCGCGGCAGCTTTGGCGAGGGCGATGACGCCTTCGAGGCGGGCCATGCCACGGCGCGCTTCAAGTCGGCCGCCGAAGCCGAGGCGGTTATGAAGTGCATCGAAGGCGCAACAACCGCGCGCGTGGCCGATGTCGAGAAGAAGAAGCGCACGGTCAAGCCGCCTGCGCCCTTCAACACCACAAGCCTTATGGCCGCGGCTGCAGCTGAAGGCATCCGCCCAGCTCAGACTATGCGTTTGGCCGAAAGCCTGTACATGGACGGCTACATCAGCTATCCGCGCGTGGATAACACCGTGTACCCGAGCTCGCTCAATCTCGCCGAAACGGTGAAGACCATCGCGGGCAACCCCGCCTACGCCGATTACTGCGCGAAGCTGCTCGGCGCGGGCGCCCTGCACGCCACGCGCGGCAAGCAGGAAACCACCGACCATCCGCCGATCTACCCGACGGCCAAGGCCACGCCGGATGATCTGCCGGCGCAAAGCTACAAGCTGTACAACCTGATCGCGCGCCGTTTCTTGGCCACGCTTTCCGACGATGCCATCGTCGAGGGCACCAAGGTGTCGCTCGATGTGGCGGGCGAGGAATTCGTGGCGCGCGGCGACGTGCTCGCAAAGCCGGGCTTTCGCGCCATCTACCCGTACGGCTTGAAAAAGGACGAGCAGCTGCCCGTGCTTGCCACAGGCGAGCAGATCGCCTTCAACGGCGCGACCTGCACCCAGAAGCAGACCGAGCCGCCCGCGCGCTACTCGCAGGGGCGCCTCATCCAGGAGATGGAAAAGCTCGGCCTCGGCACCAAGTCGACGCGCCACTCCATCATCCAGCGCCTGTACGACGTGAAGTACGTGAAGAACGACCCGATCGAGCCGAGCCAGCTCGGCATCGCGGTGTGCGATGCGCTCGACAAGTACGCGCCGCACATCACGCACCCCGAGATGACCGCGGAGCTCGAGCGCGAGATGACCGAGATCGCCGAGGGCAAGACCACCAAAGATGCCGTGGTCGCCGCCTCGCGCAAGCTCCTCACCGAGCAACTCGAGGCGCTCATGCCGCGCCAGGAGGAGATGAAGGAGGCCCTCGCCGATGCGGTGGCGGCCGACGCCTACGTGGGCAAGTGCCCCAAATGCGGCAAGGATCTGCAGATCCTTGCCTCGCAGAAGACGCGTTCGATGTTCATCGGCTGCGCGGGGTGGCCCGATTGCGATGTCACCTACCCGCTGCCGCAGGGCAAGATCGAAGCGCTCGAGGAGCCGTGTCCCACGTGCGGTATGCCGCAGATCAAGGTGACGGCCTTCCGCCAGAAGCCGCGCACGGCCTGCATCGACCCGAACTGCGAAAGCAACAAGGAGCCCGACGTGGTGGTGGGCACGTGTCCCGCATGCGCTGCCGCGGGGCGGGATGGCAAGCTCATCGCGCAGCGCAACCCGCGCACGCTCAAGCGCTTCATCCGCTGCGAGAACTACGAGCAGTGCGACACGAGCTACCCGCTGCCGCAATACGGCGCGCTTACCGCAACGGAGGAAACGTGCCCCGATTGCGGCGCGCCCATGGTCATCGTCACCACGCAGCGCGGCCCGTGGAAGCTCTGCCCGAACTTCACCTGTCCCTCGAAGGAAAAGGACGCGGAAGGCGAGGGCGCTAAGGGCGCGAAGAAGCCCGCGCGCAAGACCACTGCCAAGAAGGGCGCACGCAAGACAACAGCCAAGAAGACCACGCGCAAGAAGAGCGCCGAATAACAGGACCCACCGGCCGGGATAAGTCCGACCGATAACGATTAGAAAGAAGCGAACCTCATGGACACCCGCGAAGTAGCACTGCAGAAGCACGCAGAGTGGAACGGCAAGATCGATACCACCGCCAAGGCCAAGGTCGATTCGCGCGAGGCGCTCGCCATCGCCTACACGCCGGGCGTTGCCGAGCCCTGCAAGGAGATCGAGGCCGATCCCGAGAAGGCATACGAGTACACCATCAAGGCCAACACCATTGCCGTGGTTTCCGACGGCAGCGCGGTGCTCGGTCTCGGCAACATCGGCCCTGAGGCGGCCATGCCCGTCATGGAGGGCAAGTGCGTGCTCTTCAAGGAGTTCGGCGGCGTGAACGCGTTTCCCATCTGCCTCGATACGCAGGATCCCGACGAGATCGTGCAGGCGGTCACCTGGCTCGCCCCGACCTTCGGCGGCATCAACCTCGAAGATATCTCGGCGCCGCGCTGCTTCGAGATCGAACAGCGCCTGAAGGACACGCTCGATATCCCGGTGTTCCATGACGACCAGCACGGCACGGCCATCGTCGTGCTCTGCGGCATCATCAACGCGCTGCGCATCACCGGCAAGAAGGTCGAGGACGTGCGCATAGTCATGAACGGCTCGGGCGCGGCGGGCATCGCCATCTCCAAGCTGCTTTTGCGCTACGGCTTCAAGAACATCATCCTGTGCGACTCGAAGGGCATCGTGAGCTCTAAATCCGAGCGCTTAAACGACGTGAAGCGCGAGATGCTCCAGTGGACCAACCTCGATGATATGTCCGGCACGCTGGCGGATGCACTCGCGGGCGCCGACATTTTCGTGGGCGTTTCGGCGCCGAACATGGTCACGGCCGAGATGGTCGAATCGATGAACGACGATGCGTGCATCTTCGCGCTGGCCAACCCCGTGCCCGAGATCTACCCGGATGTGGCCAAGGCCGCAGGCGCGCGCATCGTGGCGACGGGTCGTTCGGACTTCCCGAACCAGATCAACAACGTTATCGCGTTCCCGGGCATCTTCAAGGGCGCGCTCGAGGGTAGGGCACCGGCCATCACCGAAGAGATGAAGCTCGCCTGCGCTCGTGCGCTTGCTGCCCTGGTCAGCGACGAGGAGCTTTGCGAAGACTACATCATGCCCGAAGCGTTCGACCCGCGCTGCGCCGAGGCGTGCGCTAAGGCCGTGAAGGATTGCCTGTAGGAAAGGCTCGCTATGAACGTGGTAACCGCCGAACAGGTTGAGAGCATCGTGCGCGAGGCCATCCCCGGTCTCGCGTTCGACCTGCCTGCCGATATCGAAAGCGCCCTGCGCGCAGCCCGCGAGCGCGAAACGAGTCCGCGTGCCGCCGAGGCGCTGCGCCTTCTGTGCGAGAACGCGTGCGTGGCGCACGACGATCGCGTGCCCATCTGCCAGGATACGGGCTCGGTCTGGGTGTGCCTCGAGGCGGGTCCCGACGTGGCCGTTGCAGGCGATGCCCTCTCGCGCGTGAACGCCGCGGTGGGTGCGGCGTACGTGGAAAGCAAGCTGCGCAAGTCCATCGTTGCCAACGCGCTTTTCGATCGCACGAACACAGGCGATAACACACCCGCGTTTTGCGAGGTCAAGCTTGTGGAGCGCCCGGGTGCGCGCCTGCACATCATGCTGAAGGGCGGAGGCTCGGATAACGCGAGCCGCGTATGCATGCTCGTTCCCGGTCAGGGCAAGCAGGGCATTGTCGACGCCCTTCTGGCCGCTGTGCACGAGAAGGCCGCGAACGCTTGCCCGCCGCTTATCATCGGCATCGGCATCGGCGCGACCTTCGACAAGGTGGCGGGTCTGGCCAAGCACGCGCTCATGCGCCCGCTCGACGTGCTCGCGCCCGACGAGCAGACTCGCGCGCTCGAAGAGGAGCTGCTCGGCCTCGTCAACGCCACGGGCATCGGCGCGGCCGCGCTCGGCGGAGATACCACCGCGCTCGGCGTGCGCGTGGAAACGGCGCCGTGCCACATCGCGGCGCTGCCGCTTGCCATCAACATGGGATGTTCGGCGATGAGGAGGGGCACCTATGAGCTCGAATTCTAGCGACGTGCGCGCGCTTTCGCTGCCGTTCGACCGCACCGAGTTGGCCGAGCTGCGCGCGGGCGATGCCTGCACGCTCACGGGCCCTCTCTACACGCTGCGCGATGCGGGGCACATCCGCCTGCTCGCCGAGCTCGACGAGCAGGGAAGCGATGAGCTGCCCTACGGCCTTGCCGGCCAGGCGATCTTCTACGCGGGGCCTTCTCCTGCAAGCGCGGGGCGCCCGTTCGGCGCAATAGGCCCCACCACGTCGAGCCGCATGGATTTCGCGGCGCCGCGCCTGCATGCGGCGGGTGTGGCTGCAGCCATCGGCAAGGGCAAGCGCTCGGCCGCCGTGCCCGATGCGTGCACGCAGCACGGGTGCGTGTACTTCGTTACTGTGGGAGGTGCCGCGGCCTACCTGGCCAAATGTGCTGAAGAAAGCGAAACCATCGCGTACGATGATCTGGGGACCGAAGCGCTGCGGCGCGTGTACGTGCGCGATTTCCCCGTGTTCGTGGGAATCGATACGCAGGGCAACGACGTGTACGCGGATTAGGCGCGCGGAATCGATAGGTTGAGGATGAGAAGGCAGGCAATGGAAGACACGCTGAGCGCGAACAGAGAGCAGAAGGGCGTCTTCATCACGTTCGAAGGCGGCGATGGTGTGGGCAAAAGCACGCATATCCGCTTTTTGGCCGACACGCTTCGCGCGCGCGGCTACGAGGTGCTCTGCCTGCGCGAGCCGGGCGGTACGCACATCGGCGAGGATTTGCGCGCGCTCGTGCTCGACCCCGCCAACGCCGAGATGGCCGATGTGGCCGAGCTCTTCATCTACGAGGCCGCTCGCGCCCAGATCGTATCGGAAGTGATAGCACCTGCGCTTTCCCGCGGGGCAGTGGTCGTGTGCGACCGCTTCGCCGATTCCACGCTTGCCTACCAGGGCTACGGGCGCGGCATCGATCTGGATCAGGTGCGCGCCGCAAGCGCTACGGCCTGCCAGGGCATAGCACCCGATCGCACGCTTCTTTTGCAGGTCGAGGGAAACGCGCTCGAAGGGCTTGAACGCGCTGCCGCCGACCATGCGGCCGACCGTCTCGAGCTTGCGGGCGCGGATTTCCAGACGCGCGTGCTCGCGGGCTTTGCGGATATCGCCGCGGCCGAGCCCGAGCGGGTGCGCACGGTGATCTCGTATCGCGATAAGACGGCAACCGCGCGCGGCGTGTTCGCAGCGCTTTCCGATATCTTCACCTGGATGGCCGACCCTGCCATCTGCGACGATGCGTTCTTCGCGTCGATCGATGCGCCTGCTTGCGAGGCCGAGCCCGCTGCGAGCGCTGGCGCGAGCGCCGAGGAGGGTGCGCGCTAGTGGCCGATGTGTTCGACAGCATCCTCGGGCAGCCGCGCATCCGCGAGTTTCTGCGCAAGAGCGTATCCACGGAGCGCGTGACGCAGTCTTACCTGTTCACGGGCCCGGCGGGCTCGAACAAGACGCAGGCGGCATTTGCTCTTGCCGCGGCGCTTCTGTGCGCGCAGGGCGGTTGCAACGCCTGCGAGGTATGCGACCGCGTGCTGCGCCGCAAGCATCCCGATGTGCGCTACTACCAGCCCGAAGGCGCTTCGACCTACCTGATCGAGCAGATCCGCGAGATCGTGGCCGAAACCTCGCTTGCACCCATCCAGGCCGATCGCAAGGTCTACATCCTCGACCGCGTCGATCAGCTGGGAACGGCGCCTGCCAACGCCTTCCTCAACACGCTCGCGCACCCGGCGGCCGTTGGGGTGCCCACCCTGCTCGCGCGCCCGCGCGACGGCGTGCTTCCCACCATCCTCTCGCGCTGCCAGGTGGTGCCCTTCAGGCACATCCCCGCAACCGAGGCGGCGGGCATCATCGCGCAGAACACGGGGTCGACTCCCGCCGAGGCGCGCATGGCCATCGAGGCGTGCGGCGGCTCGGTCACGAAGAGCATCGAGTTTCTGAAATCCAACGAGCGCTTGCAGTTTCGCAAGGCGGCGCTCGATGCCATGGCCGAGCTCGAATCATGCGACTCGTGGGACATCGTGTGCTGCTCGCGCGACCTGCTCGAGCTGGTGAAGGCGCCGCTTGATACCGTTCGCGCAGCTCAGGAGGCCGAACTTTCCGAAAACGCGGACTTTTTGGCCAAGTCGGCGATACGCCAGATCGAAGCGCGCAACAAGCGCGTGCTCTCGGCGAAGAGCGCCGAATCTATTGCTCAGCTGCTCAACATCGTTTCCTCGTATCTGCGCGACGTGCTCATGGTGTGCGCGGGAACGCCCGAGCTCGTGATAAACGTCGATGCGCGCGATACCATCGAGCGAGCGGCCATCTCGACCGACGAAGCCCGTGTGGGGCGCGCTTTGGCACAGGTCAAGCGCGCGTCCGAGGCAATCTCTTATAATGTATCCCCAGAAACGTGCATCGACGCGTTGCTGTTCGAAGTGAAAGAGGCTTTATATGGTGCGAATCGCGCCTGTTAGATTGGCATTCAACCCCAAGACGCTGTGGTTCGACGCGGGCGAGTTCGATTTCCCCGTCGATACCCCGGTTATAGTGGAAACCGCCCGCGGTACCGAGTTCGGCCGCACGGCGCAGACGTTCTTCGAGGCCACCGACGAACAGGTGGCCGAGCTGCGCAGCGCCCTCAAACCGGTGCTTCGCGCGGCCACCCCCGAAGACGAGGAACGCGCCGCCGAGCTTGTCCAGCTCGGTCGCGATGCGCTGCCGCTGTTCAAGCAGATCGCCGCAGAAACCATCCCCGAGATGAACCCTATCTCGGTCGAATACCTGTTCGAGGCCGACAAGGCCGTGTTCTACTTCGAGGCCGAAGACCGCGTGGACTTCCGCGAGCTGGTGCGCAAGCTCGCTGCGGAATTCCACGTGCGCGTGGACATGAAGCAGATCGGCGTGCGCGACGAAGCGCGCATGATCGGTGGCTACGGCCACTGCGGCCAGGAGCTTTGCTGCAAGCGCCTCGGCGGCGATTTCGACACGGTCAGCATCCGCATGGCCAAGGAGCAGGACCTCTCGCTCAACCCGCAGAAGATCTCGGGCGTGTGCGGGCGCCTCATGTGCTGCTTGCGCTACGAATACGATGCCTACAAGGATTTCCATGGCCGCGCGCCGAAGAAAGGCGCCAAGATCGAAACGCCCGATGGCCCGGGCAAGGTGGTCGACCTCGACGTGCCGCGCGAGATCATCTCCATCAAGGTGGGCGACGATAAGCCCGTGAAGGTTCCCTTGGCCGACATGGATCCTGCCGAGGAGGGCAAGCGCCCCGATACGGTGGGCGCCGAGGCGTGGGAAGCCGCCCATGAGGAAACGCAAGCCGTGATGTTCGGCACCGACAACATGCTCACAAGCCAGCTCTTCGGCGAAGACAAACTGGCCGATCGCACGCGCGTCGCGCGCGTGGGCGGGGGCTCGCGCGCCAAGGGCGAGAGCAAGGCGGAAGAGGGCGGCTCGTCGCGCCGTTCGCGTTCGCGCCGCCGCGGTTCGCAGAAAGTCGAATCCGCAGCGCCCGCTCCCGCACCTATCGAGCACAAGACGCGCCGCCGCCGCTCCACCAAGGTGGAGGCCGACGGATCGACCACCCTCGAGAAGATCGCGCCCCAGGCCGCAGCAGCAGCGCCTGCTTCGGCAGCGCCTGCGGGCGAGAAGGCCTCGTCGTCGCGCCGCCGCCGCCGTCGCCGCAGCTCGGGCGGCGCTTCCGAGCGCGCGCAAGGCGCCGAGCGCACCGAGCGCACCGACAAGCAGCCCACGCAGGGGAAGACCCGCGCGGGTGGCCCTGGTCGCAACTCGTCGAACCTGCGTGCTTCCAAGCAGGCCGATGCGAGCGCGGCAGGTAGCGAGGGCGCCGCATCCGCTGGTTCGTCCAACAGGCGCCGCCGTCGCCGTTCGCACAAGAGCGGGCAGGCGGGTGCCAATACCGGGGCAGGCGCAGGCTCAGGTGCTCCTAAGAGCGAAGGAGAGTAAGCTATGCTGAACGTCGACTACGCGATGATGACCGACCTGTACCAGATGACCATGGCGCAGGGCTATTGGGAACACGGCATGGGCAACCCCCAGGCGTGCTTCCACATGTACTTCCGCGATTACCCCTTCAAGGGCGGCTATGCCGTAGCGTGCGGCGCTGACCAGCTTGCCGAGCTCGTAGAGGGCTACCGCTTCACCGAGGCCGATATCGACTACCTTGCGGGGCTCAACGCTCCGGGCGGCGGCAAGCTTTTCAAGCCCGAATTCCTCGACTACCTGGCCGATTTCCGCTTAAGCGTGGATATCGATGTGGTTCCCGAGGGCACGGTGGTGTTCCCCAACGAACCGCTCGTGCGTGTCGTGGGCCCGATCGCCGAGTGCCAGCTTATCGAAACCCCGCTTCTGAACTGCATCAACTTCGAAACGCTCATCGCCACCAAGGCTGCGCGCATATGCCAGGCCGCGGGCTCTTCGGCCGTGGCCGAGTTCGGCCTGCGCCGTGCCCAGGGCGCTGCGGGCGGCACGTGGGCATCGCGTGCGGCGGTCGTTGGCGGCTGCGCATCCACCTCAAACGTTCTCGCGGGCGAGCTCTACGACATCCCGGTTTCGGGCACACACGCGCACTCGTGGGTGATGAGCTTTCCCGATGAGCTCACGGCCTTCCGCGCCTATGCGCAGTCGTTCCCCACGAATTGCGTGCTGCTCGTCGATACCTACAACGTCAAGCAGGGCATCCAAAACGCCATCACGGTGGGCCTTGAGATGCGCGCGCGGGGCGAGCGCCTAAGCGGCATCCGCATCGACTCGGGCGACCTTGCCTGGGAAGCGAAGATGGCGCGCGCCATGCTCGACGAGGCGGGTCTTACCGATTGCGGCATCGTGCTTTCCAACGACCTGGACGAATACACCATCAAGTCGATTCGCGACGAGGGTGCCGAGGTTATGAGCTGGGGCGTTGGCACCAAACTCGCTTGCGCCTACGACCAGCCCACGCTCGGCGGCGTCTACAAGCTCGGGGCCACGCGCGCCGAAGGCTCCGATGAGTGGGTCGATCACATCAAGATCACGGGTTCGGCCGCTAAGCTCACCACGCCGGGCGTGCTCGACGTGCGCCGTTACTACTACGACGACGGCAAGATCGCGGGCGACATGGTGTTCGATATCAACACCGGCGTCGGCGCAAGCGAGCGCATCGTCGATCCGTACGACGACATGCGCCAGAAGGATCTGTCGGGCAACCGCTTCGAGACGCTGCTCGCCCCGCTCGCGCGCGCGGGCAAGGTGGCTCTCGCCGACGAGCACCGCAGCGCCATGGCTGCGCGCACGCGTGCCGCAGAGGGTTTGGCCACGCTCGATGAAACACAGAAGCGCCTGGTCAACCCCCATACGTACCCAGTCGGTCTGGAGCGCGGGCTGCATCAGCGCCGTCACGACCTCGTGGCCCGCATGCGCGGCTTGGCATAACCTGGAAAGAGCAGAGAGGACATCCTCATGGCAAGCGAAATCAAGTGCAACCTCATCGTGGACTCGTGCTGCGATCTGCCTTACGACGTCATCGACATCGATGGCGTCGACCTGATCAAGTTCCCCTACATCGCACGCGATGGCGAACATGCCGACGATATGTTCCAGACCATCACGGCGCACGAGTTCTACGAGGGCATGGCCAAGGGCGATATGCCCTCCACCTCGCAGGTGCCCATTCCCGTGTTCAAGGAGCACTTCGAGCGCGCCATCGCAAGCGGTGTTCCCACGGTCTACCTCAGCTTCACGAGCGGCTTGTCGGGCAGCTACGACGTGGCCGTCATGGTGCGCGACCAGCTTATCGCCGAGCATCCCGATGCCGAGCTCTACGTGGTCGATACGCTGCTCGCCAGCGTTGCCGAAGGACTCTTCGTCTACGAGGCTATTCGCCAGCGCAGGCACGGCCTTACGGCTCGCGAGCTTGTGGCCTGGGCAGAAGAGGCGCGCTTCTACGTGCACGAGCTTTTCATGGTCGACGACCTCACGGCGCTCGCGCGCGGCGGGCGCATTCCGGCGTCGGTGGCGTTCGCGGGCAGCAAGCTCAACGTGAAGCCGCTGCTCGATATCGATCTGGAGGGCAAGCTATCGCTTGTAGGCGTGGCGCGTGGGCGCAAGAAGGGCATCCATCAGCTGGCCGAGTTCTACAACAAGCGCGCGCACAACCCGCACGAGCGCTCGGACCATCGCGTGATGATCGGCAACTCCGATTGCCCGAAGGACGTCGAGCGCCTTAAGGAAGAGGTCATCAGGGAAAACGAGACGGCGATGTTTTTGGAGAGCTCTATCGGGCCCGTGATCGGCTCGCATGTGGGCCCGGGAATGCTCGCGCTCGTGTACATGGGCGAGGACTGCCGCGAAGACCTGACGGTTTCCGATCGCATCGCCCGCAAGGTTCGCCAGAAGTAGGTTGCGCGGCGCGTTGGCGCTTCGACGAGGAGGTTTGGGATGACTGCACGGTTCGCATTTATCGGCCACAAGAACATGGGGCGCTATCTCGAGCATGCGCTTGCCGATGCCGAGTGGCAGCTTACCGACGACGTGGAGAACTGCGAGGTAGCGTTTACGTACTGCACGAGCTCCTCTGCTTTGGAAGACGCGTACTTCAGCGACGAGGGCCTGGTCAAGCGCTTGCCCACGGGGGCGTTGATGATCGATCTGTCGCCTTCCACCCCGAGCTTTGCTCGCGAGCTTTCCGCTATCGCGCAGGTCAACGATCTGCGCCCGGTGGAAGCGCCCGTCGTGGTCGTCGATTCCACGGTTGAAAACGCCTTTGTCAAGGAGAACCTTGCGAGCTTCGTTTCCGGCGACGCGGCCGATGTCGAGGAGGCGCTGCCTGTGCTCGACGTGCTTTTCGGGTCGGTTACCGACATGGGCGCGTGCGGATGTGCGCAGCTTGCCCGCGCGGCATTTACGCTGCAGGTCACAGCGCAGATCATCGGTTCCATCGAGGCGGCGGCGCTCTACAAGGCCACGCAGAGCGCGGCGACGTCGGTCGATCATATGGAAGGCGCGCCAGGCGGCGTGAGCGCGTACACGGCCGAGATCCTGCAGGCCGTGCTCGACGAGCGCTTCACCGGCACGTACACTGTCGAGATGCTCCTCGGCGAGGCCAACGCCGCTATGGCGGCGGCCGATGATTGCGAGCTCATCCTTCCGCAGATCGAAGCGAGCATGCACCTGATCGAGATCCTGGCCGTTATCGGCGGCTCCGACTTTTCGCCCGCAGCGGTGTCGCTCGTGTTCGAAGACGAGCAGACTTGCGCCGATCACGGGCTCGACTGGGCGCGCGCCGAGCAGTTCTACGGTAGCGATGAGGGCTGCGACTGCGATGACGACTGCGGTGACGATTGCACGTGCGGGCATCACCACCACGATGCCGACTACGACTACGACGGCTATTCCGAGGACGACTTCGACTTCGGCGGCTTTTCTTCCAACTAGAGCCCTTGCGCTTGGCTGACCTGGCAAAATCATGGCCGATTTGAGCATAAGCCCCTGCAACGTGTGCCCGCGGGCATGCGGCGCGCGCCGCACGGACGGCGAGCGCGGCGTGTGCGGGGCCGATGATCGCGTGCTCGTGGCGCGTGCGGCGCTGCATCTGTGGGAGGAGCCGCCGCTTGCGGGCGCACCGCGCGCCGATGGCACGCAGGCGGGAAGCGGGGCCATCTTCTTTGCGCATTGCCCCATGCACTGCGTGTTCTGCCAAAACGCCGTTATCGCCGAAGGGCGCGCGGGCCGCGAGGTTTCCGTTGAGCGCTTGGCGGCCATCATGGGCGAGCTCGAAGGGCAGGGCGCGCTCAACATCAACTGCGTGACGCCTACGCACTACACGACGCAGATCGTGCGCGCGGTCAAGCTTGCGCGCGCGGCAGGTATGAGCCTGCCCATCGTGTGGAACACATCCGGCTACGAAACGGTTGACTGCGTGCGCGCGCTTGCGGGCACGGTCGATGTGTTTCTGGATGACTTCAAGTACGCCGATGGCGCAGTGGCCGCGCACTACTCGCATGCGGCGGACTACCCCGAGGTGGCACTTGCTGCGCTCGATGCGATGGTCGAGGTGGCAGGCGAGCCCGCGTTCGATGGCTACCGAGGCGATACGCGCCTTGCGCGCGGGGTGGTGGTGCGCCACATGATGCTTCCCGGGTGCTTGGACGATTCGAAGCGCGTGGTGCGGCTGTTGCGCGAACGCTACGGGTCGGCGATTCTGCTTTCGCTTATGAACCAGTACACGCCCGTTCTCGAAGGCGAGGCGCTCGAACGCTTCCCCGAGCTTGCGTGCCGCGTGCCCGATGACGATTACGAGCGCCTGCTCGACTACGCCGATTCGATCGGCTGCGACGACTACTTCTGGCAGGAAGGCCCCGCCGCGCTTGAGAGCTTCATCCCCGCCTGGGACGGCTCCGGCCTCTAACCCATACTCCTGACCCATAGACGCCAGGTCATTTTGGCTCACTTGACCCATAGACGCCAGGTCATTTTGGGTCAGCGGTGCGCTTCGATCTGGCGTGAATCGCGGGGAAGGCTTTTGCTCGAAGCTGAGCTGGTTTCGCCCCGCGTTACTTCGGGCAGGTTCTTCCACAGCCTCACGGGCATGAAATTTCGACGCAGTTCGGGGTTGAAACGATCGTTGATCGAGAGCGCCTGGTAGAAACGCCGCCAGGCCTCTTCGATATAGGCGTCGTCCGCTGCGCGGCCGCATCTGTTGACTACGTCGTCGCGCACGATGCGCCAGTCGGAGCCATCGTAGACGCCTGCCAAGTGGTGGTTCTCGTCGTAGATGATGAACGCCTGGATGTTGAAGCGCGCAACGAAATGGGTCATGACTAGCGGAATCACGTTGGCGTTGGGATTGCAGCGCGCGAACCACACATCGTTTTCCAAATGCGAGAAGCGCACGAACTGGCGCATCTTCTCTTCTTCGTTGCAAACGCGCGTTTCCAGTCGCTCAATATCCGCAATTGCGGGGTTGGCCAGGTCGTTCATCACATTCGCTCGGCGATTGCGACCAGAATTCCTATCCATGACGTAGCGCACGAAGCGGTAAACTATCATGCCCGCGTCGTAATCGTCCGCTGCCCATGCGCGCATGACGGCGTGGAAGGCGCGCGTACCCGCCTCGCGCTCGATGCCGTTGCGCACGCGCAAGGCACGCGTGGCGTCGGTCTCGATGATGCGCGCCGACTGGTCGAGCCGCGGCACGTAGCGCGCTTCTTCGATGATGTCCTCGGGCGTCTCGCGGCGCGCATATGCTTCAAACACAGCGCTGAGCAGGCCTTCGAGTGTGCCGTCGGTCAGATACGCCACGTGCGCGAGCGCGCTTTCGCATGCTGCTGACGTTTCGCATGGCGTTGCCGCGGTTATCTTGCGCTCTTGGCGCGCCAGCGCATCCGTGCTGCTCACGATGCCGCCCTCGCGATTGCCGGCCGTTCCCAGCCAGCTAGCTGCCCAGCGGGTTGCGCCTGCGGCAGCGGCATTGCGCCCGCTTGTCGCCCGCAGCTACCCACCGCGGCTTTCCACGAGTCGAGCGGCGCTGCGGCAAACGCGCGCTGCTTTTCAACCGCGCTTGCGTTCCCGCTCGCAAGCAGCTGCGCTATCGCCGCCGCCTGCCGCGTGCCTTCGGTTGCCTGTTCGAGCAGGGGAGCGCCCGCGCCAGCCGCACCGGCTCCCACGCCGATTGCAAGTGCGGGCGCCTCTTCGGTATCGAACAAGCTCAGCTGCCCGGGTGCCACCTTAGCCGCGCGCCGTCCGTGGCGCCCTCCGTCGATCGGTGCCGCTAGCTGCGCATGCAGGGCCTCGCGCGTGAACTCCACGCCCGCGCCGCACCAGGCGCCGTTCGCAGTGATGAAGAACCGCGCCCGCTTGAACGCGATGCCGAGTTTGCGCAGTTCGGGTTCGCGTAGCGTGTGCGTGCGCCGCGCGCGGCAGATCAGTTGCGCCCCGCGCACGCCGATGCCCGGCACGCGCACGAGCTTCTCGTAGGGCGCGGTGTTCACCTCGATGGGAAACTCCTCGAGGTGGTTGAGCGCCCAGTTCGCCTTCGGGTCGACGTCGGGTGCGAGGTACGGATTTGCCGGGTCGATGATCTCCTCGACCCGAAAGTCGTAGAAGCGCATGAGCCAATCGGCCTGAAACAGCCGATGCTCGCGATCGAGCTGAACAGTGTGCGTGCTCGGCAGAAGCGGGTCCGCATTGACCGGCAGATACGCGCTGAAAAACACGCGCTTCAGGTTGAGCTTGCGATAGAGCGCGGCCGATAGGTTGAGTATCTGGAAATCGGTTTCGGGTGTGGCGCCGATGATCATCTGCGTGGATTGCCCGGCTGGGGCGAACGCGCGCTCCTTGCGCGCGGGCGCGAGTTTGGTGGCGTAATAGGTGGCGCGCTTGCGCGTGAGCGCGCGGGTCTCGTCGCTTTCGGCGATGCTGCCCGCGATCTGGCGCATGGGCGCCAGGATATCCTGCTTGCTTTTCTGCGGTGCGAGCAGCCCGAGGCTTTCGCGGCTCGGCAGCTCGAGATTGACGCTTAGCCTATCGGCCAAAAGCCCCAGCTGGTGCACGAGCTCGGGCGAGGTGCCCGGCACGGTTTTGGCGTGGATGTACCCGCGGAAGCCGTATTCGTTGCGCAGGATGGAAAGCGCTTCGATCATGAGCTCGGTGGTGTAGTCGGGCGTGCGGATCACCCCGGAGCTTAAGAACAGCCCCTCGATGTAGTTGCGCCGATAGAACTCGACGGTCAGATCGGCCAGCTCGCGCGGGGTGAACGCCGCACGCTTAACCTCGTTGGAGCAGCGGTTTACGCAATACGCGCAGTTGTAGACGCACACGTTGGTGAGCAGCACTTTAAGTAGGCAGATGCAGCGCCCGTCCGGCGTGAAGCTATGGCAGCACCCGGCCAAGCTCGATTGCCCGAGCTTGCCGCGTTCGGCCTGCCTGCTCGCCCCCGAGGACGTGCAGGCCACGTCGTATTTCGCAGCATCAGCAAGTATTTCCAGCTTCTCGATCAAATCCATGCGTACACCTGTTCGCTCTCCAATATCTATATAGTAAACAAACAAACGTTCGTAGTCAATCGAAACTTCTGAGGTTTTCGCAGGGCGCAAGCTGGTAGTATCTGAGTTGCCAAGAAGAGGAGGCATGCCGTGGATACCGATGACCTGACAACGATTCCTATCGAACGTATCGTGGCCGATGTGCGCAAGTGCATCGACGAGAACATCTCGGTTGCGGGGCTTGCACTCGCGTTGACCATCCCCGATATCATGGGGGAGCGCTGCTATCCGGATATGACCTACAACGATGGCGATCGCAAGATTGGCGCGCAGTACGCTCGTTGGTTCGACAAGTGGGTGTCGCGCGATTTCGTCGACAAGCTGCACTGGTTTACGGGCGAGGTGTGCTACGAGCTGCGTTGCAGCGTGCTGCACTCGGCCAGCGCCGAGATCGATTACAGCCACTCCGAGCAGAGCGGCGTGCGCTACCGTTACTCGTTCAAGCTGCTCGACGATGGCGGCGATAGCCACATCGAGCATACGCAGAGCAATGGGCGCGTGCGCGAGTGCAACGTCCACGTGAATGCCGACCATCTGGCGGGCGCTATCTGCGACGGCGTCGATCGCTGCCTGCGTGCCGAATCCGAGCGCTCCTAAAAACGCTCGAGGGGTTGCGGCCGGTTTGCATGGTGGACGAAATCCCGAGTTGTGTGGCACTGGTGGACGAGAAACCGAGCTGTGTGGCGTTTTAGGGGCCGTTTTGGACGAAATCCCGAGCTGTGTGGAGCGGAATGCGGGTTCGGGCCCACACAGCTCGGTTTCTCGTCCATTTGGGGCCCTGGAACACCACACAGCTCGGGATTTCGTCCACCCAGACCACGCAACTCGCGATTTCGTCCACTGATAAAGCTCTGGCCTTTGTGCGCCT